>Ga0302319_10024694_pt1 | contig 10669 bp, 7 predicted proteins | sample Bog_T0_2_FD_203319 | JGI IMG/M metagenome (GOLD analysis project Ga0302319, IMG submission 203319) | Peat permafrost microbial communities from Stordalen Mire near Abisko, Sweden - Bog_T0_2 | ecosystem: Environmental > Terrestrial > Soil > Wetlands > Peat | place: Sweden: Abisko, Stordalen Mire... | reverse complement strand
GATCCTTCGGCCGAAACGGCGTGGGCGCTGGGTGTCGCCCGCCTTCGAACACACCATCACTATGGCGAACTCACCCGGTCCGCGTCAAAGGCCCCTTGGTGTAGGCGACGCCCCCCCGCGGACGAAGCAGACGCCTGTTCGACCTTCGGGTCAGTGGCCCTCGGCCTTCGTGTGGCTCGCTCCCCCGCCGTAGGTGTGGCGGGCTCCTCCGCCGTCTTGCGACCCGATCCTCCGCCTTCGTGTGTCACCCCGATGCGGCGATCCGCCGCCGATCTTGCCTAAGATGGCCGGGAGCGCGCGTGCCAGACCCGGCAGAGTCATTCGTCCTCGATCCCGAAGCGGCTGTGCAGGCGCTGCTGCTGGCCGAATCGGCGGCCCGTAACGTGCTCGACCTGCGCGGCGACCTGCCGGTCGGCGAACTGCACATCGCGCTCTTTGATCTCACGCCGGGCGCGGCGGCGGGGGCGCTCCCGGACGCGCAGGACGCGCGCGCGGTGCTCGCCTACATGGAGGCGCGCCTGATCGCCGACCACGGCTCGGGCACGGACGCCCTGATCGAGGAGGTCGGCTTCTCCAAGCGGGAGATCACGCGTTTCAAGGCCTTCGAGTGCGTTCGCACCGGGGTGGACGCCTACGAGGCGATTCTCGCGCGGCGCAAGTTCGACGGGGCCACCCGCTCCTACGGCAGCCACCGCTTCGAACAGATGACGCCCGGCGGCGCCTCGAGGACGCTGGTCGCTTCGGCCAGCGGCTGGCGCGCCGAGCAGGACTATCTCGCGGCGATGGCGGCGGCGGCGGCGCTGCGCTGGGTGCTGCTCGAATACGGCGTGCTCCCGCGGGCGGGGATCGTCTCGTCCGGGTTCCTGCTCTCAGGTGGCGCCTGGGAGTACCCGGCGCCCTGACAGCGTTGCGCGCGCAGCGAGCCGTGTAGGGTCGGCGCGCCGAGAGCAGCCCGATGACCAGACTTCGCACGCACCACCTCGCGCTCGCGCTCGTGCTCGCCTTCTCGGCGCTGCTCGAGCTCTACCGCCTCGGCCAGAACGGCTGGGCCAACGCGTACTACTCGGCGGCGGACAGGTCGATGCTCGTCTCTCTGCACAACTTCTTCTTCGTCTCCTCAGACCCAGGGGGCCTGGTCAGCATCGACAAGCCGCCGCTCGCGCTGTGGCTCCAGACCACCAGTGCCGCGATCTTCGGCTTCCATCCGCTCAGCCTGCTGGTGCCGGAGGCGCTCTGCGCGGTGGCCGGCGTGGCGGTCGCCTACGCGATCGTCGCGCCACGGTTCGGCGTATGGCCAGCGGTCGCGGCCGCGGCGACGCTCGCCATCTTCCCGTCGCTCGTCGCCTCGGCGCGCGACAACAACGTCGACGCGCTGCTGATCCTGCTTATGGCGCTCGCCTGCCTCGCCGGACTTCGGGCGGTCGAGACCGGCGCGTGGCGATGGCTCGCGGCGACCGCCGTGCTCGTCGGACTTGCGTTCAACACCAAGACGCTCGCGGCCTACCTGGTGCTGCCGGGGCTCGCGGCCGCGTGGGTGCTCTGCGCCCCCGGCAGCGTGCGACGGCGCCTTGGCATGCTCGCCGCCGCTGCCGCGCTGCTGGCCGCCGTGTCGCTGGTCTGGGTGCTCGCGGTCCAGCTGACCCCCGCCTCGCAGCGTCCCTACACCGGCGGCTCGCTCGACAACTCGGAGCTGTCGCTGAGCTTTGGCCACAACGGCCTCGGGCGCGTGCTGGGTGAGCGCGGGGCGCCGGTCCAGACCATCACCGTCAAGCAGGCAAAGGGGAGCCTGCGCGAGGCTGGCTCGATCTCCTCGACCGGCAAGCCAGGGCCGACTCGCCTGTTCGACCGGGCGGATGGCGACCAGGGGGCGTGGTTGCTGCCGTTCGCGCTGTTCGCGCTGCTGGGGCTCGGGTTTCTGCTGCGCGGTCGCGACCGCCGCGACCCGCGTCTCGCGTTCGCGCTCGTGCTGGGCGGCTGGTTCCTCGTCGAGGCGGTCGTGCTCAGCATCTCGACCGGGATCGTGCACCCCTATTACGTCTCGGCGCTCGGGCCTGGTGTGGCGACGCTCGTCGGCGCGGGCGCGTCCGCGTTCGCCGCGCTCGGAGCGCGCCGGCGCATCGAGCTGCTCCTGCCGGCTGCTGCGCTGGTGGTGACGCTCGCCGTCCAGCTGATGCTCCTGCGCCGCGAGCACGACTACCTGCGCTGGCTGTGGCCGGTGCTCGGTGTGGTGATCGCCGGCGCGATCGTCCTCATGCTCCTGCGCCCCCGGCTTCGAGGCGCGGCGATCGCCGTCGGCCTCGCCGCGCTACTGCTCGTGCCGGCGATCTACTCGGCCACGGTCTGGGAGGTTCCGGTCAACGGCACCTTCCCCGTCGCCGGCCCCTACATCGCCAACGACACCGAAAGCCTCGGCATCCCGGGGGACGCCATACCGGGCTACCTGAGCCTGCTGCGCTACGTGCGCGCCCACCAGACGCCAAGACGCTGGGACCTGTTCACGCAGGGATCGACGACGGCGGCCGCACTCACCCTCCTGGGCGGCCGCGTCGCGGCGATCGGCGGCTACGGGACAACCGACCCCGTCGTCACACCGGCTCAGCTCGCCTCCCTCGTCCACCGCCACGAGGTCCGGTTCATCGCCCTCGGCGGCGGCTACGCCACGCGCGGCGGCAACGCCGCCTCCACCGCCGTGGCTCATTCCTGCCAAAGGATCCCCGCCTCGCGCTGGCGCAAGCCGGTGAACGTCGGCACGCCGGCGCACCCCGTCTACGCCTACATCGACGGCGGCTGGTTCCTGACGCTCTACGACTGCGGTGGAGTCAGCCCCGCGCTCGCCGCGGCCCACTGACCCGCAGGGCCTGAGCGCGGCAGTCGCCGCCCGCCCCTCAGGCCGCCACGCTCGCACGCCGATGGCGGGTGGTGCAAGACCGCGGTCATGCCGGCTCCGCGCGTGTTACTAAGATGACCGCTCGATTCATGGGTGGGGAAAGGTGAACGGCCGATGAGCTCCAAGTGGCATGGGACGGGACGGCTGGTGACGGCGACCGCCGCCGCGCTCACGCTCGTGCTCGCCGCCGCCGCGGCGGTGCTGGTCGCAAGCGCCTCGGGCGCTCTTCGCACACCGGTCACCGACACGCCGGGCTTTCGTGCCGCCCTCACGCTGGCGCGCCATGCGCGATCGGCGGCGCAGCTCGCGCTCGCCGAGCATGCCTCACCGGACGGGCGCCGGACCACGCTGACGCACCTGCCGGTCGCCGGCGTCGCCGACGGCACGCGCGGCGTCGCCGTCCGGCTCAACGCCGCCCCCGCGATCGACACGCCGCGGCCGACGCTGACTCCAGCCACAGCAGGCAGGTGGACCGACCTCGGCGACTACGAGTTCTTCCGACCCGCCTCGACGCTCGAGCCCTGCGCGACCTACAGGCTGACGATCCCGGCCGGCACTGCCGCGGCCGGTCATCGCAAGCTCGGCCACGTGCGCACGATCTCCTTCAGCGTCGCCTGCCCGGGGATCACGGCGGTCCAGCAGGCGCTCGCCCGTCTCAACTACCTCCCCTACAGCCTGCACGGCTTCGTCGGCGCCTCCAGCGTCGCACCGCTGACCCGTGCGCAGGCTGCGAGGCGCGCCTTCGACCTGCCGGACGGCGTGCTGCTCGCCAACGTCCGCGCCGCGCCGCCGCTGCAGATCGGCAAGGTCGATCCGACGACGACCGGCGCGATGGAGGTGTTCGAGGAGGATCACGGCCTGCCCCTCGGCACCACCCCGACACAGCAGCTGTGGACCGAGCTCCTGGCCGACGAGACGCTGGCCAAGCAGAACCCGCACCCCTACACGTGGGTGACGGTCACCGAAACGATTCCCGAGACGCTCGAGGTCCACGAGAACAACCGCATCGCCCTGAAGACCCTGGCCAACACCGGTGTCCCGGGTGCCGCGACGCAGCAGGGAATCTTCCCGATCTACGTGCGCTACGTGGCGACGACGATGATCGGCACCAACGTCGACGGCAGCCACTACGACGACCCCGGCGTGCCCTGGGTCAACTACTTCAACGGTGGCGACGCCGTCCACGGCTACATCCGCCCGAGCTACGGCGTGCCGCAGTCAAATGGCTGCGTCGAATTGCCGATCGCGACCGCGCAGGTCGTCTACGGCATGCTCGCGGTCGGCGATCTCGTCATCGTCGAGTAACCGATTTTTGAGGGGCGGCCTCGCCTTCCGGCGGGCCGCAGGCGACGGAGGACGGCGCCGCTCGCGACCCTCGCCGCCGGTGATACCGCGCCGTGGGCACCGCCGCACAACGACTCCGGGGCGCCCAAGCGGGCGCCCCGGAACCGTGAGAGGAGGCGAGGAGAAGAGAAGGCTCCTCACTGCCGGCGGGATATGTGGCCGGCAGGCCTGCACCCGCTGCGGTCTCTCGCGCCGCCCGGGGAAAGTCGTTGTGGTTGCGAGCTGCCCTACACCTGACGCCGATGCGACGGCGCGTTCGTGGCCGCGGACGCGCAGCGCTCGCTTCTGCGGTCCGCGGCCACGCGCGTCCTCAATCCGACCCGCCTGAGGCGGGGGCCGGCTGAAGCGTTGCCGAGCCGAAGCTGCCCAGCGTGGCGACGTCGGCCGGATAGACCTCGTGTCCGTGGATTGCGTGGTCGCCGATCTCGAGTTCCTCGTCCGAGGCTCGAAGCGGTATCAGCAGACCGACGATCTTCAACAGGATGAAGGTGACGATCCCCGACCACAGGATCACCCACAGTGCCGTCTCCGCCTGCCAGCGCAGCAGCGTCCCGCTGCCGTTGATGATCAGGCCGGAGAGGAAGCTCCCGTTGACATATTCGTACACGTTCGGATCGGCGAGCAGGCCAACCATCAACCCGCCCGCGAGGCCGGCTATGCCGTGGGTGTAGATCACCCCGAGCGTGTCGTCCACCTTGCGGAACGGCCAGACCCGGCTGAGGTAGCGGATCGACATCCAGACGAGCGTCGACGCGACGACGCCGAGGATGATCGCGCCGTAGCCGTTGACGAAACCGGCGGCCGGCGTTATCGCCACAAGGCCCGTGATCATTCCGTTGACCGAGCCGATGATCCCCGGCTTGTCCTTGTAGATGAGATCCCACGCGATCCACACCAGCATCGCCACCGCGGTGCAGAGGTTCGTGTTCAACACGGCTGCCGAGGCGCTCGCGCCGGCGAAGTACGGATCGCCGCCGTTGAAGCCGTTCCAGCCGAGCCACAACAGGCCGGCTCCGGTCGCCACCATCAGCAGGTTGTTCGGTGCGTCTATCTCTCTGTCGCGTGTGAGACGCGGGCCTATCACCCATGCTGCGACGAAGCCGGTGACCCCGGCGGAGAGGTGAATCACGTAGCCACCGGAGAAGTCCAGCGCTCCGTGTGCACCGAAATAGCCGCCGCCCCAGATCAGGAAGGCGTCGATCGCGTACACGAACGTGATCCACAGCAGCGTGAACGGGATCCAGGCCTTGTAGTTGACACGGCCGAGCACGCTGCCGAGCGCGAGGATCGGTGTGATCGCCGCGAACACGAACTGGAAGTACACGAGTGAGGCTTCGGGGAACCGGAATTTCGGTAGAAAGCCGTCGAGCAGGGGTATGTTCGCCTGGGCCTGAAGACCGACATGGCCCAGCACGCTCGACGGGTTGCCGACCATCGTGTCGAAGAACGACGACGTGCTGCTCGACCCGAACAGGTGGATCGGGCTGCCGAAGCCCATCTTGAACGCCCACAGCACCCATGCGACGAGCACGACGGCGAACGTGATGAACGTGAGCATCATGCTGTTGACCGACCAGCGCTTCTGCATCACACCCCCGTACAGCACGACGAGACCGGGGACGCTCATCAGGCCGACGAACGTGGCGGCGGTCATCTGCCACGCGTTGTCGCCTGAGTAGAGCCAGCTTGGGTACGGCAGTAATGTGGTTGCGAGCATGCGCTCCTCCTGGGGCGGGGTATGACCAGTAGCCGCTGCTGCGGCCTCGCCCGGAGTTCTATGGAGCGCGCCGTCGCGCCCATACCTCCCGTCGGAGCAAATCCCCCGGCCGCCGTTTGTACATATGGACGGGGCCGGACTCCTCGCCCCTGCCACGGCGGCCAAATCGGCGCCGGTCGGCGCGGCGGTGGGTGCCTCCTGAGCCCGCGAAGCGCCTTCAATACAGTTCTGGCATGGCGATTCGCGCCACCCTCTACACCGATCCGGCCTGCCCGTGGGCCTACTCGGCGACTCCGGCGCTGACGGCGCTTCGCTGGCGCTACGGCGATCAGCTCGACTGGGAGCTGGTCACGATCGGCCTGCGCGACGCGATCACCGCGAACGGCTATACGCCCGCACGCCAGGCCGCCTCCGCGCGGAGCTTCCGCGACCGTTACGGCATGCCGGTCGCGGCCTCGCCGCGGTCGCGGTCGGCCGCCACCGGCCGCGCCTGCCGCGCCGTCGTCGCGGCGCGCCTCGCGCACCCGGGTCGCGAGTTCGCGGCCCAGCGGGCGCTCGCCTTCGCCTGGTTCAACACCGCCCTGCTGCTGGATGAGGACGACGGCATCGCCGCCGCGCTCGAGGGCGTCGACGGGCTCGACGTCGCCGCGCTGGTCGCGGCGCTCGACTCCGAGCCGGTCGAGACGGCCTACGCGAACGACCGCGCACGGGCCCGCGGCGCCGCCGGCGGGGCCACCGAATTTCAGGGCAAGGCCGCCGTCAGCGACGGGCTGGTCCGCTACACCGCGCCGTCGGTTGTCTTCGAGACGCCGGACGGGCGCCGCCTCGAGGCCGGCGGCTTTCAGCCGCTCGAGGCCTACGACGTGCTGATCGCGAACCTCGACACCTCGCTCGAGCGCAACGGCTCACCGGACGGGCCGCTGCCGTTGCTCGAGCGATTCACGGAGGGGCTGTGCACGCAGGAGGTCGCGGTGCTGCTCGCCGGCAACCTCGTCGACGTGAACCGCGCCGGCGCCGAGGATGCGCTGCTGGAGCTGGTCGCCGAGGGCCGGGCCAGGCGCACCCCGCTCGGCGACGACGCGATCTGGCGCGCCGCCTGAACCACCGCGACGGCGGCCCGGCGTCCCCGCCCGCCCGGCTCAGTTGACCGACGGGTCCTCGGGCATGCGCGCCAGCAGCGCGTAGCTACCGCCCTTGCGTCGCAGCGCCGTCGCCCACAGCTGCGAGCTGTCAGCCTGCCACAGCTCATCGGGGGCGAGTTGCCCGATGATCCAGCCGTCGTCGGTGAGCTCGCCGTCCAGCTGGCCGGGCCCCCAGCCGGAGTGGCCGGCGAACACGCGCGCGCGCCTGGCGCCCGTTGCGAGGTCGTCCAGCTCACACTCGGCGCTCGGGAAGCCGACGCTGCCGAAGATCATCAGCGCCGCCAGCGTCGGGTCGCGGAAGTCAGCCAGCACGACCGCGGATTCGGGGGCCACCGGCCCGCCGGCGTGGAGCGTCGAGCCGGGATCCGCCAGCGAGTCAAGGACGGGCGAGATCTCGGCGAGCGGAGTCTCGAGCGGGCGGTTGAGCACGAGTCCCAGCGCGCCCTCCTCGTCGTGGGCCGCGATCAGCACGACCGTGCGGGCGAAGTTCGGGTCGACCAGCGTCGGGGGCGCGATCAGCAGCTTGCCGCGCAGCGATTCCATCCCACTCAGCCTATCCCCGTGGGCGCCTCGCCCCGCCCGCGGGCCGCCGCGCGCGTTGACGTAGGATCGTCCGGCGATGAGCACCCACGTGACGCTCCCCGACGGAAACGCGCTCGAGCTGGCGGACGGCGCGAGCGGCGCCGACGTCGCCGCCGCGATCGGCGCCGGCCTGGCCCGCGCTGCGCTGGCGATCGAGGTCGACGGCGAGTTGCGCGACCTCGCGCGCCCCGTCGAGGATGGCGCCAGCATCTCGATCCTGACGCCGAAGAGCGAGGGCGCGCCGGCGCTGATCCGCCACGACGCGGCCCACGTGCTCGCCGCGGCGGCGATGGAGCTCTACCCGGGAGTGAAGCTCGCGATCGGCCCGGCGATCGAGAACGGGTTCTACTACGACTTCGACTTCCCGCCGGGCACCTCGATCTCCGAGGATGACCTGCCGGCGATCGAGGAGCGGATGCGCGAGCACATCAGGGCCGCCGAGCCGTTCGTGCGCGAGGATCTGCCGGTGGCCGCGGCGCGCGCGCGCTTCGTCGCCGAGGACCAGCCGTACAAGGTCGAGCTGATCGACGACCTCGTGCGAGACCGCCAGGTGCAGACCGTCTCGCTCTATACCAACGGAGCGTTCACCGACCTGTGTCTCGGCCCGCACGCGCCGAGCACCGCCACCGTCAAGGCCTTCGCTCTGCAGTCCGTGGCGGGCGCCTACTGGCGCGGCGACTCCACGCGCCCGATGCTCACCCGGATCTACGGCACCGCCTTCCTGTCGAAGGAGGATCTCGCGTCCCATCTCGAGCAGCTCGAGCTGGCCCGCGCGCGCGACCACCGCCGCCTCGGGCGCGAGCTGGGCCTCTTCCACTTCTCCGACTGGGCCGCCGGCAGCGCCTTCTGGACGCCCCACGGCACGACGCTGTGGAACACGCTGCGCGACCTGATGAGCGAGCTGACCGCCGCTCACGGCTACACCGAGGTCAAGACGCCCCAGCTCTACGACGCCGATCTCTGGCGGATCTCGGGCCACTGGGACAAGTACCGCGGCAACATGTTCGTGACCGACGACGCCGAGCATCCGCTCGGCCTGAAGCCGATGAACTGCCCCGGCCATTGCGCCCTGTACTCGATGGAGCGCCACTCCTACCGTGAGCTGCCGGTGCGCTTCTCGGAGCCGGGACTGCTCCACCGCAACGAGCCGTCGGGCACCCTGCACGGGCTGCTGCGGGTGCGCCAGTTCGCAACCGACGACGGTCACATCTTCTGCACGGAGGAGCAGATCGAGAGTGAGGTCACCGACTTCATCGCCTTCGCCCGCGAGGTTTACGAGCTGTTCGAGCTCCAGACGCGCTTCGAGCTCTCGACGCGCCCGCCGGTGCGGATCGGCGACGACGCGCTGTGGGACCGGGCGGAGGCGGTGCTCACGGACGTGCTCGCTCACGCCGGCATCGACTACCAGCTCAACCCCGGCGACGGCGCCTTCTACGGGCCGAAGATCGACATGCACATGACCGACTCGCTCGGGCGCTCCTGGCAGCTCGGCACCGTTCAGCTCGACTACAACGCGCCGGAGCGCTTCGAGCTCGCCTACACCGGTGCCGACAACGCCGAGCACCGCCCGGTGATGATCCACCGCGCGATTCTCGGCTCGCTGGAGCGCTTCATCGGCATCCTGATCGAGGACCGCGGCGGCGTGCTGCCCGTCTGGCTCGCTCCGGTGCAGGCGATCGTGCTGCCGATCACCGACCGCCAGAACGCCGCGGCTGGCGACGTGCTCGACGCCCTGGGCGAGGCCGGCCTGCGTGGCGAGCTCGACGACCGCTCGGAGTCGATCGGGCGCAAGATCCGCGACGCCGAACTGCGGAAGATCCCCTACATGCTGGTGGTCGGCGAGCGAGAGGCGGAAGCCGGGAGCGTCGCCGTGCGCGAGCACGGCGCGGGCGACACGGGCGTCGTCGCGACCGGCGAGTTCGTCGAGCGGCTGCGCACCGAGACGGCCCAGCGTTCGCGTTAGCGCGCCGCCCGGCGCGGGAGGAACCGGGGGCGGCGTTTCACCGCTCGCCAACAACTCCTCGCGAGGCGACCCACAATGCCGCTATACTCGCGCCTCTTGGCAATCGCAACATCCACCATGCCGCGCACGCACACCGCTTGACGCGCGCTCGTGATCATTAGTGCCGGTCCCGCGTAGATTCGACCGGCGCCCGCCAGAGCGCGATCCGACCAGGATCAACGAACGCATCCGGGTCCCCGAGGTTCGCCTGATCGGCGAGGACGGGGAGCAGATCGGGCTGATGAAGATCGACGACGCGCTGCGCTATGCCGCCGAGCGCGATCTCGACCTCGTCGAGGTGGCGCCGGAGGCCAAGCCGCCGGTCTGTCGCGTGCTCGACTATTCCAAGTACAAGTACGAGCAGGCCCAGAAGCTGAAGGCCGCGCGCAAGCACCAGCAGCAGATCACGATCCGCGAGATCAAGTTCCGCCCGAAGATCGCCCAGCACGACTACGACACCAAGAAGGGTCACGTCGAGCGGTTCCTGCGTCACAAGGACAAGGTCAAGGTGACGATCATGTTCCGCGGGCGCGAGGTCACTCACCCCGAACGCGGCGTCGCGATTCTCGACCGTCTGGCCGAGGAGCTGGCGGAGTTCGCGGTGGTCGAGCAGCGCCCGCTTCAGGACGGCCGCAACATGACGATGATGCTCGGCCCGTCCAAGGCCGTGCTCGCCGGCCAGTTCGACAAGCTCACCAACGGCGCCGTGCCCGCGGACCTCGCCGAGGCCGACGCCGCCCGGGCCGCCGCGCCGGCCTCCACCAACGGCGATGTCGCCGCCGCCGTGGCCGAACCGCCCACGCAGGCCGCAGCGGCAGCGGCCACGACCGCGCCGGCGCTAGAGATCGCGGGGGAGCGCGAGGTCGTCGCGCCTGCACCGGAGCCCGTGGGGGAGCCCGAGGCCGTCGCGCCCGCACCCGAGACCGCTGAGGAGCCCGAGGCCGTCGCGCCCGCACCCGAGACCGCGGAGGCGCCCGAGGCGTCCGCTGCGCCGG
>Ga0302319_10024692_pt1 | contig 10670 bp, 3 predicted proteins | sample Bog_T0_2_FD_203319 | JGI IMG/M metagenome (GOLD analysis project Ga0302319, IMG submission 203319) | Peat permafrost microbial communities from Stordalen Mire near Abisko, Sweden - Bog_T0_2 | ecosystem: Environmental > Terrestrial > Soil > Wetlands > Peat | place: Sweden: Abisko, Stordalen Mire... | reverse complement strand
GAATAGGTCACCGGGCCCTGTGCGGCAACCATCTGATAGGTGAAAGGCACCCCGACAGCAGCGGATACGTGCAGGAGACTGGTGAAGACAGGAAGATCAGCGGTGATCTTGAAGGCGGTCCCATCAGTGGCAGTGCCGCCTGCTGACGTGGTGCCGTAGAAATTGCCATCGGAACCCTGAGTCAAACCGTTGGGATTCACTCCGTCGACGGCCACAGCGCCATCACCGAACCGGTGGACGATCGTGACTTGGCCCGCCGGTGTCATCTCGAAAACCGTGCCGCCGTTTCCTAGGCCACCCTGGTAGGTAGTGCCGTAAAAGTTACCGTCGGTGGCGAGAACCATCGGGCCGGCAGGTGGTGCCGTAAGGGAGCTAACTCCCTGCGATATACCCAAGCTGGTGGAAGTATTGATGGGATATTCGGCTCCGTCACTTGCGACGGAGCCGTCGCCGAAACGGTGGAGGAGGGTGAACTGCCCTTGCGGCGTGACCTTGTAAATCGCCCCGGCGCCGTAGGTCGTCCCCGAAGCCGTCCCATAAAGAGCGCCGTCCGCACCGATCACGAGGGGGGAATTGGGAGAGAAGCCTCCCGAAACATTCGTGGCATAGCTCGAATTGAACGTAAAAGTGTACGCGGCTGGAGCCGGCATGAAGCTGTAGATGACCGAGTAATTGAACTGCGAGTCGATCTTGTAGATCGCCCCGAGTCCGGCGCTGCCTCCTTTCGCCGACGTGCCGTAGAGGTTTCCCTGCGCGTCCTGCACAAGACCGAGGCTTGGTGAAGCGGGGTCGTCGGTTGTAGCGCCGAAACTGTAGATAGCTTTATAGGTACCGTCGGGCTTGAGTTGGAAAACCGTACCCACGCCGTAAGCACCACCTTGCGAGGTTGTGCCGTAGAAATTTCCATCCTTGCCCTCAATGACCCCCGCCTCGGGGTAGGTTCCCTGGTCTGCATTGGCCGCGGCAAAGGAGTGGACAATAGTATAGACTCCGGCAGGAGAAATCCTACAGACGGTTCCATCTGCCCCCTCGCCGCCCGCAGCGGTCGTGCCATAGAGATTGCCGTCCGTGGCGAACACCAAGTTGCCTGATGGCTTGTAGCCGTCGGCGATCGTACTGCCGTCAAGGTTCCGGCTCGCAGTACCAAAACTATGCAGGGTGGAGACCGTTCCGTCGGGGGCCATCTTGAAAATCGTGCCCTCGTCGTAAATGCTTTGGCCGAAAGTCCCCCCTCCGCTCGTCGTGCCGTAGAAATTGCCGTTGTTGTCCTGGGCCAACGATGAATTGGGATAAGAGCCCTCGTTGGTAGCGCTGCCTGCGAAATTATGAAGAATCGAAAGTTGCTGTCCGCTCGCTGTCCCGCTTATGGCGGCAAGAGCAAGGAAAACGACCATGCCACAGCTCGCGAGCAATCTCGGGCTTCTGGTCGTACGGCCGTGGCGTGAAGTGGGCATGGCTCAGAGGGCGGCGGCTGATTCAAGTGCGTCATTAAACGGTCGGGGCTCCCGCTTGGGAAGATTAATGTGCCACTCCTGACCGGGCGAGGCGAGGCCGTCGAGATGGGCGTGTCGTCCCGCACGGTCAGCACGGTCGTGTTTCCGCTGACCGTCTGCGGCCCGGAAACGATGGTGCTGCTGTTCGACGTCGTGGAGGTGAAAACGCCAACCGCGCGCCATGGGTCGGTCTGTTGGGTCAGATCGCCGGTGACCTGCACGGTGTAGATCAGGTTCGGGTCGTTGGTGAGCATGGTAACGGTGAGGGCCAGGTATTCCTGTCCGTTAACCGGCACGGTGGTGAGGACGGGGAGCGAAGCGGGTTGCGATGAGCTGGGGTTCCCGTCGAAGGCATAGTCGAGAAGGTTGGGCACGCCGCTGGGCGCGGAGGTGGGGCCGACGATGCTGAGGTTGGTTGTCTCACCCGGATAGTTCGCCGCTTCCCATACCTGGAACAGCGTCATCTCTTCAATGGATACCGTCGCGGTCGCGGAATTGCCCAGCGTAAACCCCGGTCCGGTTGCCAGTGTCAAAACCAGGGCCGGACTTGAGGTGGCGTTGCTGTTGGCGATCGGGTTGACCGCGATGACCGCACTCGACTGCCCGGCCGGGATCATCACAGTTCCGCTTAGGGCGGTGAAATCCCTCCCGGCGACCGCAGTGCTGCCCGTCGTGGAATAACTCACCGTCAGGCTGGCGGAAGTGTCGCCGGTGCGCGTCACCGTGAACTGTCCCGGCGTTGGGCCGAAGACTTGCGCGAAGGGCTGGGTCGCGGCGATGGATACCGCGGGCATGGGCAGCGGGATGCCGAGACGGATGGTCTGGTTATAGGTATCGGCGAGGTAAAACGCATTCGTGGCATCGTTGCTGACGACCGCTTGCAGGCTGTAGAACTCGGCGGCGCTGCCGGTGCCGTTCGTCGTACCCTCGTTTCCGGCCTGCCCGGCCAGCGTGCTCACGATGCCCTCCGGGGTTATTTTGCGCAGAAGATCGTTTCCTGCCGCGTTTGAATAGGTCGCCGGGGCATTGCCGGAAGCACTGGTAAGCTGCGTGGGCACGAGGCAGTCGGCCACATAAACGTTGTTGGCACTGTCGACGGCCAAACCGATGGGAGCATTGAACATTGCCACGCTGCCGGGCCCGTCGAGATAGCCCGATACTCCAACCTGGGTGGATCCCGCCGTGCCGCCTGCGTTGACGGGCACGGATTGACCGGCGAAGGTGCTGACCACACCGCCGCTGATTTTCCGGACGACGAAATTGCCAAAGTCGGCGACGTAGACGTTGCCCAGGCTGTCAACGGCCACAGCGCTTGGGGCGTTGAAAAGCGCGGTCGTCGCCGCATCGCCGTCCGCGTAGCCGGCGGTTCCCAGTTGCCCGGCGAAAGTGGTGACGTTGCCGGACGAGTCAATCTTGCGAATCACGTTGTTGCCCGTGTCGGCCACGTAGACGTTGCCGGAACCATCGACCGCAACGCCCTCGGGCTGGTTGAATACCCCTCCGCCGGCGCCGGCCAGCGTTGTGACGTCACCGAGCGGTGAGATTTCGCGAATGAGATTATTTTTGGTGTCCGCCACATCAAGATTGCCTGATGGGTCGAAGGCAACGCTGTTGGGTTCATTGAAGGTGGCGTTGTTGCCGTTGGCATTGGCCGCACCCGATGCGCTCGAACGACTGCCGTAGGGCGTGGACACAACTCCATTCGTCGTCACCTTGCGAATGTTGTTATTGTTGAAGTCGGCGACGAAGATGTTTCCGCCGCTGTCGAGCGCCACGCCGCTTGGGTAGTTAAAGTAGGGGGTCGTTCCGTCTCCGGTCGCGCCGGAGGTGCCCGCCAGGGTGGAGATGATCAGCGGCGTCTCGACCACGAGGACCGTCGGCGTAGAGGTGACGGAGGTCCCGCTCAACGTGATCACGCATTGGAACTGGTCGCCGTTCAGGGTGGTCGAGGCGTCCGTCACCGTCAGGGCAGCCGTGGACGAGCCGCTGTAGGTGCCGTCGTCGCTCAAATTGTTCCATTGCGTGCTGCCGGCGGGCATTTGCTGCCACTGATATGTAGCCGAACTGCCACCGACCGCGACCGTCAGCGTGGCGTTATCGCCGGGCTTGATCGAGACCATGGCGGGGGCCATTTGCACGCCGACCAGCGGCGCGGAGCCGATGACCGTCTGTGTCAGCGCCTGCGAAATCGGAGACCCGATCCCGGTGCACAGATCGTATCCCTGCGCGGCGGTGTAGTTAGGTACAGGCACTCCGTTGATCGTCGTCGTCCCACTGTTGGAGGTGGCGTTGTTTCCGCTCTGGGTGTCGTTGAAATTGGCAGAATAGGTGGTCTGACCCGCATTCAACGCCCCATAGAGATAGGAACCAAGAGAGGGATTGGCTGACTGCGCCGTGCCGCCGCCGAACGACTGGAGCCCGACGTTCTCCCGCGCCTGATTCATCAGCGCGCAGATCGCGGCCCAGGTCGGGCTGGACCAGCTCGTTCCGCCAACCGTCAGCTCGGCTCCGTTCTGATAAATGATTGCGCCGAGAAAGGGATCCGCGGAGGCGGCCACGTCGGGTACGGTGCGCTTGGATTGACCCGTGCCGGTCTGCCAACTGGGCGGGCTGAAGTACATGCTGATTCCGCCGCCCGAGGCACCCGTGCTGTTGTTCCAAACCGATTCGCTGCTGAGATTATTATTTGCGTCGAGGCTGAGCGAGGTACCGCCCACGCCAATCACATTCGGATCGCTCGCGGGGTATTCCACCTGCAACGGACCGCTTCGGTCACCGGCGGCACCGGTTCCCGGTGTGGCACCGCCATCACCGGAGGAGGCAAAGGGCGTGACGCCGGCCGCCTCAAGCAGGGCAAAATCCTGGTCCGCGGTCGTCACTTCGGAGATCGGGGCAATCGCAGGCAGTTGAGTTGTGTCCTGAACGTAGGTTTCCCCTTCGCCATAACTCATCGACATCTGGTGGATGCCAAGCTCGGGATGATTTTGAGCATCGTCGAGAATCTGCAGATAAGCCTCATCGAGGTGGGCGTTGCCGAGATCGACCGTGGCATAGATCCGCACATGCGCTCCTGGCGCCATGGAGCTGGACCACTCGGCGTCGAGCGTTGCCTCTTCCGCGTTTTTGAGCGATGTGTCCAAAACGCCCGGGACCGCCTGGACAAACTGGATGTTGCCGATCGACTGATTGACGTGGCAGTTTTTCCAGAACTGCAGGAGGTCGGTTGTCGAGGGAAAGGTGTCGATCACGATGGCGATCGTCTGGCCCGAACCGGATATTTGATTGTTGTAAAGGTTGGTCACGCCGTAAGCCTGCGCGATCTGGCTGGGAAGATAGGACACCGTGCCGCCGCTCGATCCGTTCGGCTGGGCTTGGCCCGTGAGCAGATGCTTGTGCGCCTGAATGTGCGGCTGCAGGCCGTTGATTCCGATGAGCAGACTCGAGATTCGGCTGGGCACGCTGGGCGGAGTGACGGCGGAGGTGTATTCCTTTCCCTCCGCAGTCACGCGAGCGAAACGCACCTGCAGCGCTTGCGCGATGTGGCCGATTTTGCCGCGCGCGAAAATCGCCAAGTGGCGCGAATCGCGGCGCGTGATGGTGAGGCCCTCGCTGGTCAGCCAGTCGGCCACGGCCTGGTAATCGGCAGGCAGCGGTTCGTATTTGTCTGCCATCTCCTGCCGGGAAATCCGCTCACCGCGGCCCACCCGCGCCCGCAACTCGGGGAAGTTGCGCATCTTGAAGGCGACTTCAAAATCGAGTGGCGCGTTCGTCTCGGCGGAAGTCAGCGTCGGGCTGGAAACAAAGGCCGTCGAGGGAGCGGCGGTCCCGGCCGGCAAAGCCGCGGCGACCTGGCGGGTGCTGCCGGAAAGAACGACGCTCGCCGATCCCAGCGCCCAGACGTCTGGAACCGCCCCTGCCAGCAGCAAAAGGACCAGTCCGGCGCGAACCTTTTGAAAATAGATATTGCTGCGCATGGATGCTGTGACGAATCGCGGCGAACATCATCTCATCTTTCGCGCAGGCAAACAATTCTAATGGTAAATAAAGCGGAGCGCTGCCAAGCCCGCCAAAATGAGTCTTGCCCAAGGTCAAACTTAAGGCATTTTCGAGGCGGTCCAGGATCATGGCTGACAAAACTCTACCTCCTGACTACAGCGCCAAGCTCGTTCCCGCCCTGCAGCGGATTCAGCACGAGTTCGGTTATCTCAAACGGGAGAGTTTGGAAGAGGCGGCAATCGAACTCGATGTTCCGCTGCACCGTCTTCAATCCGTCGCCAGTTTTTTCCCACACTTCCGTCTCTCGCCGCCCAAGAAGATCACGCTCAATGTCTGTCGCGACATGGCGTGTCACATGGCCGGCGCGAACGAGGCGATTCAGGAACTGCGTTCGGTCGCAGGCGAACACGTCGAAATAAAGGGTGTCTCCTGCCTGGGCCGGTGCGACCGTGCGATGGCCGCATGCGTCTCCATCGCGGGCACGGAGCATGACCACTATTATCTGGGACGCTCGACCCATCAGTTGCGCGAAATCGTCCAGGCCCATCTTCGCGGGGAAATGCCCACGCCCGATCTGGATGGCGACCAGAATTTCGGTGCGGCAAATTTTGTCATCAATCCCTACGGCGAAAAGCTGTCCTCCTATGCGGGCATTTTGAAAGTCATTTCGGAACGCGACCGGGCCCTTGGTGACGCCGTGAAAGTGCTGGAATCGAAAGACTGGTCACCCGTACGGACGGAGCAATTCCGCCGCGCCGCGATGAGCCGACTGCCCGCCGCGGCGTGTCCCGACGAAGAAATCGGCGAAGCCGTCACGGCCTTCTTAACCGACCGCGATTGGGCGCAAGGCCCCACGCTGGGTGGTTGGTCAGAAACAATTTTGCAGGAATTAAAGGAGGCCGATTTGCGTGGCATGGGCGGCGCAGGGATTCCCTCGATCCAAAAACTGCGCGACGTACGCGATACGATCCGCCGCGCCCTTCGACGCGGGACCGACAGCCGCGGTTTCATCGTCGTCAACGGCGACGAAAGCGAGCCGGGCACCTTCAAGGATCGCGAGCTTCTCCTCCACCTGCCCCACTTGATCGTCGAGGGCGTGATCATCGCCGGACTGATCACCGGCGCGACGCAGGGATTTATTTATATCCGCCACGAATACACCGAGCAGATCGAGGCATGCCGCGCGGAGATTCGCCGCGCCGAGCAGCTCGGGCTTTGTGGCCGCGATGCCTCGGCGCTGGGCCGCTCGTTTCCCGTTGCCGTCTTTGTCAGCCCGGGCGGCTACATCTGCGGCGAGCAGAGCGCGTTGATCGAGGCGATGTCGGACCGCCGTGGCGAGCCGCGCAACCTGCCGCCCAAGCTCGAAACCAACGGCCTCGAAGACCTGCCCACCATCGTCAGCAACGTCGAGACCTACGGGTGGATTCCCTATATCACGATCAACGGCGGCAAAACCTATTCCGCGCTCGGGGTTAATACGTGGCAGGGCCGCCGTCTTTTCTCCATTTCGGGCGACGTGAAGCGACCGGGCGTCTACGAGGTGCCCATGGGCATGACCTTGCGCGAGCTGGTCTACGGCGAGAATTATTGTGGTGGCATCGTCGGCGACCGGAAGCTCAAGGCCTTCGCGCCGTCGGGACCATCGGGAGGATTTCTTCCCGCGAAGCTGACCGCGCGCGCCGGATTGCCGCGCGATCACGTGAACAACAAGGCGTGGATCGAGATCGCCAGGCGGCGTGGATTCGATCCCGCCGCCACCGAGCTCGATATCCTCGACCTCGAGCTGGAGCTGAATCTTTTCCGCGCGCTGAGTCCGACGCAGGCGCTCGGCGCGGGGCTCGTCGTCTACGCCGAGGGCCGTGACATGGTCGAGGAGGCGGTCAACGCGATGGAATTTTACCGCAACGAATCGTGCGGCAAATGCGTCCCGTGCCGGCTCGGCTCGCAAAAGATGGCGTCGCTCGGCACGCACTTGCTCGAAGGCAGGATTGAAGCCAACCGCTGGAAAAATGAAATCCTTCCGCTCATGCGCGACCTGAGCAAGGCGATCGAGCTGGCTTCGATCTGCGGTCTCGGCCGCTCCGTGCCGGTGCCGCTACGCGCGATCAGTAGTTTTTTCGACGATGACGTGAAGCAGCATTTGAAGACCTGATCACTATGCGCGCGCCCAATAACAACCTTCCCTTTTCAAAATCCGTCATCCTGAGCGGAGCGAGGCGGAAAATCCCCTTTTCCCGTGACGGTCAGGCCCGAGCGCAGTCGAAGGACCCAGCCCTTCTCAGCGGAAATGACAGCAGCCTGACTGGATTTTCTTTAAGAGCAGCCGTGCCGCACTCCTCTCGCAAAAAAAACTCTCTGAATATGCCTTGCCCTCCAGGCATGCAACCTGGGTCCTTCGGCTCCGGCTCAGCGAAGCTCCAGGAGAAAACAAGCGCACCGTTCACCTTCGCTCAGGATGACGGAATAGGGAGAGACGCTTTTTTCGGTCTCCACAATTGAGATAACACCATGGCCACGCCCCTTCCCATTCCCGAACCGGCGGCAGGCCTCTTCGTCCGCGACGACGATGAGGGGATATTCAGTCGCGACCCGAATGGAAATCTCATCCGCATGGATGACCCCAGCGAGGAAGACTACAACAAGGTCGTCACGCTGCAGATCGACGGCCAGACCGTTCAGGTCCCGCTGGCCCGTCCCCTCACCGACGCGAACGGAAATCTCGTTCTCGATTTGCAGGACCGGACGACGCCGCGCTACACGACGATCTACGATGCTGCCGTTTCCCTTTACGTGAAGGAAGTCGGTGACGAAAAAAAGATTCCGATTCCAGTTCTTTGCCATCAACCCCACATGAAGCCGGTCGCGGTTTGCCGGCTCTGCATTGTGCAGATTTATGGTCAAAAGCGCGGCAAGCGCGCTGCGGAGCGCAAACTTCTTCCCGCCTGCCAGCATCAGGTCGTCGAGGGCATGGAGGTCTTCACCATGATGGCAGAAGGTCCCGACGGCGACCGCGTCCGTGGCACCGTAAAGACGTTGACGGAACTCCTCGCCTCGGACCATCTCAAGCCCGCGCCCATGCTGCCGGAACTCTCCAAGTACAACGAACTCGGCCTGATGTCGGAGCGGACCGGCGCCGATACTTCCCGTTTCCATCTCGACCTGCTTTCCAATCCTCCGCCCGCCGCCGCGCCACAAGTGGGACGCCGAGGCTTCGACGACTCGTCACCCGTTTTCCAGGTCGACCACAGCGCCTGCATCCTCTGCGACCGCTGCGTCCGCGCGTGCGGCGAAGTGAAGCACAACGATATCATTGGCCGTACCGGCAAGGGTGCGACGGCGGGCATCGGTTTCGACCTGAACGAACCGATGGGCGAATCGGGCTGCGTCCAGTGCGGAGAGTGCATGGTCTCCTGCCCGACGACCGCGATCAGCTTCAAGCCGGTGGCCAAGGTGAAGGTCTCCACGCTGAGTTCCTCGAGCGAAATCCTGCCCGCGCGCGATCTGCTCGCCGACCCGATCTTTACCGGCATTCCGCCGAAATTTCTGCTCTGGCAGCAGGGACTCGTCGTGCGCCGCCGGATTCGCGCGGGAGAATATCTCTGCCATCAGGGCGATCCTGGCAACACCGCGTTTCTGATCAAGAGCGGCCGGCTCCAGGTCAACGTCTACCCGCCCGCGCCGCCGTCGAGCGGATCGCTGCTCGGTGCCTTTATTCCGCATCGCCGCCCGGCGCCGGTGCTTCAAGTCGAGCTCACTCCCGCCAATCTCATTTTCGGTGAAATGGCCTGTCTCAGCGCGCTGCCACGTTCCGCCGACGTCATCGCACTCGAAGACGGGGAGGTTTGGGAATTACGCCGCAACGTGCTCGACCGCCTCATGCGTCTGCCCAGCCAGCGCAAGCGCATTGAGGTCGAGTACCGCCAGCGTGCGCTCGATCTCGTCCTGCGCTCCAACGGTCTTTTCCGCGACATCCCCGAGGACGACTTCGAGAAAATCGTCAACTTCCTGCGCCAGCGAATCACGTTCGCCCGCGTCAATCCGGGGCAAACCCTTTTCCGGCAAGGCGACCGCGCGAGCGATTTCTTCCTGATTCGCATGGGCCACATCCGCGTGAGCGTGGCGCGCTACGGCAACGAGGCGAGCCATATCATCTCGCGCGGGCCCGGCTCAACCCTGGGCGAAATAAGCCTGCTCGGCCTGACGCCCGAGGATGCCTCCCGTTCCGAGGAGGAAACCGACCGCTACATCCAGAATCTCTTCGACGGCGCGGGCGACGACCTGACCAGCGCCCTGCCCGCGGGATTCACCACGGCCACCTGCATCGCGCTCGATTATCTTGAGCTGGCCCGCCTCAATCGCGCTGATTTCCTCGAGATGGCTCACCGTTTCCCCACGATTCGCCGCCGGATCATCGCCCAGACGCTGGGACGCCTGCGCAGCGACGACAAGCCCACCGCGCTGCTCGAGGAGTACGTCGGCCAGGGCCTTTACGAGGCCAAGAGCGTCCTGGTGCTCGATCTCGACTGCTGCACGCGTTGCGACGAATGCACGCGCGGCTGCATCCATCGCCACGGCACCGAGTCCCACGGCGTCCCCATGGCCCGGATGCTGCGCGACGGCAAACGCTTCGCCAATTACATGGTCGCCACTTCATGCCGGTCCTGCGACACGCCGCATTGCATGACGGGCTGTCCCGTCGACTCGATTCATCGCGGCAAGCACATGCAGATCGTGATCGAGGACCACTGCATCGGCTGCGGCCTCTGCGCCGACAACTGCCCCTACGGCAGCATCACGATTCAGCCGAATTTGCGTCACCCCGATGCCGGGCTCGCGCCGCTCAAGGCGGTCAACTGCGACCTCTGCGACTCGCGCGATCTCCGCACCACACCAAATCCGAGCTGCGTCTCCTCATGCCCCCACGACGCTGCTCATCGCTTCACCGGTCCGCAGCTTCTTGATCACGTGCTCAGCCGGACGAGCAACGGGAAAAAGTAGGCTGCGCTCCGGGCGTTCAGGGCCATGGCCCACTAAGTTCCTCCAAATTCCGTTGCCATTTTCGGCGGAGCTTGCATATTAACCCTTCTGCCACAACCGGAATATTGGCTCGGTAGCTCAGCGGTAGAGCAGGTGACTCTTAATCACTTGGTCCTAGGTTCGAATCCTAGTCGGGCCACATCC
>Ga0302319_10024691_pt1 | contig 10670 bp, 9 predicted proteins | sample Bog_T0_2_FD_203319 | JGI IMG/M metagenome (GOLD analysis project Ga0302319, IMG submission 203319) | Peat permafrost microbial communities from Stordalen Mire near Abisko, Sweden - Bog_T0_2 | ecosystem: Environmental > Terrestrial > Soil > Wetlands > Peat | place: Sweden: Abisko, Stordalen Mire... | reverse complement strand
TTTCAATTTCCTGTGGGATGCCAGTGGCATAGGTCAAATAATCAACGTGCACCAGGAGCAGTGACATGAACACGGCGAGATCCACCACCTTATCCACAGACGACTTAGTGTTGATGGGATCCAACCGCAGGAAAAAGCCCGCCCAAGGCCACCGTGCGTGCAACGCGCGGAAAAATTTGCGGGACGCAGGATCGGTGATCACGTCCGCCATTCCGCCAGCGCCTTCAATGCGTATCCGGAGATTGCCATGCAGGCCGATGATTTCGTCGTCCGGAACTTGGTCCGGATCTATGGGAATTATCGCACTTTCAACATCGCCCGCTGCTATTTGCTTTTGGGTGATTAGCCAGGTTTGTTTGTTCATAGTTTTAAAATTGAGATCACTTGGAAGCGGGCTTGTGCCGGTTTGGAACGTTCCTTGGAAACCCGAATTCAGATCGAAGCCCGAAATCCGAATGCCGAAATGAGTATTCCACGCCTTCTGAAAAAGTGCGTGTGAATATTCGCACCAGCCCGCTGATTCGGATTTTAGAACGCCATCAGGTTTGCCCTGCTGCTCACCGTGGTATAACCAATTCGGGATCATGGGGAAAACACCCCATGGCGGTGGGAATGCAGACAGTGGTATTTTATTAAATATGAAAAGGAAACAGGAACTGGAACTACCTCACGGTGGTTTCATCACGGCGGCGTATCCGGCCTGGCTGGCACGTCTGGCCCGCAAGTCAGTGCGCAGTGCCAACCAGGCCCAGCCGTTGACATTGCGCACATTCTGTTCCTTCCGCGAAAGGCTGGCCGGTACGAGCCTGACAAAAGTGCTGGCCGATCGGATCGAGCTCGCACTGGCAATTGCCATGCTGACCGCCCTGACCGGATGCATCGGCGTGGTGGGTGGCGGCGGTGGTTATGTCGGCGGCGGCGGATGGTGGTGGGATGACGGCGGGTGGTGGGGTGGCGGCCACGGCTATGACCGGGGGCGAGATGTGCATGCCTTTGGCGTTCGGGGAGCGGAAAGTCGTGGAGCGGCGCATGGCGGCGGCGAACATGGCGGTCGGCGCTAATCGTGCCACGGCTTGCACAAAATCAAACTTTATAAATCTACATCTATGAACTTTTCAATTCTATTGACCCGTTTCCCCAGCCTCTTGACCATCACCTTTTTGGCCGGTGCCTGTGCGGGCTTGCCGGGCACCCTGTGCGCGGCGGAGCCAGTCTCGGAACGGCTGTTCCCTTCGCCGGAGGAGGCCATCAAGGCCTTGCAGATGGCCACTGCAGCCAAAGACCAGACGGCCTTGCAAGAAATCTTTGGTCCGGAGTTTCAATCACTCAAAACCGGCGACCAAGTGCAGGACGCGGACAATGCGCAGCGGTTCGCCGCCGCCATGGCCCAGAGTTGCCATCAAGTAAAAGAGGGCGACGACAAAATCACGCTCGAAGTGGGCACGAACGAGTGGCCAATGCCGATTCCGCTGGTCAAGGCGGATGGGCAATGGCACTTCGACACGGCTGCGGGCAAGGAAGAAATCATCAATCGCCACATCGGCAAGGACGAACTCTGCGCCATCGGCGTTTGTCGGGCTTATGTGACCGCCCAACGCCAATATGCCAGCGCGATCCCCGCCACCGACCGGGTGGTGACTTACGCCCAGAAGTTCAAAAGCGCCCCCGGCAAAAAGGACGGCCTCTATTGGCCGGTGGCGCACAACGAACAGGCCAGCCCGTTCGGACCGTTGGTGGCGGAAGCTCATGCCGAGGGCTATGTCTCGCATAGTGACGCGGGGCCGCATCCCTTTCATGGATATTATTTCCGGATTCTGAACCGGCAAGGTGAGGCTGCGCCCGGAGGGAAATTGGATTACATGAGTGGCGGCAACTTATCCGGAGGATTCGCGCTGGTGGCTTATCCGGAGCATTGGGATCAATCTGGCATCATGACTTTTATTGTCAATCAGGACGGCAAAGTCTATCAGCGCAATTTGGGCAAGAAATCAACCCGGATTGCGGCGGCGCTGAAGGAATACAATCCAGACAGCGAATGGACTTTGGTTCCCGAGGAAGGGGTATCGGGTGTGGTGTCGGAGCATTGACGCTGCAATTCCAAGAAAAATTCAAATCTCGTCATGAAATTACTGCTTACAATACCGGTTCTGCTGTGCCTGTTCAGTGGCACGGCACTGTCGGCGCGGGCACAAGCGGCAGTTCCCCCGCCCATGCCAGCTTATCAAACACTGACACCCGCGCAGTTGGACCAGATGCTGGGCTTGATCGCCCTTTATCCAGACCCGTTGATTGCCGAGCTGCTGCCGGCGTCCACCTTCCCCGCGCAAATCGTACTGGCCGATCGCTATGTCGCCGGCGGCGGTGACCCCAACCAAATTGCCCAGCAGCCGTGGGACGCCAGCGTCCAGGCCATGGCCCGCTACCCCACGGTGTTGAAATGGATGGATGAAAATTTGACTTGGACGACGCAAGTTGGGCAGGCTTTTCTCAATCAACAACCGGATGTGATGGCTTCCATCCAACACCTGCGCGCGGAGGCCTCCAAACTGGGGAACCTGCAATCCTCCCCGCAGCAACAAGTGATTGCAGACGGCGGTAACATTGAAATAGTTCCGGCGGATCCCCAAGTAATCTATGTGCCGGTTTATCAGCCCGACCAGGTTTATTCCGACGCTCCCTACGGCTCTCCGTTCATAACCTACGGCATCGGCTACCCCTTCGGCGCGTGGATGGACTACGATTGGGATTGGGGTGGCGGCAATCTTATTTTCTGGGGCCACGGTTACTCGCGCCCCGGCAATTGGTGGCGGGAATCATCCCGTCAGCGCGATATGAGTCACGCGGGCGTCTGGCGCGCGAATAACCATCCCGGCGCGGTCGCGGGCAGCCGCGGTGACCGCGGTTATGGCGGGAACACGTTTTCGCGTGCGGCCAACCCGGCGGCCATCCGTCAGGAACTAAGGCATCCCGTGGCACAGCAACCTGGACGCTCGGGTGCTGTCTCGCGCTCCGCGCCCGCTCCAGTCGAACGCTCCGCGCCCGTCCGTCGTCCGGAATCGAACGGTGCATTTATCGGCGTACAAAATTCACAAGCGACGCGAGCTTACAGCAATCGTGGCCAGCAGAGCATCCAGGCGGTTAGCCGCTCCGCGCCGGTTTCACGGTCCGCGTCTTCCAGCGGCGGCGGTGGTGGCGGTGGACATGCTGGTGGTGGCGGCGGGGGAGGACATGCGAGCGGCGGAGGTGGCGGCGGCGGCGGAAAACGCTAATTTTTATTCTTATGATGTTCACAATTATGATACCGGTGAAAGCGAACTTTTTTCCCTGGCGGCGTCGAGCTTCGATGGTGGGGTTGGGCCTGGGTTTGGTCCTGCCCCTTGCCCTCTCCGCGGCCGACGAGCAGGCCTTTAATTCACCCAATGATGCTGTCAACGCCTTGGTGACGGCCGCCCAAAACAATGACACCAATGCCATCCATTTGATTTTCGGACCGGTCGGACGCGAGTTGGTTTCGCCCGATATCGTCCAAGCCTCGGCAGAATTCCAAAGGTTCGTCCAACGGCTGTCCGAAAAAACGGAGTTGTTCAAACATTCGGATTCCAATGTCGTGCTGGAATTGGGTGCCGATGGCTGGCCCTTTCCCATTCCGCTCGTCCAACAGGGCGCGCAATGGCACTTCGATACCGCTGCTGGCAAAGATGAGATCCTGGCCCGCCGTGTCGGACGGGACGAAATAGGCGCGATCGATGTTTGCCTCGCTTATGTGGACGCGCAGCGCGAATATGCCAGCCAGGATCGAATGGGAGACGGCGTGCTCGCCTATGCGCAATTCTTGCGCAGCACCACCGGCACCCACGACGGCCTGTTCTGGCCCGCGAATCAACCGGGCGACACGGAGTTGAGTCCCTTGGGTCCGCTGATCGCACAGGCGCGCGTAGAAGGCTATCAGCACACTGCCAAAATGTTGAATGACGAGCAAGCGCCCTATCATGGCTACTATTTTAAAATTCTGACTTGTCAGGGAAAGCACGCGCCGGGCGGGAAGTTCAATTACGTCATCAACGGTCGCATGCTCGCGGGGTTCGCCCTGGTCGCTTGGCCGGCGGAATGGGGCAACACGGGCGTGATGACTTTCGTGGTCAACCAACAAGGCAAAGTCTGGCAAAAGAATCTCGGACCCAAGAGTGCAAAAATCGCCAGGGCCATGACCGCTTATGACCCGGACGACAGTTGGATCTCGGCTGAGTAATGCTGACAACGAAAGACCCCGAACATATGGGACATGGAGGGGAGCTTCGTCTTTAGTTTGGCGACTGCATCCCGTTGGAGTTCATGCTTTAGCATGTTCGGGGCAAGTAACAGCCTAAAGGCTGAACTCCAACACTTTGCAAGACCAAAACAAAAGGCCCTGACAGGGGAGCCCGCTGGCGTCTTGGAGATTGGCTGTTTATCGCATTTTATTCATGAACTCAGATGACGCAGAACCTAGTGATAATGAGGCCATCGTGGCCACTGGGCTAACCAAGTGGTTTGGCGAAGGTGAAACCAGGAAGGTCGCCGTGAATGGGGTCACGCTGGTCGCCCATTTTGGCGAAATGCTGTTCATCGTCGGCCCCTCCGGCAGCGGCAAGACCACCATGCTCAGTATGATCTCCGGGATTCTGCGTCCCAATGCCGGCACTGTCAAAGTCAAAGGGGCTGATATCTGGACGCTGAACAACGACCAATTGGCGGATTTTCGTTTGAATACCATTGGTTTCGTCTTTCAGGATTACCATCTGTTTCCGCGGTTGACCACCGCCGAGAATGTCGCGATCCCGCTGATCCTCAAGCAGCACAACTGGGACGCCTCCATCACCGAGGCCAGGCAATACTTGGAAATCGTCGGTCTGAAAGATCGGGGCGAGATTCTTCCCGTGAAGCTCTCGGGTGGCGAGCAACAGCGCGTGGCGATTGCGCGGGCGATCATCAGCCAACCACAGATTCTGATTCTCGACGAACCCACCGCCTCCCTGGACGGTGACACTGGGAGAATGATCATCGCCTTCGTCAAAGAGACCATTCTGAATGAAAACCGCTGCATCCTGATTGTCACCCATGATGCGCGCATCAACGAATATGCGGATCGGATCCTCCACATGGAAGATGGAATTCTTACCGCCATAGACCAAGGGACCGAATGAATCCAGAAGAACCCAAACCGAACGTGAAAGCGGCCGACCCCAAGCCGGAACCACCTGAGTCTAAACCGGCAGCCCAAGTTGCCGTGCCGCCAGCCGAATCAAAGACTGAGTCGAAGCCCGAGGTCAAAACCGAGCCTAAAGCTGACGACCCAGCAGCCAAGCCTGCGCCCGACCCTAAAGCAGTCGCGCTTACCCGCGATCCCAAGGCGGAGGAGCCCAAGCCCGAAGCCAAAACGGAATCTAAAGACGAGGTCAAACCTGCCTCTAAACCTGTGGCCAAAGTCGGGAGCAAACCTGAAGTCAAGACCGACGAGACCAAGAACGGAATCAAAGCCCCCGCGCCTAAAACGGCCCTCGGAAACAAGATCATTTTTACCATTGCGGCCCTCGGCATACTGGCCGGCTTGGTCGCCGCCTACATTTTCGGCATGCAGCGAAAGGCGCAGCCCCCCGTGTTTAAGCCAGTCAGCAACCCGTACGAGTCGGCCATCTACGCCAATGGCATGGTCGAGAGCGACCAGCCCAGCGGGGCCAATATCAATATCTTTCCGGAAGTTTCCGGTCCCATCGTTAAAGTGCTGGCGCATGAAGGACAGCTGGTGAAGGCCGGCACGTTGCTGTTCGCCATCGATGATTCGGTGCAGCGGGCGACGACCGCGCAACTTAAACTGCAGTCCGAGGCCGCCTTGGCTCTCCTCAACGAGCTCAAAGCGGAGCCCAGACCGGAGACGCTGACCATCGCCACCGCGCAAGTGGGATTGGCCGAATCCAGTCTAAAACTGGCACGCGACCAATATGACAAGGACCGCGCCGCCTATGACCTTGACCCCAAAGCAATCATCAAGAACTTGCTGGACACCGCGGAAGACACCGTCATTCAGGCGACCGCCGCCCTCGACGTGGCCCGTAAGCAATATGAACTGACCAAGGCCGGTGCCTGGAGTTACGACCTCACGAACCAGGCGGACCAATACGAGGCGCTCAAACAGGCTTACCAGGCCGCGAATGCGCTGCTTAAAAAATACTCGGTCAAAGCGCCGGTTGACGGAGTCGTCCTGGCCGTAAACCTGGCCCTTGGAGGCTATGTGTCATCGCAGGGCAACTATGACACCTATACCGAGTTGTTCGACCCACTCGTGATCATGAGTGGACCGCAAGATTACCTGGACGTGCGCTGTTTTGTGGACGAAATTCTGGTCTCCAAGCTGCCCACAGCGTGGCATATCCAAGCGCAGATGCAGCTTATGGGAACGGACACCAAGGTGCCGCTGGAATTTGTCCGGGTGCAGCCCTATGTCTCGCCCAAGATCGAGTTGTCGAATGAGAAGCAGGAGCAAGTCGATCTGCGGGTGCTCCCGGTGATATTCCGGTTCGAAAAAAAGGATCTCTCGGTATATCCGGGCCAGATGGTGGATGTCTTCATCGGGCAGAAATGAGGCTCCGCCCGACCCCAAACAATCAAATGAAAGCCATGCACCATTACCGATCATCCATCCAGGTATGCTGAGATACAGCGGCATCCTGCGGATCGGTTTCAAGTTGTTGGTCAATGACCGGGGCAAATTTTTCGCCCTCTTGATCGGCATTACCTTCGCCGTGTTCCTGATGATGGAGATGACCGCCATGTTTGCCGGCATCCTCAATCGCGCCTATTCCCCAGTCACAAATATCGGTGCCGCAATGTGGATCATGGACCCGGCCGTCAATACGGCCAGCAGTCCGATTCCCATGCCGGATTATGTGTTGGACGCGGCACGCAGCATGGACGGGGTCAGCTACGCAGTGCCGCTGTTCATGGGCGGTGCGCAGGTCAAGCTCGCCAGCGGCGTCTATCAGGGGGTCAATGTGGTCGGATTGGATGACGAAAGCCTGTTCGGCCGGCCCACGCTCGAACAGGGCAATATTTTGGACATCTATGCCGACAATACGTTTTTCGTGGTGGACGACCCGGAAATATCCAAGCTGGATCACCCCAAGATCGGCACTGCCTTCGAGCTCAACGATCATCGGGGCACGATTGTGGGCATTGCCCGGGTCGTCTCGAACGGACTGAACGGTGTGCCCACGCTCTATACCACCTACCATCGCGCTATCGAGTACATCCCCTCAATGCGCTTCACCATGTCCTATGTTTTGGTGCAACCCAAGAACGACGCGGCGGTGGCCGGCATCAAGCGGCAAGTCGCCAAACTTGGGTATGTCGCCTTTACCAGGGCGGAATTCGATAATCGAATCAGCAATTACTACGTCTATCAAACCGGCATTGGCACCAATATCCTGATGATGACCATCATCGCGTTTATCGTGGGGCTCTCCATTTCCGGCCAGACGTTTTATACGTTCATCCTCGAGAACCTGGAAAAATTTGGCGCGCTCAAGGCCATCGGCGCCAAGGGGCGCGAGCTGATCTACATGATCCTATTCATGGCGTTCTTCACGGCGATGATCGGCTATGGTCTGGGCATTGGCCTGGTGACGTTGATGATCACCATCGCCAAATCACGCTTGCCCAATTACGCGGCGACCATCACCTTCTGGAACCTCGGGCTGGCTTTCGGCATGGTCCTGCTCATCGCCGGAATTTCCAGCTATATCGGCGTCCGCAAGGTTCTCAAAATCGAGCCGTTCGACATCTTCCGAGGATAGTCATGAGTCATCCAATGAAAACTTTACTTTCAATGTTGGACAACCTGTTGGAGAATTCGATAGCACGCCGCGTGGAGGCACGCAGCCTACAGGATCGCGCCGGAGTTTATCGATTCTGTGGGCCCGGTGCCCTCACCGGGCGCTCCTTCCACAAAACTGTTAAAGCGCTAGATGGTATAGTTATTGTTTGGTTGTTGGGTCTGGTGCTTTTCGCGGGCTGCAGTTTCGCGCCAAATTATACCAAACCTCCCATCCAAACCCCGGCCGCCTTCAAAGAATTGACGCCCCCGCAGTTTAACGCAACCGACGGATGGAAGACCGCTGAGCCAGGAGACAACCTAATGCGCGGCCAATGGTGGGAAGTCTTTCACGACCAGGAATTGAACGCCTTTGAAAGCCAGGTGGCGGGTTCCAACCAAAGCGTTGCTGCCGCCCTCGCCAATTTTCTCGCCGCGCGCGCCGTGGTCAAGCAAACCCGCTCGCAGTATTTTCCCACCGTGAGCGCGAATCCTTCGGTCATTAACTCACGGCAGCCTTCCCTGTCCACCCCTTCCACCTCCGTGACCAGCACCGAATACGCGCTGCCCATGGACGCCTCGTGGGAGCCGGATTTATGGGGCCGCATTCGCAATACCGTCAAGGTCAATTCGCTGGAAGCACAAGCCACTCTGGCCGATCTCGGCAACGTGCGGCTGACCGCGCAGGTGGAGGTGGCAGCGGATTATTTTCAATTGCGCGTACTGGACGCGCAAAAACAGCTTTTGGAAACGTCGGCTGCCGCTTATCAGGAGACACTGAAATTGACCCGGATCCAGGAGGGCGCAGGACTCGCGTCCGGCCAGGACACCGATCTAGCCGAGACCCAACTCGAAATCACCCGCGCGCAGGCCACCGACCTCGGCATTCAGCGCGCCCAACTGGAACACGCCATTGCGATGCTCCTAGGCCAGTCGGCTTCCACCTTTTCCATCGCCACCAATTCGCTGGGCGCGAAACCTGTGGCCGTTCCCTTCGGGGTTCCTTCCCAATTGCTTGAACGCCGTCCCGATATTGCCGCCGCCGAACGCCGCGTCGCGGAGGCGAATGCCCAAATCGGGGTGGCGCGGGCGGCCTATTATCCGACCATCACTTTGAGTGGCGCCGTGGGTTATCAGAGCACCTCCATAAAAGATCTATTTTCCGCGCCGGGTCTGATTTGGTCCGTCGGCTCGACTCTGGCGCAAACACTGTTTGACGGTGGATTGCGGCGAGCCGTCACGGAACAAGCCCGGGCGATCTATCAAGGCACCGTCGCGAATTACCGGCAGACCGTGCTCACCGCTTTTCAGGAAGTTGAAGACAACCTGTCCACGCTGCTCATTTTGTCCCAGGAACTGCGGCAACAGGATGCAGCCGTCGCCGGATCGCAGGGCTACCTGACACTTACTCAGATTCGTTACCAATCTGGTCTCGAAAGCTACCTGGACGTGATTACCGCGCAAACCACCTTGTTGACCAATCAGCGGACGGCGCTGAACCTCCAGATGGAACAACTGACGGCGAGTGTCCAGTTGATCAAAGCGCTGGGGGGCGGCTGGGACTTTTCACAGGGAACGGCTGCGGCCATCCTTTGATCATCACGCCCTGCCATCAGTGGAATTGAAATCATGACCAACCCGAAGACTGAACCAGTCCTGCCTCCGGTGTAGACCAGCGCAAGTGTTGGCGCCATTTTTCCAAGCTCGAGCTGTGTCCATCCGCGTTGCGGGCTTTCCGCACCAAGTCAGTAGCCCTAAACACCAAGGAACCGTGCCGAGCGCACGCCACCAGCAAGCTGGTGGCGGCGCGGCGGGTTTGTCGTTGTCACGGACGACTCGTCCGACCAGCCGGTGGTTGTCTCGGTGGCGAGCCCGGCGGTGATGCGATTACGATAATCCATGACGCGTGGGGTTAGGGCCGAGGGAACAACGGCGGCTGAGCATCATCCGGCCCCGGAAGCGGGGCCGTGGGTTCGGGCGGCATGCCAACCGGGCGTTTCGCCGCACGCCGACGCTTGCCAATCGGTTTGGCGACTGGTGCCGATTCCGGCACAGTAGCGCCCGGCCCCTCCAACGCGGATGAGCCGTTGCGATTTGTGGAGCCCGGCAAGGTTGGCGACTCAGCCGCCGTGGCGATAACGCGCAGTGTGGCGGCACCCGCGCGTGAGGGCGCGGGGAGGCCGAAGTTGCTGTTAATATGCTTAGCCAGGAGGCAGCAATTTGCCATCGCAATTTTGGTATCATCACCAATGGGTTTGCCCGCCTCCTGCATCGCCAGCAATGTTTGTTTGACGACGTGAATTTTTTCCAGCAGGTCGTCGTTTGATGGCAAAGCGGATTCTTCGTCCGCCGCTGGCTGGCGATGCTGATTTCGCGGCTTGCAGTTTTGAGTCCGTTGAGGGTCAGCGCCTGCCGTTTTGGCCAGCGTCTGGGCTGGCTTCGGGATGGACTGCGTTGGTTGAGCCGGGACGGAGGGGGTGCTTCCGGCAACCGGCGCGACGACCTCTATCTGACTGGGGCCGCTGTTATCGGCCTTGGGCTGTGAGGGCGAATCGGGGGCAAGCATGGGCTTGGCCAGCTTCGGGCCGTACTTCTCGACCAGCCCCTCCAAGTCACCACAGGCATCAGCCAGCTTTGCCAGGTCGGCCTCCGTGATGTCCAACAGGTAATGGGGTTCGCTATAGAGGTGGCTAAGGAGCAACTTCTTCAGGGTCTGGCGCAGCTTGGGATGGCGGCGGCGCAGCCATTCAAGTAAAGGCGCTGTGTACCGGCACAGCGATTTTACCTTTGAGATTTTCGTGGCCCCGACGCCATGGCGTTTGCG
>Ga0302319_10024689_pt1 | contig 10670 bp, 9 predicted proteins | sample Bog_T0_2_FD_203319 | JGI IMG/M metagenome (GOLD analysis project Ga0302319, IMG submission 203319) | Peat permafrost microbial communities from Stordalen Mire near Abisko, Sweden - Bog_T0_2 | ecosystem: Environmental > Terrestrial > Soil > Wetlands > Peat | place: Sweden: Abisko, Stordalen Mire... | reverse complement strand
TCGTGCCGTACGCCAGGACGACCAGGGCCGGTGCGCGCTCGGCCACTTCGGAGGCCCAGATGTGTTCGTCCGCGTCGAGAAGTTTGCTCGCCAAAGCGCCGTTGATGCCGAGAGTTTCGAAGGTCACTCCCTTGCTGTTGTCGACGGTCCAGCCAAAAAGACGGACGGGCGCGAAGTTCAGGGTTCGCAGGACCACTTCATGCCGTCCGGGCGGAAGGGTTTGAGAAAAATAGCCAGGTCCCGGGTCGCTGTCGGTTGCCGCGTTGGGAGAATCTCCGGGTGAGGCATCGCCGGTGGAAACGATGGTCCTGATATTGTCGTCGAACGAGACTTCGAACTGGCCGCCGCCGTGCTGGCGCATATAGAAGACACCGATGGACTCGCCGCTGGCCGCGAGGCGAACCGTCTGGACAGCCAGATTGGTGGAGATGCTGACATGGCTCAAGCCCTGGTAGGGGTCGGCCTGATGGGATTTGTTGCCGTCCGTCTTCCACCCCGCCGAGTTGGAACCGGATGCATCGAAGCGCCGGTAGCCGAGAAACGGGCGACCGGGGTGGACGTAACCCGGACCGCCGTCGCCATAGATCGATTGCGCGGCGGTGCGCATGGCGTTGACCCAATCGTCGGAGGCGGTGTGGGAATCGCCGAATTGCAGGATGTGGACCGGCTTTCCCGATTCCCCGGCGTGGTCCGTGGCGTGGTCGAGAGCGGCGAAGTAGCCAGCCAGCGCCGCCGGGTTTTCCACGCCAACCGTGGTCGCGGCGATTCTGCGGTCGATCTCCTCGCGGGCTGTTGCGCGGGTAGCCACGGAAACCGGAGGAGCGCGGTGCACGATCATCCGGACCACCCTGACCAGGCGGCTTGAGGTCTGCTTTGCGGCGGTCTTTTTTGCCTGCGTTTTTTTGGTTTGCTTTGCGGATGGTTTTGTCGCTTTCGTCGGTTTTTTGACGGTGGCTGCCGTCCCGATCAGCGTGGCCGCGCAGAGGCAAAAAAAGGTCGCGAGAGCGGCAAGAATGAGTTTCATCGGGCTGATTTTCATCGGGATTGCGCGGGCCCGGCGCGGGACGCGTCCTCATAGCTATGAACAAGGGCGCTTTCGAACAGGCCGCCCACGATCGCGGCGCCCGCCGGCAGAGGATGCATGAAGTCGGCGCTCACCAGACGCGGCCGCTCCTGATACCAGCGGCCCATGGTGCCGGCGCCGCCCATGGCCTCGAAGGTGTTGAAGAACGCGCAGCCGGTTTCGGCGGCGATCTTCCTTTGCTGCCCGATCAGCATTTCCATGGCCGGCGGCGTGGTAATTTCTCCCGCTTTCATCTCTCCGCGATCCATAGGCGACATGACGAGCAGCGATGCGTGCGGGACCGCGGCGCGTATTCTCGCGATCACCGTGCGCAGTTCGTCCGGATACTGCTTTTCCACGTACGCCGGGTAGATGCTCTCGTTGGTGCCGTAGTTCAGCACCACAAGATCGGGATTCTCGTGCGCGAGCGCTTCCGTCCACTGGTGAATTTCAAAGTAGCGCTCGACCATTTCGACCTGAGCTCCGTTGATTCCCAGACTACTGTACTGGACGCCGGGCTGGTTCTTGTCGAAGCGATAGCCGAACAGACGGACACTGCCGGTTGTGACGGTGAGGCGCAGCGACCGCGTGCCCGCGGGCAGTGTGAATTGCGCGAAACCCAGGTGTTTGTCGTCGGCCTTTGTCTGAACGGCGGCAAGTTCGGTGTCTCCGGCATGGACCGCGAAATCTCCGCCATCCGGCTGAGCGAGGTAATAGACGGTCGCGTCGGTGTGTTGGTCGTCGGACAGTGTCACGCGCGATAGGGCGCCAGGCCCGCCGTGGAAGCTGACTCCCCCGAGCCCGTGGATTCCGTCCTTCTCGCGCGACTGGCTGGCTGCCTCGATTTTCCACCCCGAAGCGCTCAGCTCCATGCCCGCGTGCCCGTACCAGGCCCAAGGCTTGGCGATCAGCAGGAAACCGTGGCCGGCGTCGCCGAACCTTGCCTGGAGCAGCCGCCGGACGTCGGCTGTGATGGAATCGGCGGTTGTCGGGGAGTCGCCGTAGTGCAGGATGCGCGTGACGGCTCCCGGCTCCTTCGATTCAGTGCGGCGGAGCGCGGCGTAGAAGTTGTCGAGACTTCCGGGCGGAACGGTGAGGAAAGAAGACTCCGCGGAGGGATGAGACGATCCTGAAGCTCCGGCGGGTTGGGGCGCGGTTGGTGTCGACGGGCTGGACAAAGCGGAAGACAATCCGACGGAAGAAAGACCCGCGGAGGACCGGATGACTTGCGTCAGCGCGACCGCCGCGAGAGCGATGATCGTGATGGCCGTTTTGCGCGGAATCGTGTCGAAGATCTTCATGCGGTCACGCGAGCGTCAGAATCTGCTGTAAATGAAAGGCGCTGCGCCGGTGGCCGCGACGTACCGGATCGCCAGCGCCAGCAGGGCCAGCGCTCCCGCCTGGACCAGCGCCGGAGTTCGGGCGAAGCGGATGATGCTTCCGTTGTACCAGGCTGCGGGAACAAAATGCCCCGCGATGGCCAGGGTGAGGACCAACAGAAATGCGGGCGTTGCGTTGTCGAACGAATACTTCAGCGATCCGATCTGCCGCAGGATGTTGAAAGCGACGCCGAGGCTGGCGGCTCGAAAAAAAATCCATCCGAGAAGCACGTAATGGAAGGTCAGAAGACCGGCCCCGATCCGAGCGATGCGGCCGCCCGGAGCAACGCCTCGCCGTTGAGATTGCCAGAGCCGAAACACGGCGAGCCCAATGCCGTGCAGCAGTCCCCAGATCAGGAATGTCCATCCCGCGCCGTGCCAGATGCCGCCCAGCGCCATGGTGATAATCAGTCCAACGTAAGGCATCCAGCGCGTTCGCTTTCCGGGGAGCGAAAAATAAAGATACTCGCGCAGCCAGCTGGAAAAAGAAATATGCCAGCGCTTCCAGAAATCGGCGAGGTTCTGTGCCCGATAGGGGGCGTTGAAATTGGCCGGCAGACGGATGCCCAGCAGCAGCGCCGAGCCGATCGCAATGTCGCTGTAACCGGAAAAGTCGTAGTAGAGCTGGAAGGCGTAGGCGTAGACTGCGATCAGAACGTCGCCGCCGGAATAGAGGGTCGGAAGGTCGAAGACGCGGTTGACCAGGTTGGTGCCAAGATAGTCCGCGATCAGGAATTTCTTGGCGAGCCCCATGGCGATGAGAAACAGAGCCCGGCTGCCTTCTTCGCCGGTGAGGACGACGCCCTTCCACGTCCACTGAGAGGTCAGCGAGCTGACGCGCGTGATCGGCCCGGCGAGCGTGGTGGGGAAGAAGCTCACCGAGGCAAAGTATTGCAGATAGCCGGCGGGCTTCGAGTCGCCGCGGTAAATGTCAATCGTGTAAGTCAGGGCCTGAAACGCGTAGAAGGAAAGGCTGAGGGGCAGAACGAGGCTGGCGCGAGTTCCCGTGAGCGCGGCCACATATCGGCAAGCGGCGATCAATCCCAGGTTCAGCACTATGCTGGCCGACACCGCCATGCGGCGCGCGATGGGGCTTTTGCCGGCGGCGATGCGGCGGGCGAGCAGGTAGTCGATGCCGGACGCGGCGGGAATCAGTCCTAAGTAAGTCGCTCCCCAGCGGCTGTAGAAGAACAGATTGGCGGCGCAAACCAGCACCAAAGGCGTCAGGCGCTGAGACCGGAACATCCAGAAGGCGAAGAATATCAGAGTCAGGAAGAAATAGTAATCGAGCGAAGTGACCAGCATGTGTCCCGGCGAGCGGTATGTGACTCCATTATTGGGATCGGTCGGGAAGGACGCAAGAGGAGTACCGAATTATTTTTCCTTCATCGCGAGTGGCCGCGTGAAAAGGCTGCGGAAGCGCCGCGCCGACTTCACGGCGACGGCGTGGCGTTCGGTGCGCGCCCGTCCGGTGGCGCCGCCAACGCAGAGCTCCGCTCGTGTATTCACGCGCAGCTGGCCAAGTCGGGCCGCTGCCGGCACACGCTCTTGCGGATGAACGACGGTGACGATGAAGCGGCTCGCGGCGTGCCTGAAGTTGCGATGGTCTCCGCGCACGCCGACCAGCTTCCATCCGAATTCCCCGGCCAGCCACTGGCCGCCAGGGGGTGATTTTCGACGGAGCGGCGGCGTGCGCCGCGTCTGCAAGCTAATTGACCGCGTCGTTCCCGAACGGATCCGGACGGTTCCAGGCGAGCTCCACGTTGAGGGTCAGTTCCTTCTTATCGCGGATCACCGTGAATGCCACCATCTTCTTCGCCAGCCGCACAATGCCGGAAATCTCCCTCGGACTCGCCACGGGCATTCCGTCGACCTTGACGACTACATCGCCGGCTTTCAACCCGGCCTTCTCCGCGGGAGTCTTTGCCGCGACGCTTCGCACCAGAACGCCCTCGCCTTCCCGCACGCCGAAGAACTCGGCCAGTTGCGGCGTCAGAGGCTCGCCCTCGAATCCGACCTTCGGCGCATCCCCGGCGATCATCGCCTGCAGATCCTCGGGCGTAATCGCGCCCATCGGCATCGCCGGAATCACCACGCCTTCGAACGGCCGCGACCCGAGTACCGCGGAAATCGGCGGCTGTTTCACGCCGTTCCGCATAACTGTCAGAACGACCTTCGCGCCAGCCACCTTTCCCCTGATCGAGTCCACAAACTGCTGGCCGTTTTCGATCTTCTGTCCGCTCACTTCCAGAATGACGTCATGGACGTGTACGCCCGCCTTCGCCGCAGGCGCATTTTCGGTCACGCTGGTGACTTCCACACCGGCAGTCTCCCTGAGGTTCAGTGCCTTCGCCCGGTCGGCGCCGATTTCCTGAACGCCCACGCCCAGATAACCCGATGGCACCGCCACCTGCAGATTCGTCGCGCGGGGGCGTTGGTTCCCGCTGGTTTGCCCGTAGCCCACAACGGCCAGGGCCGCCAGCACGATGCAGATCAATCCCGCTTTCTTCCAGAACATTCCGAATTTCATGACTTCGTCCACGTTGTTATATACACGCTGTTATTGACGCCGCCGCGCTCAATAGGTCCCGGGCGACGCGTTCAGCTTTGCCAGCAACCCGATCATCTGCGCCCGCACCTCGGGATTGTCTTCCTTCTGGACCATGTTCTGCAGCACGCCGACGATGGAATCGTCGTGATGCGCGGCCAGAAGGCCGATGGCCTGCAGGCGCACATTGGCGTCGTCGTCCTTCTGCAGGACGTTCGCCAGCGCCGCGCGCACCGAAGCGTCTCCGGCAAACTGCTTCAGCCCGTCCAGAGCTTTGAGCCGGACGGCCGCGCTGGTATCGTGCGCGAGCGCGCCCAGCAGCGCCTGCCGCACCTGTTCGGAATCCGCATTCGCACCCTGACTATCATGCAATACATTGTCGTGCAGAATCTGAATCGATTTCAGCCGCACGCCCGGATTCGATCCGTCGGTGACGCCGCTCAGAATCAACTCCTGGATCTGCGGATCCTGCAGGGTTCCGGATACCACATGGCGGCGCGTTTCATCGACCGCAATCTGAACCTGGCCGGAGGCATCGGGCTCCACCGAGCGCACGCTCGAAAACATCGGCTCGGCCAGCGCCGCGCGCACGCCGCCGAACTTCTCCGGCGTATATCGGGCCAGCACGAAACCGAGCGCCACCAGCGCCATGGCACCCACCGGAACGCGAAACGGAATGTGGACGCGCGAAAGATCCCGCAGCGACTCCATCGCGCGATGCCAGCCGCGCCATCCCGCGCCGTGCGTGCCTTCCGCCGCGATCTGCCGGCGCAGGGTGCGGTTCAGCTCGGAGCGGCACTGCACCAGCAGCCCCGCATCGGAAACGGACTCGCGATCGTCGAGCAGTTCCAGAAACTTCCGGTGCCGCGCCAGTTCCGTCCGGCACGCTGAGCATTCCGCCAGGTGCGACTCGACGGTTTCTTCGGTCTCGGATGAGATCTCGCCGTAGCAGTAGTTCGGGATCTCTTTGGTAATTTCAGTGCAGTTCATACAAATGTTTCCAGACTCATTCTCATTTTTTGCGTGGCGCGGAACAGGCAGTTCTTCGCCGCCTCTTCCGTGGTGCCGATCATGTCGCCGATGGCCCGCAGCCGCAGCCCCTCATAGTGCCGCAGTTCGAAAACGGTTCTTTCCCGCGGAGTGAGCCCCGCCAGCGCCCGCGTAATTCCGCCCGACAGTTCCTTGTTCCACATCTGGCGCTCGGGATCGGAATACGCCCCTTCCTCGCGTACCTGGGCGATGCGGTCCACAGTTCCATCCGGCGTCTCGACCGCCGTCGATTCCTCCTTCCGCACTTTCCGGCGCCGCAGATGGTCGAGGCAGATGTTGGTCACGATCCGGTAGAGCCAGGTGTGAAACGAGCAGTCGAAACGGAAGGAACTCAGGTTCCGGTAAACCTTCAGAAACGCTTCCTGATAGACGTCGCGCGCTTCGTCGGGGGAACGCAGGATATTGACCGCGATGCGCAGAACGCTTTGGTCGTACTCCCGCACCAGCCGCTCGAAAGCGTCCTGGTCGCCGTTCTGCGCTGCCTTGATCAGGCTCGATTCGTCCAGTATCGCCGTCAATGAGGCACTTACCGTTTCCGCGGCCGTGAACATCTCAGTTTCCTCCCGCACCGGGTCCCTGCTCCGGAGAACCGGAACGTCCATGAGATCAGGACGCACCGGACGGGAAAATGTCACCATCGGGAACCCGCCGCCGTTGGCCGCACTTGTCGGCGGGGTCACGTATATCCTTGACATAAGGTAGCTTATTACGTGACCCGCATCCAGCGCACGGGGCGCGATGCGCGGCGGCAAAGGACCCGGCAGACGGGACCGCTGGCAGCGGCGCGACCGCGGCTCGCCAAAGCCAAGGGCGTCGCTGGAAATTCCGGCGCCGATCCAGGAGAATCGGCGTCCCGATAGTCATTTTACTGTCCGGAGACGTGCGCCGAGCGGGATGAAATGGCGGATACTGACAGCAAGGGGCTGCACAATGAACGATACCAACGGCCAGAGCAACGAATCGCGCCTCGACCGGCTCGAAGCGAGCCACGTCAAACTGATGACCGACTGTGAGATTTTCTGGTCGCAGCATCGGGAATGGATGGCCGAACAGGAGCGCGAATGGGAGCGCCAGAAAGAACGCTGGAAACAGCACGACATCGACAGGGCGGAAAGCGCGGCCCGTGGCAAAGCAATCGACGAGCGCATCGACAAGCTCATCAGCGTCGTCGGCGCACTCATGCCCCGACAAGAGGGGCCGGATGGAGTGCGACCCGACGGGCCGTAATTCCGCCTGCAATATCGGCTGATGCCAGCGTTGCTTCCGCTGCCTGATCCACTGCCTTGTGTCCGAGGGTGCTCAGGACCGGTCGCGACCGGGCTCCAGCCGCCAGAGAGTTATCCTGAAACTGGTATCATGCAGGAAATGGCTAAGTAATACAAAGAACAGGATATACGCCATGACAGAAGAAGAACGCCACGAGTTTCTCAGGCAGTCCATCGAGAGCCACGACCGGCAGATCGGCGAACTCACGGACAAGTTCGACCGGCTGGAAGGGCTGATTGAGAGCGCGGAACAACTCAACGCGGCTCGATCCGCCGCCAATGGCGCGGCACATGACTGGTTCGAAGCCGAGCATAAGCGCCTGCTGACGGCGCAAATCCTGATGAACGGAGCCATGCAGAAGATGGCCGACGGGATGATCTCGCTCGAATTGAAGATGGCAGAGACGACGGATAAGCTGAACGCGCTGATCGTCACCGTGGACGGCGTGATCCCGAAGCGAGGGACGGCGTGATCAATGCCAAAGAACTCGCAATCTGCGGCGCGGGCATAACGCCGGGGTATTTATTTTTGCGCGCCGACCCGGAGTGTCACACACGCACCGACGCTGAGAGCAGGCGCGACTCTAGAATTCCGGCAAACGTCAGCCGTCAACATCCGAAACAGCCCTGTGGCGCGGCCAGTTAGTGCGCTGTTTCTGGAGAGACAGGAAATTCCCGATGAGTTTAGATCGCGTCCGCACCATTTGCCTCAAATTCCCTCATGCCACGGAGCACATCCAGTGGGGCGACGACCTCGTCTTCAAGGTCGCGGGCAAGATGTTTGCCGTGGCTGCGCTCGAAGGCGCCGGCAACGCGGTCGCCTTTAAGTGCACTGCCGAGGACTTCGCCCTGCTGACGGAGATGGAGGGCATCGTTCCGGCCCCGTATCTGGCCCGCGCTCGCTGGGTCAGTCTGACGAGATTTGATATCCTGAGCCCAGCGGAGCTTGCCCGGCGGTTGCGCCAGTCTTACGATCTGGTGGTCGCCGGCCTTCCGAAGAAAGTTCGGGCCGGCTTATGAAGAAGAAGATCAGTTCGCTGATTGGCCCCTACACGGTCGCCGTGCTTGCGGTCGTCGTGGGGATCGCGCTGCCGCTGGTCACCAAACCCTTCGTCGGCCAGAGCGCACCCTGGGTATCCTTTATTCCCGCCGTTCTGTTCAGCGCGTGGTACGGAGGATTTATCCCCGGCCTCGTGACTACCGGCCTGCTGGTGGTTTCCACGCTGACGCTGGAGGACACTCTTTTCACGAGCGGCTCCACCCCGGCGGCGAGGGGTTTTGCCGGTTTTATGTTTGTGATCGCGGCTCTCGCGGTTTGCCTCGTGATTCGCGCGATGCGTCTCGCCCAGGCGGCCGCACTCGAAGCGGCGGCTGCGGCGCGGTCGGCGGAGACCAGGGCACAGACGGAACGGGACCGGCTCGATGTCATCCTTCGCGATCTTCCGGTGGGCGTCGTCATCGCGACCGAAAAGGGGGACGTCGAGCTCGCCAATCCCGCCGCGATGAAGATCCACGGGACGGCCATTCGTACCGGCGACGCGCTGCTTTCCTTTCAGCCGTCGTCCATCCGGACCGCAACCGGCGAACAACTGGGTTCCGGCGACTGGCCGATACTGCGTTCGCTGCGGAACAAGGAGACCATCGTCAACGAAGAGGTGGATATTCTCCGGGCCGATGGTTCGCCGCGCGCGCTGATGATCAATGCGCGTCCGCTGCAGGGAGAAAGGGGAATCTCCGCAGCCCTCGCCACCTATTCCGACGTCACGTCCCTTCGCGCCACGCAAAAGGCGCTGCGGGACAGCGAGGCCCGCCTGCGGCGTCTTTTCGACAGCCCGATCATCGGAGTGGTCTCGGGCGAAGGCGACGTGGCGATTGAGGCGAACGACGGCTTCCTTCGCATGCTGGGCTTTTCGCGGGCGGATCTCAGAAGCGGGAAGATCGTGCTTTCCGAGTTGACGCCTCCGGAATTTCGCCCCGCAGTCGACCGCGCCGCCCGGCAACTCGCGGAACGTGGATTCACCGATCCTTTCGTGAAGGAGTTGTTCGCCGTCGATGGCCGCCGCGTTCCGGTGATGGTCGGCACTACTTCGTTCGAGCCCGGCCAGACATCCCCGTGGATCGCCTGGATGCTCGACTTGTCCGAGCATCGCAAGCTGGAAGAGCGTCTCCGCCAGGCCGCGAAGGCGGAGAGCGTCGGACTGCTGGCCGGCGGCGTGGCTCACGATTTCAACAATCTGCTCACTATCATCATGGGGAATGCGACGCTCGCGCACTCGGTGCTCCCGCCAGGCAGCCCGGGCCGGTCCCAGCTGGAAGACGCTTTGCGCGCGGCGGACCGCGCCGCCGATCTCACCCGTCAGCTGCTGGCCTACGCGGGCAAGGGCAGATTCGTCGTCCGGCACGCCGATATGTCCTCCGTGATTGGCGAAATCGGTCAGCTCTTCCGCGCCTCGGCCCCCAGGGGAGTCGAGGTCCGGCTCGACCTCGTACCGGGTCTGCCCCTGGTCAGCGCGGATACCACACAGCTACAGCAGCTGGTGATGAATCTCGTTCTCAACGGAGTCGAATCGCTTGCCGGACGGGAAGGCGCCGTGCGTGTGTCGACTTCAGCGATGGACGTCGACGAACAGTTCCTCAAATCGGCGGATCTGGTGGAGAATCTGGCTCCCGGTCCGTATGTCCTGATCGAAGTGACCGACAACGGATGCGGCATGGACGAGAAAACCCGCCTGCGCATCTTCGACCCGTTCTTCACTACGAAGTTCACGGGCCGGGGGCTGGGGCTGGCCGCCGCGGCAGGCATCGTTCGGGCGCACCGGGGCGGAATGGTCGTGCGCAGCGTACCGGGACAGGGCAGTACCTTCCAGGTCTTTCTCCCGGTGGCTGCGGTGCCGGCTCAGGCTGCGGGCGTTGCCGGGACGTCCCCGGTCGGAAACGAAACAGCCGTCCCCTCGCTTGCAGGCTTCTGAAAAGGATTTACTTCAGAAAGGGCCACCGTAGCGCAGTGCGGCCCGGCAGGCGACAGGATCGCCCGCCCCCAGTTGGGTTACCGGGACCCGCTGTGCGCTCTCCGCACCCGCAATCTGAAACGACTCCCGCAGACTTCGCAAAGCCACGGCCACCAGCCCATCAGGCTTCGCAGGAAGGCCTTGAAGCCGGATCTCCTGATCCGGCGTATCTGCGGGCTGCGGCAATCCGGGCAAATCATGAGTCCGACCTTGTGAACAAATATCTCACCGCATGGCGCGATTTCCTAACCCGACTTTCGCACCTGGAGGGTATTCGAACTCATAACCACAATGTAATGAGTGAGCGGTACCCAAAGGTCTTCACCACAAAACGGGTGTTGAATTACCGGAAGAGGG
>Ga0302319_10024688_pt1 | contig 10671 bp, 6 predicted proteins | sample Bog_T0_2_FD_203319 | JGI IMG/M metagenome (GOLD analysis project Ga0302319, IMG submission 203319) | Peat permafrost microbial communities from Stordalen Mire near Abisko, Sweden - Bog_T0_2 | ecosystem: Environmental > Terrestrial > Soil > Wetlands > Peat | place: Sweden: Abisko, Stordalen Mire... | reverse complement strand
GGAGGCTGTGCGATTGCTAAAGTCCGCCTATGTTGATACCCATCCCAATGAACTGAACGGCTACGCAGAGGTTATGAGCGCTCTTGAAAGTTGGCGCATGTATTCGGACGCCGACCAGGTTTATCAGTTGGCCAAACCCTTCATTCGAAGAATCAATGGCGATTATCAAAGAATAGCTAAGTTGGAGGGTCAGACGCTGGTAGCGTTGCGCCGTCCCGTGGAAGCATTAGAGGAGATTGCCGCCGTCCGGCGAGTCACGAGCGATCCAAAAGATCCGTGGAGTCTGCAACCTGTAACGGAAGCGATGGGAACTACTCTGGACGATCTTTATACACCCGAAGAAAAAGCTTCATTTGCCCTCAAACTGGAAACCCCCAAAGCTATTCCCGCGGAGTTCAATGTCTACGACCTCGCGCGCTTCGGCGGATTTACGGAGCTAACTGCCAAGCGCCTCTATCGGAGTGCGCTAGCCAGACCTTTACCGAATTGGCAAACCTTGCAGCATCTGCAATCCAGCCGCTTGCTGAATGATGAACTGGGGCGCCAATTGGAAGCGATCAAATCTGCTGTGAGGCCTGCGCAAGCTGATGCCGTGAGTGCCGCCGCCCTTGCCGCTTACGCGCGTGCGGGCGATTCGACGAACGAGTTGCGCCTATATAGAGCGCAACTGGCGAACGGCGCGCCACTCCCTGATCCAGAGCGATTCGCGAGGCTTCTGCTTGCTTCGAGAGATGATCTGTCGAAGGAGATAAGTCATTTGAGCGCCGTGAACCCGGCCGCGGCCAATCAGCTTGTGCAGGAGTTGTTGACGGGCTTGTCGGAGAAGAAATCTTTAGATGTTATTGCGGCGCGCGGCGTTAATATCTCCAGTCTGTGGACACATAGCTATTCGGCTCTCACCGCTCTATACCTTTCATCGCCGCGGGCCGCAGCGGAATTTGATGTTGTGCTGGGGCCACGAACCGTAGGCTCGCAACTTGCGCCGGCCAATGGCGATGCGGCGCGCGGCGCTGTCTGGTATTACTATGCCGCTCGCTATGCAGATTACCTGACTGCCGCCAAGAACTCCGCGGCGCAAGATTTACAGCCGGCTATCGTCGAGGCTAATCCTATTGCTTCAGATAGCTACGTCGGATTGGGAGACGCCTATGTTGACTCAGGTCAGTTTTCCGCCGCGCTAAAAGCATATGAACAAGCTTTGGAACTGAGCCCCGGCCGGGCAGATGTCTACGTTCTTATGGCGCAGGCCGAACATGCAAGCAACCACCGGCCACAAGCCTTGGAACATCTTCGCAGTGCCTTTGAATCGCTGACTCAGCAGGCTGATAAAAGCCGACAGTCGCCACAATACTACGAGACCGCCAAATTGGCGCTGACTCGAATGAACGAATATAATGGCGCCACGGAGTTGCGCCCTTCGGCCAATGCTATGTTAACCGCCAACATGAAACACAACCAGAGCTTTCAGTTCCTCTCGTTTACAGAAGGGATTCTGACTCATGCGGCCGACCGCCAAGCTGCTCTCGAGTGGTTGTCGCAGTTGGCCCTTCGTCCGGAGCTAACGGGGCTCACGGAGTTGTTGCTGGAAGCTAATCTGCTGACGGAAGCGGAGAAGAAACCTATCTATCTATTAGATATTGATCGCAAGAGCGCAGACGTAGTCAAGACCGCGGGTGAAGCGAAACAGCAGGCTCTGGATGCATTACAGCGGGCGTTATCTTCTTACACCGGTTATCTGAATAATCAAGGAAGCTCCGAAGAAGCTTGGCAAGCAATCAATGAGATTGAGCCAAAGAACGCCAGGCCAGGGCCGCTTCTTTTGGAGCTGGCTGCGAAAACCGGGAGACTGACTGACGTGTTCTCACAATATGATGCCGGCACGCTTGATCGGCCGGCAGCCGAGCAAATTCTCTCACTGGCCGCTGGCCTAAAACGCGGCTATCCCGACTTGAGCCGGCGGATTCGGGAATACGAATACCTCCGAGAGTTGCGAACCGGGGATGCTAACGCAGCCGCGTATCTAGGTTTAGCGGAGGTTCGCTTGGACCAGCAACGCACGAGTGACGCGTTAACTCTCTTGCGTGAAGTGACTCTTGGCGTGGGTAGCCCGTTTGAGAATTATGCGCCCGCCATTGCGTTGCTGGAGAAGGCTGGACTCAAGCAGAACGCCGCCGATTATGCCCGCGAGTGGCAGACCGCCGAACCCTGGAACCCTGAAGCAAACTTGGCGCTGGGCAGGCTCACGCAGGACAAGGCTCGGTTGGAAGCGCTTCGCACCTCGGAAGAGGCGGCGTACAGCCTTAGAGCCGCGGCGGCAAACGTTGTTCGCGATATGAACTCTCCGAAACCGGGCGCAATGGAGTTGGATTTGCTAACAAGGCAAAATATCTCCGCGGAAGAAGCGAGTCAGCCATTCTTTGTGTTAGCGCGTTTGCGAGCCGCGCAACTTACTCATGACGTTCTGATCAAAGAGCGGCTCTATGGCGAGAGCGTTGCTCTGAAACCATCGTTACTCAGTCAACGCCTCGCTCTTGCGGAGGCTGCATTCGCGAACAAGCAGGATGCCCTCGGCTTAGCGACTTGGCAAAGCTATGATACTCCGAACGATGGGATAGCGTGGCTGCATGCCTCGCCGCTTGATGAAGCAATGACCCCTGATGTTGATCGAACGTTTTTGGTGGAAGAACTCGTAGCCGATGCTTTCACCAGGCAACAGCAATATAACGAGGCCGAAACAATGTATGACCGTCTTTTGCAGCAGGCGACTGAGCCAACGTCGATTGGCAGAATAAAGAAACTGAAGGATTCTGTTGTGCGGGCAGCTCAACTTGATCAACTCAACCGCAGCCGGGCGCCGATGATAAGTAACGATCTTGCACAGACCCGAATTGTCAAACCTAAGTTGTCAGGAGGAAGAGAATAGTGCGCCACAGAGCCACTTTGATTGCCGTCTGCTGCGCGCTCGTAAGCCTGGTGTTTGGATCACTTTGGCTGCGCGCGCAACGTAATGACACGCGGCCGCTCTCTTCACTTGTGCCCGCGGGTGCGATGTTTTATCTCGAAGCCAAGGACTTCAGCCATCTTCTAAATCAATGGAACTCGTCAGAGGAGCGGCGTCGCTGGCTGAAAAGCGATAACGCAAGCGTTTTGTCGGAGTCGCGCCTCTTGCAGCGCCTTATACAGTCGCAGGTCCAATATGCCACAGTCGCGGGAGTTCCCGTTGAAATGAGCTTGGTGAACGAACTGGCCGGAAGCCAATCGGCGTTCGCCCTCTACGATTTCTCAACCGTGCACTTCGTATACCTGACGCGCCTGGCTGGAGCGCAGCTCGATCAAAGCAACCTATGGAAAGTCCGCGGCTCTTATCAAACTCGCGACGTTGCGGGCATTCCGTTTTACGTGAAAACGGCAACCCAAGGGCGCGATAGCTTCACGGTAACGTTCGCTTCGCACGACGGCTGGCTGGTGATCGCCACGGAACCGAGCTTGATAGCGCGTACGCTAGTTCTGCTGGCTAGCCAGCCTGAGGCGTCGATTGCAGGCGATACTTGGTTTGCCGACACAGTCAAGCAACTTCCTCAAGCGGGCGATGTTCGTCTGGTTTATAACTTGACTGCGCTGCGCAAGACGCCTCAGTTCCGCACTTATTGGATTCAACGTAACATCACTGAGCTGGGCGCTTACACCTCCGGCAGCGCCGATTTGTTCGAACAGGAATCCGGTTTTGAGGAGCAGCGCGTTCTCTTGCGATCCTCGCGGGCCCAATCCAGTGCCGAGACGCAGTCTTTAACTCAGGTTCTCAATCATATTCCACAGGAATCTTCGCTCTATCGCGCTTGGTCTACTCCCACGCGGGAGTTGGTTCGGTCTGCACTTCGGCAAGTGGTCTTGGGTGAGAGCGCTGACGCGCCAAATCTAAGCCGCTATGCGCCACAAGTCTCCGCGGAGGAGCCAGAGATAGGCAGTGAATCGGATCTTGAGACTCGGATTGACGAGCCTGAATTTCACAAATCGGCCGCGGGCAGAGTCGATGACTTAACCGACGCCGTGATGGCGATGGGGCCGCTCGCTCTATTGCACAGTCAATCGACTCGAGTGGCTGACGATCGAGTCTTTGTTCTTCCGGAGAGCGAAGTTTCCCTCGTGTGTGCCAAGCCTGATCTGAGCGCGTTACAAGGTGTCTTGGAACGAGCGGTTGATATGACCAAAACGGGCGCCCTTGATCCACTTCGCACCGCGAGGGAGAGCAACACTCTTGTGGTCAGCCGCATGCCGCAGCATGCCTTCGACAAAGCTCCCGTCGTTTTGCCCGGCGAGACATATGTTGCCGGCTACGATCAAGTTGCTGAATGGCCACGCTATAAACGTCTTTTCGGCATTGTCGACCGTAGCGTGCCCGGCGCTCCCGGGTTCACTGGATTCTTCTCCGCCAACTTGCATAGTCTTGGCGATTCCCTGAATCGCTTGCGGCGCGCATCTCTGCTAACACAGGATGAAGGAATGGTGACGCGAGACACCGTCCGCTACGAGTTCTTAACGAGGTGACCCGCCGCCGTTTCATCGCCGCTTTACCGGCCGCGCTCAATCAAGGCCGGATTCTGCCGAGCGCCGTTTCGTCGCTCGAACTCGACCTGCTGCACGGCGCTGAGAAAATTGCCTGGACTGATGTGGCGCGGCCCATCACTTTTGGCTCGCTGCTGAAGCCGTTTCTGGCGCTGGCGTTTGCTAAGACCCACTCTAGGTTCCCAACTCTCCGATGCCGAGGCGCTGGCGACCGCTGCTGGCTTCCGCAAGGGCATGGCAAGCAGGATATAGTAGCGGCCTTGGCCAACTCATGCAACTGTTATTTCCTTTCTCTCGCAAACGGGATCGATCGAGCTGCCTTGGACGAAATCTCTTTGTCTTATGAATTGGCACTGCCCTCCCGCTCTCTGGATGCTGCTGGTTTGATCGGCCTCGGACCTGGTTGGTTCAATTCGCCTTTGGCGGTCGCCCGCGCCTTCGCGCAACTCGGTCAGAATCGCTCCCTGCGCGCAGGTATTAGTCAAGCCGTTCTAACGGGAATGGAACGTTGCGCTGCTTATGGCACAGCCAGGAATGTTCATCTGCCCTGCTATGCCAAAACTGGAACTGCACCTTGTTCTCACCTCCCGCGGGCAACTGGGGATGGATTTGTGGCGGTTATCTACCCGCGCGATCAGCCCAGACTCGTTCTTCTCTTGCAGCGCCACGGGACCACGGGCGCCGAAGCGTGCCGTGATGTGCGTGGCAGGATAGACTTACCTTAGTTGGCAGAACCTATTACTCGTCGTCAGATGACGGCCGGCGCCCTTGCGTCGTTCGCGGTTTCACGCGTGTCACCCTTGCTGTCTTTTTGGGTGTTCGGGCTGCTCAAACCCACCGTGCTCAATGTCTATGCTCAAGAAAACTTCCGCTTGCACTGTCAATCCTTGGACGGCAACGCGATTGTGGAAGGCAATCGGGCTTTGCGGATAGACGCGCGAACTACTCCTGTATCTGTTGCCGCCGCAGATGGTGGACCGGTCGCGTTGTTGTTGGAGATACCCGGAGTAATTCGCCGCCGTTACTTCGGCAAACTGGCAATCAGTTGTGCGGGGCATCTATTACAGCCGGTTGTCTCGATGGAGCGGGAAGTAGCCGTCGCGTCCATTGTCGCCGCTGAGTTACCGTTGCACGCTACGCCTATTCCCGCGCTCTGCGCTCAGGCCGTTGCGGTTCGTTCTTTTCTATCCGCGGCACGACAGCCACGTCATAGCGGGGCTCAATTCTGCGACACCACCCACTGCCAGTTCTTGCGAGGGACCGTGTTGCCCGGATCGCCAGTGGAGCGGGCTGCGAGGCTCACGGCGGGGTCGGCGCTGCATACTGTGTCTGCCATCATTCCAGCGCATTATTCCGCTGCCTGCGGCGGTCAAACCGGCAGCGCTGAACTCGATAACTATCGATATAGCTCTGTTATCTGCGAGTCGTGCCGCCGCGATCACGTTGCCAGACGTGGACACGGCTTGGGACTCTGCCAAACCGGCGCGATATCTTTGGCGCGGGCCGGTTGGCACTGGGAGGAAATCGTTGGCAAATATTATCCGGGGGCGTTGATTGGCGTCATCGGGTAAAATTGCCTGATAGAAAGCAAGTCTGGTGGACTCTGCGATCACAGACCCGAATTCCGTCAACGAGGCGTCGGCGTTAAGCGCGGATGCCATGCTGGACATGGTTGAAACATCCCTTCACTCCAGCAAGACGGAGTGGGTATTCCTTCGTGAACTACGCGTGGGCACCGGGCGCAGCCGCCAAAGCTTGCAGCGTCTAGATGCATTTGCTCTGAATTGTTTTCCTCATACTGCCATGAAGCGTGTGTGCTACGAAGTGAAGGCGGCGCGTTCGGATTTTCTCTGCGAGATGAAGAATCCGCTCAAACGGCGCATCGGCATGCACTTCTCAAATGAGTTCTTTTTCGTAACTCCCGCCGGTATGTTGTCGCTCGACGAACTGCCAACGGAGTGCGGTTTGATAGAAGTGGGAAAAGCGATCACTGAAGACTCGAAGCACTTAATTCGCAGCCACTCAGGGTTCTTTCAAGTTGATTCGCAGAACGGAAACTATTGCATGGTTAGCGTCGCAGCACCGTGGCGAGACACGCCCGCGCCAACTTGGCAATTTGCCGCCGCCATGCTGCGGAATCAACAGCGCGCCATGCGCGAGAATCCTCCGCCCCCGCCCAAGCAGCAAAAGCTCGACCTAAAGTGAAATGGGGACCTCCTGCGACTCGGAGCGCCCCCACTCAGTCGCCGCTGTTAGGGCGCGAGCACAAACGCGAGAGCCGAAGACGCGTCGTATTGACTCTGCCTCGACCATCCATTATTCGCCGTGGCGGCAACATAAAGATACTCGCCAAAGCCCGCGATGGTGCAGCTCCCAAGCAAAGTGGAGGCCGGGCTGGTCACTGGGGAAAGCGCCGGCACCGGGCCGCCGACTCCCAAAACCTGATTCACGCCCTTTACAACTTGGAACGAATATGTCGCGAACCCGCTAGGATGGGTCCCGGTGATCGCCATGTTGACCGGCATGGAATTCGCGCCGGTATAGCGCAGTAATCCGCAATTCGGATCGGCGGACTTGCCGTTCAAAGTCGGCGTGAACAATGCCGCGTTGCATTGACTGTTATCCACGTGAATCGTCACAGCATTGCTTGTTTCGATCAAATGGCCTGTGGAGTCGATGAATTCCGCGTCAATCGTATGCAAGCCATCGGATAAATTAGCCGAGTCGGTCAAAGTGCCCAGCGCCGGGTGCAGCCAAAGCAGCAGCTCGCTGACCGGGCGCACCGGATAATAACCGGGTTGTCCGTTTACGACCAGCGGAGTCATCGTCTGGGTAACGTATGATGTGCCGTTCCACTTGTCGTCCGTCCAGGTGTCCATTCTTACGACGCCGTCAATTCTAACGCGATAGTAGGCCGCGCCGTCGTTCGCTGCGCGTTCGTGATTGATCATCAGCGGCAGCGTACCGCCGAATGGTACGTTCTTGACCGGATAGTGGGCGCCCGGATCACTCGAGGTATCTGCCAGACCATTGGCCAAAATGTCGGTGTAGGGAATGAAGCCAATCTCCATGAGCAAGGGACCCGACGCCTGAAAAGGCACAAGGTCCAGTGACTGGATCACCTGATCGCAGCAGACCAGAATGCGCGATGCACCGGCGCATGACACACTCGATGGACGGAACCCGACTCCGCTAACGACGTTCAATGTGCCGGCGGTCGTATCGATACGGGTGATGCGGTTGGCTGGATCGCGCTCAGTCACAAATAGGGAAGTTTCCGCCGGATCAGCCCAAGTCAGGTCAAACGGGGAAGTGAGTCCAGCTACTACCGTTTGGCGAGATCCGTCGCTCAGCCGGAAGCGGCTAATCCGCCCTCCCTCCGCACCAGTTGTCTGCTCGCTGATATACGCGAAAGCCAAATCCGCACTGAGAACTACGCCGACGGCAAAGTTGAGATTCGACAACATTGCGGTTTTTGCGCCAGTCATCAAGTTAATGCGCCAAAGTTGCCCTGTTTCCGCATATTCGACCACATACGCCGAATTGTGCGCCTCGTCAAGCGCAATCTGTTGCGGCGCGTTCATTCCCGACGCGATGAGAGTTGCGCTTCCGCGATTCGCCGCACTCAGCGAAACCTTTACGAAGTCGCCGGAGCGCTCCGTTACGTAAGCATGAATCCCATCGCTGCTTATTTTCACGTCTTCGGGATTGGAATAACCATTGCCGAGAACGATATACCCGGATAATAGCTTATAAGTTACCCACTGTATCTTTAGGTCGTAGCCATAAGTAACCACTTGTACCTTGGCGTAGTTGCCTTGGGTCGTGCGCACGGCGAATATGTCGCCGGATACTAATTTGTTTGCTGCATCGTTGCTTCCATCAATGGGCGTTGTCGAATAAGTCAAAACTTCCAAGTTGTTTGCCGTTATAGCGGCAAAATTGGTGACACCCAGGTTCAGCAGGGCGGCATTATTCTGCGGCGCCATCCGCCGGTTCACAGTGGTCTCCTGGTCCCACCAGATATCCGCATTCCCTTGTGGGCCGCCTTGCACGCCGGTGTCCAGATCGAAGACATAGGTTCCTTTCAGAGTGGTTGCGCCCGAAGAAACTACAGTCGAGGGACTGAACAGGTTTAATGCGGATAGTTGGCCCTTGTTATATTCCACGAAAACGAGCTGGTTTTGAATTGAGCGGAAAGCGGAGCCAATCGCACCTCCAAGACCCGATAACAACTGCGCCGGTGTGACCGAAGGCGTGGCGGCGGATATCGGGCTTGAAGTGGGAATAGCTACACCTTTTGGAACGTCGATTATGGTAGACATGTCATTCTCTCCCTTCGAGACGTGATTATTGCTGAACAATTGAATGAGTAAGTTGCACGAAGTTTCCGAGTAATCACTGGAATCATCTGGGTAACTTAAAGATGTCGTAAGTAGAAGCCGCGGATGCTGGATTGTGGCATCCAGTGTCACAATCTCATGACGTAACAGTCATTCAGATCCACTGCCCGACGCGGGCTGCAGGCTTCCGTTCGTTGACGATTGGTTGATTGTTGGCGAATGTCGTTGAGAACCGGGACAGCTTGAGTATAAGTCAGATCAAGACGACTTAAAAGGCAGAAGGAAAGCGAAAGGGCACTGTGACGAAATCTTTTTTCGGGTGGTTCGTTTTGACGCATCCGAGGTGCTGCGTAACGTCTGCCTCAAACCGTAAGAGCCCTGCAAACATGAGGTCAATCTGCAACCCGAGGATAGGCCTCATTAGCCTAGTGGTTTTGCAGGCACGTCACGTGAGCGTCGCCACGGCCGCTGAGGTATGATGATGCCCTCACCTCCTGCTAGCGGCTGTAAAGCGACTAGGCGTTTTGTTCGACGAAGCGGTCGACTTCCTGGACGAAGACTCGTTTGGAGGAGTTGGGTCGCAGGCGTTCCACAATAAGATTGGTATTTAAGGACACCAGCGCAGTTCTGGTTGGATCTTCGATGTGTTTCTCCACTTTGAGACCGCGGACGCTGCGCCATTGCTGCGCTGTCTCGGCATAACTGGAGACGATATCGGTAACCGCTACGAAGGAATTGGAAGACCAGCGGCAGAGTTCGGTGGGTTTCGGGAGACGCTGGAGCAACTGTTGCACGACGGTCTTGACCAGATCGTCGGTGACGGCTGGTCCAAAGTTTTCCTTCAGGCCCTTGAAGCGGTTCATGGCGACGACTCCCACGAGACAATCGATATTGCCCGCCAGCCGCTCGTTGATGAGATTCTCGGCGAATGCGCGTGTCGGCAAACCGGTGACCTTATCGATGGGTTCTTCAAAGTTCGCTGCTGCCTGCAGGCTAGCGGGGGCTGATTCGACAAACGTTTTTAGATGATTGACGCGCTGTTCCGATTCTGTGCGTGTAGTGTCGCTGTGCTCACGGATCTTTTTCAGACACACCGCCAGTTTCCATCGAAAATTGGTGGCGTTCCCGATTGCAGTGGCCTCCTCGAGATTCTTTTCGATGGCCGTCAGTTGATGCACTCCAGCCTCGCTAGCCTTGCTCACCTCGCCGATTGTTTCCACCATCAGCCGTAGGGCTTTACCAAGTTCGGAAGTGTGCATTTTGTAGTCGGACTTCACTGCCTCGTTCTGGTTGGCCATCACTTCAATGACTTTCTGCACAATGGTTCGCAGTTCGTCCGGTTCGTTGGTGGCTCGAAGACGCTCCACTTCTGTGCGCAGCCGTTGCTGATAGCGCTGCAGTTCTTCCGGCTTCTCTTCCACCGCATACTTGCCGATATTTTCGATAAGCAGACAGAGCAAGTCGGTCTGCAAATCGTCATCCTGCGCTCCTGCGTTAAACGCAGTATCCAGCCTATATTCCATTCACATCCTCGAATTCTATTCGGCTTCCGACCCTGAACTTGTCGGCGGCAGGGAGTGAAACTTTAGGAAAAAGGTGGTGACGGATTCTCGATAGAAAATCCAGATGAGGCTGTACGAAGCTTGTTTGTCGGCGTGCCAGTCCACGCCGAAGGACATGTGGTGCGCCCGGAGGGATTCGAACCCCCGGCCTAATGATTCGAAGTCATCGTACGGGTGTTCGTCCTGGTGGTATCAAGGACTGT
>Ga0302319_10024687_pt1 | contig 10671 bp, 7 predicted proteins | sample Bog_T0_2_FD_203319 | JGI IMG/M metagenome (GOLD analysis project Ga0302319, IMG submission 203319) | Peat permafrost microbial communities from Stordalen Mire near Abisko, Sweden - Bog_T0_2 | ecosystem: Environmental > Terrestrial > Soil > Wetlands > Peat | place: Sweden: Abisko, Stordalen Mire... | reverse complement strand
TCGGCATTGCGGTGATTATCGAAGGTCACATAGGCCGTTCCGGCATCGGTGTGCGACGGCTCGATGCGGCTGACGTAGCTCATCTTCCCCAGACCGAGGACGTGCGAAACCACGTTGCTCCACGTTTTTCCGTCGTCGCGCGACATCTGCAAATTGCCGTCGTCGGTTCCCACCCAAAGCACCCCGGCCTTCACCGGCGATTCGGCGATGGAAGTGATGCACGGCCAGTCGGCCACACCGTCGTCGCGCGAAAGCACGCCGCTATTGCGATCGATCTTCCGCCCAAGAATCGACATCTCGTCGCGTTTGGCGTTGGTGGTCAGGTCTTCGCCGAGAACAACCCAGGTATCCCCCCGGTCGGTGGATTTGAAGAGGTGGTTGCCGCCGTAGTAAATGGTGTTGTGATCGTGCGTCGAAATCAGCAGCGGCGAATTCCACTGGAAGCGGTAGCGCTCCGCCTTATCGCTCTCCTCTTGCGGGCGGATGGACTTCGATTCGCTGGTCTTGAGATCGCGGCGCGACAGGCTGCCATCCTGCGATTCGGCGTAGACGATATTGGGATCCACCGGGTCGATGCGATTGTAGAAACCGTCGCCGCCTTCCACCGTGATCCAGTCGGTGTTGCCGATGCCCGTGGATTGCGTGCTGGAACTGGGCCCGCACCAGGAATAATTGTCCTGCAGTCCGCCGCAGACGTGGTAGGGCTTCTGAAAATCGTAGGCTACTTCGTAGAATTGGCCGAGCGCAATGTTGTCGATGTGTTGCCAGTTGCGGCCGCTGTCCCAGGTGACCCAGATGCCGCCATCGTTGCCGGAGAGCAGGTGGTCTGAGTTGTTGGGGTCGATCCAGATGCCGTGGTTGTCGCTGTGCACATCGCGGAAGCGGTCCTGCGCCCAGGTCTTGCCGGCGTCCTCGGACATATAAATGTTGACGCCACCCATCCACAACTTGAGGTCGTTATTGGGATCGACGCGCAACTGGCTGAAGTACGAGGGGCGCGGATTGGTATCGCTCTGGTGAGTCCACGTCAGGCCTTTATCGTCGGAGCGATAGACGCCGCCGGCGGTGGCATGTTCCACCAAGACGTACACGATGTTGCTGTTCTTGCGATAGATATCCACCGCGCAGCGGCCGTAGTCGCCGGCGGGAAGGCCGCGCCCCACGCCGCCGGCGCCGAGTTTGCTCCAGTGCAGCCCGCCATCGGTGGAACGGTAGATGCCGCCGCCCGGCCCGCCGCCGTTATAGCCGAAGACCGTGCGCCGGCGTTGATACGCGGCAGCATAGAGAATGTTGGGGCTCTGCGGGTCGATGGCGATATCGGAAACGCCCGTGTCTTCGTTGATGATCAGGGTCTGGTTCCAGGTGGCGCCGCCGTCCTTGCTCATGAAGACGCCGCGCTCTTTGTTGGGACCCCAGAGGTCTCCCAGCGCCGCCACATATACCGTATCGGGATCGGTGGGGTGCACCACGATGCGGCCGATGTGGTGTGTCTCTTTGAGCCCGAGGTGTTTCCAGGTCGTGCCGCCATCCATGGATTTGTAGACGCCGTCGCCCCAGGAAGAGCTCTGCCGGTTATTGGCCTCGCCGGTGCCCACGTAGACGATGGAAGGATTGGAAGGCGCCAGCGTGACATCGCCGATGGAAGGGTTGGACTGGTCTTCGAACAGCGCCTGCCAGGTCATGCCGCCGTTGACGGTTTTGAATAGTCCGCCGCCGGCCGCGCCCGCATAGATGACGCGCGGGTCGGAGTCCACTACCGCAAAGTCGTCCGTGCGCCCACCCATGGTGGCCGGACCGATGCTGCGGAAGTGCAGATTCTTCAGAATGTTTTCATAATTCGGCTGCGCCAGGGCGCCGCCCGCGAGCAGGGCAAAAGAAAGAAACAATCTGGCTGATGACATGGGACCTCCCGGATGGTTAGCCATTGTACACTACCGGCGATAGGAGAATAATTCAACCTGCCGGGACGCCGCGACGCAGAGGAGGAAGAACGGCAGGAAACAGGGCGCATAGGAGGCGCGGGAGCGCGCAGCCAGGACGATGCAAGTGCAGAAAAAGGGATATTCCACGCTGCTTCGGCTCCTTTCTCAAAGCGAGAAGTCCCACACCGGAAGTCCCAAACGGACCTGGAATCGACGTTCAGCAGGACTTCGCAGGCATTTAGGCACGTTACAGCGGCTCTGGTGAGCCCCGAATGAGGGTGGAGCGCGCTCCCCGGCGATTGGCGCTTGAAGTGCTCTTCTTTACAGTGGCTTATCAAACCAGACGAAGCGAGCCTCACAGATTCCAGGGCTTGATTGCTCCGTCCGCAGGTGGCTTTTCGCCAGAAATGGATTCGGCACGATTATGGTTCCCGACAATCCCAACAAAGACAAAACGATTTTGTTTGCAGACGACGATGGACAACTGCAAGCATTCGTGGCTGCGCTACTCATAAGGTGTGGCTACAACGTCATTCTCGCAAGTGGCGGAAGGGAAGCTCTCGAAAAAGCCCGCGCTCACGAGGGTATGATTCACTTGCTCTTGTCGGACATCGAAATGCCAGGAATGACCGGCATCGAACTGGCGATCCAGATCAATCTGGAGAGGCCCCTTACGAAGATCTTGCTGATCTCGGGTCTCGATACTGGAATCCTGGTGCTGAATAACGGCTGGCAGTTCCTTCCAAAACCATTTATGGCCGACATGCTCCGAGATCGAATCCGTGATTTCTTGATCGAGCAACCATCCATCAAGGAGCACTTGGCCTCAGTCTTGGCGGAAGTCAAAGAACAACCGTCATTGCGGGGGCATCTGCCGGAACTCAGACATCTGGCTGAGGCCTTGGAGGAAGTCGCGCCGGAAGCCGGTTCCGTCCCGCCCGCTAACGGTTCACTTCGGCCCAAGTAAACGAAATTCGACAGCTCCCGGGGTGGGGAAAATCCAGGAAATGCCGCGCCTTTTCTCCCCTCTTTGTTTTTCCCGGCGTCTCAGCGTCTCTCCGGGGAGATCTCTTTTCCCTCTTTCGCGGCTACCCGTTCCACTTCCCGCATCACCCGCAGTGTGTTGCCGCCCAGGATCTTCAAAATGTCGGCATCGGAAAATCCGCGCTCCATCAGGCCGCGCACCAGATTGGGCATCTTGGAGATGTCCTCCATGCCTTCGGGGAGCATATCGTCCACGCCGTCGAAATCGGAGCCCAGGCCCACGTGGTCCACACCGGCGATCTTCACGGCGTGCTCGAAATGGTCCAGCAACTTGCTCAGCGGAACGCGCCCCAGCTTGGCGTTGCGCTGGGCGTTGATCTTGCGGACTGCGGGACCATTCTGGCTGCGATCGCCGAATTTAGGCGTTCGGTCGTCAATCTCGTCCTGCTGCGCCTGCTCGGTTTTCAACGCGTTTTCCCGCTCCGAAAAGCCAGCGTCGAGGAAGCCTTCGAAGTAGTTGATGTGTACCACTCCGCCTTTGGCCGCAATGGCGCGTAGCATGTCGTCGGTCATATTGCGGGGCACGTTGGCCAACGCCCGGCTGGAAGAGTGCGACGCGATCACCGGCGCCGACGACGTTTCCAGCACGTCGTAGAAGGTCTTGTCGGAAACGTGCGAGATATCCACCATCACGCCCAGCCGGTTCATCTCGCGCACCACCTGCCTGCCGAAATCGGTCAGGCCGTTGTGCTCCGGCGGCTTGCTGGAAGTGTCGGCCCAGGGCGTGTGGTTGGTGTGCGTCAGGGTCATGTACCGTGCGCCCATTTGGAAGAAGGTGCGCAGAATGGCCAGGTCGGAATCGATGGCGTGCCCGCCCTCCACGCCCATCAGAATAGCGATGTGCCCGCGCTTGCGGGCGGCCAGAATCTGCTCGGCGCTGGTTGCCAGTTCCAGGTCCGCGGGGTGCCGTGCCACCTCGCGCCGTACGGCGTCGATCTGCTCCAACGCTCTCCGCGTCGCCTCGGCAGGTGTGTAGCGGTCGGTATCGGTCCAGATCGACATAAACACGCCGGCGACATGACCGGCGCGCATGCGGGGAATGTCGACTTGCCCGTAGTCGTGCTTCTCCGCCAGATTATAGCCCTCGTCGACGATCATCTGGGTGGTGTCATCGTGCAGGTCCACGATCACCGCCTGTTGCAGCAAACGGGTGACGCGGGCGGGATCTACCTTGGTCTGGCCCAGTGCGGCAACCGCCACCGCTAACAGAAGAGCGAGCATCCTCATGATGCCAGGATAGCCGATGGGGCCTTCCGGCACGAAAACGCGCCAAACATTCCCATAAGTGGCCGTAAACTTGCACCAACTCCAGCAGGAGGAACGATGAGAAAGTACATTCTTGCGGGCATATTGGGAGCTGCATTCTGTATTGGGCCGGTCCAGGCCGCCGATATCATTGTCAAAGTGAGGCCGCCGGCGTTGCGAGTCGAACACCGCCCGGCGAGACCGGGTCCCGAGCATGTCTGGATTGGCGGCTATCACCGCTGGGACGGCAATGCCTATGTTTGGGAACCAGGCCGCTGGGAACTACCCCCTCGTGCGCACGCCGTCTGGGTAGCGCCGCGATGGGAACACCGTCACGACGGCTATTTTTTTGTGGAAGGGCGCTGGAAGTAAGCGGCCTTCCTGGTCCGGCGTGTAGTTGTTACAGCTTCTTCAGCAGCCGGTAGTCGCGTTGGTAGTCCGGAGGTGTATCGGTGTTGGTGCCGATCACCGCGCCGGAGGTGTTGTCAATCCAATAGTAATTGGAGCCGGCTGCTGCCGTGTATTCTCTGCCCATAGTCTCGTCATACAGGCGCTCGTGGCCGCGCATGGCATCGCTCGCATGCTGGAAGATCTGGTCGTTGACGCGCTGTGTGTGGTCCCAGGATTGGACGATGACGTCGCCGATCTGTTCCTGCGTGCGGTGCGCGATCTGCTGTCCGTTAAACCACTGCTGCTGGTTCACGACGGCGGCATGGCCGTTGCCCGCGATCATGGCTTCGTCGCGCATCACAATCTGATTGAGCTGGGGCGTGATGGCAAAGCTCTCTTCCATGTGTTTGGCTACCTGCTCGGCCACCGCTTCGAGGCCCTGCGGCGCCAGCCACACGGTCACGTTGCCGATCCAGTTATCTCCGAAGATTGCCCCTTTGTTGCCGTTCGCCATCGCGACGCAACGGCCGGAGCGGTTTCCCGCGCGTAGCGAAACTTCGTATGCTGTAACGGACATGGCCGCCAGGTGGGGGTACCGCCGTTTGCTGGCTTCGGCCAGGTCGCGCCGGTCGCGCTCGCTCACGGTCTTGATTGGACCCAAGCGTTGCGGCGCTACGTTCTTGAGGTAGTACTGTGCCAGCTTCTTCCCGGAAGCCGCCAGGTTGAGAAACGTGCAACCCTGCGGGTAAGGGATGAAATTCTCGCCCCAGACCATGGGGTTGTGATAAAAGATCTGCGGGAAGTTCGGGTCGCCTAAGAATACCGAAACTCCTTGCGGAGAATGGGCTTCCACAAACAGCCGCCGGTCGCCCAGTCCGGGATGAAGAAAGCCGCCGCGCACTTGCCATCCCCGCGGAACGTCAATCTGAAACGTACCCATCTGGGGTTCTGTGAAGCGGTCGTAAGCCAGTGCGGGCGAGGGAGCGGGGGGGGCTGGGCGGACCGGCGGGGCGGGTTGCACTACTGGGGGTGGCGCCGTTTGGGGTTGCGTTGCGACGGGCGCTGGTCCCGCGGGCATAGGCGCGTAGGCCACGGTCTTTCCCAGAAAATCGTCCCCCAGGTTGATCGCCGGGGGCCGCGGCGGTTCCCCATCCGCGCGCGGCGCCACGGGCGCCGATCCCGCAAACGTGGCATTCGGCAAGCGGCGGTACGACCGCGTAATCCACCACAAAAGCGATGCCGCGTTCTGCAGGCCCATGGGCTCGCGCGCCGCGCAGACCGAGACCAGCCACACGAGGCTGGAAAACGGCTCGCAGGCCACCAGCGCCAGGCCCGGCGCGTTGTCGGGAAAGCGGAACTTCACATAGCACGATAGCCTGCCGTTATTGTCCTTTGCCAACTGCCCGGCCTGCGCCTGTTGCAGGATCGCGGCGCCCGGGAAAGCGCCTTGCTGCACCATATTGACGGGCATGGCACCGCCCAAAGTCGACATTTCCTGTAGCAGGACGAATGCCCGCTGATCGGGACTGATCACGAAGGCGGCGCCTGTGGCGTGGCGGCACGCCTCCCAGCCCGGCGGATGTCTCAAGGAAAAACCGGTAGGATCCTGATACGTTTGCCAATCCCTGTCGACGATTTCCATCGGCGCCCTCCCCGATGCGACTATCATAAGCGAAAAAGCCTTGCGGAAGCCTGGCGTCTGCGCCACAGTTGTTCGTTCCGCCTTGTTACCGCAGCGGAGGCGTCAAAGCTGGAGCACGGCGGTGCCTGGTCGCCTGCTCGTAGGCATACGCCAGCTTGATCAACTGCTCCTCCGACCATGCCCGGCCGTAAAATGTCATGCCCACCGGCAGCGTGTCCCCGTGCGAATAGCCCATGGGCACATTGATGGCTGGAAACCCCGAGGTCGGCGAGTACACCTGGCTGTTGTCGCCCGCGGGTGTATTCAAATCTCCAATCAGCCGCGGCGGGTTACTCCAGGTCGGATAGACAAAGGCGTCCAGTTTCAGCCTGTCCATCGTCTTCACTACCGCTTCGCCGAACTGCCGGCGGTACGTGGCGTCGGCCTGGCAGGCTGCCGAATCGGGACCGTTGTCCGGCTCCTTGTCGGCATCTTCCAGCCGCTTTTGCACCGAGGGATGGTATCTTCTCGACCGCAGAATCGCCGCCAGATCGGCCATGGGAACCTCGCCTTTACGATCAGCCAGGAAGTGATTCAGATCGTATTTGAAGCCCATGCATTGCCCCGATCCCCCCGCGCGTCTTACTCCCGCCAGTTCCTCCACTCTTGCCGGATCGATCACGGTGGCCCCCGCCCGCCGCAAATCCTCCAGCGCCGTCATGAAGAGGCGGACAATCTCCGGATCGGCGGAGTTCCGATCATAAGCCTCATGGAGCACCCCGATGACCGCCCCTTTCAGACCGTTCCGGTCCAGCGCCTTGCTGTAGTCGGGGATGGCTCGTCCACGGACTGCGGCGGTGACAGTGTCTCTGGGGTCTTCACCCACGATCACCTGAAACACCTTGACCGCGTCTTCCAGAGTTCGCGCGATGGGGCCGGCAACATCGGCGCGCAGGTTGAGAGGAAATACGCCGGCGCGGCTGGTGAGCCCCATGGTCGAGCGGATGCCCGCGAGAGACTGATGGGACGCCGGTCCGCGAATCGAATCGCCCGTGTCGCTGCCGAAACCGGCCAGTCCGAAGCTGGCGGCGATGGATGCCGCCGTGCCGCCGCTCGATCCAGCCGTGACCCGATCCAGCGCATACGGATTCTTGGTGTAACCCGGCAGAATCGAACTGATCGTCTCCACGGGACTGAACGCCCATTCGGCCATGTTGGATTTCGCCAGCACGATGGCCCCCGCCGCCTTTACGCGCGCCACTTGAGTGGCGTCTTCCTTGGGCTGATAACCGGCGAATGCCAGGGCGCCGTCCGTTGTTTGCAGTCCCTTGGTTTCGAAATTGTCTTTGACGATCATGGGCACGCAGTGCAGCGGCCCGGTGAGGCCGGACTGGGCGAAGCGACGGTCCAGTTCGTCCGCCTCTTTGGTAGCGTCTGGATTGATGGTCACGATGGCGTTCAGGGCCGGCCCGTTCTTATCGTAGGCGCTGATGCGCCGCAGGTAAGCGTCCACCAACCCCCGGCACGTCAGATGGCCGGCGCGCATGGCCTCGTGTACCTGCGCGATGGTGGTTTCTTCCACTTCGAACGGTGCGGCCGTTTGAGCCCCCAGCAAGCCGCCCGACAGCAAGGCAACGGCGAATAGGCGAAAACTCATCACCATATGATGACAGACAGTGCCTACCCGCCGCTGCGCTTAACTTCGAAAGGCGCGGACCGCCTTACAATTCGGGGTGCAGGTGCAGCGTCTGACCGGCGGCTACGTAAATCTTCTGCGCGAACGGAGTTTGGCCGTTTTCGCGAATCTCCAGATTGTAGTTGCCGGGCCGCAGGTGCATCGTCCGGTTCTCGTGGGTGGTGCCCGCATAGGCGCCATCGATGAACACCTGGGCGTTCTTCACCTTCGTATCCAGTTTCACTTGGCCGGAATTAGCATAATGGAGGTAGCCATACGGTCCCCAATACGAGCCCCAGAACGGGGCATACCAGCCACCATAAACAACTGGCCCGCCAACGAACACCCGGACAGCGGCCGAAGCGCTCAGGGGAGCCAGAGTCATTAAAGCAACCGCGAGAATCAGCATTCCTTTTTTCATTTTCGACCTCCGCCCAGTAAGTTGCAATCACCATGCCATACGGCGATTTCCTTGATTTGCCGTGCTTTGCCGGCGCTTCCGGGTGGTCACACATCGGCAGGCTGGCCGAATTCAGCCATCAGGCACCACCGCCGTGGAGCGATCGGGCCGAACCCTCACACGGGCGGAAGGGCTGATAATCACTTTATGCTCCCCAATGCCCAACCAGTTGCGCCCTCGCAACCCTACCGGGACTCGCCATGGAAGAACGGCTTGCAACTCGTCGCCGGTGTGCTCCTGCTCGCCATCGCGATGGTATTTACCTGGCTGACAATTGAAGGCCTTGCCGAGCGGCGCAGACTGAGGACGGAGCTGGCTGAGATCAGCCACGTGCGCTATGGCTTGCTGGATGTGGACCGCTGGGTGGAAAAGATAGTGCCCATCCTCGACGCCAGGATTGACGCGCTGGATTTGAAAGCCGCCAATGCAGCCGGCCTCCGCCCGATCGCGGAGAACGCCCTATACCGGTTGCTGGACGACGTCAAGGAGAAAATGAGCGCGCCGAATTCCCAGAGCACGGGGATGGGCGGGTTTCTGGCCCAGGGGAACGCGGTGATGGCAAACCTCATGGTGGGTGCGCTTCGGCCGCACGTGCCGGAATATGCGGACGTGGTCCTGGCGGAACTGGGGAAGCCGGAGACGAAGGAAGCTCTCAAGAAATACATCAAAGGTGTGCTTGCCGAAAGCGCCGGAAGCACGTTCGGAAAGGTGGACATGAAATGGTATTCGTACATCTTGCAGGAGAACGGCTGCGCGGATGCCGGCGCGTGTCAACAGCAACTGGGCAACCGGATTCGCGAGAAAGAGGCGGCGGTTACGCGCTACTGCCTGGCGGTGCTCGCGGCGAGCCTGGTAGCGTTCTTTTTGTTATTGACCGCGGGCCCGGTTCTTCGGCGGTCCAGCACCTTGGTGTTGTTGCTGTTTTGCGCGGTTCTGCTGATCGGCGGCGTGCTGACCCCGATGATCGAGGTGGAAGCGAAGATCTCGCGGCTGAGCCTGACGTTTCTGGGGGAACCGATCGTGTTCTCGGAACAGGTGCTCTATTACCAAAGCAAGAGTGTGCTCGAAGTGTTCCACGTGCTCATCACCCAAGGCAGGCCGGACATGTGGATCGTCGGCGTATTGGTACTCATGTTCAGTATCATTTTTCCGACCTTGAAGATCCTCACCGGGGCCTGCTGTCTGTATAAGCCGGACTTGCTTCGCAAGAATCGGGTGGCGAGATTCTTTGTGCTGGAGTCTTCGAAATGGTCGATGGCCGACGTGATGGCGCTGGCCATCTTTATGGCGTTTGTGGCATTTAACGGGTTGATCGCCAACACCATGGGGGGCTTGCAGGAAACCGGCGCGAACCTGGCGATACCGACCGACAGTTCCAAACTGCTGCCCGGCTATTATTTGTTCATCGGCTTCTGCATGGCGAGCCTGTTTCTCTCCAAGAAACTGGAGCGGGGAATCCGGCTTTCGCAGTCCTCCCAATGAGCTACTAGAGCTTGCCTTGCTGCGCCGCCGCGCATACGGGCGGCGCGACGGTGCTGCGGTATTGCACCGCTTCACCAGGCCGGCGATGGTGTGAGCGACCCTGAGGATGCGGTCGTTGGGCGCGGGTCGGGCGGGCGTCTCCCGATTACTTGTGAGCCAGCGCGTCGGCCAGGACCTTGACTGGCCGGTACGCCGCTAGCCGCACATCCGCCGTGGGAGTTTGTGCGCCGGCGCCGTTGGCGCGACGCGGCGGCTGCGACACACGCGTGAGCTCGGCATTTTCCTTGCTAAGCCAATCCGCTTTTGCCGCCTGTGCCGCTTGCTCTGCCGCCAGTTGCGCTTTCTTTTCTTTGTTGCTGAGTTTCTTCGGCTTTACGTCCGGCGCAACGGGGGCCGGGGTCAGATAGTCCAGCATCCTCAGCCCAGCTTCCCCGACCGCTGCCAGGTCCTTCGACAAGGGCGTCACTTCCGCCAGCAGCTTGTTGTTTGCCGCCAAAGGTTGGAAGAGGGCGTCATTGGCCGCCCATTCCTCGAATTGCCGCCGCAACACGGCCTTGTCCGCGTGATCGCCCGTCGGGTTGGCCACAAATCTGCGCGCCGCCAGTTCCAGGGACCGCGCCAGTTCGCTCTCCGGCAGACAGGCATCCACAAACCGGTTGACGGGCATCGTCCCCGTGGGTCTTCCGGTGCGCCCCGTGCCCAATCCGAACGATTCCACCGAATCCGCCAGAACGCGCAGCGGCTCCGCCGGTTGGTTGCCGGCGATGCGATCCAGCATGGGCTGGTAATAAGCGCGATGCATCGCGCCGGTGAATTCCAGATTGCGGCTCAC
>Ga0302319_10024684_pt1 | contig 10672 bp, 13 predicted proteins | sample Bog_T0_2_FD_203319 | JGI IMG/M metagenome (GOLD analysis project Ga0302319, IMG submission 203319) | Peat permafrost microbial communities from Stordalen Mire near Abisko, Sweden - Bog_T0_2 | ecosystem: Environmental > Terrestrial > Soil > Wetlands > Peat | place: Sweden: Abisko, Stordalen Mire... | reverse complement strand
TGTCTGCCTTGTCATGGACATAGACATGGCAAATGCCTTCCAGATGCGCCAGCACCGGCACCCGCGCCTCGCGCATCACCCGGCCGGTGAGACCCTTGCCGCCGCGCGGAATGATCAGATCGACGTTGCCGCCCAGCCCATCCAGCATCAGGCCGACAGCGGCCCGATCGGTGTTCGTCACATACTGAATGGCGGCGGCTGGCAGGTCCGCCGCCTTGAGACCTTCGCGCATGGCGGCATGGATAGCGGTGGCGGAATGCACGGAGTCCGAGCCGCCGCGCAGGATGGCGACATTCCCCGCCTTGAGCGCGATGGCGCCCGCATCCGCCGTCACATTGGGGCGGGATTCATAAATGATGCCGATGACGCCGATGGGCGTGGCCACCCGGGCAATGTCGAGCCCGTTGGGCCGCGACCAGCGCGCCAGCTCGCGGCCATTGGGATCGGCCTGGCCGGCGACATCTTCCACGCCCTTGGCCATCGCCTCGATCCGCGCCTCGGTCAGCGCCAGGCGGTCGAGCAGCGACGCTGCCATGCCGCCCGCCCGGGCGGCTTCGATGTCGCGGGCATTGGCGCCCAGGATTTCAGTTTTGCGGGCGCGGATGGCTGCGGCGGCCGTCATCAATGCTCTTGTCTTGACCGCGTCGCTGGCTTCGCGCAGGGCGCGCGACGCGTCCCGCGCCGCCATACCGATGGCTTGCATCTCCACCGTCAAGCTCGTGTCTGTCGAATGCACCGTCATGCCTTCACCGTCAGCGCCAGATCATCGCGATGGATCATTTCATCCCGGCCACGATAGCCCAGAATGGCCTCGATTTCGATGGTGCGTTTGCCGGCGATCCGTTCTGCGTCGGACGCATTATAGGCCGCCAATCCGCGGGCGATTTCACGCCCTTCCCGGTCCTTGACCAAAATGGCGTCGCCGCGCTCAAAGCGGCCATCGATCTGGCGGATGCCGGCGGGCAAAAGGCTCTTGCCCTCGGTCAGCGCCTTGACCGCACCGTCATCGATCATCAGCACGCCCTGGGGTTGTAGCACGCCGGCGATCCAGCGCTTGCGCGCCGCGGCGGGCGTCATGCTGGCGCGGAAAATAGTGTGGCGGGCGCCGCCCGCGATTTTCGCAAGCGGGTTCAGGCTCTCGCCCTTGGCGATAATCACGTCACAGCCCGCGCCGGTGGCGATACGCGCCGCGATCAGCTTGGAGGCCATGCCGCCGCGGCCGAAGCCCGACACCGAACCGGTGGCCATGGCCTCGAACTCCGGCGTGATGCTGGTCACTTCGGGAATATGGGCGGCGCCCGCGTCGCGGCTGGGATCGGCGGTGTAAAGTCCGTCCACGTCTGACAGCAATATCAGTTGATCGGCGCCCATCATCGAGGCAACGCGCGCGCCCAGCCGGTCATTGTCGCCGAACTTGATCTCGGCGGTGGCCACGGTGTCGTTTTCGTTGATCACGGGCACGGCATTCAGTTCCAGCAGGGTCCCCAGCGTGGCGCGGGCATTGAGATAGCGGCGGCGTTCCTCGGTATCGCCCAAGGTGAGCAATATCTGCGCAGCCACGATATTCTCGCCCGCGAAAATATCGGCATAGGCTTCGGCCAGGCGCACCTGCCCGGCGGCCGCCGCCGCCTGGCTTTCTTCCAGCCGCAATGCCCCGGGCTTCAACCCCAGCGCCCGGCGGCCCAGCGCGATGGCGCCGGACGACACCAATATCACCTGCTTGCCCTCGCGCTTGAGGCCGGCGACATCGGCGCAAAGCGAAATCAGCCAGTCGCGCCGCAGTTCGCCCGAGGCGCCGTCCACCAGCAGGGCCGAGCCGACCTTGACCACGATCCTTTTGGATTTGGAAAAGATGCCGCTCATCGCCGCGATTTCTTTTTGGTCTGGCCCGCGCGTTTGCGGGTCTTGCTTGCAGTGCGGGGCTTGGCCTTGGCCCAGCCGCTTTTGGGGCGGGGCGCGGCTTTGGGTTTGGACTTTTCTTTTGGCTTGGGCGCGGTTTTTGCGGGCCCTTTGACGGGTTTTTTTATAGCGGGTTTTGCTGTCTGAATCTTGGCTTGGGGCGCGGACTTTGCTTTGGCCAGGGCTTGGCGCTCGGCCGCTTTTGCTTCCGCCACCTTCAGATTTTCATAGGCCTGCACGCTTTTGAGCGTCTCGGCGGGCACCACCGGCGCCCTGAAATTCACCGATTGTCGGCCGGCGCGAGTGGATGGAATGCGCGTCAGTTTGGGCTGGCGCAATTCCTTTTCCTCGGCGCGCTCGGCACGGCGGCGGCGGATCTGTGCCGCCATGGCGCGCAGGACATCGTTGACGCCGCGTCCGGAAACGCCGGAGAGAAGATAGACTTTGCTGCGGCTGGCTTTTTCCAGCGCCGCTCTCTTTTTCGCCAGTTCGTCGGCAGCGATGGCGTCGCATTTGTTGAGCGTCACGATCTCGAATTTTTCGCCCAGGCCATGACCATAGGCTTCCAGCTCGCCGCGGATGACTTTGTAATTTTTGGCGATGGCGCCGGCCGTGGCCGTACCGTCCACCAGATGCAGGATGGCGCCGCAGCGTTCGGCATGGCCGAGAAAACGGTCGCCCAGGCCGACGCCTTCATGGGCACCTTCGATCAGTCCGGGCAGATCGGCAATGACGAAATCGGAATCGTCAATCTTCACCACCCCCAGCTGCGGCTCCAAAGTGGTGAAGGGATAATCGGCGATCTTGGGCCGCGCCGCCGAGACCCTGGCGACAAAGGTGGACTTGCCGGCATTGGGCATGCCGATCAGCCCGGCATCGGCAATCAGCTTGAGCTTGAGGATGAAAATCTTTTCTTCCAGCGGCTGCCCGGGATTGGCGAAATTGGGCGCCTGGTTGGTGGCGCTTTTGAAATGCGCATTGCCGAAACCGCCATTGCCGCCGCGCAGCAGCTTGACCCGCTGGCCATTCTGGGCGAGGTCGGCGATGAGGGTCTCGCCATCTTCTTCATAAATCTGCGTGCCGACCGGAACCTTCATGATCGCATCGGCGCCATTGGCCCCGGTCATCACCTTGCCCTTGCCGCCCTCGCCGCTCTTGGCCTTCACATGCTGCTGGAAACGGTAGTCGATCAGGGTGTTGAGATTTTCCACCGCCTCGGCCCAGACATCGCCGCCCTTGCCGCCATCGCCGCCATAGGGGCCACCATACTCGATGAATTTTTCCCGCCGGAACGCAATGCAGCCATTGCCGCCAGCGCCGCTGGAAGCATAGACCTTGGCGACATCGAGAAAACGCATCCTCTAATACCTTTCAGGCGGCCTGTTTTCGCAGGAAATCGGCCCGCGTCAACAGCATGTCATGGCACAGCACGGGCCGCCGCCGGGCGGCACAGTCGCGCATTTTCGAGCCATTATGGCGGGCGCCCAGCTTGGCCAAGACATGGCCCGAAGCCGGATTGTCGTGATACCAGCCGGCGCTGATGTGGTTCAGCCCCAATTCCTCGAACGCGAACCGGACTAGGCGGCGCGCGGCCTCGGTGGCATAGCCCATGCCCCAGAAGGGCTTGCCCAGCCAATAACCGAATTCACATTCCTCATCGGCGTGCAGGCCGGTCATTCCCATGAACAGCCCGCTATCCTTGCGCGCGATCACAAAGCGGTGCTGGGGCGCGGCGGCGATGAAATCCTCGGCATCGGCTTCGCTGTAAGGATGCGGCACGCGCGACGTCATCTTGGCCACATCAAAGTCACTCAGCCAGACCGTCATCGCCGGAATATCCGCTGGCCGCGGCGGCCGCAGGATCAATCTGTCACTCTCCAGGATACACATGGCATTCCCCGCTCTCTTTCCTGCGGGGAATAAAAAAGGGAGATGGCGGACCATCTCCCTCGCATAATGGGCCGCCAATTTCTTGGCGGCCTATGTCTTCAGCCGCCTTATTCCGCTGCAGTCTTCGCCGGAGCTTGCGCGATCACGGATACATAGGTGCGACGCTTGAAACCCGACTTGAACGCGACATTGCCGCCGCGAAGCGCGAACAGCGTATGGTCCTTGCCCATGCCGACGCCTTCGCCGGCATGGAATTTGGTGCCGCGCTGGCGCACGATCACATTGCCGCCGGCCACGGCTTCGCCGCCGAACAGCTTGACGCCCAGCATTTTGGGGTTGCTGTCACGGCCGTTGCGGGAGGAACCGCCTGCTTTCTTGTGTGCCATTTGACGAAGTCCTTAAGTCCTGAATCCGAAAATCAACCGGCGACGATGTCCAGCACCTTGAGCTTGGTGAAGTGCTGGCGATGACCGCGCTTGCGATGTGTGTTCTTGCGGCGCTTTTTCTTGAAGGCGATGACCTTTTCGCCCTGGCCATGTTCGACGATCTCGCAGGCGATGGAAGCGCCCTTGACCAGCGGCGCGCCCAGCTTGGGACTGTCGCCGCCCAGCATCAGGACTTCCGACAAAGTGAGCTTGGCACCGACATCGCCGGCAAGGCTTTCCACCGTCAGGACCTGATCCTTGGTCACTTTATACTGTTTTCCGCCAGTGCGGACGACCGCGTACATGGTCTAATTCCTTGAAAATTAACGGTTTTCCAGCAAACGGTGCCCGCCTGAGAGCCGCGCAATATACGCAAAAGGCAAGGGGGGTCAAGCACTAGGGCCAGGCCGGGGTTTTCGGTGTGGAATTGCCACGGTCACGGCTGATCCGCCGCTGTTGGACGCGTGCAATGATGGCAGCCAGCAGCAGACCCAGCCCGATGAGCAGCGCCAGGTTTTTCACATTGCTGGCGGACGAGGACAGCAACACCAATGTCTGATTGACGCCGCTGAGAAGCATAGTGAGCTGCAGCGCGTTTTCAGCAGCATCGGCGGCCGCGCCCACCAGCGGCGCCATCGCCGCCATCAGGATGATCCGCCGCAGCGTGTTTGGTTTGGGCGCGAAGCCTTCCGCCGCAATGATGCCGGAATAGAAGAAGCTGGCGGCGTAAAGCGGCATCAGCAGGTAATCGAAGCCCAGGTTGAAACCGGCCTGCGCCGCATAAGGCCCGGCGCTCCAGGCAAAAAAGGCGGCACGAAATTGGTTGGCGCTGGAGAATGACGCAAGGTCGGCGGTACCCACCCCGCTCAGCGCCTTCAGCCGCAGATCCAGCGCCGCCAGAATGGCGAAGACGCCGGCTGCCAGACCGGTGGACCAGACCCAACGGGTCATCAATGTGGCCTTGGCGATGCGCATGATCGGCGCCCCTCGGTTTTGTCCCGCCCAAGTTTGTCCTGAACCACTGGCGGGCTATAAGCCAGCTTATGCGCGATTTGGGCGATATTCTCTACAATTTCCATTGGGTGGTGCCGGGGGACGCGGCGCGCGCCGCCCAGGCCTGGGCTGGCGGTGTTGGACCCTTCCTCGAAAAACGCGGCATCAAGGCATTGATCAATCTGCGCGGCCGCAATGATGATCTGTCCTGGTGGAAAAACGAGACCGTAGCGGCGCAGGCGCGCGGCATCGCCCATTTCGACGCCATGCTGGATTCCCGGAAGCTGCCCACCCGCGCCATGCTGGTGCAGTTGATCGCCGCCTTCGACCAGGCGCCGCGGCCCTTTATGCTCAAATGCTCCGGCGGTCAGGACCGGACCAGTTTTGCCGCGGCGTTGTATTTGATCCATCGCGGCGGCTGGAGCGAATATGATGCGGCAGCGGCGCAATATGCGCGCTTTCCCTATCTGCATTTTCCCAAGGCACAGCAGCGCTGGCTGAGGCCCTTTCTGGATTTCGCGCGCCAGGAGGCAGGCGGCGCGGCGCTGTCGGCATGGATCGCGGAGTATTATACGCCGGAAAAACTTGCCGCCTGGCTTGCAGCGCGCGGGCTGGCCGGCAGCCATGGCGGCATTTTTTCCACGCCGACGAGAAGCCCCTATCAGTGGTAGCTGCCTCGCTGAAAATCGCGCCGGGCTTTTTTCTGTGGCGCGAGAAATTGAATCGCACCGCACAGGAAAAACTGCTGGCGGATGTGACCGCGCTTGTTGCAGAGGCACCCTTCTATCGTCCGCAGATGCCTGGGAACGGAAAGCCATTTTCGGTCGAGGAAACAAATTTCGGTCCCCTGGGCTGGGTGGCGGACCGCAAGGGCTATCGCTATCAGGCGCAACATCCGGTCACCGGCAAACCATGGCCGGCCATTCCCGAAAGCCTCACATCCTTGTGGGAGGAGATCGCGCGGGCACCCGAACCGCAATGCTGTCTGGTCAATCTTTATCGTGCCGGCGCGCGCATGAGCCTGCACCAGGACAAGGATGAGGCGGCGTTGTCGGCGCCGGTGTTATCACTGTCGCTGGGCGATGAAGCGGTGTTCCGCATCGGCGGCGCGCAAAAAGGCGGCCCCACCAAAAGTGTGCGGCTGGCTTCGGGCGATGTCGTGATGTTCGGGGGGCCGGCGCGGCTGGCCTATCATGGCATTGATCGCATCCTGCCCGGCACCTCGACCCTGATCGCTGATGCCTTTTCGGGGGGCCGACGCATCAACCTGACCCTGCGGCGGGTCCGCTAAGGCGCGGTTTGCGAGCAGCGCTGGAGGCGCCATTTAACAAAAGGGCGCATGCGCGCCCGGGTCGTGCGACATGGAGCATCGGCGCCCGCCGTACCACCATTAGAAAAAAAAAGGCGCCCGGCCGTTAAGACCGGGCGCCCAAATGCGCCGTTACGCGCGGCCAGAATGCCGGGAGGGGATACCGGAATCCAGCGAAGACAAGGCCCGCTTGCGAGCGGGGGGCAGTGCTTACGGGCCTTAGCGCCTTCGAAAACTAACCTATGCATAAAAGACACACGTTTCAACTATTTTCTTATAAAAAGGAATTTAGGTGATTTTCCTCTTGTTTGAACCATTTATGTCATAGTCGTTTCGGGCAAATCACCCAGCCATCGCCCGGCGAAAAGCTGCGAAAACGGCCCGGCTGACGGGATCCCGCGCTGCCGCCCATTCGGGATGCCACTGCACCCCCAGCAGGAAGCTTTTGGCGCCGGGCAGCGACACCGCCTCGATCAGGCCGTCAGGGGCATGGGCTTCGGCTTTGAGGCCGGACGCCAGCCGGGCGATGCCCTGATGGTGCAAGGAATTGACCATGACTTCCGTGGCGCCCAGCAGCGCCGCCAACATGCCGCCGCCGGCAATACGCACCGCATGGGCGGGGCCATATTGCACCTCCAGCGGCGCGTCCGGCTTTTCCCGGTGGTCCAGGCGGCCGGGCGTCTCATGCACATGCGGATCCAGCGTGCCGCCCAGCGCCACATTCAATTCCTGAAAGCCGCGGCAGATGCAGAGGACGGGAAGGCCGGACTCGATCGCGGCTTTGAGCAGCGTCAGGCTGGTGGCATCGCGCGCCTTGTCCAGCCGCGTTCCCGGGCGCAGCACCGCGCCGGCATAATATTCCGGGGAGACATTCGAAGGCGCGCCGGTGAAGAGCAATCCGTCCAGCCGGGGTAGAAGAGCCGCGACATCCAGCGGCGGCTGCGTCACCGGAATCAGCAGCGGCAGCGCGCCGATGCCCTGGATCGCGCTGACATATTCATCGCCGACGCGATGGGAATGCGTGCCGTCCGCTGCCGTTTCCAGATCGCAGATGATGCCGACCAGGGCCGGCATCAATCGGCTTTCCGCACGGAAGGCGTCTTGACCGGGGCGGTGAACAGGCTGTCGTCAATCACCGCGCCGGCATCCGGGTCGTGCAGCGCCACCATGGTGGTGCCGCCCTGATTGTCCTTGACCATCCATTGCCGCAGCTCGATCTGGGGGCTTGAAAATATCAGCGCGATATTGCCCTGCTGGCGATTGTTGCTGGTGCGGGCATGCACCACCAGCGAATCGGGCTTTATCTCGATGGCGGTGATGGCGCTGTTGGCCTTGAGATTCACTTTGTCGTCCAGCAATAGGCCCAGCGGCGTATCGGAGAGATCGTAACGGTCCACGGTATTGAGCCTTTTATTCTGCACATAGACTTTGCCGCCGGTCGCCACGATCAGGGTCGCGCTGGGCGGATTATATTCGAAGCGCAGCCTGCCCGGCTTTTCCAGCAGGAATTCGCCCTGGTCGAGCTGGCCATCCGGCCCCAGCTGGATAAATCCGCTTTTAAGGGAATGCACGCTGTTGAGATAGGCACTGATCTTGTCGAGAGCGGCCTGCTCCGCGGCAGTGAATTCGATCTTGCGCGGCGGCGCCGGCTGGCCGGCGCCGGACAGACAGGCGACAGACAGCAGGGCGCAAAGACAGGCTTTGAGGCGGTGCATGGTCAGGCAACTTCCTGGCTGCGGGACCGGGGCGCCGCTTTGGGCGTGAGACCTTCCACCAGCAGAGTCAAAACGCCATCCAGTTCCTGCTCCAGCCGGGACAAGGTGAGCTTGGACCAGAGCTGGGGATAGCGAAATTTCATGGTCGCGGACTGGATCACCTCGGCGGTGAATTTCTTGTCGGCGATCAGAAACTCGCCGGCCCGCTCGGCCTCTTCCATCACGCCCACCATGATCGAGCGTTCACATTCCAGCATCCAGCTGCCAAAGGCGGGACGTTCGGCGGCGATCACCCGGGCCAATTCGAAAGCGCGCGGGTCTTTTTCCAGCCTTGTGTAAGTACGGCGCAGGCCCTCAAAAAGAAAATCCCGCAGCTTTTCCCGCGCCCGGCGGCCCGGCCGCGCGGCCCCGCGGCGCAGATGGTCCAGATGATTCTCATAATCCGCGGTGGCGATGGCTTCGGCGATATCGAGCTTGCCGGGAAAAAAACGATAAAGATTGCCCGGCGACATGCCGCAATCGCCGGCGATTTCCGCCATACTGGTCTTGCCATAGCCGAAATGCGCGAAACGCTTTTTGGCAGCGGCGACGATCTGGGCACGGGGGTCTTTTTCGGCCATGCTTTCCTCGAACGCGCGGGTTGCCCAGCCTTCTTGTTGCGGTGCCTTCGGGTTGCGGTCAGGATAGAAGCCCGCACTGAATAATCAACCGATCATTTAGTCTTCCCAGATGACCGCTCCACAGCCTTATTCCCGTATTGCCATCCTGGGCGCCGGCGCCTGGGGCACGGCTTTGGCGCTAACCGCGGTGGCGGCCGGGCGCGACACATTGCTGTGGGTGCGGGAAGCCGATGTGCTGGCCGGCATCCTAGCGGGACGGCAGAACCCGTTCCTGCCCGGCGTCACCCTGCCCGAGACGTTGCAGGCGACCGGCGATCTGGCCGAAGCAGCCAAGGCGCAGGCCCTGCTGCTGGCGGTTCCGGCGCAGGTGCTGCACGGCTTTATGGAAAAGCTGGCGCCACATCTGCACCCGGGCACGCCACTGGTGATCTGCGCCAAGGGCATCGAAAAATCCAGCGGCAGGCTGGTGAGCGAAGTGGTGGCGGCGGCGGCGCCCTCCGCCACCGTGGCAATTCTGTCCGGTCCATCCTTCGCGCGCGATGTGGCGCGGGGACTGCCGACTGCCGTCACCATTGCCGGGAAAACCGATGTCGCGGCCCGGCTCCAGCTCAGCCTGAGCACCCCTGCCTTCCGCCCCTATGCCAGCGATGATGTGGTGGGCGTGGCGCTGGGAGGCGCGGCCAAGAATGTCTATGCCATCGCCTGCGGCGTGGTCGAAGGGTTGGGACTTGGTGAGAACGCCCGCGCCGCGCTGCTCGCGCGCAGTTTTGCCGAACTGACGCGGCTGGGCGAAGCCATGGGGGCGCGCCCGGAAACCTTGATGGGACTTGCGGGATTGGGCGATCTGGTGCTGACCGCGACCAGCAAATCTTCGCGTAATTTTTCCTTTGGCGTCGAATTGGGTCAGGGCACAAGCGGTGCGGCTTTGAACCGGCCCGGCCATCCCCTGGCCGAAGGCGTGGACACGGCCCCCGCCCTGGCGATGCGCGCCCGGCAGGCCGGCGTCGAGATGCCCATCGCCGAGGCAATGGCGGATCTGATCAGCGGGACGTTACCGCTGGGGGAAGCGGTGACGCGCTTGATGAGCCGGAGGCTGACTTCAGAGGGGAAGAGAGGGTCATGAAATACTGGCTGTTCAAAAGCGAACCGGAAACCTGGTCCTGGGAGATGCAGAAGAAGAAAGGCGCCAAGGGCGAGCCCTGGAGCGGGGTGCGCAATCACACCGCCAAGCTGAACCTGATGGCGATGAAGAAAGGCGATCTGGGCTTCTTCTATCATTCCGGCGACGAGAAGGCCGTGGTGGGCATTGTGGAAGTGATCGGCGAATACCGCCCCGACCCCACCGACGAGAAAAGCATTTTCGGACTGGTGGAAGTGAAAGCCGTCAAAGACATGCCGCGCCCTGTGACGTTGGCTGAAGTCAAAGCCACCCCCGCCCTGGCCAAGATGAGTCTGGCCACCAGCTTTCGCCTGTCTGTCCAGCCAGTAACGCCGGCGGAATGGAAGCTGGTCTGCAAACTTGGCGAATTAAAAGCCTGAGAATTGCTTCATTTGCGTGGATGCGCCCACAGGCGTAGCCTTCGCCGCCGCACGCATAAGACGCGCGCATGGAGGAAGAAATGGCCGCACGCGATATTCTTAACCTCGACAATGCGCTGGCCCCACGCCTTATCCGGTGCCTGTACACCGCCGCCCTGATCCTGATCACCGTGATGGTGGTGTTGGGCGTGGTGCGCGGCGTGCGAATCATGAGCCTTCCGCCCCTGCTGCCAGCCGTTATGGCAAACAGCGCCCCTGCACCGGCAGCGCCCGATGCGGCAG
>Ga0302319_10024683_pt1 | contig 10673 bp, 6 predicted proteins | sample Bog_T0_2_FD_203319 | JGI IMG/M metagenome (GOLD analysis project Ga0302319, IMG submission 203319) | Peat permafrost microbial communities from Stordalen Mire near Abisko, Sweden - Bog_T0_2 | ecosystem: Environmental > Terrestrial > Soil > Wetlands > Peat | place: Sweden: Abisko, Stordalen Mire... | reverse complement strand
GACCAGCGCGCCGATCATCACCAGGAACGAGAAAATCCAAATCACGTGCGGTCGCGGCATCGATGCATCACTCCTGCACGGTGGCAAAGCAATTTTCGAGCCAGGTTGGCGCGCCAATCGCCATCAATGGTTCCGTGGATGGCTCCGCCGCCCGGATGGACGGTCGGAGCCTCCCGTGACTACTTGAAGTTCTGGCCCGAACACACCTTGGTCTTGGTATTGTAGTTCCCACAGTTCAGCACCACCCAATCGGCCTCGATATCCTTGCTCGCGGGCAGGAAGTCGGACCAGGCGTCGCCGGGAACCTCCTTGTCGGTCTTCCACACCACGTTGAACTGGCCATCCGGACGGATCTCGCCGATGTAAACGGGCTTCGTGATGTGGTGATTGGGGAGCACCTTGGCGAAACCCCCGGTCAGATTGGGCACTTCCAGTCCCGGCAATGCGGCGATGACCTTCTGCGGGTCTGCGGTTCCCGCCTTCTGCACGGCCTTGACCCACAGCTGAAAGCCGATCACGGTCGCTTCCATCGGATCATTGAAGGTGCGCTTCGGGTTCTTCGTATAGGCATGCCACTTCGCGATCCACTCCTTGTTGAGCGGACTGCTGATGCTCTCGAAATAGTTCCATGCCGCGAGATGCCCCACCAGCGGCTTGGTATCCAGGCCCGAAAGCTCTTCCTCGCCGACCGAGAACGCAACCACCGGGATGTCCTCCGCGGAGATTTTCTGGTTGCCCAGTTCCTTGTAGAAGGGCACGTTGGCGTCGCCGTTGATCGTCGACACCACGGCCGTCTTCTTGCCCGCCGAACCGAATGCCTTGATCTTGGCGACCTCGCTGGTCCAGTCGGAGAACCCGAACGGCGTGTAGTTGACGACGATGTCCTCCGGCTTCACACCCTTCTGCTGCAGGTAGGCCTCGAGGATCTTGTTGGTGGTGCGCGGATAGACGTAATCGGTGCCCTCGAGCACCCAGCGCTTCACCCCCACGTCCTTCATCAGATAATCGATCGCCGGGATGGCCTGTTGATTCGGCGCCGCGCCGGTGTAGATGACATCCTTGGAGGATTCCTCGCCCTCGTATTGCACCGGGTAGAACAGCAGGCCCTTGTCCTTCTCGAATACCGGCAGAACGGATTTGCGGGATACCGAGGTCCAGCAGCCGAACACCACGGCGACCTTGTCCTTTTCCAGCAATTCGGCCGCTTTCTCCGCAAACAGCGGCCAGTTCGAGGCCGGATCGACCACGACCGCCTCGAGTTTCTTGCCCAGCACGCCGCCCTTCTTGTTCTGCTCGTCGATCATCATCAAGACCGTGTCCTTGAGCGTGGTCTCGCTGATGGCCATGGTACCGGACAGCGAATGCAGAACGCCGATCTTGATCGTGTCGTCGGCGGAAGCCGCGCCGCAGGCGAGCGTCAAGAGCGTTGGCGCCGCCCACTTCAATAAATTCCCCGTGTTCATCTTGGTGATCTCCAGTTGATGCTTACATTTGCAGTTGCAGTTTCAGGCCGTATTCCTTCTTCGTCACATCGAGCAGGTCGTCCGATTGATTCAGAAAATAAAATCCGACGCGTGCGTTGAAACCCTTGATGATGTAGTTGACGTTGACCTCGGTGGTCTTGATCTTGTCCTCGCCCGCGGTCGCCGTCGCATCGTTGGTCTTCTGGCCGTACTTGCCGAGCAGTTGCATCTTGCCGATGCCGATGACCTGTGGGAACAGGTAGCTGACCAGCCCCGACCACCCGTCGTTGCGTGTCGCCGACGTGAGACCGTTGTCCTTCTGGTATTCCGCGTTCACGCTGACCACGCCCAGGTTCGGCAGCTTCTTCTCGAGCAATCCATCCAGGTTCCACGCAGTCTTGCCGTTTTCGTTCTGACCCACGAGGCCCAGCGCCAGAACGTCCTTGTCACCGTAATACGTCTGGTTGAGGTAGTAGCCGGGTTCGGGGTCCCAAAAATCCAGGGTCAGACGGGCCGCGCCCAGGACGCGGCTCTTGTCCGCCACCGCGCTGTTCAGCGACTCGCCGTCGAAGGCCCCGACCTGGACCTTCAGGATGCCGAACTGGCCCCAGTATGCGACGCCGTTATCGCGGCCGGTCGCGACATCGGGATAAAAATCCGAAACGCCGTCGGCAAACGGCGCCCAGTCCTGGGCGTAGTAGGGACCGGCGAGATTGGCGCGGTCACTCGGCTCGAGGAACCGGCCGGCCCAGATGTTGAACTGATCCGAGAATTCGAAGCGCCCGATCGCATCGAGCACGCCGACCGTATTGGTGGCGCTGCCGGTGTACTCGGTGTCGAACGTGAATTTGATCTGATTGGTGATGGCGCCGTTGACGTAGAGGCGGATGCTGTCCAGGGCAAACCCGTCGACCGTGCTGTCGCCCGGGGGAACGGTGCCCGGACTGTTGATGCACCCCTTGTCGCAGGCGTAGAAGTTCGTCTCGATGCCCGCGCCCACCGTGACCGGTGGCAACGAGATGTCCGCTTGGGCCGCGCCGGTGCCGGCCGCCAGCGCGACGACGCCGAGCGCCATCGCCACCGCGACCCGCGCAGCGGGGCCGCGCTCTGTATCCCTGGTATGCATAAAAATTTTCCCCTGTGTTGTGGCTTGCCCCCGACGCGCGGCGTTCGGCACGAATTTGGTGCGAAAACCACAGTGCCGCTCCCTGTTACGGTGCGGCTGCGATCGTTTGGTGCATCCCAAGTTCGAGCTTATTTCCGCTGCGTCGTCGGTCTTTACCGTATGCGAGCCGACGCGATCGTCACCATGCGTCGTTTGACGTAGATGGAGCGGATGCACGTGTTGCGGATTTGCATCAAAATGAACGCATGGCACCACAGCGCATAATCCGCGAACGCCGGCAGTACAACCAATGGGTCGCGAGCCAGACGCTGGAGGACTATGCATTGCGCTATACGGCCACGAGCGCACGCAAGTCTTCGTTTCGCGTCGGCAATACCGCCCTCGGGCCGATCGCGTTTCTCGCCTGCGAAGCGATCGGCGGTTCCATGACGATCGCCTACGGCTTTCCGAACACGTTCTGGGCAATCGTCGCGTTCATGGGCTTGATGTTCCTGATCGGTGTGCCCATTGCCTACTACGCGGCGAAGTACGGAGTCGACATCGACCTGCTGACCCGCGGCGCGGGATTCGGCTATCTCGGCTCGACCGTGACCTCGCTGATCTACGCTTCATTCACCTTTCTGTTGTTCTCGGTGGAAGCCAGCATTCTTTCGGTCGCCCTGCAGATGCTGTTCGGCATTCCGCTGGCGATTGCGCATTTGTTGAGCGCGCTGGTCGTGATACCGATCGCCATCTATGGCGTGAGCCTCATCAGTCGCGTGCAGATAGCCACACAACCGGTCTGGATCACCCTGCAGTTCCTGCCGATTTTGTACATCGTCTACAAACATCCGGCCGCGGTGTCGGACTGGACGCAATACGGCGGCACCGGCGGCGGTTCCGGCGACTCGATCAATCTGCCGATGCTCGGGATGGCCGCGTCCATCCTGCTGTCGCTGTTGCCGCAAATCGGCGAGCAGGTCGATTACCTGCGCTTCCTGCCGGCCGCCGAGCGCCGCGCACGCTTCAGCTGGTGGACGGCTCTCATCGCCACGGGCCCCGGTTGGGTTTTGATGGGCGGCTTCAAGCTGCTCGCCGGCTCTTTTCTCGCCGTGCTCGCGCTGTCCCACCACGTGACGGCCGCCGACGCGAGCCAGCCGATGCGGATGTATCTCATCGCCTTCCAGGAGACATTCCGCTCGCCCACCACGGCATTGGTGCTGACGGGATTGTTCATCATCGTCTGTCAGCTGAAGATCAACGTGACCAATGCCTACGCAGGCTCCATCGCCTGGTCCAATTTTTTCTCCCGATTGACCCACAGCCATCCCGGCCGCGTCGTTTGGCTGGTGTTCAATGTCTTGCTGGCGTTGCTGCTCATGGAGATCGGGATCTTTCACGCGATCGACCGCATTTTGGGAATCTACGCGAACTTTGCCGCGGGTTGGATCGGCGCGCTGACCGCCGACCTCGTGATCAACAAGCCGCTCGGCTTCAGCCCGCGGTACATCGAGTTCCGGCGGGCTTATCTCTACGACATCAATCCGGTCGGTGTCGGCGCGCTGCTGCTGTCGATCATCACCTCGACCCTGTCGTATCTGGGCTTCTTCGGCATCGCGGCGCAGATTCTCTCGCCCTTCGTGGCGCTGCTGACGGCGTTCACGGCCGCGCCCCTGATCGCATGGGGCACGAACGGCCGTTACTACCTCGCCCGGCCGGCGGATGAACTCACACCGGGGTCGACGGAACTGCGCTGCACGATCTGCGAGAACATCTTCGAGCGGGCCGATACCGCGTTTTGTCCAGCCTATGCGGGCGTCATTTGCTCGCTGTGCTGCACGCTCGAGTCCCGCTGCCGGGACGCGTGCAAGCCGCAGGGACGTGTTGCCCATCAGCTTGCATCGTTGCTCGCCCGTTTGCTGCCGAAACGCCTCGCCGCCTCCCTCAACACCCGGACCGGACATTTCTCGGGAATCGTCCTGGTCTGCAATCTCATCGTCGGGCTGCTGCTGTCGATCATCTACAAATATCAGTTCCGGGACATGGCTCCGACCGCCCGCGGCAGCGTCGAGGCAACCTTGTGGATCGTGTATGTGAGCTTTTTGCTGCTGTCGGGTGTTGCGGCCTGGCTGATCGTGCTCGCGCACGAGAGCCGCCGGGCGGCAGAGGCGGAATCGGCGCGTCAGACCACCATGCTCATGGAGGAAATCGACGCGCACGGCCGCACGGAGGCCGCCCTGCAGCGCGCGAAGGAGACGGCCGAGGCGGCGAATCTCGCCAAGACGCGCTACATCGTCGGCATCAGCCACGAAATTCGCACGCCGCTGAACTCCATTTTCGGCTATGCGCAGCTGCTCGAACGGGGCAGTGCCGAGTCCGCCGACAATGCGGTCCGGGTGATCCGCCGCAGCTCCGAACACCTGTCCAACCTCATCGACGGACTGCTCGACATCTCGAAGATCGAGAATGGCATGCTGCGCCTCAACCGCGACGTGGTGCAGCTGGACGTGTTTCTCGATGAACTCGTCGACATGTTCCGCCTGCAGGCGCTCGCCAAGGGCCTGGACTTCCAGTACGAACGTTCGCCGGCACTGCCCGTCCACGTGTACGCCGACAAGAAGCGCCTCGGGCAGATCCTGATCAACCTGCTGTCGAACGCCATCAAATACACTGAGAAGGGCTTCGTCAGCTTGAAGATCCGTTATCGCGGACAGATCGCGGAATTCGAGGTCACCGACACAGGCATGGGCATCGACCGTGTGGACGCGGAGCGGATCTTCGAACCCTTCGAACGCGGCAGCCGGCACGCCGTGCGCAGCACCCCGGGCACCGGGCTCGGGCTCACCATCACCAAGCTGCTTGCCCACATCATGGGCGGGGATGTCCAGCTGCAGAGCACGTCTCCCGCGGGCAGCACATTCCTGCTGCGGGTGTTGCTGTCGAGCGTGCATGCCGAGATCCCCCGATCGATGCGCACCGAACACATCTGCGACTACATGGGTCCGCGTCAGCGGATTCTGCTCGCCGACGACGATCCTCTGCACCTCGACCTGGTCCGCAATCTTCTCTGCCCGCTCGGCTTCACGGTGTTCCTCGCACGTGACGGGAAGACCTGTCTCGAGCTCGCCGCGCAGTGCCGCCCGGATCTGGCCATGATCGACATCTCCATGCCGGATATCTCGGGGTGGACGGTTGCACGGGAACTGCGCAACAGCGGACATCTGCCGCACCTGAAGATCCTGATCGTCTCGGCAAATGCCCACGACTATCCTTCGCAGGACGTCGGCTCTCACGATGCCTTCATCATGAAGCCGATCCAGCTCCAGCAACTGCTCGCGCAGACCGGCACGCTGCTGAATCTCAAGTGGATTTATCATCCCGACCCGAAGGGGGCCGGCACCCGGACCGACGTGGCGCCGGGCGGCGGCCTCAGCACGAAGTCGCGTCATCACATCGATGATCTGTATCGTCTCGGACGCATCGGTCACGTGCGCGGGATCGAGGCCAAGCTGCGCGAGCTCGAGCTGGAGGATTCCGCCAACGACGCGTTCGCCGCGCATCTGCGCACCGTGCTGTCGAATTTCGATTTGCGGCGCTACATGAGCATTCTGGAGGCCATGCGTGCAGACGCCTGAATCCCCCCTCGCATCGCGCCGTGACACGGTCCTGGTGGTCGACGACACGCCGGACACCCTGAGCTTGCTGACCGATACGCTCGACGAAGCGGGCTTCACCGTGCTGATCGCCACCGACGGCGAGGCCGCGCTGGAGTTGCTCGAACAGATCACGCCGGACCTCGTGCTGATGGACGCCCTGATGCCTGGAATCAGCGGTTTCGAGACCTGCAAACGGCTGAAACGCGATCGGCTCATGTCGCATCTGCCGGTGATCTTCATGACCGGTCTGTCGGAAACGGAACACGTGATCGAGGGTCTCGCCTGCGGAGGAGTCGATTACGTGACGAAACCCCTCGTGCTCGAGGAACTGCTCGCCCGCATCCGCGTCCACCTCGGCAACGCGCGCTCGGTCTATGAAACGCATGCCGCGCTCGATGCCACCGGCCGATTCCTGTTCGCGACGGATCGCGCCGGCCGGGTGCTGTGGTGCACCCCGAAGGCGCGGCAGTTCCTGAGCGGCAGCGGCGCCGGCACGCGGCAAGCGAGCGAGCCAAGCCTGCCGGAGGATGTGATCGAGCACCTGCTTCGGTTGCGGCATGCCGACACCCGGGCAATGGCGCGGTGCACTTTCGGCGTCGCGGGCCGGCGGCTCGATTGCTCGTTCCTGAGCACCCTGGGTTCTAATGAACTCCTGTTCCGCCTCGAGGAAATCGACGACGGCGAGGGCGGCAAAACCAGTTTGCAGCGCATCCATGGGCTGACCGTACGCGAGTCCGAGGTGCTGCTGTGGATCAGCCGCGGCAAATCCAACCGCGACATCGGCGAAATTCTCGACATCAGCCCGCGCACGGTGAACAAGCACCTCGAACAGGTGTTCGTCAAGCTTGGCGTGGAGAATCGGGCGGCCGCCGCCGCCATCGCGGTCCGCAGCCTGACCCGCTAGCAAGCAAAGCTCCCCGCGGGCGCCTCAAAATCTCTTCGATAGTGTGAGCCGAGCAGATATCGGCTCCAGCGGGTGAAGGTGCACGTCCGCGACACCATCTTTCGGCTCGCCCGGAACACGGTCGACGTACCAATATTCCATGGCGTCGGCCTTTTTGTTCAGCAGATTGTAGATGCCAAGCGCCGCGCTCCAGCCGTCCGCGAAGCTGTAGTGCACATCGCCGTTCCACTCAGCATAGCCGTGGCCATCGACCTGGCCCTTGGCGGTGGGCGCATTGGCGCACGAGGTATATCCGGGAAAGTCCTTGGCGACGGCGGAATTCGCGCAGGGCCCGGAGGACAGCGGGTAGGCGCCGAGGTACCGGTATTCCAATCCACCGCTCCAGGCGCCCAGATTCTTGACGTACGCGTTGAACGAACCCGTTGCAAAGGGCGCATTCGGCAGATACTCGCCGAGATGTCCCGTGCCGTCGTCATACGGCGTCTTGAAGCGGGCCCGGTCCTGGGAAAGGCTGCCGTAGAACTCCAACCAGCGCAGCGCCTGGAAGGTGATGTTCAACTCGTAGCCGATCCGCCGGCTCGCGGGTCCTGCCGTATCCTGCCCGACATCCGGGTTGTAGGTGGTTTCGGATTGCGCATCGAGGTTGAACACGGCGAACGTCAAGGCGACCTTGCGCTCGAACAATTCCTCGCGCATGCCGATCTCCTCGCCAGTCTGGCTCGCGATGAGCGGAGCCCCGGAGACTCCCTCGATTTTCGCTTGATTGACCCCGCGCAGGTCATCGCTGTGAAAACCCCGACCGGCGCTCACGTACACCTCGGTGGTCTCCCCGGGCCGGAAGATGAGGCTCGCCTTGGGCTCGAACAGCGCCGATTCCGCGGTGCCATGATTGGTGCCCGCGTCGCTGCCGAACTGATAATCCTCGCGCAGACCGAACACCGTGCGAAACCACGAGTTCCAGTGCGAGGTCGCCTGCACGTAGACGCCGTTGCTGCCGAGGCGGATTTGATCGCTTTCGTTGATGTTCAAGGGATCGTCGGCGGCGGGCACCGGCTGCGCATCCTTGCTCGGGTTGCGCGACACGTCCAGAAAGTCGTAGCGTGCCTGCACGCCGGCGATCAATTCGTGGTCCGCGCCAAACAGCTCGGCCCCATGCTCGTAGCGGATTTCACCGCCCACGGTCGAGCGGTCTTCGTGCTGATTCTCCTGATCGCCGTTGACCGGATCCACGAGGAAATGGGTGAAGTCGTTGATCAGCGTGAGGTGGTTGCTGAAGGCGTAGACGCCCGCCATGAGCCGGCCGCCGCCTGCACTGCCGTGAAATAGCCACGAGAGGTTGATTCGCTGCGCCGCGCCCTGGTCGGTGGGATCGAGCTCGCCGAAGCGGCTCACGAGACCCTCGGAGATTGCCCGCTCGGGCTGATCGGTCTGGTTATTCCAGAGGTCGTGATAGAACGAGGTGGTGAGCGAGTAGCCGTCCTGATCGTCGCCCTCGCTGTAGCGAAGCACGGCGTTGATCTTGCGTTGATCGCCGGGGATCACCCAGGGACCGTCGTAACGCTGCAATTCCAGGGCGCCGAGTAGATTGCCCGCGCCAACCTCGGTCGAGCCCGCGGTGAACACCCGCTCGAAACCCCAGCTGCCGCCGGCCACCGACACCTGATCGGGAATCGTATTGAGGTAATTGATGTGCACCGAGCCGACCGAGGCGAAATCGCCTTCATCGGCATAGTAGGTTCCCTTGGTGTAATGGATGTTGGTGGCCAATTCAGGGATCAGGAAGTTCAAGTCCGTGTAGCCCTGACCATGGGCGTGGCTCGGCTCGTTGACCGGTACGTCGTCGATGAAGGTTGCGAGATCCGTGCCGTGATCCAGATTGTAGCCGCGCATCAGATACTGGTTGGCCTTGCCCTCGCCGCTGTGGAGCGTCACCACGAGGCCCGGCACCGTCTCCAGCAATTGACCCGGTCGATACGCCGGCGTGAGGGCCAACTCGTCGTTGACCACCACCCCTTCGCTGGCGGTGGTCGCGCTGCCGATCAAGCTCAGCCTTTCGGCCGTCACGGTGATGGTTTCCAGCACATCCGGCTGCGCCGTGGCGGCCGTCGGCGGGTTCGGGGGCACCACCGGCTCCGCGACGCCGGGCATTGCGCTGCATAAAATCAGCGCGCCGCCGACGGCCTTGGAGCCCGCCAACGCCCGGGTCCTCGATCTTTGCATTCAGCCCCTCCCTTGATTGCGCCAGCCGGACATTGTGTGGAAGTGCGGCGCAGGATGGGCGGATGGACGGCGCGAATCACGTAAATAACTGTTTTTGCGATTGTTAATAATCGCTACCATCGCGCTTCATGAGCTCCCCATCCTCGCGGTCCCACGCTTAGGCTCGCCAGAGCACTGCCGACGGTTACACGGACGTCGGCCTGCGCTATTTGCCGGTATCCGCCGCGTTCGCGCTGCGCGACGTGATGGCGGCATGCTCCAAGACCTGGTCTTCGCCGATTCGCGCAAGTCACGGCGGCGAGCGCGGCGATGAGGATGTCGACCAAGAATTCAAGCGCGAGATGTCTGTAGGTCGTCGCTCGAACTTGCGTCAGTCACTTGTGCCACAGCAATCTGCGCGTGGATCAGCTATTGGTGCGCCGCACAAGTCGGTCGTTCTGCCGGTAAAACTTTTCTGTTTTCGAGACTCTTGAAAGCCGCCCGTCGACGCTCTATATGCCCCTCGTCTAGGGTCTGTGGTTGAGGAGGTAACGACCATGAATGTTCGAGATCTTGTTCCCTGGGCTCGGGGCGATCGTGAGCGCAGCCCGACGACACGATCGGACTCCATAAGCCCGGTAGTGAGTCTGCATCGGGAGATGAATCGTCTCTTCGATGATGTGTTCCGCGGCTTTGACGACTCCCGATTCTTCGGCGGCCGGACTGGGTGGCCCAGCATGGATGTCGAGGAAAGCGAGAAGGAGTACCGGGTCACGGCGGAACTTCCGGGCCTTGAGGAGCGCGACGTTGAAGTGCTGCTTCAAGATGGGCTGCTCACCGTTCGAGGTGAGAAGAAGCTGGAATCCGAGAACCGCAATCGTACTTACAGCGAGCGGTTCTACGGCCGGTTCGAACGTCATATCACGCTCGATCGGGATGTCGATGAGACCGCCGTGAACGCTACATTCAAGAATGGCATTCTGACGGTCACCATCCCGAAGAGCGCGGGGGCCGTCGAACGCTCGAAGCGAATTCCCATCAACGCCGGCAAAACGGAGGGAAAGTCGCACTAGGACTGGGTGACGGTTGCGTGCAACTGCGGGCGGCCCCCGCAGGTGCACGCGCCGGCCGCGTTACAGAAGTCTTTTGCTCTACTCACTTGCAAGCAACCAGAAGGAGGTTTCATGAATATTCGACCGTTGCACGATCGACTCATCGTCAAGCGCGAAGCCGCAGAGCGCAAGTCGCCGGGCGGCATCGTAATCCCGGACACCGCGACCGAAAAACCCACCTTCGGCAAGGTCATCTCCGTCGGCAAGGGCAAGGTGTTGGAGAACGGTGAAGTA
>Ga0302319_10024682_pt1 | contig 10673 bp, 26 predicted proteins | sample Bog_T0_2_FD_203319 | JGI IMG/M metagenome (GOLD analysis project Ga0302319, IMG submission 203319) | Peat permafrost microbial communities from Stordalen Mire near Abisko, Sweden - Bog_T0_2 | ecosystem: Environmental > Terrestrial > Soil > Wetlands > Peat | place: Sweden: Abisko, Stordalen Mire... | reverse complement strand
GGTTTTCATTTTGACGCCTTAGCTAATAGCTTAGCCTTCTCTTTCGCACCAGCACGCTCAAGTTTTTGAGCTAATGGTAGCGCAGCATACTTAGCATTGCGTGCCTCCGCCTCTGTACGTTTGCGTAGCTGCACTTCTGCCTTAGCGCCGCTCTTGCGATTGTTTAACTTCTTGCCCGTCTTAACCAATGAGTCGATTGCCATAAATTCTCCTTATTTGTTTAAAAAGTCCATAATCATTTGAGCAATATTCTTGTGCATAAAAAACATAACTAAGCCAATAATCAAGGGAGAAGGCTCTACTAAGAATACGATAATACCCAAGATAATCGAAGCGCTAAATGCCAAGTACAATCCGTACACCACCATTGCTAACGCAAAAAATACCCATGCAAGCAATAGCGCATATCCAATAACTCCAAGCCCTAAAATAAATCCAACTAGACCCTTCATGTCAGTTTCTCCTTCTTTTCGTTTTTATCCATGCGCTTAAGCATGGAAGTTGATTCCTCGTTAAAATGATTGAACCACAACACGTCTCTGTCTCCCTGAGGATTGGCTGGCCCAACGAAGTCTATGATCGCACCGCTGTTCCTCAATATCTGCCCAAATCGTTGGTCATCATTGAGCATAGCATACTGTGTAAGTTTTGCAAGTATCTGTAGGTTTGCTTCTTTTCGTGTCATGTTTTAGCCCTCAAATGATTTGCGTAAGACAATAGAAACTTTTGTGGCATAGCCGTTGCCGCCATGAGGAATCTTTGGTTCTCGTTGTAGCAACATTCATTCATCCATTCCACAACTGGAGGCCTTTGCCAATCAATGATGCCATGCAGTATAATCTTTTCAGCGGTCCTAAATACGAATTCGGCTTCTCCGTCTGTCATGTCCGTGAATAGCATTGATGTTTTGTCTACTTTCATATCGCCTCCTGCATATAGGTAATGCATACACCGTGCCATTATTAACTTATCGGAATAACTGAGGTATCGAAATAATACTCTGTCGAACTTTTGGACTATTAAAGTAGGTCAAAACGACAAAAATCAGTGATTCTGGACTCTTATAATAGTGTGATTAACTTTTTTACAATGTCTAAATCGTTTACGGCCAGAGTAGTTTCGAGCCTCTTATGCGTTTTAGAATTTTGATTAAAACGAGGGTTTCTTGCTGTGTCAAAATGTTACTTTTGAATTTATTACATCCACCGCAGCACGCTACCACATTTCCCTTTACATAGCCTTTTAGTGGGTTTATGCGATCAAGACGACTTCCCCACATACCAAGCTTGCCCTTGCAGTAGTGGCATGGCGATTTAACAATGGAGACATATAATTCAAATCCAATATTCCAAGATACGCCTTTATTTCTTGCTGTTCGCCTAGCCTGCTTGAAATTGTATCCTGGTCTACTCATTCTGCGACATACGTCGCAAGTAGGCCCTTTGTACCATGTGGTTATATTCTTTTTCTTCTTACATTCTATGCATTTATGACGTATTTTCATCGACGTAGCCAGCCTATGATCTTAGCCAGTCTAGATTGGAGAAAGCGATGCTTTTGATAGCACGCATCAGAACAGAAAACGGGACCTACAATAGGTCCCGAAAAGACTACGGTGCTACAATGGTAACACCGTCTTGAATGAGGTACTTGATACGTTTCACTCATTAGTGAGTTAGTGCCGATGCAGGAATAGTGGCGGACGTACCTAATCCAGCGTTAGCAGGACCTTGCCAGGCCAGCGTCAAACCGATGTTGGTCTGTGGGCCTTGGAAGTACAGCACGTTGATAGCGTGGCGTCCTGCGAAGAGTTGTACCTGTTTGCTACTGCTAGCATACGATTGCAGCTGTGGCATGTTGATTAGAATAGCTTGGTCAATGGCTAATTCTGATCCGTCGTCACTGCCCTGATTGAACGTGTAAAGTCCAGTCTCAGGAATATCCAGGTAGCCGCTGCAATCCAGTGCGTAGTCGGTAGTTCCAAGTAACGCTTGTTGCGCAGCGGTAAAGCTTGCAAACAAATCATTGGCACTTTCATTGGGCACGCTTAAGTTTGCGAGAGTAGTGCTGAATTTGAGCACTCCATCCGACAAAACGCTATCCCAGCTAACAGTACCATTCTCATCAGCTTGCTTAATGGAGTAAACGTCGCATAACAATCCAGGCTGATAACCCGCACCGTTCGTGCCGTTAGTTCCATTGGTGCCATTCGTACCAGCAGCGCCAGTGGCACCAGTCGCGCCTTGACTGCCTGTAGCACCTGTAGCACCTGTAGCACCTGTAGCACCTTGACTACCTGTAGCACCTGTAGCACCTGTAGCACCTGTAGCACCTGTAGCACCTGTAGCACCTTGACTACCTGTGGCTCCAGTCGCTCCCGTTGCACCAGTAGCTCCTTGAGGACCTTGAGCACCGTTCGTGCCGTTAGTTCCATTGGTGCCATTCGTACCATTTTGACCAGCAGGACCTTGAACGCCAGCAGGACCTTGAGGACCAGGGACGGCTACATTATTTGCGCTCCCAAAACGAGAGTCCATAACTTTACCGCAACCCGCTAAAAACACTAAGCTAAGTAACAAAATTACGTTCTTCATCTTATTCTCCTTTAAGTTAGAAATCATAACCGACAGTGCCGAGCACAGTCTGGTTGGTTTGACCTTGAATACCAATGTTCCAAGATTCTGTTAAACTGCGCTGATACATAGCGCCACCGACCAGGCCACGATCCAAATTGGTCTGTGTGGGCGATACTTGGTCAAGCTTTACAGGTCCCATTCCACCAAGCAAAGAGATGCGATTTTTCTTGCGCACGTGCTTGATGACAACGACACGTTTCTCAACCTCAACTGGGCGATCAACGATGACTTCTTTAACTACATCAACATAGACCGGCACTTCAACTTTCTTCTCGACTACCTTCGTCACGATTTTAGTCTTTTGTTTGCAAGGGTTTGCAGCGCAGCAGGCTTTGCCCACATTGACGTTAATGACGTTTCCAGTTTGTTGATTGCCGTCAGCAAATGCTGCCAAGCTAAAAAACGATACTGAGACTGTTACTAGAATCATTTTCATTTTAACCCTCCTAGGGTGTATGAGTAAAATTTACCATAAATCATTTCTTATTCCAATCTTTTTCTTCTGCCTCAAAACGTTTCTTTCTCTCGCTCCCTTCAACGCACTCAGCGCAATAGTACCAACATGGTTCGACTATATATAGTTCAAGCCCATAACCCTGACATCTCTCACACTGTAACCCGCCGATCTTAGCGGGTAATTCGTCCAGAGGCGTCTTTCTGCTTGGAAATAATGCTTCCCATAATCCCATAATTACCTACCATTCTACGAATGAGATACTTTACAGTAGTATCGCCCTGATCCACAGTCCTTTGCAGCTTGCGGAAACCAATGCGCCTATTGTTTTGGTACACATCTAGTCTCAAAAAAGTTCCAAAATCCCACCACATAACACCGTAGATCACATCGTCTACGATGATGGTGTTTAGCTTAGGGTTATCCATTACTTAGCCTTTCTAGCCAGTTTCTTCTTGGCTTTCTTTGCCCTTGCAATAAACTTGCCATATGGGCCACATAAGTTCTTTTTATGCCACCAGTAATGGAAATAATCGTAAATGAATCGGTATAGCTAAAACATGATTTGCCACCAATTCCAAAACCGCCCGTCTGTCCATTGGTTTTTCGTTTGCTAGAACTACCGTATTTTATGAAAATATTAGCCATGCGATCAGGAGTGATACCTACGCCAAAATCGCGGACCTTTAAAACAGGACTTAACTCATTGGGAATACTCACTATCATGCGTTTAGAAGTCTTTGCTTCGCGCTGAGAATCCCTACCATTGCTTAAATATTCTTGAGTGAGCGTGCGAATACGATGCTGATATACGTTCTTTCTTAGAAGTCCAATGACCACTCCAACATCGCCAATGCCGAAATTTTGTGATTCTACTTCTATATTTGACTCAAACGAGTTATTATGTAATGCTAGTTTCATTGTTCGCCCCTTGTTTATACGGTATGTCGTTGCATTAGGTATGCCACGCTGTAAAGCAATATGTTAGATATGAAACAGCGCAACTGTAAAATGAATGATCGAAAATCAATAAACGCTAATGGTTACGCGATGTCAAACTTATAGCCAATGTCAATAACGTATGCGTATCACAGAAGGACAATCTTTAATCGATGGTAATATATAAAATCACTAATAAAATCAATGGTAAATCCTACATAGGACAAACCATACGCACCATCAAAGAAAGATGGAACGAACATTGCAAGTCAACTAGCGATTGCTCTGCTATTGCAAATGCTATACGGAAACAAGGAAAAGAAAACTTTATAGTTAATATAATATTTACCGCCTATTCAATTGAAGAGTTAAATAAAGCAGAATCGGAATTAATTAGTAGTTTCAATACTATGTCACCAAATGGATACAACCTATCGACAGGTGGCATGAATTTTATTCGTTCCGAGGAAACTAAGAAGAAAATGTCGCAACATCAAATTGGCGAAGGAAATCATAGATTTGGAACAAAAGCATCGGTAGAGACTAGGATTAAAAAATCAAAGGCCGTATCTGGAGACAAGGACCCGTTCTTTGGTAGGACCCACAAAGAAGACACAAGAAAAATACTCTCTGATATAAATAAAAATCGCACCGTACAACCACGTCTGGGAATGAAACATTCCAAGAAAAGTCGTCAAAAAATGTCTATGTCTCATAAAGGACATATGCCCGTTAACTGCATGGCTGTAAGGTGCAATGAGACTGGTCTGGTATATCAGTCTGTGTCTCAGGCAGCTAAGTCGTTGAGCATAGACAATAGTGATATATGTAAACATCTTAAAGGAAAACGTAAGTCTTGTAAAGGATACACGTTTTCTCGTGTCGCCAATAGTATCAATCCCACGGCTTAGGTTTAAACAGTCTATTGAAGCCTTGGCCGACAATAAAACCACCTACCCCAGCTATCACGTAGTATGGCCATGTATTAGGGCCTAGAACGCCAACTAAAGCGATAGCAGTGCCTATTAAAATCAAAATGCCTGGAATTTTCATGTGCCTCCCCAATAATTATTATAATAACAGTAATTTGCACTACTCTGACTAGTAAAATCAAATAGGCCTGGATAGAACATCTCCTGCACATACCATGCCCAATTCTCAGTGTACATGTTTGTCTGACTCTGAATGTCAGGATACATGATCGAAGTAGCACTGCAATATCCAGCAAGAATCGTGCCAGTAAATACGTGCTGTCTCATAAGAACACAGTGTCCTAGTTCATGATACAGCACTACTTTCCTATAGTAGTCAGTCTCAAATGCCCAGTCCTGAGCGTCTATAATGATCGAAGGCGTACTAATTATATCGCCATCGCTATTACGCGATATAATACACTGCCCTAGCGTCTCAGCTACCAAATCATTGGTAAACTGAATAGACAGATTGGTGATTGCAACATCTACGCCAACGCTTTGCCCATCTGCCACAAAATCATTGACGTATTGCTGGAATGCAGGATCAATTGATACCACTGTCGGTGGTGGCAATGGCCTATAGCATCCAGCAAGCAATAAGAATGCCAGACTAAAATAAGTCCGCATCCTCGTCGTCTTCATCTGAGGCAGCTTCAAAATCCCAGTCGCCTTCATACACAATTTCTTCAATCTTTTCATCTAGTTCGTCGTCTTCTTCGGACGTAAGAGAGACGTTATCGCTAACCATATACATATGGTTGTCAACCATCCAGCGTCCAACACCACGATTGCCGTCTGCATCTGCACCAAACATGCCATCGTATACACCTTCAACGGTGATCTCAACGTCAATAGTCGTGCCAGTAGACAATTCAATGCTCATATCTTTAATGATCGTAGGCATAACAACTCCTTATCCAAAAATTAAAAACAGTTGAGTACCAAACAATGCAAGCTGTATGCCAAGCATTGCCAATTTCTTAGGCCCATGTTGCATTGCTGGGATAACCAACAAGCCTAATACCATAACAGGAATGCCTAGCATCGCACCGATAAAATGTCTGTCCATACTAGCCAACCTGCGTTGGTTTGCTGTCAGTGAGACCAGCTAAATATTTGGTCAGTCCACCTGCACGAATGATGCCAGATAGCGTGCCAGCTTGAGTTTTACCGTCGTCTGTCTCAACGATAGCCTGCAATAGCGTGGTCACGGTTATGTCTTCTTTTGAAACATTATCCACTATTTGCACATCGCGGCCACCAGTTACTTCGCCGACAATCGCCTTTAATGTCGTGTATTTGCTGGTTTCACAATCGTACAGTTTGCGGTTAGCGTATTTGCGAATCACTTTAATACCAGTTTGAGTCATCGTCATAAGAATTCCTTTGTTAGAGTTAGATAGCCCGATCAGATGCGTGATATGTGTCAATGATTGCGTTGCGCTTTAAAAACTTAGCCACGCGATCACGGAATGATTTAGTGCCCTTGACGCCCATAGCGCCAGCAACACCAATCTCTGTGCGCGATCCGTCCATAAATGTGCCAGTCAAAGGACAGTTGCTAGTCACAATGTAGCCATCGTCAAAACCCCACACGAATGCTCCGTTAGCGAGTTTGCGATTGGTAAAACGCAATGTATTAAGGGCCAAAAGTTTTGCAAACTTCGGTGCCTCGATAACTACTTCGTGCGCTCCACACTCATACTGTTTCTTGATACGCTTTCCCATCTGTTCTCCTTTGGCATTTAAGCCGTTATGTAAATACTACCGCATCCAGAACGCATTGCAACATTAAACTTTACGGTAAAATTCGCCAAATAATTCGATAGCATAGGCTTCATAGGCATCGGATGCTTCCTTAGCTGTCTTAAAAGAGCCCACAAATTCTCGCTTACCCTCGATCATTATCTGAGACACAAATCTTTTACCGCTTGCAGACCTATAAACCCCACGGTAACCTGTGGTACGATCAAACATAATGCTATGAAAACAACAAAAATACCTATTATCCACAACGCAACCGATAAGAATTTCGCACCAGCCGCAGACCTGCTCTTCTCCAGTTTATTAGAATTGATAGCACTCATAAGCCTTAGCATTTCTTCGCTTGGAGTATGCCCGTCGCATTCAATAACAGTCCCATCTGCCAATACTCTTAATCTCAATTTGTGTTTCATCTGGTCCATTCCTCCATACGATAGATGCCAATTATCTTATAGTTGTCCATCGTCTCATTCAGATACAGGCCAAGGAATGAATTTTGCAAATCATTTGGGTAGATGCTCATTTTGCCAGCGTGTAACATAGTGCGACCATTAGGGTTTCTCACAACGAAACAAATATACGAGTCGTCAGCTACCTCGTACTCTGGTATCAAAATCTGTGCCCTAACCATAGCCTTCACATCGGCCAATAGTTCGCGTACATTTCTTTCTTTGTCTGCCACAACGCCTCCTTATGCCGCGTCCTTAGTTGGATCAAATGCCCTAGATACACTGCACTTAGCACAGCAAAACGAATCAAAACGAAACCCTACGATGCGTGTCCATTCGTGCGGACACACGTCAAACTCAATCCTCAATAGGCTCATTTTGCAACTCCTTTGTGCCACATCTGGTCACAGTAACCGATTGCTGCTCCATAATGAGCCCAACAATCTGGGTTTGACTTCTCATCCTGATTGTACTCGCGCAACTCATTGTCGGCACAACCTACTAAAAACACTATCAAAAAAACGATTCTCATTAAGATGCTCCCCAGCCAGCAACAAGCGTGCCAACCTTGCCAAACTTCTTCATGCCTTTGGCCTTCTCAACCTTCTTAGTCGTCTCAAGCAATTCTTGTGCCAATTTGATTTTGGCCTTTACTTTTACAATGCTACGCTGAATGCTCAGCGGTCTAAAATCTCCTTCACGACAGATAGGGCATTGTGTAGTGCCGTGGTGCAGTTTTGACGTGTTGATCTTAGAGCTACATCCTTCGCACGTAACGAAGGCCTTTAGTTTAATCGGCGTGCGCTCAAGGGTTTGCAATTGCAATGCCAATTCCTTAACTTTTGCGTCAAGCTTTTCAACCTTGGCACTGTATTTGAATGCATTGCGATCAATAAAGCGATAGCGCACCGCAATTACATTCTGCCACTTCTTGGCATTGTCCATGCAATAGTTATGTGCCTCATTGTAAGAATCAAAAGTCAAATACGTATGGTCCTTGACTTCGTGAACAGTCTGGAAGTCACCGGAATAGCTGCGGTTTCCGTTCTCGTGATTGTCGTCTTGCTGCTGTTTCTTGAACTGCTTTTCAATCGCGCTAAAGCTAGGTGCTCCAGCCATTTCAAACTCAATATTGTGTGCGCCCATTTGGTACTCCTACCGTTTGTTTGTTACTCCCTATGTTAAAAACCTGCGGTGAGAATTCGGGGGGCTTCCTTCCCACCGCAGTAAACATGTGGAGTACAGATAGGTTATGCACTGCGTATGCCAGCACTAACCTATTGAAAAGACTGTAATCTCTTACTGAGAATGCGTAGAACTTATAGGCAGTTTTATTGCGATAAACGTATTAATGAGTTATCACAATAACCTAGAATGCTGTTGAACTATTGGTCAATGTTTAAATCGTAGACAGTATTGCGACACGGTAATAGTATTGCGTCAAATTGCGACAAAAGAATCGGGACAATAATCAGGACAAACTGTCCCGATTAGGTGTAACTATTTATAATCATTGGAATAGTATCGGGACATAAGAAAACGATTTTCAAAATGAGACATCATCGAATTTAGTTTTCGCCCAGCCCACCTAAAAAATCGATTTTAAGGCCATGGGTAGGCCTAAGGTTTAATTTTGCCCACTACCCCTCTAAGATATTGGGCAGCGCGTTCTAGAGCCTCTGGATTGTCTTTAAATTGGCCTAAACCACGATTGCACTCGCCGCATAGGAGGCCTCTAACGTGTTCAGTAACGTGACAATGGTCTATGTGAGGCCTAGGCGTATCTGTGAATATTGCTAGACATATAGCACACGTGTTGCTTTGAGACTTTAATAATTCTTCATACTTATCAACAGCTTGTATTGGCGTTAATTCAGGCCAATATTTGTTTATGTTACGGCCTCTAAGTCGTTTTACTTCGTCTTCATCTCTACCACGCCACTCTCTTGTTAATACGTCACACCAACGACAAAACTTAGACATTTTTACGAAATGTTCTAGTCCTTTCTTATGTTTACAATTAACGCACAGTCTCTTAGTGATTCGTTTTTTATCCATCGTCCCTCATTTATACGATACCTCATAATGAGAAGCTATACAAATATTTTACGCACCAAACTGAATCGCACCTATAACCTATTGATAACACTGATATATTTGACTTGGCACGATTCTCCGCCCCGATAATGTGGAATTGGTTCACTCCGATGCGCCTCAAAATAATCACATCCAATTTGCGAATTTAATTTGGCACGTATCCTCAACTTCCTATACGCCCCGCCATTGAGCGGAAATAATAAACCCATGCGACCATAAGGACCCCGCCAAACCCTAAACTTCGCCTCAAATTGAGACGTTTTCGCCTCAATTCAAGGCCTTAGCGCGTCAAGGCCCTGTCAAGTCAAGGCCCTAAGGTCAAGGCTTAGCGCAACGCCCTAAGCCTAGGGCCTAAGCCCTTGACTTGAGGCTTAGGCGGTTTTGTCACTACAAAATTGATACCATCTAGAGACAGTTCCAATTTGATACGAAGTGTTTTCTCAATATGAGAAACTGCACTCGCCTCAGATTGAAACAGTCCATCCCAAACTATATACGACCCACTTTGAGACACCATCTCTTCAATGCGACGACCATATGGATAGTGTCTTATTCTGAAACGTTGTTTCATTTTAAGCCACCTTATCCCATTTGGTCTTAGCAAAACCCTTAGTGCCGTGGTAGCAAAGTCCCACTTTGATACACTTACCCAGTGCCGCTACCATATCGTCGTCTGTCCCATTTTGATACCCTGCTGTCTCTAATTGATCCACCGTCTCAAAAACGCGAGCGTGGAATTCTGTATCAATTTGAATCAGTTTGTCTTGTTTGCCACCAAATGAGAATATGGCACGAAAATTGCTAGGTAAACGTGCTTTCTCATTTTGAAACATCTCCACTTGCTTGGTGTAGGCATAAAATGAGACACGCTGATCTGACTCAAAATGAGACATGATTTTAATCCATCGATTTAAATAATCGATGCTATAAAAATCACCCGCATCATGGATTCTCACAACGAGACGTTTGGTGTTTCTCTTATTGAGCCACCGTGTAACGTCTGCAATCATCATGCCAACGAATGTATCATTTTGAGTCAATGCCAGTTTAGCCTCATGAGCCGACTTGACATTCCCAAATTGATACGCGCCTTGACGCGCATAGCACCCCACGGCGCATAGTCCCGCATTGGGACAAGTCTTAAGACCTGTCTTACTTTGAAACGCTGGTATGGTCCAGTTCACATTTGTAATCCCATTTCGAGACGATTTCTTCATCTTGCTGTTTTGCGTAAGTAATCCCATTTTGATACTCCCTGTTTTGCGCGGCAAAATGCCGCGCTGTATATGGACTAACATTCACTATAACAAAATCAAAACTAATTAAGACACGCGATCCAAAATGAGACGAAGTGCTGCCG
>Ga0302319_10024681_pt1 | contig 10674 bp, 13 predicted proteins | sample Bog_T0_2_FD_203319 | JGI IMG/M metagenome (GOLD analysis project Ga0302319, IMG submission 203319) | Peat permafrost microbial communities from Stordalen Mire near Abisko, Sweden - Bog_T0_2 | ecosystem: Environmental > Terrestrial > Soil > Wetlands > Peat | place: Sweden: Abisko, Stordalen Mire... | reverse complement strand
GCGCATGAAGCTCATGCTAAAAAGCGTTCATGAGATCGTCGAGAATGATCCGATGTTCCGCGTCCCACGCAGCCGATGAGCCACTTCAAAATTGGCCAAAGTCAAGCTGAGGCGGGGACTATACGACAAGGCGAAGGCCGAACCGTCCTGGTGGTTCTGAGGACTTGCTCAGAAACGAAAGGGCTTCGGCTGGGAACGATGGATTAGGCTGTAGCTGTACGACACCTGAGGGCGATCAACGCCTATCGAGTGCGAAGCGACGGGCCGAAAGTCGCCCAGCAGGATAGGTCCCATAAGCGTTGTCGTGAAGCAAATGGGGGCGCGCAGTGCGGGAAACCCGCACGCTGCGTGCGACGTGGAGGGGACTGGAAACGTGGCATGGTCGAGATACTGTGACACTCGCAGACGAAAGAGCGAGCTAACGGTGAACACGAACTTCGACCTAAACCGGCGCGCCAGTCCTCGACCCTACCGCGCAGAATGTCGAACGCAAGATGCGGAATTTTCTAGGCCACAAATTCTGGGCGCGCGGATATTTTGTCACGACCGTAGGTAGGCCGGGATGAGGAAATGATCCGGGCTTACATCAAGAACCAGGAAATGGCCGACCAGCAGCTGGATCAGTTTGAGCTGAGGATCTCAGCCGCCCCAAAATCCAATCAACCGTCCTAACATCCCTTTAAACCGCCTTTGGCGGTTCCCCATCAAACCTCCAGCTTTGCTGGAGGTTATTGGCTGCGAGTAAGCTCAGCGGCATTGTTCGCAGGCTGCTTGACCAAACAGCCAAGCCTACGCTTTCCTAAACCGCACGCCCTCGCCTGAATTCTCCGAGGCTTGGAAAAACTCTATCTTATATTCATCCTCCAGAGCGCGTTGCATCGCCTCCAGAATTTTTCTGCGTCGAGGATCCATTTTTTGGCCTTCGTGTTTTTCAACGACACTGATGGCCTGCCTCGTCACGCCCGCCTTTTCCGCCAACGTGGCCTGATCGACGCCGGCTAGCGTGCGGCCCGCGCGAATGAGGCGCGGCGACGGCCAGACCGGGTCGGGCATTGATGCCTTGTTAACCATGTTTCTCGGTTAAACGCGCTTTTCGAAACGAATCGCTGGAATTATTCCAGTGAAGTGCTATCTCCGTATTGCAGGAAAAATTCCAGCGAATCGGAGTGCACCATGACTTATCACAAATACATCAGCAGCCGCGAGTGGCGCGAGCATCCTGTTCGAATCGCCGAACTCGAGGCCGCTGGCTTCCGCTGCCGGCTGTGCAACGACGGCGGCGAGGGCGTCACCATCGAGGCGCATCACCGCACCTATGAGAACCTGTTTAATGAACAGCCCGGCGATCTCACCGCGCTGTGCCGCCGCTGCCATCGCGTCGTGACCGACCATCAGCGCCGCATCAGCTTCGCGGACCGCGAACCAAGGCACGCGAACATCCGAGTTGCTCTGGAAAATCCATCCCCCCTGTTCGACCCCACCTTCAAGGAGATGATCTGATGTCCGTCGTGAACATGACCCTTCGCCTCGATGGCGAACGTCCGTTGCTGATGAACAGCTCGGCGAAGGCTGATCCGCTCAATCCCATTAAGATCGAGCTGGATCGTCTGACCAGCAAGCGTGACAAGACGGTGGCCGACCATGAGCAGATCGCCAAAGCGGAGTGGCACGCCGGGCTCTGGCTGCAGGATGGCAAGCCGTGCATCCCGTCCGAGGCAATCGAGTCCGCGTTCAACGCGGCAGCCCGTACCCGCCGCAAAGGCAAGCAGGCAAAAGCGGGGTTCTGTTGTTTTGTGTCGTCCTTGCTGGAGTACGAAGGTCCAGGCGATCTTTCCTCGTTGTGGGCGGACAAGGCCTTTGTCTTCCGGGCACCCGTCAACGTCAACAGCTCCAAGGTGATGCGCACGCGCCCCCGCTTCAACAACTGGCACGTCACCGTGAACGTGGTGTTCATTCCTAGCCTGCTGAACCGCAGCGAGGTGCTGGAGTTTTTCGAGATCGCGGGTTTTCGCGAAGGTCTCGGCGACTGGCGTCCGAAATTCGGCAAGTTCTCCGTCAAGGAGATTAACTAGCCACGGAGTGGCGTGGCGGGGCGTGGCCCGGTGAGGCATCGCACGGCCCGGCTTGACATGGCGAGAGCCCTCAAAAGGGGGCTGCTCCTCTCTAATTTTTATCCGATCAACCATCCCTGCGGGGATCAACGCGCTGCTCATCAGCGCGAACGGGAGAACTATGTAATGCGTAAGTCAGCCATCAAACCGACTGACATCGTTCAGCCGGCCAATTTGAGCCGGACCAAAAACAATGCACCGGGTCACCCGGCGAACCGGAGCCGGTCGAAGTGTTCCGACTGGCAGCCGTCGTCTTGGCCTTTCCGCCCTGAGGATGCCAACCCGCTGTCATGGTGGCGCACCATGCCGGCCGATCTTCTTCGCGACGCCGAGCAACTCGTACTGCGTGAAACGATCCGCAAGATCGGCGTTCTGAAGGGTTGCGAGTGGGTCTCCGCGATGCGCGGTGACGTGCCGGCCGGCATCGCGATCGCCCTGGAAGCGATGCCGATCAGGACCATCACGCTTGAGGTCGACCTTGCGATGACCACGCTGATGTTGGGTGCTCTCGCCGGGAGTGCCGCGTCCGCGCTGGTGTTGTCGCAGGTGCTGCAGCGCACTTCGCTCGACCATCCCTTCGCCAGGGAACTGTCGGTGTCGTGGCTCGCACTCAACCTCCGCTGTGCCATCGGTACGACGAAGCGGTCGGTCAAGGCGCGCAGCCACGGTGACAGCTGGGAAGCGTGCGATGCCGAAACCCAGACGATCGGCGTGGGAGCCTGAGCATGAACATTCAAATCTTCAGTGATCTGCACGTCGATGTTTCGCAGCCGCCGCCGATCGCGATCGGAGCTGATGTCGACGTCGTGGTGGTTGCCGGCGATACCGCCGAAGGTGCTGACAACGCCTTCGTCGCGCTGCGCCATATCGTGCCGGAGCGGATCCCGATCGTAATGGTGATGGGAAACCATGAATACTACCATCGCTGCATCCCTGAGGAATTGGCGCTGGCCCGGGAGCTGGCGCCTTCCCTCAACATACATCTTTTGGAAAACGATAACGTTGTGCTCAAGGTCGGGAGCGGAGACGGAGCCGGTGACGGGGGCACGCGTGTGCGCTTTACAGGAGGCAGTCTGTGGACTGATTACAAAGTCTTTGGAGACAATAACGCAGCTCCTGCGATGCGGGCGGCCATGAGAGGCCTTAATGATCATCGGTTGATCACCTGGCGCAAGCGGCCGTGGAAAAGGTTCCGTCCCGAAGAGGCGGCGCTGATGCATAGCGCGTCAAAGGCTTTCCTGATCGATACCTTGGCCACGCCGTTCGCGGGTCCGACGGTTGCGGTCTGCCATCACGGGCATTGGCGGTCAGCCCATCCTCAATATCAGACCGATATTCTCACGGCCGCGTTTGTCTCGAATCTCAGTTTTATCGAGGAATATCAGCCGGATTTTTTTATCCATGGCCATGTTCATTCGCCGTCAGACTACCGCGTCGGCCGTACCCGTGTGCTGTGCAATCCTCGCGCTTATCCAGGCGAGAACCCCAATTTCAATCCGTCCCTGGTGGTGAAGGTGGGCTCATGAGTAAGGACACCGAAGACGATCAGCATGTGCTGCCGGCCGAGCAGGACCTGGCATCGACCGGGGCCGCCGCCGACAGCGCCGAACCTGACGAGCAGTTGAAGGCGCTGCCGCGGCTTTTGCGCTGCGCGATCCTGTCGACCAAAGACGAATCATTTGCTCAAGAGCGGCTCATTGCGGAAATCACCACCCTCGCTCCCGGCGTGCCACTGGCGCTGGTGTGGGCCGCGGGCGTGCCGTCCGACGGTACCGCTCTTGCCATTCAGCTGGACCATCTGGCGGTGACGAAGGACCAGCCAGATTTGCGCAGCATTTCCGACTGCGTGCGCTTGCTCAGCCTGACGATGGCCGACCTGACGACTGGCTCGCACGATCACCTCAGGGTTGGAAAAGCCTTAATCCATGCCTATCGTCAATTGCCAGCGGATCTCAATTGCGATCTCGCAGCTGACGTCGAGACATTCGTGGCCGGTTGGGCGGCGCTGCCGTCGGCGGCCGCCGTCCTGTCCCGCTACGTCAGTGGCGGAGCCGCTGAAAATGCCTGCGTGGTCGGGCGCCGTCTTGCGACCTACCGCGTGGACGCGGCCGAAGAAAAGCTGAGCAAGCGATATAGGGAAAGAGAACAAGCGAGACGAGAAGCCGCAACCGCAGGCGACGTGGGCAAGATTACGACAATGACTGTCACCGGCATTGTTCCTGACGACCACCTCATCGTGTGCGAAATAGATGAGGCTGTAATGAAGAATCCGAAAATGCGCGAACTGATAACTCCGTTCAAAGGCGTCATCGGCGCCGCATTGCCGCTGTTGCCGGTGCCGGCACTTCACAAAGTGCGCTCGCAGCTTCTGTTCGAATTCCCCTATGCCGAAGCAGTCATCGACTTCGCGCTGGCGGATCTGGTCGGACGGCGCACGCTGCGCCTTCGCCCATTATTGCTGGTCGGCGACGCCGGGGGCGGCAAATCCAGATTTGCCCGGCGGCTGGGTGAAATCCTCGGCCTTGCTGTGTGGCGCACCGACGCCAGCCGGTCTGACGGCGCCGTGTTCGGCGGCACCGATAAACGCTGGTATTCCGCGGAACCTTGTCACCCCTTTCTCGCAATTACTCAGGCGAAGCACGGCAATCCGTTGGTGCTGATCGACGAGTTGGAGAAGGCCGCGACCCGCACTGACTACGGAAGGTTTTGGGATTGCCTGCTGGGGTTCCTCGAGCCCGAGACGGCAGCCCGATATCCCGATCCCGCGCTTCAGACCAATCTTGACCTGTCCCAGGTCAGTTACGTCGCCACCGCGAATAGTCTCGATCCGTTGCCGTCGCCTTTGCGCGACCGCTTCAGGGTTGTGAGCTTCCCGAAGCCGTCGGCCACCGACCTCATCTCTTTGCTCCCGGCGATCATCGCCGATCTTGCCCGTGAGCGCGGCCTCGACAACCGTTGGGTCGAACCGTTGACCGGTACTGAGTGCGATACCGTCGCCGCTCACTGGCGCGGCGGTTCAGTGAGGCGCCTTCGTCGTGTCGTCGAAGTCCTGCTGGACGTTCGAGAGAAGATGGCATCGCGCAACTGACGTGACGAAGCCAGGCCTGTCCCGAAGGAACACGCCGAGAATCAGATAACATCGAAATGCAGGAAAGGACCAATTCATGAGTGACCCGCAAATCGTTTGCCCGCAGTGCAGCACGCCTATCAAGCTCACCGAACGCCTGGCTGCACCGTTGATTGCCCAGACCCGCAAGCAGTTCGAGCAGCAGCTTGCGTCGAAGGAAGCTGATTTCGTCCGCCGTGAGACAGTGTTGCGACAGGCCCGGGAAGATCTCAACAAAGCTCGCGAGGCGGTCGACGAGGAAGTTGCCAAAAAGCTAAAAGCCGAGCGGGCGTCCATCGCGGAGGCCGAAGCTAGGAAGGCTCGTGTCGCACTCGCCAATGAGCTGGAGCAGCGCGACAAACAGCTTGCCGAGCTGCAGCAGATTCTCAACACCAACAACGCCAAGTTGGCAGAGGCGCAGCAGGCACAGGCCGATGTGCTGCGCAAGCAGCGCGAACTTGACGACGCCCGCCGCGAACTCGACCTCAACGTCGAGAAAAAGGTGGAGGAGTCGCTCGTGGCGGTGCATGCCAAGGCCAAGATCGACGCCGAGGAGGGGCTCAAGACCAAATTGTCGGAAAAAGAACAACAGATCAGCGGGATGCAGAGGCAAATCGAGGACCTTCGGAGGAAAGCCGAACAAGGCTCCCAGCAACTCCAGGGCGAAGCGCTCGAACTTGAGTTGGAATCCTTGTTACGCAATCGTTTCCCGCGTGACCTGATCGAGCCGGTGCCAAAGGGTGAATGCGGCGGCGACGTCCTTCACCGCGTGCTCGGCCATGCCGGCCAGACTTGCGGAACCATCATCTGGGAATCAAAGCGCACCAAAAATTGGAACGAAGCCTGGTTCGCGAAAATGCGTGACGATCAGCGAGTTGCAAAAGCGGATATCGCGCTGATCGTATCATCCGTGTTGCCGAAGGGCGTCGAAGCCTTCGACCTCATCGACAACGTCTGGGTCACTGAGCCGCGATTTGCCGTTCCGTTGGCGATTGCCTTGCGGCAACTACTTATCGACGTGGCAGCCAGCCGCCTGGCGCGGGAGGGGCAAAAGACAAAAATGGAATTGGTCTACCAATACCTGACGGGACCGCAATTCCGGCATCGCATCGATGCCATCCTCGAGAAATTCCACGACATGCGCGACGACCTCGACCGCGAGCGCAAGACCATGACGAAGTTGTGGGCGAGACGCGAGGCGCAGCTCAATGGCGTTCTCGATTCAACCGCCGGCCTTTACGGAGATCTTCAGGGCATTGCCGGTCGCGCGATGCCGGAAATCGAAAGACTCGATATCGTGATGATCGATGTCGACGTGCCGCGCGCTGCTGAATGAGATCAGACGGTGGCACGCGGGCGATTGGGGTTGCTTTGCATATTTGATCGCGGCGGGAGGTGCCGTCGAGTGATCACTTTTGGCCGAGATGAGCCGCTGCGCTTTGTCTATACCGCCGATACCAAGAAAGCATCCTAGCTGAGCGTTGCTACGTCCGATTTTGTCGTAACATGCCTTTTGGACTTTACCTCACCATGCATTCGCTTCCGGAATATTCTCATCGTCGCTCCCTACAAGTAAACCTCTTCAGACAACCCCTGCCCGAAGGCGCGCATATCGGCACCGTGGATAAATTTCAAGGCCATGATCGTCATAATCTCTGTGACGACGTCCAAGCGTACCGAAGCGCCACGCGGTACCGAATTCCTATTTAACCCCAATCGTTTCAACGTCGCTATTAGCAGAGCCGAGTGTCTTGCGATCATTGTTCGCGGTGCCGAGCTTCTGGAAAGAGCATGGACTGTGTCGCGGCCCCGAACATTGACCCCTTTCGGCGTTCAACATTGACCCTAGTGAAACAGAAAATTCCAAAATGGGTTTCGACACATACGGCGCACTAGGCGGGGTCAACCTTGGGCGCCGATTGGGGGTCAAAAGCAACGCCGATCCACATCTTGCGGTGTTCGGTATAGGTTCCAGCCGCCGGCACCAGCTTGGTGTGAGCCGAAGCGTCGGCATACGAACGCACGACCGCGCTCTTTGCGAAGATAGGCGTCTTGGGCATGTTATCCTTATCGACGGATGTCATTTAGCACCTGAGAGAATAGCGGTTGAAGGCGGTAATCGGGTACGCCTCGATTTCGACGCCTTGGCCGTAGATTTCTTGGCGCAGGAATACGCGCTCGCCCTCAATCGCATGATCTGCGACGTCAGTATACCAGGCCTTGGGACGGCCGTTGAAGCCGCCATTCCAGCGGTAGCTGCGTGATTTGAGGATTTCCCGCTTGTCGTATGGCGCGCCAGTCGCCCAGACGCGCCATCGCGGCTGCTGGGTGGACCCTAGAAGTGCGGCAAGCGCGGTGCGACCGCTGCGCGGCAGCGTGCGGCCGAGCACCTCAATGCCGGCGTAGCAGTCGTGAACGGCGCGGTGCCCATCGAAGAAGAGCCCGTGACCCGCCGCCAAATGCGAGAGCCGTGCTCCGTCAAATCCTTCGTCCGCCCAGGGGACCTCACGCCACGAGCACGCCCACGCCATCGCAGCGAAGTCTGGACAGAACTTTTCGCAGAACGGGCGGTCGAAGCCGGCGTTGTGCGCGACCAACAGCGCGGCGCCGCTAACGAAGGCCGCGACTTCAGCAAGGTCAATCGAGGACCCGGCGACCATCGCGTCGGTGATCCCGGTCAAGGCCGTGATCGCGGAGGGAATGGGTCGACCAGGATCGCGCAGCGCGTCGAAGGATTCGTGTATCGCGAATATCCTGCCGTCATCGGTGAAGTCGAACGGAACCATCGCGAGCTCGATTATTTCGTCCGTCGAGGAACTAAGGCCGGTAGTCTCGACGTCAAGAAAGATACCGCGCCGCGTTGGCGTGCTATCGGGCGCGTGGATACAAGTGCCGGGCGCAACGCGCTATCCCGAGCCGATCCGGAATGCTGCAATCAGCTACGCGGTTCTTGGTTTGTCGGCGCTGTTCGATGGCACCACGTGGTGGATAGCTCTACGCAATTTCAAGGGCCGAATGAAGTTTTCCAGTCTTGTCGGAGCAATTCATAATAGCAAGGATCCGCCGTCCTTCATGGTTCTATTTGAGGATAGCGCGGCCTTGATCGGTCTCATCATTGCGTTCGTCGGGACGTATCTCGTGGTCAGATTCGATCTTCCGATCCTCGATGGCGTCGCATCAATTATGATCGCAGTTATTCTAGCCGCTACTGCGTTCTTGCATGGGAAACCAAAGGTCTTCTGATCGGCGAAGCTGCCGATCAGCACATAGTTGATTCCATCATGCGCGTCGCCAACGCCATGGAGGGCGTCGCTCATGCAAATGGAATCATTACGGTCCATCTTGCGCCAGAGCAGATTTTGGTCGCGCTCAGCCTGGAATTCGCAGATGAACTGAAGACACCTGATATTGAGCTAAAAATAGCCGAACTGGAGCGCCGCCTGCGCCATTTGCACCCAGCGGTCATCGCCGTGTTCGTTAAGCCGCAAAGTGCAGGCGGGTTCAAAGATGCGATCGGACGTCGCTACCGCCATTTGGAGAAATAGCAAAGCTCCCCATCGTCAATGACTGCCACAGTCCCTTACTGGATCCCAATTCGACTGGAGGCCCTCATCGCGGCTCGTTGCCACATGCGTCGATGCAACGGTCCCGCTTGCATGAAAAATGTCAAACTCCGCCCCGTTCAGCGCGCGCTGGGTATCTTAGTGCCACTCCCGTACTCTGTAATCGTTCCCAGCAACGTACCGGCCGTAACGTTTTCGCCGTCCCTCAAAAGAATCTCGGAAAGTACTCCGGTGGCCGACGCCGGCACTTCGACGGTCGTGCCATCGGTTTCGATCTCAACCAGCGGTTCATTGAGGCTGACCGGATCTCCGACACGCTTGAACCATCGTCCGATCGACGCCTTGGCCGCGGATGTCGCGATCTTCGGTACTCGTATTTCCGTCGCCATGAAAGCCATCCTCTGGGGTTCAATGCCGTGTGACCTCGTTTCAATATGCGCAGGAAACCATCTTCCTGCAATTGTTTTCAGCCGTCTCTTTCGGCGCAAGATCCGCGGGACTGATTTTAAAATCCTGAAAAGAGGCGTAGCTCCGTCCTCACCGGCTCGTTTTGTGGGGATCATGTCGACCGCTCATGAAAAAGCGCTCGCCCTCAGCCGAAAAATCAGAACCGCAAGGTCGGTATCCAATTCAGACACCGTTGATGCAAGTCAATTTGAGTGGCCCGGATCCGTCACGAGAATATGGCGCGTCGGGTATCCTATTGGTTCAAGCCGTTGAGCGCGCGTGGTTTTGTCTGCAATGACCGCCGCGCCAGCACGTTGATTCAGATCAAAAACGGACGAAATCTATTTTAGATGGCGATCGGAATTACGAAGGAACGACCCGCGGCTGAACGCATTCGGAAATGCAGTCGCGTTTGATCGCTATCAGCCGAGGTCAAGTCCAGATCCTCGGTCGAAGTGAAAGGTGATAGATATGGCTCTCGAGACGATGCCGAAACAAGCAACCCGCGCCGCAACGAAGGGCATGATGAAAGCCCTCGTGTATCAGGGGCCAGGAAAGAAAGCTTTGGAGGACCGTCCGAAGCCCGACATCACGGCGCCCACGGACGCGATCGTCAGGGTCACCAAGACAACAATTTGCGGCACCGACCTGCACATCCTCAAGGGTGACGTTCCGACTTGCAAGCCGGGTCGCATCCTCGGCCACGAGGGCGTCGGCATCGTTGAGCAGGTTGGGCCGGCGGTGACGGCATTCAAGGCGGGAGACCGCGTTCTGATATCCTGCGTCAGCGCCTGCGGCAAATGCGAATATTGCCGGCGGCAGATGTACTCCCACTGCACGACCGGCGGCTGGATTCTCGGCAACACCATCGACGGCACCCAGGCCGAGTTCGTCCGCATTCCCTATGCGGACACCAGCCTCTATCCAATTCCCGGCGGCGCGGACGAAGAGGCGCTGGTGATGCTCAGCGACATCCTGCCGACCGGCTTCGAATGCGGCGTGCTCAACGGCAAGGTTGCGCCGGGGAATACGGTCGCGATCGTCGGTGCCGGCCCGATCGGGCTCGCAGCGCTCCTTACCGCGCAGTTCTATTCGCCGGCCGAGATCATCATGATCGATCTCGACGACAATCGGCTGGAGGTGGCCAAGCGCTTCGGCGCCACAGCCACCGTCAACAGTGCCGACGGCAAGGCATTGGAGACGGTCATGAAGATGACCGGCAAGCGCGGCGTCGATACCGCGATCGAGGCGGTGGGCATTCCGGCCACCTTCGAAATGTGCCAGAAACTGGTCGCACCGGGCGGTACCATCGCCAATATCGGCGTCCACGGAAAGAAGGTCGACCTGCATCTCGAAGAGCTGTGGGACCGCAACATTTCGATCACCACGCGACTGGTCGATACCGCGACCATACCGATGCTGTTCAAGACGGTTGGGGCTCACAAGA
>Ga0302319_10024679_pt1 | contig 10674 bp, 6 predicted proteins | sample Bog_T0_2_FD_203319 | JGI IMG/M metagenome (GOLD analysis project Ga0302319, IMG submission 203319) | Peat permafrost microbial communities from Stordalen Mire near Abisko, Sweden - Bog_T0_2 | ecosystem: Environmental > Terrestrial > Soil > Wetlands > Peat | place: Sweden: Abisko, Stordalen Mire... | reverse complement strand
GGGTATTTTTCACAGAGAGAATTCGGGTACTGGCGCCTTGTTTCTGTCGTTCTTGGGATCCGCATAACGAGGATCCGATCATTTGCAGAACGCCTTGTAGCTTCTTGTTATCGGCAGCTATCAATCCGCGTACTCGGATTGTATTCTTTGCCCCTGAGGTTCTCTCTTTTCCAGAGTATTCGAGAATCAATGGAGCCACCGTAATCCGGACCCCAACCGTGGGAGGAGCATCATACTACCCATCGGCTGAAGCACTGGAAAGGCGCTGGCTGCGTTTCCAGGGTAAAACGGCTAAACTGATTGTCTGACGACATGTTGAACTGGGCCCGATGCCCCGGCGGGTGTGGCAAAAGGTGCAAAACGCCACACCGGGGGGGCGGGGGGAGGGCGCCATCTTGGGGCATGGCCGGTCGACGCGCATTAACGCCCCTGGAGGAACGGATGCTCCTCTCAGTCGTCCGGGAACTGCCGCCGCGCAACCGCTGCCTCATCACGGCGCAGTGGTTCACGGGGTTTCGCATCTCGGAAATCCTCTCCCTCACTGTGAGCTCCGTCCTCAGAAACGGAGAAATCGTGAGCAAGATCGGGGTCGCCCCCCGGAACATGAAGGGCGGCTACGGCAGGACAAGATGGATACCCGTCCTCCCCGAGCTACACCGGGCCCTGGAAAGCTACCTGGGTTGGCTCCGCAGGCGGCTGGAGCTGAGCCCGGCTATGCCGCTTTTCCTCAGCCGGGAGAGTGACGGGGACGGCAACCTCCGCCCCCTCACCCGTGAAAGCGCCCGGCGCATCGTGCATGCGGCCTTTGCTGCCGCCGGCGTCGAGAACGACGGCCGCCTCGGCACCCACACGCTTAGGAAGACTTGGGCCCGGAAGGTCTACCGGAACAGCGGGAACGACATCATGATCCTGAAGGCCGCGCTAAATCACAGCGACGTGTCCATTACCCAGAAATACCTGGAAGCCGACGAGGACCAAGTGATGGCGGCGATTGCAAAGTGTGACTTCACGAGGAAGAAGCCAATGCTTCGGGTCGTGGATGCGGCTACACCAAGTCCGACCGCTGCCGTGGCGTAGTTCAGGTAACCGGTTGTGCCCGTATTCCCCTTGTCTCCCTGATATCCCGTTCCTGGCTATCCGGATCAATGGTTTGGCGGGAGTGGGACCGGTTTGGTGAAAACCTCCAACGCGAGATTTTTGACGTCCATCGTGCCGGGCGGATATTCTAGCCGAATCAGACCGCCCCGCCGCTCGACTCCGAATTTTGTGACGACAGCCGGGAAAACCACCTCCGTCGAATAGTCGAATTCGCTTCTCAAGGCGGCGACATTCTTGCCCGCGATCATCAATTGGCCGAGCGCAAAGGACTCAACAAACTGCGCCTTCCCGGAATGGAAGCCGGGCAGCAGGTTGCGGGGATCGCGCGCCTCCGTCGCACCGATCGCCTGCTGCACCAAGGAGTCCAAGAGTTCGCTCAAGCGCATTTCCCGTCCTCCATAAGAACAGGAGGTCGTGTGGTAATCGAAGTGCTCCTTTGGCCCTGCGTTCTGTTCGTAGAAATTGATCTGAATGACCCCACCGGACTCGATCTTGCTGGAGAACACCGGTGCCCCGACCTCCAAGGTCACGAATTTCTCGGAGTGCGCCACGAGTTCTATGCCACACAAAGTCGCCAGATTCCGAGCGGGCTCGGTGAAGGTTCGCGCAACCAGCATAGCGGTCTTCGCCTTCAGCAGTCGCCGCTTCATGTCCAGATGGGAAATCTCCGGAGTCCCCACTGGCTTTTCCCAGTTCTTGCACTCGATCACATGATATTGCGGCGACTTGTCACCGTCCGTCGTGACCAGCACATCCACCTCGAAAGGGACCCCGTCGATATTGAACCAGCGGTTCCGATGAATCCGGGCGTTGGCGCCCCGCAGCGTGGGATCGTGCCGCAGGATCAACGCTTCGATCTGAAGGACCGCGTATTCCAGGCTTCCGCCCTTCTGCTTGGCTTTGGACACGGCGCCTTGGTTACGCCGGCGCGGCCCTCGTTTCAATCCGACATATTGATGGGATGTGGTCGGCTTATGCGCGGAGGCTGCGCGTTATTGGAGGTTGAACCAGTCCGGGCCGTCCATGGCTTGGGGTGTGGCTCCTCCTGTGGGAAAACGGATTAAGACCGCGAAGCGATACTGCAGGTCGCTTCTCAGCGCTCGTAGTTTCTCCCGGTCAACGTCCTCCGGGATTCGGCTGGATGTCTTCTTCGCCTCGATGATGAGTAGGTTTTGTGGTCGATCCCGAATGTGAACGATAATGTCGGGGAGCACGATCAACCCGTCCCGTTCCGCCCGTTCCTCGCGCTCGGCAAGGTCGGCTACGCCGCGCGACTCGAGGAGCGCCCGGATCGCGGCCCGATCCCAGATCCGTTTGGTATAGTCCCGCTCGGCATGGTTGCGGTTGTATTCAATATCGACGTCAAACTCCGGAAACAATCCGACCAGAAGAAATGCCAGCCGGCCGCACAAAGACCGCTCGTTAGCGTCGTTGACGAGCAATTCCCGATCGGCGTTCCAGAACTGCTCCTGGGCCGTGCGCATGGCGGTGCGGATCCGCGTCTAGTCGTTGGCTTGGAAATAGTCGCGTTCGACATGTTTTGGCATGGGCCGAGGCAACACATTTTCCGGTTGACTGACAACCACGACGGGCCGCGCGATTTGCCATCTTAGAAGGGAGATTGCCTTGGGGTCGTAGGCGGGCGAGGCTGCGGGTTCACTGTTTTGGTCCACTGCAATATGAATGTTGCTTCACTCTGGCTCGACACGACGCCCTCGATGGTCGCGCCGCCGACGGTGACCCGCGAGCAACTGTTGCCGTTCGCCAGCCTGTCCTGGGAAAACTTCGAGCGCTTGTGTTACCGGCTCGCGCACTCCGGCGGCGATGTCGAGGACCACCGCATCTACGGTAAGAGGGGACAGGCCCAACAAGGAATCGACCTGTTGGTGCGGCGGGCGACGGGCGACTATGCTACCTGGCAGTGCAAGAGATATGGGGAAATCACGACCACGGACCTTAAGGCGGCAGTGACGGAATTCCTGGACGGCAACTGGGTGAAACGCACCAAGCTCTTCCGGCTCGCCGTCGCCCCGAGCCTGAACGAAACGAAGCTGGCAGAGGAAGTCGAGACCCAGCGTGCCCGGTTGGAGGCCGTCGGCGTCGCCTTCGAACCGCTAGACCAGGACAAGCTATCGCTCATGCTCAAGGACCATCCCAAACTCGTGGATGATTTTTTCGGCCGCACCTGGGTCGAGGCGTTCAACGGACCGGAGGCGGCAAAAGCGCTCGCCCGCCGAAAACTCAACCGAGAACAAAAGGTCGAGGCGCGACGGTTCATCCGGGAACTTTATTCGGCCCATTCCCAGGCCGTGGATGGGGGCATCCCGGCCGCGGCCGCCGTGTTTGGCGGAGCGGTCAAGCGGGTGCCCGTGTTCGACCGCTATGTGGAGCCGACCGTGCAGTTGGTGGAGTCGATCATCTCGCAGCAGGCCGTTCCCGACACTTCCGCCACTGCGGAAGCAGCGTCGGCGAAAACGGCCCCGGTGGGATTCCGGCGGCGCGATATCCGCACCAAATTGGCCTTGTCGGCGGCCTTGGCCGAAGGCGACCGCATCGTGCTCTTGGGCCGGGCGGGATTCGGCAAGAGCGCCGCGCTGCGGGTGTTGATCCACGACTTGTTGGGCGAGGACGCGCGTTTCCCTGCGTTGGCGAAATCTTGGGGACAGCGACTGCCGCTTCTCGTGCCTTTCGGGTTCCTCACCCGGTATTATTCGACCAACGAGGCCCCGACGATGGAAAGCGCGCTGCTGGCGTGGATCAAGGTCCTAGGCGCCAAGGACGAGGGGCTCGCGCTGCTGCGCGAGATGCTGGACGACGACCGGCTACTGCTGCTGGTGGACGGGCTCGACGAGTGGCAAAACCGGGAAGCCGCGCTCGCCGCCCTGACCGGACTGACCGGCTTTGTCCAGACGCGGAGCTTGCCGATGGTTGCCACGGCGCGGCCACTGGGGTTCGGACGGATCAGCACGTTCGGACCCGAATGGAAGCGAGCGGAACTCGAGCCGTTGGCGGTGCCGCAGCAGCGCGAGCTCGCCGGCTATTGGTTCCGGCACTTCCATGAGGCTAGTGGCGTGATCGATGCGGGGCGGCTAGCTGAGGCCGTCGCGCGGGATGGAGATGATTTTTCCCGCGAACTGTCGGAAAGCCCGGTGCGGGCAGAATTGGCGGGTATTCCGCTGCTGCTCTCCGTCCTAGTCTTTCTGCGGCTGTCGGGACGCGTCCTGCCGCGGAGCCGGCTGGCCGCACTGGAGGAACTGGTCAAGGCGCTGTTGGAGGACCAGCCGAGCCGCCGGGCGCAATCGGCGATGCAGCCGGCCGACCGGGCGGATACCCGCTCGCCGCGCATCCGGCGTGGACTGGAATACCTGGCCTACTGCATCCACCAGGAACCCAATTCGCTTGTGCTACCCAATGACCGGGCCGGAGACCTCTTGCGGCAGTTCTATAGGAGTGAACTCGAACTCAACGCCAGCGAAGCCGACGAGTTGTCGGCGCGGGTGATCGAACTCGGGCAGACCGAACTGGGCATCTTGGTCGCGCCGCTGGAAAATCATGTGGGGGTGTTGCACCGCATCTTCCAGGAATACCTCGCCGCCCGGTATCTTTCCCGCGTGCCGCTCCCGGAAGCGCAGAACTATTGCCGCGAACGGGGCCGCAAGAGCCAATGGCACGAAGTCACCATCATCCTTCTGCAACTGCAGGCCCGGCCGACCGACGCAGATCAGCTGATTGACGAACTCGCGAAGCCGACCGGCGACCCGCTGGATGAACCGCTGCAGCAATTCCTCCTAGCCCGCATTGCCGCTGCGGACACGAGCTGCTCGCGACGCAAGGCCAAGGAGCTGGCGGAGACTACCTTTCAACGGATCGAGTGCGGCCGCTGGATGCCGCTGCGGCTTTCGCTCGTCCGTGAAATCACCCACGGCCTCGAATCCGAGCAGATCGGGCCGCTGGTCAGCGCACGGGCCCGGCGCTGGTTTCCGGGCCGGCAAAGGTGGCTGCGCAACATCCCGGCGGCAGTGGCGCAGCATCCGTTGCCGGATTCAGTTTCCGACCTGCGCATCGCCTTCCATAATGCCGACAGCAGCTATGATTTCCGGCACACGGCGGAGGCGTTGGCCGCCTGCGCACCCAAGGAGCCGGAACTGGCCGACGAATTCCTGGCCATCCTGAGGTCGGCGTCGGAACCCGAACTCATGGCCGGCGCCTTGCACGCTCTGGCCACCGGCTGGCCCAAACATCCCGCGTTGCCCGAGCTGCTCCTAGCAGCGAGCGTCTCGCCGGCCGACGAGCTGCAATACGTCGGTATTTTGACCCGCTTCAAGCGCGGCGAGAGGTTCATTGAGATTCGCAATGCCATTTTTCGGTTCTGCCAGGAGGGCAACTGGGCCTACCCGTGGGACGACGAGATGGTGGACGCTTTGGTAAGCGGATGGCCACGGGATCCGGAACTCAAGCAGAAGGCTATGGAACGCATCCGCGGCATTGGCTACCCCGGGGCATGGGCTACCAAGCAGGCCATCGCCTATTTGCTGCGCGCGTATCCGGCTGACGACGAAGTGGCGGCGCTGATCGCCGAGGAGCTGGCGTATGACGGAAAAGCGTATCGCCCGTTTAACCTCAGCGACGCCCACGAGGCATTGCTCGCCGGCTTCAAGCAGCATCGGCTGCTCGTGGGTCCGGCCGAAGCATGGCTCGCGAATCCCGAGAACACTCGGCACTATCCGCTCGAGCTGGCCGTGGTGGCGCAAATCGGCGGCACCGCCGTTTGCCGACAGGCGCTCCTTGACTACCTGCGGCGCGGCGAGGGCATGCCGGCTTGGATCATCTCCACACTCGTGGAAATGGTCGGGGCCACCGACCCGGAATTCCTCAAGGTGCTCACGGACTACATTAGCGACAAACGCCGGCGTTCCGATGCCGTGCGCTGGCTGCACCTGGTGATCACCGACCCCAAAGAGCTTCGCACTGCCCTCCACGCCGTGCTCGCCGGAAACGACGTCAATGATTCCCACTCTGCCATGTCCCTTCTGGTCGGCCTCGACGGGGTCGATGGGCCGGGCATCTGGCCGGAAGTCGAGCGCCAGCTGGGGAACGACAAGCAGGGACACTACTGGCGCCTGGGGCACCGTCTCCTGATCAAGTATTGGCCGCGGCACCCGCGCATCCGGGGACTCGTGCTGCAGACCGTGTATCAGGAAGATATTTCCCTCGATGTCCTTTACGAAGCGTATTGGTCTGACCCGGAGATCCGGCCGCTGCTGGACGCGACGCTCCGCGTGTTGCACGAGGACCTGCGCACCGAGCTAGTGCGGGCCGCGGAGCCGCTGGCCCGGCTCGGTGTGGCGCTGGCGGTCGACTTGGTGGCCGCTTTTCCGGACGAACCCAAGGACGAGTCAAGGACTATCGCGGCCCGCGCGATGGCGCGGGCGACCCTGCGGAGCGGCAAGGGGATTGAGGAGCTGGCCCAAAGCCTGACCGAGGACCTTTCGGCCCACCGGTTTATTCACGATGCCCGGAAGCAGGCGGCGGTGGTTGGCCTGCTGGAATTGGGCCGGGCCGATCTCGTGATCCAACAGCGCGAGGATGGGCGTCCCATGGAGATCAGCACCCAGTCTGGGGCCAGCCACAATTGGGATTACGTGACGGCTCTCGTCGAAAACTGGCCAGCGCTTGCGGCCCGTGCGCCGGACCTCTGGGAGCGCGTCGGGCATTCACCGGTGATCGCGATGGAACTGGCGAAGGCGAGCCAAGCAGCCGCCGCGCAATCCGAAGTCGCCACTTTCGAAAAGGAAGTGCGCGAGGGAAAACAGCTCAAAATCGAACATGTCCGGGCCCTCATTGCCCTGCACGGCCGGAGCACCTTGCTGCGCGACCTCTTCATCGCCCGGCTGCAGTGGTTCGTCACCGGCCACCCGATGTCCATGATGACCATGGAGGGCGCGGCTTATCACGCCATGGGCGCCTATTTGGCCGACCATTTCCACGGCGATCCGACACTGCTCCCGGCGCTCCAAGCGGTGGCGAAGAACCCGATGCTTTCCGAGGTTGCCCTGACGACGCTCTGCCGTGGTTGGCCGGATGCGCAGGAAATCGCCGAGGCCATCCCGCACCTCCCAAAGTTGCTCAACGGCCCCGAGCCGCTCACCGCTTGGCTGTTCGCCACAAAGGCCGACCCGGCCTTGATGGCCAAATACGTCGTCGGTTATCCGGCCAAGGCAAGGGTCGACCGGTTTGGCGAGGCACGGCAGGCAGTGGTAGCGATTCGCACGCGCCTCCAGACGGACCAGGCTTGCCTCGAATTGGTGCTGGCCGAACTCAAGGGAGTCTCCGAACCGGCCATCTCGGTTCCGCTCGCCCGGCTGCTGGCCCCGATCCTGCAGGACGAATCTGAGTTTCGTGAGTGGGTGGGAAAATTGCTCAGCACCGCCCGGGCGGCGAGTCAGCCCCTCGCGCCGGTCGCGTTCGACGGCTTGGCCAACCGGTGCAAGGCAGTGGAGCACGCCTTGCTGGAAGCGCTGCTGACCCGCGAGTCGCGCTCCTAAGCGTCAGCCGCCGGCAGCGCCGGAAGCCGGCCAACCAACGACATCATTCAATGATGCCGGGCGGAACCTCACAGCCCTGGTTCCAGTCCTTCGGGGAATCAGGCAGCCGAAAGCCGGAGAGCCCCGGCCGTCGTACCACGGGAACCCTTTCCGGCAGCTGGGCGAGTACTCTTTCCAGCCGCTGCTGCAAGTCCACATTGATGGGATTGGCTTCGATGTCGGCGATCACGAGGCTGATCACATGGCTAAAACCCGGGTCGCGCCTTTCACCCACGGCGCGCCGAACATTTTTCAGGTAATTGCACAACTGCCAGCGCCTGGGCAGGATGAGTGTCGGGTCACCGAATTTGATGAGCGTTTCCTTTTCGCTCTGCGGAAATGACTTCATCCCGGCGCTGTTCGGTTTGCGCAGCCGGGCAAAACGGGCAACCAGCCGCGCCACTTCCGGCTCCGCCTCTGGCCGATGGGCGTAAATGCATCGTTCCGCCGACTGGACTTGGAGGGAATTCAGCACCTCGACATCGGAAACGCTAATTTGCACTACTGGGTCGTTCCTCTGCCCGACCTTATAGACGTTTGGGTCGTAGATAAACGCGCAGAGCGACGGACTGAGCGGTAGAACGAGTTGGAACCCCGATTGGGCGAACCCCACATAGTCGCGAATCCCCTTAGCGTCCGCGGCAAATTGATTCAGTGTGATGGACGGATTGTCGCTGGTGATGAAAAACGAGCCCGACGGTGCAGACAAAAGTTTGCAGCGCAGGGTCGACGTTTCGAGGTAGCAGGCGATTTGGTTCAGCCCGAGAAGTGACTGCGGGACTCCTTCAAAGTCCATCATCTCTGCGCGCCACCCACCTTTTGGTTCGGGTAGCTCTCCTTTTTCGATTGCCGTGGTGATAATCTGATCCGCGGCAAACCGCGGAAATACCTTGGCGAGTTCAGCGGCTTTGCTGGTCCGGAGGTGCAGCTGGACCGCGAGAAAGCGGAGGGCCTTCCATTGCTCGACGGTTGCCGAGCGGGACTTGTTCACCGCGTAGAGCACTGGGGCAGTTAGCAATTCCGACGTCTGCAGCATGTTATCTGTTGCCCCATCCTTGCCATAAAAGTGATCGCGCTGGCATTGGCCCTTCAGCGGCCCCAATCCGACGCAACGATAGGGTTCCACCATGCAAACCAGAATCCTATCCGTCGCGTCTCCCCGAAATTGACGGAGGTAGTATCTAGGCACGTAGTGGTGTCGCTTGTTCACCATGCCTCTATCAAGCCGACCGTAAGCGATCCTGCAACGACGCTATCGATTTGGGGCCGGACTTTGATTTTCACGACTCCGGGATTGGCGCAGCCCCAGTTCTGTTCGATCCTGCCGGGAATGTCGGCGGACGATTTCTGTTAGGCATGGATGCCCGATGAAGAAGGCGGAGGCGACGGAGTGGTCGTTCGAGCCAGACATTGCCTTACCATGTTCAAGATGTTGGCTTAGTTCACAGAACATCATGCGCTGCCGCTACACCTTTACCGTCGTTTCCGATGTAGCATTGCCCACGTCGGTGCAGTTCAATCGGGGCGGGACGGTATTTACCCTTAAGGCGGAAAAGGGTCGGTTTACGGCACTCGTGGTGGAACAGCCGGGAGTGAAGATGACCAATTTTGGCCGGCTCGAGGCGGCATCACCGGGCGGCATCGGCCGTGTGACAATCCCGAGCGATCCGGTGCTGCCTTTCGTGCAGATGGAAATCCGGGCGGTGCGCGGTGCGCTGGGGCTCTGGGGCGTGGCTGACATCGATATCGACTACCCGCAAGTGGAATGGCTGCCGGAATCGGAAGGGGAAAGGCGAGAGCTCATGATTTCGTCGTTTAGGCCGGGTAATACGCCGCTCGGGTCGCGCCAACCAAGGAACATGCCAATCGATCAGTTGATCCGGCCGCTCCTGTCATGGCGAAGCTTCCTGCCCGTGGAGATTCCGCTGGAATTCTACCGGCGCGGAGAGGAGGACATGGCGAAGGCAAATTACATCGAGGCGATCTATGATTTCTATTTTGTGTTAGAGTTTCTATTCGCGGGCGGGAAATTCACGAAGCACGCGGTTCGGGAGGCGATGCTCGGGTCGGAAGAGGCGAAACGGGTGCTTGTGGAAGCGCAACAGCATGTCTTGCCTGATATCCGCGATAATCCGGCAGACCTCGCCCGGTTCGATGCGCGTTATCGTTACCGCACGTTGGAAGAAGTGATCGACACGATCACCGATATAAGGGGGTTGTTGCATCACCAGAGCCAAACGCGGAAGCAGAACTGGAGCCCGGCGTCGCCCGGGGAATTCAAGGTCGATGCGTATTTCTTGTGTGTGGCGGCGCACACCGCGGTGCTTAACCTATCGACCAGTTTGCTATTCGTGCCTGAGGAGGAGGCGAAGTTCAACGCGACCGCTTTGACCAATCCCGAAGGGCGGCGGATTGTTCTTAAGCCGATCCCTGAACCACCCGGAGCGGATCAAATTAAAGTGCCGCCGCCGACTCGACAAAATACACCGTAGGATTGTGCTTGGGACGCGCGAGGGTATGGCGAGAAGAAGTGTGTTTGCCTGCCCGACATGGATTCGAACCATGACTCCGTAAGTCAGAGCCTTATGGTGCTTGGCAACCGAATTCACTGTTATCCTGAAAATGCCGAACCGGTCCGAGGCCCGCCCGCCGGTCTGCCGTTTTCCATATTTCGCCACACCGGCCGGGGCCACAGGGGCACTTTGGGCGGCGGATGACGACGAGTCGGGAGCGGGTGGGGTGAGCCCCAGGGGGTAGGGGAGCCGGACCGGGGAACGGCCAAGTCGGAATAATAGGCGTTCGTTGACGCCATCTATGTCCCAAGGGGCGGGCCATGCCGCGGGGGAGCTGTTTCTGAGGCCAAACGAGGCCAAAACGCCCCCGCCATCTTGGGGCGCATGAACAACACAACGCCAGAAAAGGATACGACAAACGGCGACGCGGGCCAGGACCGCGTTGCCCCGAACATAGTGACCGGAGACCCGGTTGCGGT
>Ga0302319_10024678_pt1 | contig 10674 bp, 5 predicted proteins | sample Bog_T0_2_FD_203319 | JGI IMG/M metagenome (GOLD analysis project Ga0302319, IMG submission 203319) | Peat permafrost microbial communities from Stordalen Mire near Abisko, Sweden - Bog_T0_2 | ecosystem: Environmental > Terrestrial > Soil > Wetlands > Peat | place: Sweden: Abisko, Stordalen Mire... | reverse complement strand
ACGGGCGTTCTCTTACGCCCATCCAAATACCGAAACTCACCCGCCCCGCACACCCGGCATTCGGGATCAGGCGGTCCCGCAGACGTCCGCTTGCTCGTCCCCTGCCAAACGTCCATAGTGTGAATCGAGCAGGCAAAATCGTCCCACCCGACAAGTAGCCGCATAACCATAGCTACCTGCAAAGCCGCTACCGACGCAGTAACCGGCGCAATCACGCCATTCACGTCGCAAGTGGGCTGCATTCCGCTGGGCGGTTCCGGATAAACGCAGGCCAAACAGGGCCCTTTTCCAGGCACAATCGGCATCACCACCCCGTAACTACCCACCGCGGCCCCATAAACCCAAGGTTTTTTCAATTTGACGCTAAGATCATTGATGAGGTATCGCGTTTCGAAATTGTCCGTGCCATCAAGAATAATGTCAAAATCGGCTGCTAATTCTTCAGCATTCGACGGCGTCATATCTTTGACTAGCGGCTCAATTAGGACCTGAGAATTGATTTGTTGTAGACGCCGTGCGGCCGCCATTGCTTTAGGAGACTCGTTTTGAGCATCAGACTCGTCGTACAGCCATTGCCTTTGCAAGTTTGTGTAGTCGACATAGTCGCGATCTATCAGCCGCAACCGGCCCATTCCGGCGCGAACCAGAGCCTCAGCCTGAAAGCTTCCTAGTGCGCCGCAGCCCACAATACAGACCGATGCTTGCCCGATCTTTTCCTGTCCCGCCAATCCAATGCCTGGAAAAAGAATCTGCCGCGAGTACCGTTCATTCTGGGCGGCTTCCATATAAAACGATCCTAGCAATCCTGGCCTGTCTGCCCCTTTTGGCGCAACAGATGTCAGCCCAACAATCCAACAACACTCCTTTGCAAGAGGCTCTGAAGTATGAAGGCCGTACCATCGTGAGCTTGGCATTCGAGCCGGAAGACCAGCCTTTGGCCAAGTCGGAAATTGAAAAACGCGTTCCGCTGCACCTGGGCTCGCCATTCCACGAACGCGATCTGCGCAGCGCTCTCGAAAATCTTTACTCGTCGGGCCGCTATGCCGATCTGGCAGTCGATGCCGAGGAACGCGACGCCGGGGTTGCCCTGCGCTTCATCACACAACGCGCATACTTTGTTGGAAAAATTCAAATCAACGGCATAAAACAACCGCCCAACGAAGGTCAACTGCTAAGCGCGGCGAAGTTGCGGACGGGCTACCTTTTTTCCCCTGCCGCCACCAGCCACGCCATCGGATCTTTGCAAACTCTTTTGCGTCAGAACGGTTTTTACAATGCGGATGTACAGTCCAGCGTTGATTATGAGCCTGAGTGGGAGGAAGCGCACGTCAGCTTCAACATCAATCCCGGTCCTCGCGCTAAGCTCGAACTCCCTTCCATCACCGGCAATGCTCCACACACGACTGCCAGTCTGGTGCGCGCCACGCATTGGAAACGGCTGTACGGCTTTTTAGGTCTGGGTTGGCAACCGGTAACGGAAGCGCGCATTCGTAGCGGTTTGGATGGAATTCGCCACTACTACGAAACCCGAAGCCTTTTGCAATCGAAAGTGACGCTCAGCCGGTTGGAGTATCACGAAGACTCTAACACCGTTGAACCGTACATTGACATCAAGGAGGGTCCGCGCGTCGGCATCCTGGTGGATGGCGCGCATATCGGCCACAGCAAGCTGGCGGAACTGGTGCCGATGTTTCAGGAGCATTCTATCGATACGGATTTGCTGACCGAAGGCGATCATAATCTTGAACGCTATTTGGAATCGCAAGGCTATTTTGAGGCGGAAGTGAAGCATTCCATCGCCGATGGAAAAGACGCGACCGAACGAATTGTAACCTATTCCGTCGATCGCGGAAGTCGCCACAAGCTGGTCTATGTGGGAGTCAGCGGGAACCGCTATTTCTCCAATCAAACGATCCGCGAACGTTTATTGATCGAGCCGGCGCGCTTGCCGCGCTTCCCAAACGGCCGCTTCAACGAAACTTACTTGCAGCAAGACATTCAGGCGATTCAAAGCTTGTATGTTTCGAACGGTTTCCGCGACGTAAAAGTCACCTATCGCATACAAGACGATTTCCACGGGCGCAAGAATCACCTTGCCGTCTTTCTTCAGGTCACGGAAGGGCGCCAATGGTTGGTTGCCTCTTTGCAATTGGAAGGCATCGCGGAAGCAGATCGAAGAGCCCTGGAAGATCTGCTCGCATCTTTTAAGAATCAGGTCTATAGCGACGCCAGCATCTCTCTCGACCGCGAAAACGTCCTCAACTACTATTACGGGCGCGGCTACTTGAATGCCACTTTCGATTACTATCCAACGCCCGCTATGGAACCATTCCGAGTCAACCTCAGGTATGTAGTCAATCCAGGCCCGCGCACCCTGGTGCGAAATGTTTTAGTCACCGGCCTGGAGGACACGGATCCAAGCTTGGTTTTCAAACGTGTGGAATTGCAAGGCGGCGAACCTCTTTCCCTGGCCAAAGAAATCGATACGCAGCGGCGTCTTTATGATTTAGGCATTTTTTCTCACGTCACAACCGCCATCCAAAACCCCAATGGCGATGAAGAGAGTAAATATGTTTTGTATGACGTGGACGAAGCCCGCCACTACTCTTTCACCCTGGGCATTGGCGCTCAACTGGCGCGCATTGGCGGTGGCATCACCAGTCTTGATAATCCCGCCGGTAGCACGGGCTTTGCGCCGCGTATCGCCGTCGGCGTCGCTCGCAACAATCTTTTCGGCTTAGGCCAAACGCTCAGCCTGCAAACCGCTGCGTCCACCATTGAGCAGCGCGCGGCTGTCACCTATTTTATCCCTCATTTCATTTCAAACGATAAGCTCAGCCTCACAACGTCCGCGCTGCTAGATAATTCCAACGATATTCGCACGTATACGGAGCATCGCCGCGAAGGGTCCATCCAGCTTTCGCAGCGCCTCTCTCGCGCTTACACGTTTCAATACAGGTTCGCTTACCGGCACATCACTCTCTCTAACTTGAAAATTAATGAAGGTGTTCTGCCGGTCTTGGCGCAACCCGAAACCGCCGGTGTCGCCAGCTTCACCATCATTCGCGACAAACGAGACGATCCCACCGATGCCCATCACGGCTCTTACACCACCCTCGATCTCGGCTACGCTCCAGGCTTGCTGGGAACGCAAACCCACTTCGGCCGCGGACTCTTGCGCAATTCCACCTATCATTCTTTTCGCCACGATTTGGTCTTCGCCCGCAGCACGCAATTGGGCTTGATCCAACGCACGGGCGGCAAGAACGATTCCACCCCCACAGATTCGAACCCCATACCGCTCGCCGAACGCCTTTATGCCGGCGGCGCCACCTCGCTGCGCGCCTTCCCGGATTTTCAGGCCGGGCCCCGCGATGGCACCACCGGGTTTCCGGTGGGCGGTAATGCTTTTTTCGCCAATTCATTTGAGCTGCGATTCCCCTTATTGGGCGACAACTTCGGCGGCGTTTTGTTCCAAGACGCGGGCAACGTTTATAGCTCGCTCAACGATTTCAGCTTGCGCTATCGCCAGCACAATCTGCAAGATTTTAATTACATGGTTCAATCCGCCGGAATCGGCTTCCGTTACCGCTCTCCCATTGGTCCCATTGCTCTTGATTTCTCCTTTAGTCCCGACGCCCCGCGCTTCTATGGGTTCAAAGGAACGGAGTTGCAACTGCTGAATTGCTCCATTAATAACGATTGCGGTCCGGGCCGCGTGCAGAAAATCAACGCGTTCCAATTTCACTTCTCTTTGGGGCAGGCCTTCTGATGCGCCTGGTTTTTTTAATGTGCTTGTGCATGGCCGTTACGCTTTTCTTGGCCCAAGCGGAAATTATCGATCGCTTAGCCATCACGGTGGGCAACCAGGTGATCACGGAATTGCAAATCGATGAGGAACTGCGTGTCACCGCTCTGCTCAATCATGAAAAGTCCGTTGCGCGTGGTTTGGAAATGCGGCGCGATGCGGCCGATCGTATGGTGGAGCAACTGCTCATTAAAGCGGAGATGCAGTTGAGCCGCTACACTCTGCCCGATAGCAATCAAATCGACAAGTATTACAAGCAGATCGAAGATTCCTACGGCGGGCCGGCCGAGTTTGAGACGGCTTTGCGAAATTTCAACTTGACTCCCGACACTCTCCGCAGCCACTCCGCGCTGATACTCACCGAAGCCAATTTTATCGATGTGCGTTTCCGCCCCGATGTCACCGTGTCCGATGCGGAGATAGAGGCGGCCTATCAAAACCGTCTCGCCACGTGGAAGCAAACCAATTCGGGCCCGCTGCCCACTTTGGAAGCGTCGCGTGATTCGTTACGCGCCATGCTATTGGAAGAGCGTACCAACGCCGCGCTCGATAATTGGTTGGGCGAAAACAGAAAACGCGTGCGCCTGATCTATTTAGACAAGAGTCTCGAGTAGCATGAAAGCCCGCGCAGCATGAAAAACATGTCCAAAACAATTTGGAAAATCGTCGCCATTTTGGCCGCGCTCGCGTGCCTGCTGGCGGTCGCGCTTCTCCTCGTTTTGCAATCCGCTTGGTTTCGTGACCAAGTCCGAAAGCGCATCATCGCGCAAGTGGAAACCGCTACCGGCGGCAAAGTGGAAATCCGCGCTTTCAATTACAACTGGCAAACGTTAACCGCGAATCTGCAAGGCTTTGTGATTCACGGAACAGAGGCCTCGCCCGCCCCTCCGCTGCTCCGTGTAGAAAGCGCCAGCATTACGGTCAGGGTGATATCCATCCTCAAACGCTCGGTCGATATCTCCTCCATCATCTTGACCCGCCCGCAGGTGAACTTGATCATCGCGCCGAACGGCTCTACCAATCTTCCAACTCCAAAACTGGTGCACAAGGGCAAAGATCCGATCACCGAGCTCTTTGCGCTGAAACTCAACCATTTTGTGATCGCGAACGGCTTAGTTGTCGCCAATGATAAACGCATTCCGCTAAATGTGCGCGGTGACGGCGTAGAACTCGCAGCCAATTACTTGAAAGCCGGGCCGAGTTACGAGTTAAATGTTTCCTCGCGTCAAGTTGACTTTGGATTTCACGATATGCTCCGCGGTCCATTCACCTTCAACGCCAGCGCCTCCATCGGCAAAGATCGCGTTCTCGTTCAGAAAGTGGATCTCACCGGCGTTTCCTTGCAACTCGCTGGCAGCGCGGTTTTGGAGCATTTCGCACAACCGAGCCTCAATTTTCAGATGGACGCCACCTCCGCCACGAATGAGATTGTTCCGCTGGCGAAATTCGCCTACGTGCGCGGCGGCAAGCTGTCTCTGCATGGCGCCGGACATTACGACGAAAATCAAGGCTGGTCTTTCAACGGCAAAGCCGACGCGCAACAAACCAGGATTGAAGCCACAATCCTCACTCTCAAAAGCGTAAACGCCAGCGCAGACGTGGATGTGGATCGCTCCGGTTTGGTCTTGCGGCATATCGCCGCTGCCGCTCTCGGCGCTAAATTCACCGGCGACGCCACTCTCAAAAACTATCGTGATTTGTCGTACGAGGGAAATTTGAACGGTCTCGCGTTACGCGAGGCCGCCTTATTCTTTACCAATAGGCCTTTGCCATGGCAAGGCGTCGCCGCCGGCCGCGTCCATGGCGCGGCCACTCTCGATTCGCGTACCCACGATTTCTCCGTTCGCGCGAATTTGCAGATCTCTCCATCGTCTAACGGTATTCCGCTTTCAGGCAATGTCGACTTGACGTATCTGGAGAAATCGAACTCGCTCGATTTTGGCCCTTCTCATTTGAGCTTCCCGCATTCCTCTCTTTCGTTCGCCGGTTCCTTGTGGGGGCGAAACCAGGTCGTACTCGATAGTGCAGATTTGGAAGACTTGAAACCCATCGTGCCCTTGCTGGGCTTAAACATGTCCGCCGATGTCTGGCCCGTTTTACAAACCAACGGCAATTTCCATTTCGACGGAACCATTAGCAATCTTCTAAACAGCCCGCAGTTCGATGGCCAGGCAAAAGTCTCCGCCGTTCGTTTTGAAAAGCAAGCGCTCGATGAAGTGACCGCGAAATTCAATGCCAGTAACAACGGGGTGGATTTCGCTTCGCTCGCTGTTCAGCAAGGGGCCACGCGAATCAACGGCGCCGGGCTCGTGGGGCTTACCAATTGGATGCTGTCCAAAGATTCGCCCATCCGAGCCGCCGTAGCCATTCACGGATTAGATGTCGCCAAAGCCGCGGCTCTGGTGACGCCCATGGACCTGCCCATCATTCAAGGCATTGCCTCCGGTACGCTTCAATTGCGGGGAACGTTTGCTCAACCGGAAGGAAAAGCCCATATTGCGAGCGATAGTCTCGACGCCTACGGCGAGCGCCTCAATCAGGCTCAATTCGATGCCGATCTGGCAGGCAATCACTTGCAAATATCAAATGGCCGCGTGGCTTCAGGCTCGGCCATTCTAAATTTCTCCGCTGAGTATGAGCATCGGCCCCTGGATTGGCTGAACGGCCAGGCGCGCGCGCATGTCGATAGCAACGGCTTCCCCCTCGCCAGCCTTTCGCCATTCCGGAAATATGAACCCGCGTTAAATGGCCAGGCAGAGGTGCATCTTGACGCATCAGCCATCGTCGGACCCGGCAAGTTTGAGGCCACCGGCGCCACGGGCACCGTTCAACTAAGCAATGTCACTTGGAATAAAGTGCGTTACGGCGATATCACGTTGAACAGCGCCACGCACGGCCAGTCTCTCGACGCTGTGATTACCGGCGATTTTCGCAAGAACCTTCTTCACGGAACCGCCAAGGTCGCTCTTTCCGCCGGCAACCACACCACCGCCGAGATCGCTTTCGATCGAGTGAACCTAACATCCCTCTATTCGCTCACGGGCGTGGAGACGGCGCCCCCATTTGATGGCTCCATGGCCGCTAAAATCCACCTGGAAGGTTCTCTCCAAGACCCCGCGGCAATGCACGTATCTTTTACTTCCGATAAATTGGAGCTCTCCTCACGGCTTACTCCCAACGAACCTGGGAAACAGGCGCAGCCCGAATTTACGTTCCGTAACAAAGGTCCATTGCTGGTGGATTTATTCCAAGGCGTTGCTACGGTGCGCAGCTTGCGGATTGAAGGCGATCAAACCAGCCTCGAAATCAGCGGAACGGTCCCTTTAGATACCAGGAAACCGTTGGACCTCAAAGTGGCCGGAACGGTAAATTTGCAGGCGTATCATTTGTTTGATCCGCACGTGCAATCGTCAGGCGTTTCCGTCATTGCGGCTAATGTCGGCGGCACTTTCGCTGACCCAACCATCACCGGCGCCATGGAAGTAAAGAACGGCTCCTTCGTTCCTGAAAACATACCGAATGGTTTGAGCGAGGTCAACGGCACGGTGAACTTCACTCGCAACCGCGCCACCTTGCAAAAGATGACGGCGAAATCCGGCGGCGGCGAACTCGCCCTCAGCGGCTTTCTCAGCTTCGCCGGCGGCGGCCCGCTCGTGTATCACCTGGAAGGTTCTGCCGAAAACGTTCGCGTACGCTACGCCGGAAGCATCAGCGTAACCGTGAGTTCGAAGCTTCGTTTAAGCGGTACTAGCACCAATAGCGTGCTCGCCGGCACTCTCACGGTTTCGCGCGTGATTTTTAACCCAAATACCGATGTCGGCAATCTCTTGTCCGGACTCGGTGCCGCGAACGCTGCGCCCGGCGGCGAAAACGACTTCCTTACCGGGCTTCATTTGGACGTGGGGATCGAGAGCTCGGCCAACCTGCAATTGAGCACCGCTTTGAGCCGTGATGTGGAAGCGGAAATCAATCTCCGGCTCAGGGGCACACCCGAACACCCGGTGCTCATCGGCAACCTCGCCGCCAATCAGGGAGACATTCAACTATTCGGAACCCGCTACAGCATCAACCGCGGTGAAATCTCGTTTGCCAACCCTGTCAAGATTGAGCCGACGCTTGATCTTGATTTGGAAACGCGCGCCCGCGGCGTTACCATAGACATTACCATCTCGGGCACATTCAGCAAGCTCAACATCGCTTATCGTTCCGACCCCCCGCTTCAGCCGCGCGAGATCATCGCGCTCTTATCTCTAGGGCGCACGCCCGATTCCACCGACTCCACCAAGACGCTGCGTACCAACGACACCAACACCCTGCAATCCGGCGCCAATTCATTGCTGGGAGCCGTGGTCACCTCGCCCGTCAGCAATCGTTTGTCCAAGCTGTTTGGCATTACCAACATTCGCATTGATCCGATGGTGCAGGGAATTACCAATACTCCACAAACCCGCGTGACGCTCGAACAGCAGATTTCCCGCGATATTACCATTACCTATGTCACCAATTTGTCGCAAACCTCTGAACAGATCTTTCGCTTTGAATGGGCCTTTAGCCGCCAGTTCTCGGTGGTCGCCTTACGCGACGATAACGGCGAGTTTGGTATAGATTTTCAATATAAGAGGCAGTTCAAATAGCCAGCCATGCGTCTGAGGGCCGAAAAGAACAAACTGAAGATTGAGCACAGTATCATTGACGGTCTGCGGCCTGTGCTGGAACGGCTGCTGCGCAATAATCCGGAGATTCGCAGTATTGTTCCAGGCGTGATTCGGCCTGTGCGCGATGCCAAGGGCGTGCCTACAATTCATATCACCGTGCCCACAACCAATGGTTGGAAGGCGATTGCACTCAGCGCCGGTGCGCGCCAGGAATTGTTCATCAGCACCGCCGATGGCAAAGACGAACTCGCTGCCAGAATCAAAATGGCTCTGGATAAAATTTAGATTACGTTGAAATATTTCGTTATTTTCGTTTTTGTTACCTGTGCGCACGCCGCTCAGCCCGTCACCTTCAATAAAGATCTCGCCCCTATTCTTTATTCCCATTGCGCGGGCTGCCACCACCTTGGCGGCAGCGGTCCTTTTTCACTCATCACCTACGAAGAAGCAGCTAAACATTCCGCGCAGATCGCGGTTGTTACCAAGAGCCGCTATATGCCGCCCTGGCCGCCTGAGAAAGGGCACGGCTCCTTTATCGGCGACCGTAGCCTGACGCCCGAACAAATCAAATTATTCACCCAATGGGTTGAGCAAGGCAAAGTTCGTGGGGCCGAAGCGAACTTGCCCGCCCCGCCCCGCTTCAGCTCTGAGTGGCAAATGGGTCCGCCTGATTTGATTCTTCGTATGCCCGAGCCGTTTCGCGTCTCCGCTTCCGGCGGCGACGTCTTTCGAAACTTTGTTGTGCCTAGTGGAGTGAAGGAGGTTCACTACGTGCGCGGTTTTGAATTGCGCATGAGCAACCCCCGCGTGGTGCATCATGCCAATGTTGTGCTCGATCGCACGCATTCGCTCAGAGCGCGTGATGGCCAGGATGGCCAGCCCGGTTTCGCCGGCATGGATGTCATCACCGAAGCCGCGGCCGATAATTTCGAACCTGATTCGCACTTTCTCTTTTGGAAGCCTGCCACGGCTGTCCACGCCGAACCGGCTGACATGTCGTGGCGCTTGGATTCGGATACCGATTTAATTCTGAATCTGCACCTGCAACCCACCGGCAAGGAAGAAGAATTGCAAGCGGAAATCGGTCTCTATTTCGCCTCGCAACCACCCACACGCTTCCCCATGCTGGTGCAATTGGAGCACGACGGCGCCTTGCGCATTCCCCCGGGAACCAATGATTTCGAAGTGAGCGACGAATTGACGTTGCCTGTTGACGTACAGGTCTTGGCCATCTATCCGCATGCGCACTATCTCGGCAAACTCATCGAAGCATGGGCGACTTTGCCCAACGGCTCGCGCTGCTGGCTCATTCGCATCACAGATTGGGATCTCAATTGGCAGGCGACCTACGATTATGTCAAGCCGATCGATCTTCCCAAGGGCACTAAGATCAGCATGCGCATTCGCTACGACAACACAGCCCAAAATCCGCGCAACCCGAACCGTCCGCCTAAGTTGGTGCTAGCCGGAAATCGCAGCGAAGACGAAATGGGTCATGTCTGGCTGCAATTGCTTCCCAAAGAGAATGCCGCCGCAGGTGAAGATCCGCGCATGGCCCTGCAAGAAGCTGTGATGCGCCGTCGCCTCGAAAAATATCCCGCCGATTTTCTCGCTCACTACAACTTGGCAGCCCTGCTGCAGATGCGCGGTAAGTTCGCCGAAGCCGCCACTGTCTATCGCGCCGCTCTAAAAGCTGAGCCGCGCAACGTAACCGCCCACAATAGCCTGGCCACGGCTTTGCTGCTCGAAGACGAAACGTCTGCTGCCATCGCCGAGTTCCGCGCCGCGCTCGAGATCGACCCGCATTATCTGAATGCCCGCTTCAACTTGGCCCGCGCGCTCGCCGCAAGCGGAGATTTGTCGGCCGCCCGCGCTGAGTTCGCGCAGTTCTTGCAAGAGAAGCCCGACGACGCCGGCGCGCATGTCGGTTTAGGCACCATCGATTTCAAACAACGCCAGTTCGACGACGCTCTATTGCAATTCCGCGAAGCCGCCCGCCTCGATCCGCAAAATGACGACACGCAAACGAATCTCGGCACATTGTTAGCCATTAAAGGCGATTACCGCGCCGCCAAAGAAGCCTTCGAAACCGCACTCAGCCTCAATCCTGCCAATCAAGCCGCCCGCACCAACCTCGATCGCGTCAACGCCCAATTGGCCAAGTAAGCCCCAACTCCGCCGCAAGCCTCTCGCAGAGCCCCGCACGCAGTA
>Ga0302319_10024676_pt1 | contig 10675 bp, 9 predicted proteins | sample Bog_T0_2_FD_203319 | JGI IMG/M metagenome (GOLD analysis project Ga0302319, IMG submission 203319) | Peat permafrost microbial communities from Stordalen Mire near Abisko, Sweden - Bog_T0_2 | ecosystem: Environmental > Terrestrial > Soil > Wetlands > Peat | place: Sweden: Abisko, Stordalen Mire... | reverse complement strand
TCTTCGAGCTTGCTGGAGCGGGTCAGCCGCGACACATGCGCCAGGAAGGACAGCGTCAGCGTGACGACGGGCAGCACGAGGTGGGCGGCATATCTGCCCAGCCCGTCGGACAAATTGCCGGCGCCGGCGCTGGGCAGCAGGTGAAAGGTGCTGGCGAAAACGAGGATCAGCACCAGGCCCCAGTAATATTCCGGGACCGACAGACCCAGATAGGCGAAGACCGATATCGCATGGTCGGGCCAGCGACCGCGCTTCACGGCGGCGACGACGCCGAGCGTCAGGCCCAGGATGGTCACGATCACCATCGCCGCCACCGCCAGCACCGCCGACTTGCCCAGCGCATCCCACAGGATTGGGGCGATCGGCCGCTCCATCAGGAGCGAATCGCCGAAATCGCCATGGATGATGCCGCGGGCCCAATGCCAGTACTGGGTGGACAGGGACAGGTCGAGCCCGAGCTTGTGCTCCAGCGCGGTGCGCGTCGCCGGGGTGGAGTATTGCCCCAGGATCATCGCCGCCGTGTTGGTGGGGAGCGCATGGGTGGCAAAGAAGACCAGGAGCGACATGATCACCAGGATCAGCATGACCCCGCCGAGGCGTTTCAGGGCGTAGAGCGCCATCCCTCAGGCGCTCAATGTCACGCGGCTGATGTCCGCGCGCTGCATCGGGGAAATCTCCAGGCCCTGCACCTTCCGGCTGACGCCGCAGGCGAAGGTCATGACATAGACCGCGCTGCCCGGGCCGTCCTGGACGATGATTTCCTGGAAACGGCCATACAGCTTCGCCTGTACGGCCGTGTCGGTCGTGGAGCGGGCGGCGTCGAGCAGCCGGTCGACCTCCTCGTTACGGTAGTGCCAGAGCGTGTTGTTCCAGTCCCCTGTCGAGTGGAAGAAATCATAGAGGGTCAGATCGGGGGTGGTCGCGCCCAGGAACTGGTCGACATTGAAGGGAACCTGGCCCTCCATCTCGGCGAAAAACTTGTCCTGCGGTTCGACATGCAGCAGGACTGTTACGCCCGCCGCCTTGGCCGCGTCGCGGAAGGCCGTCGCGAGCCGCTCCATTGGCGGCGAGTTGCCGGGGACGTACATCTCGACCGTCAGGCCGTTGGGAAAACCGGCCTCCGTCAGCAGTCTCCTGGCGCCAGGAATATCCGAACCCATCGGAATGTCGGACCGGTAATAGGGGTTGATCGGCGGGATGGGCGAAACGGTCGGCGTGGCATGGCCGAAGGTCGCGACGTCGGTAAAGTACGGCTTGTCGATGATCTTGAGGAAGGCGGCGCGGACGCGTGGGTCGTCGAAGGGTTTCATGCCGCAATGCATGACGAAGCCCTGCCAGAACCCGCTCTGGATCTCGGCGACGGTGGCGACGCTGCTGCGGTGGAGCTTGTCGACCTGTTCGGGCGGCAGGTCGAACACGATGTCGATCTCGCCGCTTTCGAGCGCCGCCACCGCGATGGTGTATTCCGGTATGATCTGGAAGACGGCCCGCGCCATCTTGGGCACGCCCGGCACGAAATAGTCCGGGTTGCGTTCCAGCACCATGTGGTCGCCTGGGAGATACTCGACGAGGCGGAACGGGCCCGTGCCGACCGGGTGGGTGGTCAGCGTGTCCGCTGCGCTTTCGGTCAGGATGAAGGATTCGTAGCTGCCGACCAGGGCCGGCATTTCGGCATAGGGGATCGAGAGCGTGAAGCGCACGGTCATCGGGTCGATCGCCTCGATGGCGGAGACGATGCTGAGCCGGGCCATCATCACCGAGCCGACCGCGGCGTCGCGCATGCGGTTGTAGGAATAGAGCACGTCTGTCGCGTCGAACGGCTTGCCGTTGTGGAATTTCACGCCGGGACGCAGCGTGAAGGTCCAGCTCTTGAGGTCGGGGCTCGATTCCCAGCTGGTCGCGAGATCGGGCAGCACCCGTAGCTTTTCGTCGTTGGTGGTCAGCCGGTTGAAGACCGAATTGGCGTAGTTGAACTCCATCCCGCCGGTGCGGAACTTGGCGGGATCGAGCGTGCCGATCGGCACCGGGAAGGCGACGCGGATCGTGTCGTTTTCCCCTGCCCGGGCAGGGAGCGCCGCCCATGCCGCCGCGGCGGCCCCGAGGACGATGGTTTCCCGTCGCGTGAGACCGCCCTGCGGCGTCACCGCCGAGCCCCGCGTCCCAACTGCCAGAGCGCCAGCACGCTGAGCGCCACGCTGACCAGCGAGATCAGCGCGTTCAGGCAATAGATCAGCGGGATGTGCGAGGCGCGGGCCGAGGCCTCTGCCCAGGTGTAGAGCGGCAGGGTCTGGAACCGGCCATAGACGAAGATGCTGCGCGGCAATTCGGTCAGCGACAGCAGGAAGCCGAACAGGCCCGCGGTCATGATGCCGGGCATCAGGAGCGGCCGCTCGATGTCCCAGAATCGTCGCCAGGGGCCGGCGCCGAGATCGGCCGCGGCCTCCAGCAGCCGTCCGTCGAACCGGACGCTGACGACCAGCATGCCGAGCAGCGCGAAGGGGAAGGCCCAGATGAAATGGCAGAGCACCAGCGCCCAGGCGCCCATCTTCCAGCCGATCAGCATGCGGTAGAAAATGAACACATTGATCCCGATGACGATGCCGGGGATGACCAGCGGCAGGAGAAACCCTCCCAGCAACAATGCCTGGTTGTGCGCCATGCGCGGCAGGACCCTGCCGACCAGGGTCGCGGCGGCGATGCACAGAACCGACACGATCAGCGCGATCTCGATCGACCGAATCAGGGGTTGGACCCAGGCCGGCTGATCGAACAGGCTTCGGTACCATTGCAACGTGAAGGGGCCGGGAAAACCCGACAGGGGGTCGAGGCTGATCGACAGAACGCCCAGCCAGAGGACGGGCGCGTAGATCAGGAAGGTGATGCCGAAGCCGCCGAGCAGCGTCAGGCGGACCGCCAGAGTGCCGAGGCGCCGTTCGCGGCGGACCGCCGCGCGCAGTTCGGCGCTGATGCCGTCGTTGGTGCCGAGCGCCAGCGTCATGCCGCGGCCCTTCCGGCGATGCCGGCGATTCGCCCGCGCACCAGCCACAGCAGGCCGAGCAGGGCGAAGAGCAGGATCAGCACGATCGCGGCGAACGCCGCCGCCACCGAATAGTTCATCGAGGTCGACAGGTTCATCACCGAATCGGCGATGTATTCCTTCGTGCCGCCGCCCAGCAGGGTCGGCACCACGTTGTCCCCCAATATCGGGATGAACGTGAATATGGCTCCGGCCAGCATGCCGGGCATCGCCAGCGGCGCCACGATATTGCGGAGTGTGGCGGCGGGGCTCGCGCCCAAATCGGAGCTGGCTTTGAGCAATTCGTCGTCGATCAGCGTGATGGACAGGTACAGCGGCCAGACCATGTTCGGGAAATAGCTCGCGACCAGGCCCAGGTAAACCGAGAAATCGGAAAACAGCAGCCATTCGATCGGCGCGCCGATCAGGTGCAGCTTCAACAGCGTCGTGTTGATCAGGCCGGTCGAGCCCAGGATGGTCCGCCAGACGATCACGCGCGCCGAGGGATCGAGGAAGAACGGCACCGTCAGGCAGATCTGCGTGAAGACGACAAGTCTTTGCGACCCGGCCCGCTTCGCCAGCCAATAGGCGAATGGAAACCCCACCACGAAGCAGATCAGCGTGACGAACGCCGCCACCTCCACCGTGCGCAGCACCACCTCCCAACGCCCGGTTTCCAGAATGTCCCGATAGGATTGCAGCGACAGCGACCAGTCGATCCGGACTCCATGCACACGCAGGAGCGACAAACCGACGACCAGCAACATCGGGGCCAGGACGCCGGCGGCCCAGACCGCCGCGAAGCCGTAGACTTCGACATGCCCCATGCGGAAGCGACCACGCACGCCAGCGATGCCGCTTTTCGCGTGACTATCCGCCGTCATGGCAATCGCTGAAGGCATAGGCGCGTCGTCCAACCTGAAATCTCCGTTCCGACGGCCACCGTCCCGCCCCCGTCCACAGGAGAGGTTCAAGTATTATGCCAAGCGACGCAAGTGCTTGGATTACTGGTCCCGAGAGAGGTTATTGTTGTCTATATTTTGAGCTTTTGTTAACAATCCTGCCACCTTTTTGCGCAGGCGCATACCCCTGCTGGGGCGTTTCTATCGGCGGCGGCAATGTGCGGCCGGTGGCATGTGATTTGCGTTGCAGCTGTGTCTATAGCCGGACATGGTGGCATCGGCCTTAGGGGAACGCTGCAGAGCGAACGCTCCATCAGGGTGCGGGGGTTGGTAATTTGGCATTGATTCGAAATCGTCTCACCGGATTTAGCCGCCGCCGGTTCATGCGGGGCGCGTCAGTGGCGCTGGCCGCCGCGGCCGCGGGCGAGAGCCTGCTTCCCCGGGTCAGGCGGGCGAAAGCCGCGCCGGCGGCCGACAACGTCGTCCGTGTGCTGGGCATCTCGAATGGTGCGCCCAACAGTTGGGCCGAATTCGAGAAAGATACCGGGCTGAAGGTGGAATGGACGCCGATCGGCGACGATGTCGGCGTATTCCTGCACGAAATGATCGCGAACGATGCGGGCGAAAATTACGATGTCGTGACCTGCCTGAGCGGCGCCTATGAGCCGCTGGCCGACCAGGACCTGCTGCTGCCCATCGACACAGCGCGGCTGAAAAACTGGCAGGGCGCATCCGAACTGATCCGTAAGGCGACGCCACTGGCGGCCAACGGCAAGGGCGCCTGGGGTATCCCGTTCCAGATGAACGCCGACGCCTTCTGCTATTTCTGGAAGGATCTGGGCGAGCCCGACGCGCCTGCCGAAGTGTCCTGGAAGATATTGTTCGACGACCAGCGGACGCTCGGCAAGGTTGCGCTGGACGGCGGGCTCTACATGATCCCCTACTGTGCCATCTATCTGAAATATCACAAGATCGTGGACATTGGCGATATCGTCAACATGACTCGCAGCGAATGCGACAGCGTCGCGAACTATCTGCTGGAACGCAAGAAGGCCGGCCAATTCCGCACGCTTTACAAATCCTATGACGAACAGGTGCAGTTGCTGACCAACCGCGAGGTCCTGGCCGAAACCTGCTGGGAGCCGGCGACCCGCGCGGCCCAGGCGAAGGGGCTGCAGGTCGCCCATGCCTATACGGTCGAAGGCTACGATAAATGGGCGCAGAGCCTGATGATCCCGGCTCAGGTGAAGGGCAGAGGCGGCGTCGACAAGGCGCATGCGTTGATCAACTGGCTGATGGGCGGGTCCTATGCCGCCGAGAAGTCCTCGACCGAAGGTTACCTGACGCCCCGGCCCGATCTGGGGATCGAATACGCCAAAGAACATGGCTGGGCGCCCGAGAAGGTGGCCGCGATCGAAGCCACCGCAACCAAGATGAACACGAAGTTCCTCAAGGACCTCTATTGGGACCCCGGCTACACCAAGAGCCTGGAGTATTATGAAATGGCGATGGCGCGATTCAGGAATTAAGATGCGCCGCGCGTCTCGACCCGACGTTGCGCCTCGCGAACGTGGTCGGCGGTCGTGATCGGCGCATAGCGTGCCGGGCGGTCGGGTCCGCTGCAATGAGGCAGGCAGGCAACCACGTAATCCGGGTTGCCGTCGAGGAAGAACGGCACCGAATATCGATCAGTTCTGGACACATTCACGACCCGATGCTGTGTCGATTTATAGATGTCATTGGTCCAGCGCGCCATCAGATCGCCGAGATTGACGACATAGGTACCAGGGATCGGCGGCGCATGGACCCATCCGCCTTCGCCATCCCGAACCTGGAGTCCGCCGGTGCCGTCCTGCAGCAGGATGGTGATCGCTCCGAAATCCGTATGCGCGCCGGCGCCGATTTCGCCCCGAGCCGATCGGACCTTTTGCTCTGGATAATGCAGCAGGCGCAGCAGGGCCACCGGTTCATGGCAAAACGGCGCGAAATAACCATCCGCCAAACCGAGCGAGCGGCCGATGCCGTCGAGCAGCAGCCGGCTCAATGACAGCATGATCTCGAAATATTCGGTCATCGTGCGGTGAAAGGCCGGCAGGCCGTCCGGCCACAGGTTCGGTCCGTGGTTGAGCTTGCGGGCGACGACACGCGGGTCGGTTTCCGGCAACTCCGGCCCGACGTCGAACGCTTCCTTGAGGTCGGGCGCGGTTCCCGGCTCGAGCGTCTGATACCCGAACGGCTCATAGCCGCGGCCGCAGACCGAAAGGTCGCGGGACACCGCGGATTTTGCGTCCACAGGCAGGGAGAAAAAGGTCTTCGTTTCGTGGATGACCCGATCGATCAGGTGCGGCGGCACGCCATGACCCGTGATGTAAAAAAATGCCTTGTCGCGGCAGGCGTCGCCGATCCGGTTTGCAACGGCCTCAAGGTCAACCCGTTTCTTCGACCGCAGCCCGCCGATGTCGATCACGGGAAGGGAACTGACCGGAACCGACCGCGCCGATGTTGATACCGCTGACATGATCTCCATTCCGAGGGCCATGGCTACCCAGACCCGGGTCAGCCTTGATCGATCGCACCGAACGCAATATTGTTTTCATTCTTCTATTGAATTGTAAACATTCTATGGCCCGGTCAAAGGTGATGAGTCCAGACAATCGCCCGTTCCAAGCCGGCAATTGGGGGGACTGAATCGTAATGAAATTCTCCGGAGCGGGGCGGGCTTTCGCTCCCCACTTCGCGGGCAGCGGCGCTTGCAAAGCCGACGCCTCCTTCTTTCCGAGGTGAACCGCATGCACCTGACCGCGGCCTATGACAATCGGGCCCATGTCGGCGATTGGCGCGGAGTTCTGGCGCGCTGGGCCGAGGACAGCGCCAGACTTTACAAGACCAAGTCAGTTCATCGCGATCTTCGCTACGGCGCGTCTCCGCGCCAACGCCTCGATTTCTTCCCGGCCTCCACGGCCGGGCGGCCGACCCTTCTCTATATCCATGGTGGCTACTGGCAATGGATCGACAAGGAAGACGAAGCGTTTGTCGCGGAAGGGATGCTCACGCATGATATCAACGTGGTCCTGTGCGAATACAGACTTTGCCCGGAAGTGCAATTCGACGATGTGGTCGACGATGTGGGCGCTGCAGCGGACTGGCTGGCTGGGCGTCTTGCCGACTATGGCGGCGATCCCAATCGCCTGTTCGTCGCCGGCAGTTCGGCCGGGGCGCATCTGGCGGCGACGCTGCTGGGCCGTTCCTCGGTCAAGGGTGCGCTGCTGGTCAGCGGCATCTATGATCTGGAGCCCATCGTGCATACAGGGCTGAACGATGCGCTGGGATTGAGCATCGCGGCTGCGGGGCGCAACTCACCGATCTTGTATTTGCCGCGCTCGTCCGTGCCAGTCTGTTTTGCGATGGGCGCCGATGAGTTGCCGGAAATGAAGCGCCAGACCAGCGACTACTACGCGGCCTGGAAGATGCATGGCTTGCAGGGCTGGTGCGAAACGGTGTCCGGCGCGAACCATTTCACCGTCATGGATCAGTTGCAGCAGTCTGACGGCATCCTGATGCGCGCGGTGCTTCGGCTTTGCGGCATGCGAACATCGATCGACCGATGAATGTGAAGGAAGCAGAGATGAACCATTTTGCGAACCGGTCGGGAGATTTCGATTCCATTCCGGTCATCGATTTCGGCGGACTGCCGAGGGGAGAATCGGAGGTCGCCGAGGCGCTCCGGGATGCTTGCACCAATGTCGGGTTTTTCTACCTCGTCAATCACGGCATAGATGGCGATCTGATCGACGAGATGTTCATCCAGTGTAAGCGCTTCTTCGCCCTTCCGCTCGACGACAAGTTGCAGCTTCACGTGAAGAGGTCGGCCCACCTCCTGGGGTACATCGCCATGCAGGATGAAAAGACCAACGCGCTGGCGAAACAGGGCGACCTGCATGAGGCGTTTGACTTCGTGCCGCCCGACTTGGAAGCCGATGGCGAGCTTATGGCGGGTGATTTCCGCCAGATCGGCAACCTTTGGCCCGATCATTTGACGGGGTTCGAAGAGACACTGCTGCGCTACAGCATCGCAATGAAGCGGCTTTCCCGGCAGCTCTTCCGGGCGTTCGCCCTGGCGCTGGAATTGCCCGATGATTACTTCGCCGCCCTGACGAACCGGCCGATGACGCTGGTACGCATGCTGCACTATCCCAGCCAGCCGGGCCCGTTCGACGAATCACGGCTCGGGACCGGCGCGCACACCGATCATGAATGCTTCACGATTCTGCGTCAGGACGAGGTGAAGGCGCTTCAGGTCCGCAATCGCCGTGGAGAATGGATTGACGCACCGCCCATGCCGGGCGCCTTCGTCGTCAATATCGGCGACCAGATGGCGCGCTGGACCAACGGGTTGTTCGCCTCGACCCCGCATCGCGTCGCCAATTTGTCGGGCCGCGCGCGTCATTCGATCCCGTGCTTCGTCGGGGCCAACGCAGAGGCAGTGATTCAGGCCTTGCCAAGCTGCGTCAGCGCCGCGAACCCTGCGAAATTCGCCCCCGTCGTCGCAGGCGAATATGTATCGGCCCTGATCTACCATAACCTTCACGGCAATCAGCAGCCGCACCCTCTGAAGCAGGGAACGGCGTGATGAGATTTTGCCCGCCGGATCCCTTGGGCGTGGGAGAGGATGGTGCTCTAGATCGCGTCGGCGAATTCGGCGTCGTCGTTTGATGTTGGCGCAGCCCTGGCGGCGGCCGTTTCAGTAAAAGCCCGTGATCGGCCAAGCAATCGCTCACATTCGGCCGGTCAGTCACGGCTTCGGTTTCGACTCCGTCGGATGGCCGACCGGTCGCCACGCCCGTTTCCCATCGCGCGCCAGCAGGTCATGAGCTGCCTTGGGACCGTCGCTGCCGGAGTCGTAGGCATGAATGCCGTCCGGTTCCGCTGCCCAGGCATCGAGCGCCGGCTGCACGACGCGCCAAGCCTGCTCCACCATGTCGGCGCGCATGAACAGCGTCGAATCGCCAATCATCACGTCATAGATCAGGGTTTCGTAGCCGACATTGGGTTCCTCGGGAAACCAGTCATTGTACTGGAAGTCCATCTTCACGGCGGCAAGATCCACCACCGGACCCCGGCGCTTGACCTCGAATTGCAATGAGATTCCCTCATCCGGTGCGATCCGAAGCACCAGCCAGTTGGGCCGCAACCGCTCGACCGGGGTATGCTGGAAGGCTGCCGACGGCGCCTGTTTGAAGCGGATCGCGATCTCGGTCAGTCGCTGCGACATGTGCTTGCCCGTGCGGCAATAGAACGGCACGCCGGCCCAGCGCCAATTGTCGATTTCGAGTTCCATCGCAACAAAGGTCTCGGTGTTGGACTCGGCCGAAACCTTAGGCTCCTGGCGATAGGCATTGACCGGCTTGCCCAGCACCGTACCGGCCCCATACTGGCCGCGCACGACCTGTTCAGGCTTGATCGCCGGCATAGCCGCAAAGACCTCGGCTTTCTTGGTACGGATAGAGGCGGCGTCAAAGGCGGTGGGCGGCTCCATGGCGACCATCGACAGAAGCGTGAACATATGGTTCGGGATCATGTCGCGCAGCGCCCCGGTCGCCTCGTAGAACTCGCCACGCAGTTCGACACCCACCGTTTCCGCCGCGGTGATCTGCACATGATCTATGCGGTCCCGGTTCCAGATCGGCTCGAACAGCCCGTTGGCGAAGCGGAACGCCATGATGCTCTGCACTGCATCCTTTCCCAGATAGTGGTCGATCCGGAAAATCTGGTCTTCGCTGAGGGTCCGCAAGATACTGGCGTTCAGGGCGCGCGCTGATTCCAGGCTGTGGCCAAACGGTTTTTCGATGACTACGCGGCGCCAATACTGGCGTTTACCGGTCTCATCCTCCTGCTGGTCGGTCAGCTTGGCGACGCCCAAATGCTCCACGATCGTGCCGAAGAAGTGGTCCGCGACCGCCAGGTAGAAAATGGCGTTACCATTGGTGCCGTGGGTCGTTTCGGCTTCGGCCAGGGCGTTGCCGAGCTTTTGATACAGCGCAGGGTCGGTCAGGTCGCCCGGGACATACGACAATGCGCCCGCAAGCCGCGCCCACGCCGCCTCATCGATATAGCCCTCGTCGGTGTCGGATTTGCCGTTGCCGAGACGCTGCCTCAGCTTGTGGTATAATTCATCGCGCCAACTTTCGGTCGACATGTCCGACCGCGATACGCCGATCAGTGCGAAATTTGCCGGCAGCACATTGGTTCGCGCGAGATTGTAGAGTGCCGGAATCACCAGGCGGTGGGTCAGGTCGCCGCTGGCGCCGAAAATCACCATTGCGCAAGCGTCAGCCGGGGCGGGATGCCGCCGGGGTGCGCAATCCATCAGCTCGGCCGCCTGGGTGAGCGGGACATCTTGTTCGTCCGGCATGGCTTACTCCGCGTTCCGCTCGCGTGCCGACACTTCGGCGCTAGCAACCGGTTCTTTATCTTTGGCTGTCTCTGGATCCTCGCCCGAATCCTGAACGAATGCCAGGAGAACCTCCAGCGGTGGCTCCTCGTCCGGCGCTGCGCGAGCAACGGCGTTAGGGTCACACACCGCGTAATGATATGCCGCCCTCATCGGATGGCATGAGATGTTGCCGCCCGTGCGCCCTGGTCCGATCATCGCGATGTGCATTGGCTACGTCCCTCGATAAGACAACCGGTATTCGGACGTTGTATTCTTCATGCCAACCATTGCCGCCCGCCTATGCGCCAATTCTGACGAAGGGAC
>Ga0302319_10024673_pt1 | contig 10676 bp, 9 predicted proteins | sample Bog_T0_2_FD_203319 | JGI IMG/M metagenome (GOLD analysis project Ga0302319, IMG submission 203319) | Peat permafrost microbial communities from Stordalen Mire near Abisko, Sweden - Bog_T0_2 | ecosystem: Environmental > Terrestrial > Soil > Wetlands > Peat | place: Sweden: Abisko, Stordalen Mire... | reverse complement strand
CTCACCGCCATCCGCGCCGCCAGCACCGGCCTCGCCGAGATGCGCCAGCTCACCCCAGGCCAGTCCGACCTCATCTCCCTCATCGACGAGCAAACCGGCCTCCTCAATGAGCTCACCACCCGCCTGCTCACCACCGCCCGCCTCGATTCCCAGGAGATCACCATCCACGCCACCTCCGTCGGCGTCGCTCCCATGATCGACGAAGTCCTCTCCAGCCTCAAAGACCGCCTTGCCAACAACCGCGTCCTCGTCGAAATGGAGCGCGACGACTTCGTTCTCTGTTGCGACCGGCAGCTGATGCACGCTCTTCTCACCCAATACGTCGACAACGCGGGCAAATACTCCTCCTACGGCACCACCATCACCATCCGCGTCATCCAATCCAAGTCGGAGATGATCTTCTCCGTCCTCAGCCACGGTCCCGTCATTCCCCTCGCCGACCGTGAGCGTATCTTCGACCGTTACTACCGTTCTTCCAATTCCTCCAACCGCGCCAGCGGCACCGGAATCGGCCTCTCCGTCGCCAAGCGCGTTGCGCGGGTGCACGGAGGCCACGTCTGGGTCACCAGCGAAGAGGGGGAAGGCACCACATTCTCCGCGGCAATTCCTACCACTCTGCCCCGGAAAGGACTGCAATGAAATTTCCAAACCTCCGCATTCTTCTCGTGGACGACGAATCCGCCATCCGCCGCGCACTGCGCCCCGCGCTTCTTGAACTCGGCTTCCAGGTCGTCGAGGCTTCCCGCGGCGAAGAAGCCATCCAGCAGCTCCGCGCCGGCAACTTCGATGTCATCCTCCTCGACATCAACATGCCCGGCATCGGCGGCCTCGAAACCCTGCGCCGCATTCGCACCTTCGCGCCCCGCCTGCCCATCCTCATGGTCACCGTCCGCGACGGCGAAGAAGAGAAAGTCGAAGCCCTCGAGTCCGGCGCGGACGACTACGTCACCAAGCCCTTCAGCACACGCGAGCTCATCGCCCGCATCCGCGCCGCCGTCCGCCGCGTCAAGGCGCCCGTCCCCGTCGAAGACACCCCCATCGAAATCGGAGAGATCCGCCTCAACCCCACACGCCGCATCGTCACCAAGCGCGGACAGCCCATCCACCTCACCCGCAAGGAATACGACATCCTGCACTTCCTCATGATGCACGCCGGCCGCGTCGTCACCTACTCCAAACTCCTCACCGCCGTCTGGGGCGACGCCTTCCGCGAAGATGTCGAGTACCTCCGCACCTTCATTCGCCAATTGCGCAAAAAGCTCTGCGACGACCCTGCCAACCCCACCTATCTGCTCACCGATGTCTACGTCGGCTACCGCTTCGTCGACCCGCAAATGTTCCAGGAAAGCACCAAGTACGAGTCGGAAGACCCCGAGGAATCCGCCGAATCCCTCCTCGAAGGCCTCTCCGCAAGCTGAGCAACAAACCGGCGTTCCAAGGGAGCAGGCCCACTCCACCGCTTGAGTTGAAAATTTGAAAAGTCAGGGTCGTTTGAGCGAGTCACCCCTCCGATAAACAGAGCCCCGGCTAACTTGCTCGCCTGCTACTTCAAAACCCAGGCGCCATCCCGGCAATCAGTTTGTTCACGAGGAACGCCGCGAAGAACCTCTCTCCTCGCTCCAGGGAACCTCTGATAAAGCCGCTGTTTTGCTAGGGCGCGGCTTCAGCTAAAACCTCGCACTACCGCAAAACCGAGGTTTTCCGCAGCCTGTAAAGTCCGCCTAATTTGGCTTATCTAATTTGGGGGTTGAAACTCCCGCGTCCCTCCGTCTGCCTGGGCCAACGCCACCATATCCGGCTCATATACTGGTTTCGAGGTGTATTGTGGGCAAGCATGAGCGGTCGCGGGCGTTGCAGTTGCGGGCGGAGGGGTATTTTCCGGGTGGGGTGAATTCCCCTGTGCGAGGGTTTCGGTCCGTGGGGGGCGAGCCGCCGTTTGTGGCGCGTGCCGAGGGGGCTTATCTGTATGACGCGGACGGAAACCGGTACATCGACTACTTTGGCTCGTGGGGACCGATGATTCTGGGTCATGCGTTTCCGCCGGTGGTGGAGGCGATTGCGCGGGCGGCGCGGGACTCGGCGAGCTTTGGGGCGTCGACGGCGGCGGAGGGCGACCTGGCTGAGCTGGTGGTGGCCTGCTATCCGGGGATTGAACGGCTGCGGTTTGTGAGCTCGGGGACGGAGGCGACGATGTCGGCGATTCGCGTGGCGCGGGCGGCGACGGGGCGAAAGCGGATTGTGAAGTTTGAGGGCTGCTATCACGGACACGCGGATGGACTGCTGGTGAAGGCTGGTTCAGGGGTCGCGACCTTGGGGATTCCCGGGTCGGCGGGGGTGCCGGAGGAGATTGCGCAACTGACGCTGGCTTTGCCCTACAACGACCTGGGCGCGGCGGAAGAGGCGTTTGCGGCGTATCCGGAGGAGATTGCGGGGGTGATTCTGGAGCCGGTGGTGGGGAATGCTGGGTGTATCGCGCCGGCGGAGGGGTACCTGGAGGGGCTGCGCCGCTTGACTGCCGAAAACGGCGCGCTGCTGATTGTGGATGAGGTGATGACCGGATTCCGGGTGGCGCTGGGCGGAGCGCTGGAGCTGTATGGCGTGGACGCGGATCTGGTGACGCTGGGGAAGATTGTGGGCGGCGGGCTGCCGTGCGGGGTATTTGGCGGGAAGCGCAGGTATATGGAGCTGCTGGCGCCGCTGGGGCCGGTGTACCAGGCTGGAACGCTGAGCGGAAACCCGCTGGCGATGGCGGCGGGTAAGGCGACGGTCGGCCACCTGCGGGAACATGCTTCGACGGTGTATCCGCAGTTGGAGAAGACGTCGAAGGCGGTGGCCGACGGGGTAGCGGCGGAGGCGGCGCGGGCCGGTGTCACTTTGACGCTGAACCGCGTAGGGTCGATGTGGACGTGGTTCTTTACGCCTGGGCCGGTCGAGGACTATGACGACGCGGCGAAGAGCGATGCGGCAGCTTTTGGGCGATTTCACCGGGCGATGCTGGAGGCGGGGGTTTGGCTGCCGCCCTCTCAGTTTGAGGCGATGTTTTTGGGGATGGCGCATGGGGCGGCGGAGGTGGCGGCTACGGTGGAGGCGGCGCGAGGGGCGTTCGCGGCGTTGCCGGCCTCGGGAGCGGAGAGATGAGCGACTTGAAGTCACAATTTGTGACCTCAAATTCGGAGATACCGCCGGAGATTATCGAGCGGCGGACTCTGCTCGTTCGCGGTTAAAAAGTGATGCTGGACGCCGATCTGGCGGAGCTCTATGAGGTTGAAACCAAGGAGCTTAATCGCGCGGTTCGGCGCAACCTGGAGCGATTCCCGGAAGACTTCATGTTTCAGTTGAGCGTGGAGGAGTTCGGCAACTTGAGGTTCCAATCTGTCACCTCAAGTTCGTGGGGTGGACGACGATTCCGCCCCTATGCCTTTGCCGAACAGGACGTGGCGATGCTTTCGAGCGTATTGCGGAGCCCGCGCGGTGCAGGTGAACATTGCCATTTTGCGGGCGTTTGTGAAGTTGCGGGAGATTCTGGGTTCGCATCGCGATCTGGCGCGGCGTCTTGAGGAGATGGAGAGCAAGTACGACGAGCAGTTCCGGGTGGTTTTCGACGCGATTCGGGAGTTGATGACGCCGCCGGAGAAGCCGGCTCGCCGGATCGGGTTTGGCGCGCCGATGGGCGGCGGAGAAGAGGGATAAGAGGACGGGCGGATGCTGCGAACGGTGGTATGCGTTCCCGCTCCGCAGCGGGCGGATGAATTTCGACATGGGGGCATCCGAGTGGCTTTGAGGGAAGAATCGCGGCTGCCCCGGGATGTTTGTCGAGAAGTAGCGAGTTAGCCTGTCAGCGGGTAGGGTGAATTCGCCGCCGTTTGTCCAAGCTGAAACTTGGTGAGAGTGTGGATAGTCACGGTCGCATGAGTTTCTGAATGGGTCCTCACGGTGGAGCGCTAACGTTCCCAGGAATTTAGATTGACGCACTGGAAAGAAGTCCTGAAGCGGTCAAGGAGAATTGCGGCGGCGGCGACGGATGCGCCGCGGTCGGCGGCGAGGGAGAGGTGGCCGCCGTCGTGGAGGACGAGGTTGGTCGCGTGGCCGCGCTGGGTGTTTCGGTGGATGGCGGCGGCGAGCCTGGCGGCGATGGGTTCCGGGGTGGGGGTGGACCAGTCGGTGGTCATGGCGTTCCAGGTCACGGGGACGAGACCGAGTTCGCGGGCGATGCGGAGGGTGTCTGGGCGGCGTGCGCCGAAGGGTGGGCGGAAATAACGGACTGACTGGCCGGTGATCGACTGGAGCTCGGCGGTGGTGCTGTGAAGCTCTTCTCGGGTTTTGCGCTGGTTGGTGAGGGCGAGGTTGGGGTGGTTCCAGGTGTGGTTGCCGATGAGGTGCCCGGCCTGGTGGATTTGCTGGACCAGCGGGCGCTGGGTGGAGGCGTATTTGCCGAGCAGGAAAAAGGTGGCGCGGACGTTGTGCTTGGCGAGGATTTCGAGGAGTTGGGGGGTCCATTGGGGGTGGGGGCCGTCGTCGAAGGTGAGGGCGAGTTCGTTGGGCTTGCGCGGGGCGATGAGGGTGGGGCCGAAGAGCTGGGAGGCTGGCCAGAGGGCGGCGTAGGCGTATCCGCCGCAGGCGAGACCGACGGCGGTAGCGCCGATTGCACCGTCGAGAATTGCCTGGGCAAGTTCCATCGTGCGAGAGACTCCTGTCTCATCATCCGCCATGGGGCTTTGCATTCACAATGCGGCTGGGCGTAAACTCGGACTTGTTTAGGCCGCATCCTGAGCGCACGGAGCGGCACTGGAGACGATATGAGTCTGACTACTCCCCGTGAAGGGCGGAATTCCGCCTCCCCTTCGAATTCACTGACAACCAAGGTAACGATGCCCGCGCTGGCTGGGATGAAGCGCGAGGGCAAGCCGATTACGGCGCTGACCGCCTATGATTACGCGACTTCGCGGCTGGTGGACGAGGCGGGGATCGACCTGATTCTGGTGGGCGACTCGCTGGCGATGGTGGTGCTGGGGCACGACAACACACTGTCGGTGACGGTGGATGAGATGCTGCACCATACGCGGGCGGTGCGGCGGGCGGTGAGAAGGGCGCTGGTGGTGGCGGATATGCCGTTTGGCAGCTACCACGCCTCGATTCGCGAGGGTGTGGCGAACGCGGTGCGGTTTGTGAAAGAAGCGGGCGCGGAGGCGGTGAAGATTGAGGGGCCGCGGGTGGAGCTGGTGCGAGCGCTGACGGAGGCGGAGATTCCGGTGGTGGGGCATCTGGGGTTGACTCCGCAGAGCGTACACAGGATGGGAGGCTACCGGGTTCAGGCGCGGACGGCAGAGACCGTGCTGCGGCTGCGGGCGGACGCGGAGGCGCTGGCGGAGGCTGGAGCGGGCGCGCTGGTGCTGGAGGGTGTTCCGCGCGAGGTGGCCGCGGCGGTGACGGCGGATTTGGCGATTCCGACAATCGGGATTGGAGCCGGGCCGGAGTGCGATGGGCAGATTCTGGTCCTCCACGACATTCTCAATCTGACTTTTGCGCCTCATGCCAAGTTTGTGCGCCAGTATGCGGACGTGGCGGCGGTGGTGATGGGCGCGTTGGAGCAATATCGCGAGGATGTGGAGCAGCGGCGGTTCCCTTTGGATGCGGAGAGCTATCACCTGCCTGCGGCGACGCGGACGGCGGCGCTGATTCCCGTGGGTCCGAGGAAGTAGCTTGCAGATCGTCAGGACAGTTGGGGAGTTGAGGCATTGGTCGCGGGAGGCGCGGCGGGGTGGCCGCTCCGTGGGCCTTGTGCCGACGATGGGTGCGCTGCATGACGGGCACCTCTCGCTGGTGCGGGCGGCGCGGGCCGCCTGCGATGCGGTGGCGGTGAGCATCTTCGTGAATCCGACACAATTTGGGCCGAACGAGGATTTCGCGCTGTATCCGCGAACCTTCGAGGCGGATTGCGCGCTGCTGGCGGATACCGGGGTGGACGTAGTGTTTGCCCCGGCTCCGGTGGAGATGTATCCGGCGGGATCGGCGACGTTTGTGGATGTGGAAGGGCTGAGCGGACGCCTGGATGGAGCCTCGCGGCCGGGGCACTTTCGCGGCGTGGCGACGGTGGTGGCGAGGCTTTTCATTGCGGCTGAACCGGACCGAGCGTTTTTTGGCCAGAAGGATGCGGCGCAGGTGGCGGTGCTGCGGCGGATGACGGCGGATCTGGGGCTGCCGGTGGAAGTGGTGGTTTGCCCGATTGTGCGCGAGGCGGATGGGCTGGCGATGAGCTCGCGGAACCGCTATTTGTCGGCCGAAGAGCGCGGACAGGCGCTGGCGCTGAGCCGGGCGCTGGAGGCGGCGCAGGCCCTGTATGGCGGTGGGGAGCGGCGGGCGGCGAAACTGGTGGAGGCGGCGCGGCGGGTGTTTGCCGGGGAGCCGGAGGTTCGCGTGGATTACATCGCCGCTGTGGATTGGGCTACGCTGGAGCCGGTGGAGCTTGCGGGGCCGGGGACGCTGTTTGCTGTGGCGGCATACGTGGGCAACACGCGGCTGATCGATAATTGCATTCTCTGAGAAAGTGTCTTGTTTCCGATTGAGCGAGGGATCCGCTCTTGGGGGAGAAGCGAGTTCTTCGCTTCGCTGCGCATGAACAAATTTCTGCGGAGGGCGGGATAGCCGGTTTTTTTGGGGTGCGAACGGAGTCGCGGGCCCTTTGACTGCGTTTGGCGCAAAGAACGGGTCAGACTCCGCTCCTTATGAACAAAGAGTTTTCGACGCGGCGGTTTTGGGGACAGTTTGGCAAGTTGGCTGGTTTGGTTGTTTATCGGAGGCGTAACTTGCCAACGCAAGTCCGGCTGCTTCTCATGAACAAAACCAGGCCGGCCTCTGTGAAACCCACCCAGGCCGGAAAAACAAGTACCCGGCGTGGGTGGGGCACCCATAAGCGCCAAGATAAGCCTTTTCGTTCAATGGCCGAAACTGAAGATTGGCAAGTGCGATTTCCCCCGAATAGCCGACAATCCTTTCTGGGACGTGTTCTTCGACTAAGCATTCCGGGAACGTCTCCAAAGCAGTTCGCCCCAGAATATGGAAACCACATAGATGGCGAAGGCAACGGCCAAAACCCAGAGTCCCGCCCTTGCCGCTCCGATTCCAGCTAATCCACCCAGGAGAACCTGTGCTACTCCGAAACGTGGATCTCCTCCGACGAAACGCCATCTACGCTGATTCGCCCGCTGCCTCAGCGACGGGTATCGTCCGGCTGCGAGAGCGACCAGGCCAAATGCAACGCCTGTTCGTAAACTTAGGAGTGAAACCATGACGGCGAGCGGGATCAGGAAAGTCATGTCTTGCGTGACGAGCAGTTTCCACCCTGCTATCGGTAGGAGACGATAGCGCAGCAACGCTCGCCCTTCATCCAGACGGAGCATGCGTTGCGCAATCGTGCTCATTGCAATACCCACGAATAGCGAAATCATCGGAAATGCTTCGGGCTCCGGCGCCCTCCCAAACAGTCGATAAAGGGTTCCGGCAATGGCGATAAGCAGAGCGGCCCAAAAGTCCAGGGTTCCCAACAGTTCCCGCCACGTCTCTTGCGCGATTCCGCCGACCCTCAAGGGCGTCCTTGAGATGTTGAGACCTGCAGGCGTCCTTAGCTCGAACGGCAGGCGGCCAACGGCGTATACCGTCCCATGGACGATTAGTGCCAGTAAAACAAAAAAGAGACCCGCGGCTAGGCCCATCCAGAACAGATAACCAAAGAACAACAACATAAATACTGGATTCAACGCGAAACTTACGGAACTGAGTAAGAGTCTTTGTTTACGCGTCAGCGGCCACGTAGCGACTCGCTCCTGGGGCAATCTATGCTGTGTATCGACGGAAAAAGTAACAAGCAGAGGCGCAAGGAGGACAATTTGAAAGAAGAGCGTACTCCAGAATGCCGCTTTCGGGGTCCCGCCCAACATAAGAAAGATGATGCAGAACAGGAAGTTGTTGAAGCGCACGGAGGAAAGGCTGCCCAGTTCCTTCAACATCAGTTTCTTCAGCAGGGACAAAAGGGCTAGGCTCTGAGCCAATCCGGCACCTCCGGCTGTGGTTCGCCAACGATGCTGAAATACACATCCTCAACTCCTTCGTCTGCCGTAGAGGGGTTGAAATCCGATTCAACTCGACCTTGGTGAAGAATGACTACGCGGGTGGCTATCTTCCGCACGATCGACAGAATGTGAGAGGTGAGCAAGATCGTCGCGCCATTGCTGGAGAGTTGGCCAAGCAGCATCTCAATGACCGCGGACGATGCGGGATCAATCCCTTCAAACGGCTCATCCAGCAGCAGAACCTTCGGCTTGTGCAGGAGGGCTATGGCCAGGGCGGTCTTCTTCCGCATGCCGAACGAACAATTGCGTGCAACGGTGTGGCGTCCTTGTGTAAGATCGAGCAGTCTTAGCAGGTCCGCTGCTCGAGTTGCTGTTTCGCTCTTCGTGAGTCCATAAATAGGTCCAACTGCCATCAGGTTCTCGATGACCGTCAAAGACTCGAACAGCCCGAGCCCCTCGGGGAGCACACCCAAATTCCGCCGGATTTCAACTCCATGGTCCCGGAAACCCAGTCCGCCGATCAACACGGAACCACTGTGTGGCTCCTCCAATCCTGAGAGCAGGCGTAGCAGCGTGGACTTGCCAGCGCCGTTAGCCCCCAATAAGGCACAAATGCCAGGTTCTACAACGAGGTTTATGCCTCGGAGTACAGGCCGAGAGGCATAGCTCTTTGTCGCGGCCCTGCAGTCAATCACTTTGTTGTTCCCCCCAATCAGTTGACCATACCCACTGCTGTCCGGTTAACGGATTTCTCGGGCGTTTTTCGCGAGCCAGCCAAACTTCCGGGAGGAAACCGGCAAACCGGATGTAATCTTCCCTTAGCTTAGCGCTCAGGGGTGGGGCACCCACTTCCCCTGTTGGGCTGGCAAAGTTTATTGCAGGCGTAACTCGACTTGGCGAATCGGGCTGCGCAAGGATGACCGCTTTTGTGGCGATTTGCAGTGAGAACCGCTTGTGCTACCGCAGTGCCGGGTTTTTCCGCAGCATTTCAGGGCCTGGGAAGGATTAGGACTTCCACGCCGGAGGGCGCGTCCATTTGATGGAAGACAGTTTCTGTGGCTTTGACGAAGTCTTCCGGTTTGGCGTTGGGAATGTCGGTGAAAGTCTGGGGGTTGCGGTCGGTGAGGGGGAACCAGCTTGACTGGACCTGAACCATGATGCGATGGCCGCGGCGGAAGGTGTGGAAGAGGTCGGGCATGGTGAAGTCGACTTCGGTTTGTTTTCCAGGGGTGAGGGCTTCGGTTTTTTCCCAGCTATTGCGGAACTTGGCGCGCATGGGCTCGCCGCGGAGGAGTTGCTGGTAGCCGCCCATGAAGAGCGGTGGCGTGTCGATGACGCGCTTGTTGGGGCGGCCCGACTCGTCGGGGTTGGGGTAGTCCTCGGGGTAGACGTCGATGAGTTTTACGTCGAAGTCGGAATCCGAGCCGGTAGAGGCGATGCGCAGTTTGGGGGAGATGGGGCCGGCGATGGTCACGTCTTCTTCGAGGGGCTCGGTCTGGTAGACGAGGACGTCGGGGCGGGCGGCGGCGAAGCGCTGGTCATCGACCATGTAGCGCTGGGGAACGGTGTTGGTGGTGTATCCGACGAAGGGGACCGGATGGGCTGGATCGCTCAAATAGCTGTCGGAGCTGGATGATTCAGTGGGCGGATCGAAGCTGAGCTTACCACCGGAGTGGAAGTAAAGGGTTTTGGGGGTCGCGGCCCTCGGCGGCCAGCTATCGAAGGTGCGCCAGACATTTGTGCCGGTTTCGAAGACGACGGCTTTGGGCTGGGCTTCCCCTTTGCCCTTGAGGTAGTGCTCGAAGAAGGGGAACTGCACGTCTTGGCAGAAGAATTCGGAGGTCTTGGCGTTGAACTGGATGTCTCCGAGGTGGTCTCCGTAGTTGCGGGCCCAGCCGCCGTGGACCCAGGGGCCTTCGACGAGCGTGGTGGGGGTGCCGGGGTTGAATTTGGAGATGGCGTTGAAGGTCTTATAGGGCCCGGAGAGGTCTTCGGCGTCGTACCATCCGCCAACGACGAGGACGGCGCACTTGACGTTTTTCATGTGGCGGGATAGGTCGCGGGACTGCCAGTAGCTGTCGTACGTATCGTGACTCTGTTGGTCGGTGTAGAGCCAGTTGGCGCCTTTGAGATAGGTTTTTTCGAGATTGGCGAGGGAGCCGGCGTTGAGGTAGAACTTGTAGCTGTCGGGGGTGCCGAAGTCGAAATCGAAGGTGGGGTGGGGCGCCTGGGGCTCGGTTTGCGGCTTGAAGAAGACGTAGAAGCCGAAGTTGGCGGAGAGCATGAACGCGCCGCCGTGGTAGCTGTCGTCGCCGAGAAAGAGATCGGTCATGGGCGCCTGGGGGCTCGCGGCGACCAGGGCTGGGTGGGAATCGATGATGGAAGCGGAGGTGTAGAAACCAGGATAGGAGATGCCCCAGATGCCGGCTTTGCCGTTGTTGTTGGGGACATGGTGAAGGAGGAATTCGATGGTGTCATAGGTATCGGAGGAGTCGTCGACGTCCTGCGGGCTCTTTTTCTGGTCGATGTGGGGGCGCATTTCGATGAAGTCGCCTTCGCTCATCCAGCGGCCGCGGACATCCTGGTAGACGAAGATGTAACCGGACTTTT
>Ga0302319_10024667_pt1 | contig 10679 bp, 8 predicted proteins | sample Bog_T0_2_FD_203319 | JGI IMG/M metagenome (GOLD analysis project Ga0302319, IMG submission 203319) | Peat permafrost microbial communities from Stordalen Mire near Abisko, Sweden - Bog_T0_2 | ecosystem: Environmental > Terrestrial > Soil > Wetlands > Peat | place: Sweden: Abisko, Stordalen Mire... | reverse complement strand
CGACCGATTGCACCGGCACACCGTACTTCTGGACCAACGGGACGCCCGAGCTGATACCCTTCGCGACCCCCTCGGCTCCAGGCAGCTCTACTCTGTATATCCCGGGTACGGGGGCGTTTACGATCAGCATCAACTCCGGCCTGAACCCCGACAATTCCTGCTATTCCGCACAGTTTGGTGCGCCTGTCGTCTTGCCGGTGGTAGCGATTGTATTGCCCGCATTTGCAACTCCTTTTTCGGTGCATTGATCCGGCCAGGAAATCTGCCATGCAGAGGGTCGAATCACCCGCGCAGGATCTTGTTTCCGGACGACCGCCGGGCCACAGGAAGGCGATCGTCGTCCTGGCCGGCCTTGCGGTGGTTGCCTGGGCGACCATTGCCGTTTCGTTCTATCGTCAGTCAGCCCAGCAGGAGTCGAGCGCACAGTGGGCGGCGAGCGTTCTTGATCCGATGGCTGTGTTGCTCGCGGAAGATCAAGAGATCATCCGCGAATTGCAGTACACCCACTCCGGGGATAAGGGCAACGGCCTTCTGGAGTCTTATCTGACGAATATCCGGTCGACCGGTGTGCCCGGGAATGCGCAGATGAAGCAGCGACTGGATCAGCTCGCAGAGAACAATGCCGCAATCGTCGCGCTGATCGAAGTCTATGCCCCGCATGCGAGAACGGCAGCGTTCAGAACGGCGAGCGACAGCTTCCGAACTTACGCCGCAGCGTGGCGCGATCGCTGGAACTCCGTCATGGAAACGTTCATGGCGGGTGGAAATTATGCGGCTGCCGGTCTGCCTTTCCCGGCAGAAATCGTTGGCGCTCTGACCGACGAGGCATCCGCCACGCGGTGATTGCCGCCCTCCGCAACCGCGCGCGCCTTTATCCGGCGCCCGGCTTTCCCGGCCAGTGACCCCGTGGTGCGGACGTAACGCGCCCGAATGGCATTCAGCAAGGGCGAGGTGTCGCGCCCCAGCCTCTCGGCGTGCGGCGCGAACAGCAGCCCGATCCGCCGCGTCTGCTCAAAGCCCGCCAGATACGGGCGCACCACGCCCGGCGCCCTGTACGACTCCGGCATTACGGTCACGCCGAGCCCCGCCTGAACGAGCGCGAGCACCTGTTCATCGTTGGTGCTCCGATAGGCGAAGAACGGCCGGACGCCGCGCTCGGTGAAGTGCTTGCTGATTTCCGAGAGCGCCTCGCAATGGCGTCGCACGATCATGGTGTTGTCGCCGAGCGCCTCGGCCGGGATCGTCTTCCTGGCGGCCAGTGGGTGGAATCGCGGCAGTGCAATCGCATAGCGCTCTGTAAACAGCAGTTCGCCGGCGGCGTTGTCCGAATCCGGGTGCAGGATTGTCAGTGCCACATCGATCTGTGCGCGCCGCAGTCGCTGCTGTAGCTCGCGCTCACTGCCGGATACGAGTTGTACCCGCTCGTGGGCGGTGTCCCGTCGACTGCGTCGAATGATATCGGCCATCTGCGCCATCGGAAATGTGGACAGAACCCCGAGCCGCAGTGTCGCCACCGGCCTGGCATCGAGGATCGAGGCGGCGGCCAGATTGAAGTCATTCTCGATGCGCCGCGCGTGGGGCGCAAAGCGGGTACCGGCGTCGGTCAGGTGGACGCGTTTGCTCGTGCGCTGAAACAGAGGGGTGCCGAGCAGCGTCTCGAGCTTGCGGATCCCAACGGACAGCGACGGCTGGGCAACGTTTAGCTGCAGTGCAGCGCGGGAGAAGTTTCCGCAATCGATGACCGCGAGGAAATACCGCAGAAGGTATCGATCAAGCATAGAGAAATACTATGACAACACTAATGATCTTTCAATTTTTCTATTGATTGGGGGTGAGGTACGATCGCGACCTGTGCACGGGCGTCCGACAACCCCTACGTCAGGCTCAACCATGGATTTCGGTCTCGGCGAGACAGCGGATGCAATCCGCGAGACAACGGCGAGGTTCGCCGCTGCGAATATTGCCCCGCTCGCTGCAGAGATCGATCGCAGCAATACGTTTCCGCGGGAGCTGTGGCCGCAGATGGGCGATCTGGGTCTGCATGGCATCACGGTCGAGGAGGAATGGGGCGGCCTCGGCTTGGGCTACCTCGAGCATGTCGTCGCGATGGAGGAAGTGTCCCGGGCGTCCGCGTCCGTCGGACTCTCCTATGGTGCGCATTCGAACCTGTGCATCAATCAGATCCGGCGCTGGGGCAACCCGGATCAGAAGCGCCGCTATCTGCCGCAGCTGATCAGCGGCGAGCATGTGGGGAGCCTCGCGATGAGCGAGGCCGGGGCCGGCTCGGACGTGATCTCCATGCAGCTCAAGGCGGAGGCACGAGCGGACCGCTATGTATTCAACGGGTCGAAGTTCTGGATCACGAACGCGCCGCAGGCCGACACCCTGGTCGTCTACGCGCGGACCCGATCCGGCGGCGACGGCATCACGGCCTTCCTGGTTGAAAAGGGCACTTCCGGATTCAGCGTCTCAAAGGGCATCGACAAGATGGGCATGCGCGGCTCTGATACGGGAGAGCTCGTGTTCCAGGACTGCGAGGTGCCGGCGGAGAACATCCTCGGAGAACTCCATGGGGGGGTGCGCGTGCTGATGAGCGGTCTGGACTATGAGCGTACTGTGCTCGCGGCGGGGCCGCTCGGTCTGATGCAGGCCTGTCTCGACGTTGTGCTACCGTACGTTCGGGAGCGAAAACAGTTCGGGCGCGCAATCGGATCCTTTCAGTTGATCCAGGCAAAAATCGCTGACATGTACGTGGCGTTGAACTCGGCAAGGGCCTATGTCTATGCGGTCGCGCGTGCCTGCGATGCCGGCGGCACCCGCCGCATCGATGCCGCGGGCGCGATTCTGCTGGCCTCCGAAAATGCCGTGCAGACCTGCCTCGAAGCCATTCAGGCCCTCGGGGGCGCCGGATACACCCGGGATTGGCCGGTCGAGCGCTTCCTGCGCGATGCGAAGCTCTACGATATCGGGGCTGGTACCAACGAGATCCGGCGCTTCCTGATCGGCCGGGAGCTGATTGGCGAATGAACGCGACGTCGGCAGGTCCAGAGACGGGCAATGGCAGCGTGAACCGCAGCCTTGCGGCGGAACTGCGGCTGCGCATCGCGGAGGCGGCGCTCGGCGGGCCGCCGGCGGTGCGCGAGCGGCATCGCGGCCGCGGCAAGCTGCTTCCGCGCGAGCGGGTCAATCGCCTGCTGGATCCTGGCTCGCCGTTTCTGGAGATCGGGCAGCTCGCCGCGTTTGGCCTCTATGACGGCGAGGCCCCGGGAGCCGGCATCATTGCCGGTGTGGGCCGGGTAGCGGGGCGTCTGGTCATGGTCGTTGCGAATGATTCCACGGTCAAAGGCGGCGCATATTTCCCGCTGACGGTCAAAAAGCATCTGCGGGCGCAGCGCATTGCCGAGGAAAATCGTCTGCCCTGCGTGTATCTGGTCGACTCCGGTGGCGCGAATCTGCCCTACCAGGCGGAAGTCTTTCCAGATCAGGAGCATTTCGGACGGATCTTCTATAACCAGGCGCAGATGTCGGCGCAGGGAATTGCGCAGATCGCCTGCGTGATGGGCAGCTGCACGGCGGGCGGCGCATACGTGCCGGCGATGTCGGATGAGTCCGTCATCGTCCGCAATCAGGGTACGATTTTCCTTGCCGGTCCGCCGCTCGTGAAGGCCGCGACCGGCGAGCTGATCTCGGCCGAAGAACTGGGCGGTGCCGATACGCACGCGCGCCGCTCCGGCGTCGTCGATCATGTCGCCGAGAGCGACGAGCATGCGCTGCTGATCGTACGGGACATCGTCAGTCACCTGGGGCCTGTCACGCCCCCCTCGATCGATCTGCGGACTCCGCGGCCGCCGAAATTCACGGCCGAGAGCCTGTATGACGTCATTCCCTCCGACGTGCGGGCTCCCTACGATGTGCGGGAAGTCATCAGTCGCCTGGTTGACGACTCGGCATTGCACGAGTTCAAGGCGCTGTACGGGACGACGCTCGTCTGCGGCTTTGCTCACCTGTGGGGCATGCCGGTCGCGATACTCGCCAATAACGGCGTGCTTTTCTCGGAGAGTGCGCTCAAGGGTACTCATTTCATTGAACTGGCGTGCCAGCGGCGCATCCCGCTGCTGTTTCTGCAGAACATCTCCGGATTCATGGTGGGCGGGAAGTATGAAGCCGGCGGGATCGCCAAGGACGGGGCAAAGCTCGTGACGGCGGTGGCGACTGCATCGGTGCCGAAAATCACCGTGCTGATCGGCGGCAGTTTCGGGGCAGGCAATTACGGCATGGCCGGACGGGCCTACTCACCGCGATTTCTGTTCTCCTGGCCTAACAGCCGCATCAGCGTGATGGGCGGAGAACAGGCAGCCGCCGTGCTTGCGACGATCAAACGCGATGCGATGGAAAGTCGTGGCGAGGTATGGAGCAGCGAGGATGAAGCGGCGTTCAGATCGCCGGTGCGCGCCCGGTATGAGACCGAGGGCAGTCCCTACTATGCGACCGCGCGACTCTGGGATGACGGCATCATCGATCCGGCCGAAACCCGCGATGTGCTGGGGCTTGCCTTCGCGGCTGCGCTGAATGCGCCGATCCCGGAGCGGCCGCGGTTCGGTCTGTTCCGGATGTAAGCGCCATGATGGAGTCGCTCCTGATCGCAAACCGCGGTGAGATCGCGCGACGCATCATCCGCACCGCCCGACGGTTGGGCGTTCGCACCATCGCCGTGTATTCAGCGGCCGACGCCGCCGCGCCCTTTGTCAGGGAGGCAGACATGGCCGTGGCGATCGGCGGCGCGAGCGCACAGGAAAGCTATCTGTCGGTCCGGAAGATCCTTGCGGCAGCACAGTCGACCCGGGCGGCGGCCATACACCCGGGCTATGGGTTTTTATCCGAGAACGCGGCGTTTGCCGAAGCCGTACAGGCGGCCGGCCTTATCTGGGTCGGTGCGCCGCCGGCCGCAATCCTTGCGATGGGCCGGAAGGATACAGCCAAGGCCTTGATGATGCGGGCTGGCGTACCGGTGACGCCGGGCTACCTCGGCGAGAACCAGACCGCCGGGTACCTGCAACGCGAGGCGGGCGCGATCGGGTATCCGGTCCTGATCAAGGCAGTCGCGGGCGGCGGCGGCAGGGGCATGCGACGGGTCGATGCGTCGCAGCTGTTCGAGGAGTCGCTCGCATCCTGCCGGCGCGAGGCGCTGGCTGCGTTCGGCGACGACCGGGTGCTGCTGGAGAAGTACATACCGTCGCCACGGCACATCGAAGTGCAGGTGTTCGGTGACAGCTTCGGCGAGATCGTGCACCTGTTCGAACGGGACTGCTCGCTGCAGCGTCGGCACCAGAAGGTCATCGAGGAGGCGCCTGCGCCGGGCATGGATCCGGGGACGCGGATGCAGTTGTGCAATATCGCCGTCACGGCCGCCCGCGCCGTACAGTACGTTGGCGCCGGCACGGTCGAGTTCATCGCGGACGGCTCGCAGGGCCTGCGCGCGGATCGCATCTGGTTCATGGAAATGAATACACGCCTGCAAGTCGAGCATCCGGTCACCGAGGCCATCACCGGCCAGGACCTGGTGGAGTGGCAGCTGAGAGTCGCGTGCGGGGAGCGTCTGCCGTGCCGGCAGGCCGACCTGCGCATCGACGGCTGCGCCATGGAGGCGCGTCTCTACGCCGAGAATCCGACCGTGGGCTTTCTGCCATCGACGGGAACTCTGCAACGCTTGCGCCTGCCGACGACTATCCGCGTTGACAGCGGCGTCGAGGAAGGCGACGAGGTGACGGGTCACTATGACGCCATGATCGCCAAGCTCATCGTCCATGCGCCTACCCGGGTTGAGGCGGCACGCCGGTTGTCGCTCGCCTGTGCGAGCGTCGAGGTCTGGCCGGTGCGGACCAATGCCGCGTTCCTCGCGCGCGTGACTGCGGATCCGGCATTCATCGCCGCGGAAATCGATACGGGATACATCGAGCGCCATGCGATGTCGTTGATTCCGGCGCCCACGCCGCGCGATGCCGTCGTGCAGGCGGCCGCATGCGCGCTGGTATCGCCACGGACCGATGATCCCTGGCATGGGCTCCCCGGATTCCGTTCAGCGGCACCGCCCTTTCTGACGGTTACCGTTGCCGTTGGTGACACCCTTCATACGGTTCCGATCGATCCGGCGGCCGCTGCGGGCAACGCGGTGGACATTGGCGGCGTCCGCGTGCTGTTTCTGGACGGCGAGGCCTGGAGTTTCGGGGTGCCGCTGGTGAATCGCGCAGGGGGAGTCGGCACGGCCCCGGACGGCAGCTTGCGGGCGCCGATGCCGGGTCGCATAGTCAGTGTGTCGGTCAGGAATGGACAGGTGGTCGAAAAGGGGCAGAAGCTCCTGGCGCTCGAGGCGATGAAAATGGAGCATGCGCTCACCGCACCGTTCGCCGGTGTGGTCGCAGAGCTCGCGGTCGCTGCGGGTGATCAGGTTGCGGAAAATGCTCCTCTGGTGCGCATCCGGGAGGTGACGTGATGGCGGGACGCTGCTTCGAGGAGTGGAAGATTGGCGATCACCTGGAGCACGAGCTGCGGCGCACGGTGACCGAGACCGACAACCTGCTGATCACGACGCTGACTCACAATACCCAGCCGCTGCATCTGGATGCGGAAGCCGCCGCCGCCAGTGAATACGGCCGGATCCTCGTCAACGGGATCTTTACCTTCGGGCTGATGATCGGCCTGTCGGTGGCGGATACGACCTCCGGTGTGCTGGTGGCCAATCTGGGGTATGACCAGGTCGTGATGCCGAAGCCGGTGTTCATCGGCGACACGCTGCACGCCGATACGACGGTGACGACGCTGCGCGAGAGTCGCTCGCGGCCGCAGGCGGGTATCGTGACGTTCTCGCATCGCTTGTTCAATCAGCGCGGCGAGGTCGTCTGTCAGTGCCTGCGCATAGCGCTGATCCGGCGACGTAGTCCGTGAGACTGCGTTCACTGCTGTTCGTCCCCGGCGACCGGCCGGACCGGATGCAAAAGGCGCTTCAGGCGGGCGCCGATGCGGTCATCCTCGATCTGGAGGACGCCGTCGCGATCGAGCGCAAGCCGGAGGCGCGCGAGCACGTTGCGGCGTTTCTGGCGGTCGCGCCGCGCCGCGTGCGCGTGTTGGTGCGGATCAATGCACTGCAATCGGCGTTCCTGGCGCAGGATCTGGCCTGCGTGGCGCAAGGGAGCCCCGACGCGATTGTCCTGCCCAAGGCGGAAGGGGCGCTGGCGGTTCTCGAGCTGCAGGAGCGGATGCGGCAGTTCGACCTGGCGAGCCCCATCCTGCCCATTGCCACGGAGACGCCGTCCGCCATCTTCCGGCTCGGCGAGTATGCAACGGTGTCCGGCCTGCTTGCCGGACTGACCTGGGGCGCTGAGGATCTGCCTGCCGCGATCGGGGCTGTTTCCGCGCGGGAGCCGGATGGCCGCTTCACGCCTCCCTACGAGATGCTGCGCTCGCTGACATTATTTGCAGCCCATGCCGCGGCCGTGGCTGCCATTGAAACGGTGTATCCGGAATTTCGCGATCTGAATGGATTGACTGAATATGTGCGGCGCGCGTCGCGCGACGGCTTTACCGGCATGATGGCTATTCATCCGGCGCAGGTGCCGATCATCAATGCCGGTTTTACACCCGCGGCCGCGCAGCTCGAGCGCGCACGGCGCATTGTCGCGGCATTTGCGGCGCAACCCGGCGTCGGGGTCGTTGCCCTGGACGGTGCGATGCTGGACGCTCCCCATCTCAGGCAGGCACAGCATCTGCTGGCTCGCGCGGGTGACGAGGATCGGCAAAGCGGATCCGGGGGCAGCAAGTAGTCCGATCGTGTTCTTCCGGATTGCGAATACAGGGGGGATGAAGCAATGAACCAATACGCCAGGGCGTCGTTCTCGGCCATGCTGTTATTGATCGGCGCCGCGCAGGCGCGTGCGACCGACAGCTACGATCCTGCCACCATGGTGCTGACCATGCCAACGCTGGCGATCGGCAGTGCAAGCTATTCAAATGTGCAGGTCACCGTCGGCAGGCTCGTGACGCCGCCGTCGGGATCCTCCGCCAGCGGCAGTGTGGATCGCTACGATCCGGTCAGCGGCCGACTGACCGTGCAGAGCGTCACTCTGAACAACCAGACCTACTATAACGTCGTGGTCACGGTGCAGTCACTGGGCTCCATCGGCAGCGTCAGCGGCGCGGATTCCTACAGCGGCGGTGACCTGGCAGTTTCGACGGTCGGGGTTGCGAATGCCTACTACGTGGATGTGGTGCTTGCGGCTTCTGCCGGCAACATTGTCGGTGTGGGGGGCGGTATGCCCCTGGAGGCTGTCGATGTGTTCAGTCCCTCGACCGGGCTGCTGTCGGTACCGGCGATACAGGCCTTCGGCCACGTCTACACCAACGTGACCCTGAAGGTCGGGCTCACGGATGTGGTGTCCGTCGGCGGAACTGCGGGGCGTTTTGTGTACGTATCAAACGGCGGTAGCGGGACGATTTCCGCATACGCGATCAATCGGCAAACCGGGGCGCTGACGCCTTTGTCTGCCGGTACCGTCCCGGTATCCGGCAGCTCCACTCTCTGGGAGATCCATGTCGATCCGTCGGGGAAGTATCTTTATGTGCTCGACGCTGCGGCTGCGGGCATATATGGGTTTTCGATCAATCAGGCTGACGGCTCTCTGACGGCGCTGAACGGAGGGGCGCCGTTTGCCGCCGGTAGCGGACCGCAGTCTCTCGTGTTCGATGCCACCGGTGTCTATGCGTATGCGGCCAACGCCGGTGACGGCACGATATGGGCCTACTCACTGGATGCATCGACGGGCGCGCTGAGTGAACTCGGTTCGCCGTACAGCATTTCGGGTTCGGCCGAGAACGTCTCGCCCGACCAGATGGTCCGGGCCGGGAATCACCTGTATGTCGCCGATTCCATTCCGAATTCTGTCGAGGTATTCACGATCAGTCCGGGTACCGGCGCACTGACCCGAGGTGTTGCCGGCTCGCCTTTTGCGACGGATGTCGGGCTCTATGGCCTTGCTGTCGACCCGTCGGGCTCAGTGCTGTACACGGCGAATGCCGGATCCCTGGGCGGCGGCAGCATCTCGGCATTCACGGTCAACTCGTCCACCGGCGTATTGACGCCGGTCGCGGGCAACCCGCTGGCCATTCCGGTCAGCGAGTTCGTCAGTATCGACCCCGAAGGCAGGTTCCTGTTCGTCACGGAAACCAATGACCTCGGCGTCTATCCCATCGACCTGTCGACCGGCGTGTTGGGCAGCCCGGTGGCGGGCTCGCCATTCACCACGGGAACGAGTCCGAACATTGCCATTGCGGACCCCACGGATCACTTCGTGTACGTCGGCAATGACGGTTCCGCAAACGTCTCGGAATTCACGTTCACGTCCGCCACCGGCTTGCTGAGCCCTGCCGCCCCGTCACCGGCAGCTGCGGGGACGTATCCCGACTTCATCGCGGTCCGATGACGCTCTGCATGGATTTTCTGTTGGCGACCTCAGGTGCGGGCGGCGCTGCGCGTCATGCCATCCCGGATCATGTTGCCGAGGAGTACATCGACGAGGGTCCCGCCCGCTGATCCCGACCCTGCCACGATGTCCGGCACCAGTTTGACCCCGGACCTGGCAAGGGCCTCGGCGACCTGAACCACGGCGTAGTTGCCGGACTCCATTGACGAGATCTTCAGCTTGATGACCTCGGCCTCTGCGCCGCCCACCGCCCGGGTCTTGGAGGCTTCCGCATCACCCACCGTTCGCGTCACGGTCGCGTCGGCCTCCGCATTGATGGTTTTTGCGCGCGCCTGGCCTTCGGCGGATTTCACGCTGGCCTGGGCACTGAAATCGGCAATCGCGACCTGCCGCTCCGCATCGACCACTTTTGCCTGCGTCGCGGCAAGGGCGTTCGCCTGCTCGAACTGTTGCCGCACAACCTGCGCCAGGCGCTGGGTTTCGTAGGTGACCCGCTCCTGTTCCGCCAGCTTGCGGTCGGTCAAAGTCTTCATCAGCGCATCCGGCGGCACGATGTCGCCGATCAGCGTGTCGACGGCACCCACGTTGTATTCCTTGAGAGCCAGGGAGATCGAATCGCGCGCCTCGCCCTGGCGCAGCGAGCGATTCTTGAGAAAGTCGATGATGTCGGAGCCCTGCGCGGCATTGCGGAAATAGTTGCCGATCGTGGGCTCGAGAACCTGCGTGACGAGTGCCGCCATGCTGCCGAAGCGGGCGATGACTTTGGGCGCATCGTTGCGCGGAATGTGGATGATCTGCGACACATCCAGGTTGAACTTGAACCCATCGGCGGAGCGCACCGTGATGGTGGACAGATTGGCATCGAGCTGATGCGCCTCGGTCTTGCCGGTCGCCCAGTTCAGGACGACGTTCGCCGTGGGGACATTGATCACCTTGTGCGTGTAGGGGTTGATCGGATATTTGCCCGGATCGAGCGGCTCCACCCACACGCCCTTGTCGCCCCGGGCGACCAGATTGCCGTGGCGGAAGGACTCGCCAGAGACATCCTGGCCTTCCCTGCCGACGAAGGAAATCACAACGCCCACATGTGCGATCGGTACTTCCGTCAGGTCGACGAGCTCGATGGTTGCAAAGCTCGGATTGATGAAATAGCGGCCGGCGAGCAGGACCTGTTCCTGGAGTCCCTTGCTGCCGTTGCCATTGATG
>Ga0302319_10024665_pt1 | contig 10679 bp, 11 predicted proteins | sample Bog_T0_2_FD_203319 | JGI IMG/M metagenome (GOLD analysis project Ga0302319, IMG submission 203319) | Peat permafrost microbial communities from Stordalen Mire near Abisko, Sweden - Bog_T0_2 | ecosystem: Environmental > Terrestrial > Soil > Wetlands > Peat | place: Sweden: Abisko, Stordalen Mire... | reverse complement strand
CGGGACTCCGGCAACCATTGAGCGATTCATCGCCTCTGGTCACGGTGAAAATCGCGGCGGATCAAGACATCGCCCGAATCCACAACGACGGCAATGCGTGGTCGTGGAATCATCTGGCAACCGTCGTCTCTGGTGACGATCCGGCGCTGGCGCTGGCGGACTTCATGGCCGGCTATTGGAACCGTCAAAACCAGTATATGCTGATCTCGTCCCTCAAAGGCGTCTTCGCCTCGGCAGGCATGGCGGGCAACCTGTTGGCGATTCAAAGTGAATCCGTCGCCAACCAAACGACTGCCACGCGCTTGAATGGTTCAACCTTCGTGGATGCAACTCAACGTCTCGGCGATTGTGGCGACCGGCTCGTGGCCGTGGCGATGCACTCGGCAGTCGAGGCCGCGCTTCGCAAGCTCGATCTGATTGACTTCATTCCTGACAGCCAGGGTGAGGCGCAAATCCGCACATTCCAAGGCCGGCGTGTCATCGTGGACGACGGCTGCCCGTCGCGCGCTGGCACCACGGATGGTCAGGTTTATACCACCTACCTTTTCGGCGAAGGCGCATTCGGCATGGGTGCTGCCGACTTGAACGGTCAACCCGTCGAGGGCGGTCATGGCACGGAAGGCTTTGAAATGTCGCGTGACGCGCTGAATAGCGACACCAACCTGATCAACCGTCGCCGTTTCATCCTCCATCCTCGCGGCGTCAAGTTCACCAGCGCCAGCGTAGCCGGGGCCAACCCGACCAACCCTGAATTGGAACTTGCGGCCAACTGGACGCGGGTTTGGGAAAACAAAAACGTCCGCGTCGTCGCGGTCACACACAACATCTGAACCAACGGCGTGCCGGTGTCCGCATCGGCACGCCGATTTAACCACATACTTATATGGGCAAACTTTTACCTCGCAGTTTTGCGGCTATCCGCAGTGGCGAACAAATTCAACCGCCAACTTTTACCAACGTCGCGGCGGCGGTGGCGGCGGGCGTCACGGCGGCGAAATTCCCGAAACGCATCATCTACCTGTCTGCCGGTGGCACTGGCTCCGTGCCGTGTCTAGCCATCAGCGATGGCGCGAACTGGCGGCAAGTCGCCATCGGCGTCAACGCCATCTGAACCATGAATGGATTGTTTCCCATCATCCGGCGCAAGCGGCGTCCGCTGGCCGTGCCGGACGGGTCGCCTGCGGTGAATCCTCTGGCGTTGAAACCAGATCGTCTGCCGCCGGTGGCCGTCGTGCCTTTGGTGGCAGCCGTGCCGGAGTCCGTGCCGGACGTGCCAACATCGAAGTCGAAAAAATCCCGTGATGTCGCAACCAAAAATTGACCGGCGCGGGTGGCTCGCTTGGTTCCTGCAAAAGCGTCGGCGTGAACGTCTCCCGGCCATCCTGCTCGCGTCGGATGGACATGGGCATCTGACCTGGACGTATAACTTCGTTCCACCCAGCGATGGTTCCCAACCGGGCGTGCCTTACGACAGCATCAACATTTACTGGTCGAATGACGGCGTGACGTGGGGCAGTTCCCCCTTTGATGGCTGGGACTTGGGTTCTGGCAATCGCGATTGCAGCGGTGTCGCGGGCTATTTTCGCATCTGCATTTGCGATTGGAATGGTTACGACGTGCCGCCTTACTCGAACTCGGTTCACTCGGACGGTTTGTAAATCATCATGTCAATTACGCTCGTCAAAGAAGATGGCACCGGCTTGGCAAACGCCAATGCTTACGCCTCGGCGGCGGATGGCGACGCCTACCATGCCGGCCATTTATACGCGACGGCATGGACGGGCGCGACGGACGATCAAAAGGCCGCTGCGCTCGCGATGGCGACGCGGCTGATTGACGGGCAATATCAGTTCAACGGCCTGCGCTCGCAATCCGGGCAGGCGTTGCAATGGCCGCGTGTCAATTGTCCCGACCCGGACAAAGCGCCGATTCCCGTCCTCACCAGCCTGCTGCTTTACGATCCGTTCGTGCCGTTTTCAATCGTGCCGCTGGCCGTCGTCGAGGCGACGTGCGAAATGGCGCGGGAACTTCTGATTGCCGACCGCACGGCGTCGCCGCCGGGCGAAGGGCTGAAATCCTACGCCGATACCACCGCCGGCAAGACGACGGTGTATGACAAGACCGACACGCGCCCGGTGATTTCGCCGGTCGCGCAAGCGATGCTGATTAAATTCGGCGCGCTGGTGTCCGCCAAAAGCGGCGCGGTGCGGCTGGTGCGTGCATGAATAAACGAATTGAGATTAAAACTAGGACTTGGCTGGCTAGGCTCGTATGCGTAGCCTCCCGCCATGCAACGGGAAACCAAAAAGTTGATCTACAAACTTGCTGGCGGCCTGGCTTCGCCAGACAACTTGCAAAACATGGTAAAACGCCTCATCGAAAAATGCCCTAAACCTGACGACCGGCTCGAAACCCTTGGCGTCAGCGATGGCGAAGTGCGTTTTATCAATCTGATTCGCCAACATCACGGCGTGACGTTTGGGACTTTTCATAAAGTTACCAAAGGCGAGGCGCATTTGGTGATAGAAATGGCGGGAGATCAATGGGAGGTTGCGCCGGTAACAGCCAAGTCTGCGAAACGGCCGCATGGAGAATTTATCGAAGGAACGCTCTTTTTTGGGATTTTCAAGAACCACATTGTTTTGCATCAAACGATGTCATGTCGCGCGGAACAGTTTGAGGGTTATTTGAACTGGCTTGCCGCAAAACTTCACGCGGACGGCGGCGGCGCGGGAAATGAGACGCCGCTGATCAGTCTTGACGATACTCTCCCCAAACGCATCAGGCAGAAAGACAGTAGCCCTGTGAAGCATATTACGATTGCCAGCGGTCTCGAATCCAAGCCGATTTCATCGTTGCCGGCGGCGCAGTCAGCATCATTGAATTTCACGCCATCTGGCGGAGCTTGGGACGGGATAAAATCAATTTTGGCTGCCATGAAAATCCCCTTGCCGGATGAGATTTTATTGGACGGGGCTTTGGATGTCCGCGACTTGCGGGTTCGTTTGGAATTGTTCTGCACAAAAAAGAAGGCGGAATCTTCCGCTGGTGAAGTGCTGGGAAAATTGGGTCATGCTTTGCGTAATTCTGACGGGAATTTCTATTCGGTGGAACTCACGGATGGCACGGTTATCAAGGGCGATGACATCAAAATCGAAAAAGGGTTTCCGGTGGACTGCCAAGATAAGCTGCCGATTCCTGAATCAATGTTCAAAACCATGCTAGATTTCTTCCATGAGCTGGTTGAAAACCAAACAATAATCGAACAGGAAAAATTCGGTAACGTCAAATGAGTATGCGGCACGGCACACGTTCGCTCCTTTTGGTGTTTCTTGCCTTTGCGTTTGCAGGCATTGGAACATGGGGCGTTATTTTTGCGTGCCGGGGTTTATCGGCCTCCACGAATGGATGGATTTTAGGCGCTGGTGCCGTGTTGTTTGCCATCAGCGAAGGGTTTTTCTCTCGGTTGCTGACGGAATTAAATGGCGTTCTCCGAGCTACTGGTTATTCCGTTTGGCAGATGGAGCGGCTTCGGGATGTTGTTTTGCCATTCAAGAAACGGTTGTGGCGGCTTTGGTGGGTTTCGCAACTGCTGAAAATAATTTGTGCCGTGTGCGCGGTGATCCTGCAAAAAGAAACGCTCACCGTCGGAAGCATCGAAAAACTTTTGTGGGTCGGCTTCGTGGCGTTATTTCTGGCTCTCGCTTGTTCCGCCTGGCTGGCTCGTAGTTTTCTGCTCGTTGAAAAAATCAGGGACAATCTTGCTGCGGACGAAGTTGCTATCAAGGAACGCAAGCGTCTGGCGTCAGATTTGGGCAGTGGTGCCGCCCATGACTTCAAAAGTGATTCTCAAGTTCAAGGCTACGCGAAGCCGTCTGAAATCATCTAAAGTTATCCGATCCGCAGCGGCCAGAAAAACCAACAAAACTAGCCGCAATCTTTTTTCTTGGTTTCCTTGTTGACTGTTTGGTTTTTCCATGCGAAATTCCTCGCATGTCTGATACGTCAAAAAAAGACTCAACGAACGCGCTTCCGCTAATTGACATCGAGGAGGCGATAAACATCGTCGTCAAAATTCACGACAAGGCGCTTGAAACTGAAGCTATGCTTGATGTGGCGAAAGGGTGCGGGTTCGCCAACGCCACTTCGACGCCGTTTTATCGGCGAATTGTTGCTGCCCGCTTGTTCGGCTTTTTGGGATCACCCAAGCCTGGACTCACCAAGCTGGCATTGGATTACCTCAAACCCGATACGGATGGCGCAAAACAAGTCGCTTTAGCACAGTCCATAATGGGTATCAAAACCTATGCGGACATTGTGACGGCGTATGCAGGAAAAAAACTCAACGCTGATCTGCTGGCCAATAAACTGGAGAAGGACGACACGCTTTCAATCACGAAAGCATGTGCCAAGGTTTGTGCTGGGGTATTTGTGAGTTCCATAAAGTTCGCCGGATTTATTTCAGCGGATGGAACGGTTGTGATTCCTTCTGGAACCGCATCTTCTCCGGTCGTGGCTGTGCCGCCGATTGAGCCGGCACCTCCAAAAAATCAACCGAAGGGTGATGAGCTTGAAGCTGATGAAGAATCACAAGTTCAGACCCTTTATTTGGACAATAAACGTAAGCGGAAAATAACGATTAAAGCTCCGTTTGCGGTCACGAAAGAAGAACTGGAACGAATTCGCGCTTGGCTTGGTTTTCAACTGATCATTCAGGAGACAAACGCGAATCCCGAACAGCAATGATTTTGGTGGCTGCATGAGCAGCCGCCGTAACAAGAACCAACGAACGAAATTATGAAAAGAAGGGCATTAAGCCTCCCCGCTCCGGTTGCCGACGGGAGAGGCGAAGATAAAAGTCCTGTGAGAGTGTAACTGTCTAGGGAACTCTCTCACAGGGCGAGGTGATCTCGCAGGCTCCGCGTGGCGCAAACCACGCGGGGCTTTTCCAGCCGTAATGAACTCACGGATGGAACTGGGGCAAAGCCCGCAGTTTTGCAATACAAAACAACTCTGCCATAAGCTCCTTCTCCAGTCAATCACAGAGTTAATAACCAAGGAGCTTCTATGCACAAGCGTAGCGAGTCACGTCCGGGTTATGCCCTTATTTTCCGTCGCTCGATTATCCATCCAGTGACGAAAAAGGTCATATATCCGAAGCGGGGCAAGGTGTTTCCCATTTGGATCAAAACCAATGGCGACCAACTTGACCTGAACCTCAACTAGAAAAAAAGGCCGCGCAGGGCAATCCCCCTGCGCGGCCACATAAATCATCCATTGTGCCGCGCATTACCGAATACTTTTTCGGGTGACGCTCCGCTAATCATTCAGCAAAATCTGCCCGGTGCTGGGATTGTAGCTGTAATTCACGATCTCGCCGGAAATCAGCAGACGCAAGGCCGTCTCAATTGTGGCGAGTGGGATGCTGAACCATTCTTTCGGCGTGTGGTAGTTGCCCTGCGCGTCTGTCACTTGGATTTTTGCCGCCGCCGGATCAAAGAAGCGGTGTAGCAGGTTTTCCAGCTTGGACAAATTCACATTGTAGCATTGGAACGTGCTGACCAGCGCCACCGGAGCCAACTTGGAAAAAGGAATTTTTCAATGTTTCGGCTGTGGGGCGAAAGGCAATCTTTTGGAATTCGCCGCCTTGATGGAAAAGGTTGACCCGAAAGACGGCACGGCCTTCCGCAAGGTGGCCGGCGAATTGCAAAAAAAGTTTTGCCCCGAACTTTCGGGCAATCCGACTAGGGCAAAAAATCAAGCAGCACAGAAACCGGAGACACCGGCACAAGTTCAACCAAAAATTGAACTGCCGGTCGTCGTCAATCAACCGCTTGATTTTGACCTCAAGGGATTGGATGCAAGCCATCCGTATCTGCTCAAGCGCGGGTTTTCACCCGACACGATACACCAGTTCGGCCTCGGTTTCTGTTCACGCGGTTTTCTCAAAGACAGCGTGGCGATTCCGTTGCACGATGCCGAAGGCAAACTCGTCGGTTATGCCGGTCGAGTGGTGGATGACGCCGCAATCAATGAAGACAATCCGCGTTACCGTTTCCCCGGAGCGCGTGAGCGCGACGGGAAAATTTATGAATTCCGAAAGACGCTGTTTTTATACAACGGTTTTCGGATCAAAGCGCTGGTGGATGATTTGATTGTCGTCGAGGGGTTCACTGGCGTCTGGTGGCTCAATCAAAACAGCCTGTCGCCCGTCGTGGCAACGATGGGGGCGGATTGTTCCGATAGACAGGCGGAACTCATTGTGTCCTTGGTGAAGCCGGACGGTCGGGTGTGGATTGCGCCGGACGGAAATCCTGCCGGAGAGCGGTGCGCGCAATCGCTCTTAACGAAAATTTCACCCTACCGCTTCGTGCGATGGGTGAAAATGGATGAGGGCAAGCAACCGACGGATTTGTCGGCTGAACAATTAAAAACACGCTTCGCATTTTGAAGCACACAAGCGACTCGCAAGGGTCGCTTTTTTATACGCAATGAATGCCATCCCGCCAATAATTCAAGGCTCTTTAACTTCTTCACCAGCTCTCATGTCCGTAACCAAATTCCGTTTGGGATTAAATTCCAAATTCCGGTCATTGGGCGTTGGATTGAGATAGTATGTGAAGCCCATACCAGAAGTGGGCTTAATTGTTCCGGCGAAAAACCTGAAATTGCCAGGAATTTTTCCGTAAAGTGCGCTCTTGACCGTTCCGTCTTGATTTAACTCGGTGCGGACTCGGATGAAATAACCAAACACGCCCGGAGGCTGGTTGGTGTTGCTATAATGCAAATCCAACTCCGGTTGATAGCCATTCTCTGTTGCTGTGCGTGAGGTTTTGAACTCGCTACCAGCAGCCGATTCGTCCGGGGCAACAACGATTCCATCGCCTTGGTTCGGAAAGATTATAGTCAAATCAGCATTGAACTCACGGCGATTTTTAATTTCCCGATGAGCCCTGAATGATATATCTGTGTGAAAACCTTTGCCATAAGGAGTAACCCAATCTCCAGCTTCTAAATCAAAGCCGATTGGCTTGTCCAATTCTGGAAACGCCATTTCTTGTTTTTTGGCATACATCGGAATCGGATTGCCAATTTTTTTAAGAACCAATATGAAAGAAGGGTTTAGCCTTTTGTCGTCAAAGTAAATTTCATAACCAATATGACTTGTGTAATAGCCAGTTTTTTGAACTTGGATTCCTAGCGCGCCAGTTCGGTCGTTGTGCGTGGCTAAAAAAAGGCCGTTGGTGTCAGTCAGCCCAGAAATCTTCCCATTATACTTACCGCTATCATCTGGGAAAATCTTTGGCGGAAGCGTGTAGAAAATTGAAATGCTGGCACCACTTACAGGCTGTCCGTCCTCCCCAATAACTTTGACTCTTGCGCTCCAAGTTTTAGTTTGGTAGGTCGCTGGTTGAGCAAAGGAGTGGCCAACTGTTGCTAAAAACATGACAAGCGTTAAAAAAAGAATTTTTATTTTCATAATTGTTATTTCAGGTTTCCAGCATTTACGATTGCGTTGAACAATCCAGAAGTGAAAGGATAGGCGCCCAAGACAATGTGCGCCGTGCCAAAGAGACGGGTCGGAAACGACAATCCGTGCCATTTGCCCGCGTCGTGGGCGGTTGTGTGGTTTGATGTCATACGAGATAAAGATTCCAGAAAATTAGGGCTGATAAAATTCGACCTGTAGCTAGTAATCGTCCGGCAACAAGGCGGTTGTCGCCCGTCGGTCGGCCTCGGTGATAATCCAGAATTTGAGGCCGTATCGGTCGTGATACACCGAAAACAAACGCCCGCCGATTTGGAGCGCCGTTTCATTCGCTTCCCTGTCCTCGGCACACACGTCGCCCCAATCCCCGTTGTGGTGGCGTCGGAGTGCGATGAGGACATCTTCCACATTGAGCTTTTCTGCCCCTCGCGTCATGTAGAACTGCCCCAGCCAAAATTTGGCTGTTGGCTCGTTGGTCACGCTGTTTGGTTGCGTCATAGAATTTCGTTTAACCTGATAATGAACCTCGCTATTCGCCGTGGGTCAAGCGAACGGGGGCGGGTTTCTGAATACCTGGAAGAAAGCCCGTGCCTGTTCGCCCGCCCGTGAAGGAGAAGTCTTGTGATGTTTTGTGACCAGAGGGTCTCCCGCTGAAGGGGGTCACGGGGGCGAAGCGGGATGCCCGGCAGGGAGCAAAACTCATCAAGTCTTCGACGCTCCCCTCCCTGCGGGTTCTCCCCCGCAATTCGTATTACCCGTCGTTAAACCCGTCAAAATTCGTAAAGGACATCCCTGTCCTTTACCGGTCTATCCGTCCGTGGGTGAACCCTTTTGTCGCGTGAGCGACGAGGGAGGTTTTTGGGCGAGCATGGCCGCTAGGCCACGCGCAGCCCGACAGCCGTATGCACGGCAAAAACCGACCGAATTCGGGGTAGTCAGAACGGGGGTGAACCACGGTAAAACCGTTGTCAGATTTAGACATTTCAGGTTGCGAGGGTATCCCCACCGTGGGGAAGGGTGTGGGGAACCCCTAAACGTCGGGATTTTCGTCGAAAAAGATTCGAGCTTTATTCAAAAGACACCACCATATCTGTCCAAGAGCATAACTCGCAAATCAGTCAACCCTTTGATGACATCAAAGAGCGTAGCATTTCGATTCCGATTTAGGCTCACACCAACATCATTCCCCACTGCCACCCGCAGACGGGTCCTATCCTTTTCGAGACCCTAACGGACGGGAAACTCATTTATGGATGCCCAAGGCAATTTTATAGACCGCAGCATCTGCCGGCTTGAGGGTCAGGGTCAAAATGTTGGAAGCATTGAAAACCTCGCCGGACCATAGTTCATTGAACCCGTATGATCGGCCAGGCGACAGGCCAATCCTGTCCAAATTAACCGCCACATGGTTGGTGGTGTTGGAATAATTCAAGGCTGCCAGATAGAAGCCGTCTTCGCCACATCGCGTAAAGAGATTTGCCGCCGAGCCGCCAGCATCGCCTTCCACGGGTTGAAAGGATTTCCCGGCTGTTCCAAGACCATTGATTTCCTGGTTCGTCAAATATTTTTTGGCGCGCGCTTTGCCGGTGGCGCTACCAGAGTCGCTGAAATCATCGCCCGAAAGAAAAAGCCCGCTGATGACGGCGGAAGTCACGCGCGCGCGGTTCTCGCCTTCGCTGAAGCCGTCAAGCACGACGTGGTCAGGGTCGTTGTAATCGTAATCCTGCGCGAGCCACCAGCCGTAGGTCAATGCGTTGAGCGTGTATTCGATCTTGTCAATATCGCCAAAGGCGTCACACGCAATCCGGCGCGAGTTCGCATATTGCGCCGGAAACAAAGGTGATATTGCCTCGTTCAAATAAATGTCTTCGCCCAAGGTTTGCCGGACAAATTTCATTCCTGAATTGTAAGCCTGAATCCCCGTCGTCACCTGCGGGTCAAAATGGCTGTCCGCCTCCAGCGCGCCGTGCGTCAGAAAATCCAACTTCACATATTTGAATCCAGCCTGTTTGAACTTGGCCGCAATATATTCGATATGTTGCCGCGTTCCGGGATGCGTCGGGTCAAGCGCCACGCCGCCGTCGAGCAACTGCTTCTGCCCGTTTGCGTAGAGATAGAGGTCGCGATATTTATATTCGGTGCCCTCGACCACCGCGTCATCGGACTGCCGCCACGCGGCGAACGGCGTGAAATAAATCCCAGCCTCCTGCCCGTTTGTGTGGCAGTGATCCACAAACGCCTTCAACTGCGACGCGTTCAGCCGCGTCCAGCCGGAATCCAGCCCGACGTAAACCACGCCGTGATTTTCAAAATAATTTGGCTGAAGCTCCTTGGCGATAAAGTCGGAAACTTGGATTGCCTTGTCGAAGGAAATTTTGTGCTGCAATTTTCCCCAGCTGTTCCAGCCGAACGGCACGCCGTTTGTCCACGCACGCGCGGGCGTCACGATTGCATTTGCGCGGGCAAATGTTTCCAGGCCGGTTCGCCAGTCGGAAAAGTATCCAATAAAGATTTTGGGCGACTTGATGGTTTCACCGCTGATTTTTCCGTGCGGCAGCACGTCGCGCGTTTCGTCGGAAGCAAGCCCGCCAAAGATTTGCAGGCCGGTGATGACATTTGAAGCTGTCGTTGATTTGATTCCCGTTTTCCAGACATCGTGTTCAACTGAACCGATCACCAACGCCTGCCGGCTCGCATTGTTGTAAAACGCGGAAACTTCGTGGCTCGTCACATTCGTGCCAAACGGAATGGCGTTGTAGCGAATCCACTTGTCATTGTCGAACGGCACAGCCAGCGCACGGTTATCACCATACGGCGGTAAAAACACCGCTGACTTTGTGGTTAGCGGCGACATAAAATTGGACTTCGCGCCGGATTTCCGAAGGATTTTTACATCAGCCAGAATATAGTCCGCGTTTTGATACAGCCAAAAGGTCTGAACCATCTTGTCCGCGTCGCCATTGGCGGATTCGACAGTAAATTTCGCGCCGCTCCCAATACCATCGAAAATGTTTGTTCGCGAAACCTTGTGGGACTGGTAATCCATGCTCGTCACCGTTTCCGGGAGCTTTACCACGGCGTAGGCGCGCGGGATCAAAATCTTGCCTTCACAAAAAATGTCCGCCACGCCGTTTGCCAGATCGTATTCGACGCGCCATCTGCCCACCTCCATGACCGAAATGTTTTTGGC
>Ga0302319_10024661_pt1 | contig 10680 bp, 10 predicted proteins | sample Bog_T0_2_FD_203319 | JGI IMG/M metagenome (GOLD analysis project Ga0302319, IMG submission 203319) | Peat permafrost microbial communities from Stordalen Mire near Abisko, Sweden - Bog_T0_2 | ecosystem: Environmental > Terrestrial > Soil > Wetlands > Peat | place: Sweden: Abisko, Stordalen Mire... | reverse complement strand
GCGTGCCCGCGCCCCCGGCAAGCACGATCCCGAGGACGTTCGAATCCGGCATGCTGGCCCTCCTTTACGCATGGTGACGGGCTCCGTTGCCCGTAGCCCGGGGCTTACCGACATGCTCTCCCTGAAATGCCCAGACAGGGAAGCTTTCAACGGGTTAACGGCAAAACAAAAGAGGCCGCCGGTCCGTGCGCGAACGGACCAACGGCCTGGGTTCCGGCCTGCGGGCGGCCTCAGCCCGGCGTGGCGGCCAGGATGATCCGGTCGAAGTCCGGGGCGTAGCTGGTCGCGTTCGCGAACTCGATCGTGTTGCTCCCCGCGATCAGCGGCAGGGAGACCGTCAGCGCGCCGACCGTGCTGAAGCTGCCGGTCGGGGTGAAGGACACCGTCTGCGCCGGCTGACTGGGGAGGCGCGGCCGGAACCACGGGCACGGACGGCGGCCTATTACGGCTGGCATCCTGGGCGGCCACGGCCGGTCACTGATAGGAGATCATCACCGGGACGGGGACCTTGCTCATGGTGCCTTGCGGGCTCAGCATCGGGTGGTCCTTGACGAGGAAGTTCTTCCAGCCGAAGAAGACTCCGTGCGGGGCGGCCGCGGTAATGGTGTCCCAGGTCTCCTGCTTCACCTCCTGCGTGCCCTGGCCGTCCATGTGCACGACGATGGCCAGGTCGTCGTTGTGGATGTCGAGATCCTGCTCGTCCTGGATCATCGACAGCCGGAACTGATGCAGGACCAGCACCTTTTGCGGCAGGTGCAGCTCGGCGGTCAGCCCCGCCAGCCAGTGCACCACGCTGTTGACCTCGGTGATGCTGACGCTGCCGATCTGCTGCAAGGGCAGCTGACCGGGCTGCAGCTTCCATTCGGCGTCGAGGGCCAGCCCCACGTTGGGCATCGCCAGCAGCGGCTCGTAAAGCTTGGCCTGGTCGAGCAGGCTGGCCCGGCCCGGCTGGAGGTCCAGGATGACGTAGAAGCCGGCCGCGGTCGCCTGCTCCACCCACGGGCGCAGCGTCGCCAGACTGGTCACCGCCGAGTAGGTGCCTTCGGGCCCGGGAGAGCTCAGCGCCACCGTGGCGATGATCTCGAACGCCGGCACGACGGGGACGCTGCTCAGCGCCTGGTAGGGGGCGGCCATCTGCCGGGCCCGCGCGATGCTGGCCGGGAGATCCTGCTCGCCGAGCGCTCCGAGGCCGGGGGATTCGGGGTTGCCGTACAGGGCGACCAGCCGATGACCGGGGAAAACGAGCTGCCCGCCGCCGGGAAGCTGGACGCCCGTCGCGGCAACCGCCACCCGGTAGGCCAGCTGGCTGGCCGACCCGAACCCAGCGCCGGCCGCCAGCACCCGCGTGGGCTTGATCGCGGCCAGCGCGGTGATCGCGGTGGGGTCGCCGCGCGGGTCATCGCCGTGTACGGGCACCGTGACCGCGCCGGCGACCTGCGCGGTTACGGTCATCGCGGTCGTCGCGGTCGTGGCCGGTGTCACCGGCGCCGCGGCCGGGGGCGTTTCCGGCGGTGCCGTGGCCGCCGCGGCGGGGCCGCTGGCGGGGACGAGGAGGGCGACGTGGCTGAGCTGGGGCGGCGCCGTCGTCGCGGGCAGCGCGCCGACCGCGCCGACCACGCGGATCCCGGGCAGTTCCGCGGCCAGCTCACCGGCGGGCAGCCCGACGGCGAGCACGTCGCGCGGATGCAGAGCCCTGATCTCAGTACGCAGCGCGGGAGTGATCGCACCGGTGGGGATCGGGACCTGGCTGGGCGGGAGCGGCGGGGCCGAATACCCGGTATTGGTCGGCGGGGCGGTGGAAAGCGACGCCGTGGCCGGCCCGGCCGTGGGCGGCGGGGCGGTGGAAAGCGACGCCGTGGCCGGCCCGGCCGTGGGCGGCGGGGCGGCCGGATGGGAGGCGGACGGCGGAGCAGGCTGCGGGCCGGGCGGCGCGGCCGGGGCCGGCCGGACGCCGGGCACTGGGTGCGCGCTGGCCGCGGCTGGAGCGGCGCCGGAACGGGCGGCAGCCGGGCGGGTGGCAGCGGGCCGGGGACTGGTGCTGCCAACCGGCGCCGTCAGCAGCAGCGGAGCGTAGATCCGGCGTGCCTCGGCAGCGGCAGCGGTCACCGCAATCGGGGTGTCCACGCCGACGACAACCACGGGCGCGGACCGGAACAGCTGCTGGGCGAGACCGGCCGCGAGCCGGTCGGCCGACGTCTGCGGGAGCACGACCGTCGCTGACGCCGGCGCCTGGGTTCGGGCCGCCAGCGGGTCCAGGCGCGAAAACAGATGTGGCCGGGACGGGGCGGCCGTGCCCAGCCCCGCGCTGGTGCAGGCGGCCACGGACAGCGCGGCCACGGACAGCGCCGCCACCATGGTCGCGGCGCGCCGCCCGCGCGGATAAGACACGATTGCGGCTCCGTTCGGTGCCTGGGTGATGAAGATCGGCCCCGTGACCGGGGCCACCCGGTGACGGCATAGATCGGTGGGCTGCGGCGGCCGGAACCACCGCGAAGCAACAATGGGCAGCGGCGATCCGCACGCTTTCCCTCATGATCGCTCGGACATTGGGGTCAGATGTTGCACCACCGGACAGGGTACTCGGCGCGGGCGGCCGGACCAGGGCCGACACGCGACTGTGGCCCGGTCGTTACAAGCAACCTGGTCAGCGGCCGGCTAGTCCAGTGATCCGTCGCGCTGGTCGGCCCAGGCATGCAGCCGGGCGCGGCCCTGCATCCACTCCGCCTGCAGGCCGGGCAGCCGGGCGCGGGCCGCGTCAGCGGCGTTCAGTGCCTGATGGATGCGCAGCTCGCGCACCAGGATGCAGGCGAGGTTGATGGAAAACTCCGGGCCGGTCCCGCTCGCCGCGACGGCCCCCTCAATGAGCTGCCTGATCAGCGGGGCGGCACGGCCGAGGAGCACGTACAGCGTCGCCAGGTCATACCCGGGCAGGTACTGCCCGCCGAACTCCCAGTCCACCAGCGTGCAGGTGTGCCCAGCACCGAACAGGACGTTGGCCGGGAGCAGGTCGCCGTGGCCGAACTGACGCCGGTCGCCGGCCCGGTCCAGCAGCTGGGTCAGCGCCCCGCAGTCAGCCGCGGTGAAGAACCCGCGGCGGTGGTAGCGGTCGATCCGCCTCCGGTAGTCGACCATCACGCGCAGCGCCGGGGACCCGGGCATGGTCGGTTGCCATGTGCTGATCGCCTGCACCGCCGCGATGAGGGCCGAGATATCGCCCGGGTCGAGGGGGCGGGAAAGGTAGCGCCCCTCGTCGGCAGGCGGCCCCCCGATCCACTCAAGGATCAGCGCGTTCAGGCCGTTGGTCCACTTCAGCTCCGGGATCCGGACCGGGGGGCGTTCCCGTTCGAACGACCGGTAGACGTCGATCTCGTGCTGCCACTTCGCCACCCAGAACGGATCCTCGGTGATCAGGATCTTGGCGATCACCGGCTCGCTGTCCTTTACCCCCGCGACGAGCAGCGATTTGCCGGTACCGCGGACGACCCGGGTACCGGTCAGCCCCGCCTCGGCACTAACCGCCGCCAGCACGGCTTCCCGGGTGGTGTCCGTCATCAAGCGGCCCTCGCTGCCTGCGGTGTTGGCGGAGCCAGGGTCAGAGCTCGCAATCGAGCGGGTAGAAATGGCCCCCGTCCGGCCCGATGATGATCTCGCCTTCGCCCCGAATCCCGGCCAGTTCGCCGGTCCCGGTGGTCTCGACGATCTTCCAGGTCATCCAGGGGACACCGTTATCCCCGCCGGCGTTGTGCTGCAGCACGAAGCCGCCCTTCCGCCCCTGCACAGTGCCCTGGAAACGCTCGATCCCCGCGTAGGCGGCCGGATTCGCGGTGTAGACCGTGATGATGTCGGTCTCGCTGGTGCCGGTCAGGTCTCCCTGGAATGTCTTGGTGATGTGGGCCCGCGCGAGCTTCACGCCGTCCTGGTCGTCGTAGGACGGTTCGTCGTCGAAGCGGTCCATGCTGAAAGTGCCTTCTGCTCTCTGCATGATTCTTAGTCTGGCGCAGGTCGCGGTGCTGAGCACAGGGCAAAAAGCCGGTTACTCGGCATGAAGCCGGCTGGGGTAAGACAGGACAGGTGGACCCAGCCCAGGCGTTGCGCCAGATCGCGTTCGAGCTCGAGCGGGCCAGCGCGCCCACCTATCGCGTCCGCGCGTTCCGCCGGGCCGCGCAGGTGGTGGCCGAGCTACCGCCCGGCCAGCTCCAGCAGCGGGTCGACGCGGGCACTCTGCGCTCGCTCCCCGGCATCGGCGCGACCACCGCCGTGGTCATCGAGCAGGCGGCCCGCGGCGAGCAGCCGGAGTACCTGGCCAGCCTGCTGGCCGAGTCCGCCGCCACGGTGCGAAATCGCCTGCGGGCGGCCCTGCACGGCGACGGCCACACTCACTCGGACTGGTCCGACGGCGGCAGCCCGCCGGGAGAGATGGCCACCGCCGCCCGCGATCTGGGGCTGAGCTGGATCGCACTGACCGACCACTCCCCCCGGCTGACCGTGGCGCGCGGGCTGTCTGCGGAACGGCTCATCGCGCAGCTTGACCTCGTTGACCGGCTCAACACCGAGCTGGCACCGTTCCGCATCCTGACAGGAATAGAGGTGGACATCCTGGATGACGGCTCGCTCGACCAGCGCGACGATCTGCTCGCGCAGCTGGATGTCGTGGTCGCCAGCGTGCATTCGAAGCTGCGCATGGACGCCGCCCCGATGACCACCCGGATGCTGGCCGCCGTGCGTAACCCGCTCGTAGACATCCTGGGGCACTGCACAGGGCGGCTCCTCGGCGGCCGCGGGCGGCCGCAGTCGCAATTCGACGCCCAAGCGGTGTTCACGGCCTGCCGGGACAGCGGCACCGCCGTCGAGATCAACTGCCGTCCCGAACGCCAGGACCCGCCCGATGACCTGCTCGGTCTGGCGGCGGACATCGGCTGCGTCTTTACCGTCGACACCGACGCGCACGCCCCCGGCCAGCTCGACTGGATCGGCAGCGGCTGCCGCCGGGCGGAGGCGGCTGGCATCGGGCCCGACCGCGTGCTCAACGCGCTCACCGCGGACGACCTGATCGCGCGGACACACGGGTAACGGACACAGGTACCGGACACGGGGTAACGGACACGGGTAACGGCCGCCCCGCCGACGGCCCGTACGCGGATCCCGCCGGAAACGCATCAAGGCCGAGGCCGGTCAGGCTCCTGGGTGAACCCAGCGGGGAGCGAGCCGCTCGGCGGGGCTGGGCCGGGCTCCGGTGGGGGCCAGGATCAGGCCGTTCCGGCCCTCGGCCGGGGTTGGCAGCGGCTCGCCGCGCTGGGCGGCCTGCACCAGTTCGTAGAGGCGCCGTTGAACAGCCCGGTAGTAACGCTGCTGAATATTTCGGCCGAACACGCCGAAGCCGAGACGCACCAGCGGGCTGCGTATCTGCGACCGGCGCGAGTAGCCGGTGACCCGGAAGCCCACCTGCCCGGTGGCCCGGTTCTTGATCACCTCGAAGCTGATCCGGCCCTGCTCCAGGTGGCCCTGCAGGGTCTCGTAGCACCAGCCCCAGACCCGCTCCGGGCCGTGGCAGGTATCCCGCTTCTCGTCGAACACCCCGGTTATCCGGACGCCGAAGTAGAACCGCAGCCCGTAGAAGCGGCCCTCCATCAGCATGTCGCGGCCGAGCAGGTCGCCACCCTTCCGGTACACGGCGCGCAGAATCCGGGCGTCGGCGAACTCGTACTGGCTGGCCAGCGTGCGGGCCCTCGCCCAGGGGCCGTCCGGGACCGGCTCGCCGGGCTGCTCGCGGCCGATGAGCGTGGCACTGGAGTCGACGTGCCAGTGCCCCTCGGGCCGGCCACCCTCCGGCGCCCGCGCCGGGTCGTAGTTGACCTCACGATCGTGCAGACCGTCCAGCACGCCGACCTCGTCGACCGGCGGGAGCGGCGGCCAGCGCACCTCAGGCTCCGGGGTTCCGCAGGCCGACGGCCAGCCGCTCCAGCGGATGGGGCTGCACTCCAGATGGCGCGAGCGTGATGCCGTCCGGTCGCTTCTGCGGGGCGGGCAGCACCTCGCCGCGCTGCGCCGCCTGCAGCAGGTGGTACATCCGGCTCTGGATGTTCCGGTAGAAACGCTGCTGGGTCGGGCGCCCGAACAGGCCGAAGCCCCAGCGGATCACCGGGTTCGGAATCTGCGAGCGGCGCGAGTAGCCGGTGACCCGGAACGCCACCTGCCCGGTGGCCAGGTTCTTGATCACCTCGTAGGTGAGGCGGCCCTGCTCCAGGTGGCCCTGCAGGGTCTGATAGTGCCACCCCCAGACCCGCTCGGGACCGTGGCCGGTATCGCGGGTGCCGTCGATCACCCCGCTGACCCGGACGCCGAGGTAGAAGCGGAGGAACAGGAACCGGCCCTCCAGCAGCATGTCCCGGCCGAGCAGTTCACCGTCACCGCGGTAGACACCACGCAGGATGCGGGCGTCGGCGAACTCGTACTCGCTCACCAGACGGCGGGCGGTCTCCCAGGGGCCGTCCGGGACCGGATCGCCGGGCGGCTCGCGGCCGATGAGGGTGGCGCCGGAGTCAACGTGCCAGTGCCCCTCGGGCCGGCCGTCCTCCGGGGCCAGGGCCGGGTCGTAGTTGACCTCGCGGTGACGCAGATCAGCGAGGGCGGCCGCCTCGTCGACCGGGCCGAGCAGCCATTCGCGCACTACTCGCCTTCCTGTATGGCGTCGCCGATCAGCCAGAACATCGGCGGCCAGAGCCCCACGAACAGGGCCCGCCGTTCCGCGTTGCCGCGCTCGTCCTGGTCGACGGTCTTGGCCCGGATCCACAGGCCGATACACAGCCCGATCGAGGCCAGCGAGGTGGCGTGCAGATACGTTCCGCGCAACCCGGTCCGCCGTATCGCCCCCGTCACGGTCATCCGACACCCTCCCTTACGCCGTATACCTTCTGCATTCTTCGCGCCCCCGTCCGTCGCGATGGCTGCCCACCGTGCCACGATCTACTCATGGCAACAGTCAGCCGTTCGGCCAGGCTGCGGACCGTGCTGAGCTGGCCGCTGGGCATCGCGGTGGTGAGCTGGCAGTACATGTGGCGCACCATACCGCTGCACCGGACCGAGGAGACGGGCGGTCCCGGCGACATGCCGGCCGCCGCCAGCGAGCGGACCGAGCCGGGTGACGGGCGGCAGCCCCTCACGGCCGGTGTCGGGCCCATGCTGCACCGTACGTACGAGGTCCGCATCGTCAACAGCACGCTGAGCCCCGCCGCGCTGATCGAGCGGATGGCGGGGGATCTGAACAAGGCGGCGCCGGAGATGGCCGTATTCCGTAAGACACGGGGCGGGGAGGGCCCGCTGCGGCTGGGCGACGAGTTCGTCGTGCGCATGCCGGGACCGTGGGACGGGCCGGTGCGCGTGATCAGCCGGGACGCCACCTCGTTCCGGCTGGCCACCCTGGACGGCCACCTGGAGGCCGGGGAGATTGAGTTCCGGGCGGACCGGGACGGGGACGCCCTGCACTTCGAGATCGAGTCCTGGGCCCGGGCCGGGGACCGGCTCTCCGACCTGATGTACAACAAGCTGCGGCTGGCCAAGGAGATCCAGCTGAACATGTGGACCCACTTCTGCATCCGAGCCGCTGCGCTGGCCGACGGCCGGCCCAAGGGCGGGATCACGATCTGCACGCGCTGGGTGCCCTGGGACAGCAAGCTGGCCGCCGCGGGATGAGCAGAAGGGATGTCCCGCCGGGCCGGCGTGCTATGGGAACGAAGGCGGCCAGGCCGGGGGCGGCTGCTGGTCCTGGTGCGCTGGTGCCGGGGCACGCGCGGCCAGCTCGGTCTCGACCAGCGCGACCAGATCCGGGTGAGCGCTGAGACCACGCAGGACGTCCGCCGGGACGCCGAGCTGCCGGGCCGCTTCGGCCACCACGGGCTGGATCATCTCCAGCGCGTGCGCCACCGTCTCATCCCGGGCGTAGGTCGGCGGCAGGTCGTCCAGGGAGAGCTCGGCCGGCCGGCGGAACGTGCCGTCCGGCCCGGGCAGCCAGGCCTCGCGCTCCGCCGCCGCACCGATCGCTGACCGGACGTTTTCGCGGCTGGGATCGGCGAAGGACTGCAGCACTGACCGCTCGACGACTCCGGCGATGAGCTGCCGGTTCGGCGTGAGCAGGACGTTCCAGACGTACTCGGACCGGGCGTGGCTGGGATGGCGCAGCGCGAACTCCAGGCCGTCGACGTCCGCGCCAGGATCGAACCCGTCGAGGCCACGTTCGTTCCGGGCGAAGTCGACAGCGATCATGACGTGCCCGGCCGGGCCGGGACGCCGGGCGGTCACGGTCGCGGCCTGCCGGACCCCCATGCCGCGCAGCTGGGTCAGCCACGGCCCGTAGCTGTCGCCAGCGAACCAGACGTCCGGGTTCCCGTCGAAGTAGATCTCCAGCTCCTTGGTCCGCTGGTACAGCCGGGTGGGCGGCAGCAGGCGCCGCTCGCCGGTGGCCGCGTTCTCCGCGACGAGGAAGGCAGTCTCCTGGAGCCGCTCCAGCAGCCGCTGCTGCTGGCCGGCCGCGGCCCCGTCGAGCGCCCGCATGATGCAGTCCAGGTCGGCCTCGTGCTGGGCCGGATCGAGCCCGGCATAGTCCAGGCCGTCGTACCGGGGCAGGATGACCTGCAGCACCTCGGCCACGACGTCCGGCTCGGTGAGGTTCAGGGCGTCCAGGAACCGCCGGGCGGGGGACGCCTCCGCCACCGCACGCCGGACGGTGGGCAGGCTGGTCGCGGCCGGCCCGGGGAGGTAGACGGCCGGGTGGCCGCCGGCTTCAAACGGCGCGGTGTGACGGCCGTCCTGGAGCCGGATGACCGGCTGGGTCCGGGCCGCGCCGGGAGCTTCGTCCGGGCCTCCGGGTGCCTGCCACAGCACGGGAAACCGGTACAGGAAGGCATAGAAGCGCACGATCCAGCTGTCCGGCTGGGCCTCGAGGAAGGCCTGGCCGGCCCGGGCGGCCACATCGGCGGGGGTGACATCGCCGACGCCGAGCTCCCCCCGCAGGTACCGCCACAGGACGGGGGTGCGGTGCTCGGTGATGCCCGGGTGGGCGAAGAAGAGCGGCCGGCCGGCTGCGTACACCGCGCCGAGCTGATCCGGGCTGAGCAGCGGGTGCAGCGCCGCGTCGGCCGCCAGCCGGACGTCGGCGGCGGCGCGGAGTCCGCCGGCCACGGGGATGAACTCCGCACTGGCCAGAGCGTCCCGCACGACGTCGAACAGCGGGCGGAACATCGAGCCGGGCGGGAAGTCGCCGACCTCAAGGGGCAGCGCTTCGAGCACCTCCGCCGTGATCCAGTGGCCGGCCCGCAGCTCCTGCAGCACCTCCGCGAGCAGAGCGGCGGTCTCCCGGACCAGGGCCTGGTTCGCCGGATCGTGCTCCGGGACGTTGTCGCGGGCCGGCGTCGTGCGATACGGGCCCTGGACGAGGAACCCGAGAAAGGTCTCCTTCTGCGTCGGGAAGAAGACGTTGAGCGGGGACCGGTCGCAGCGGGCCATCCGGCGCCCGCCGCCGGGAGCAGGAGCGGGAGCGGGGCCATGGGCGGCAGAGTCAGCGGTGGTGCCGAGCCGGAACGCGATCTCGACCTGGCGGCCGGAAAGACCGGGGCTGCTCGTCTGCCGGTGCCAGACCAGCCACTCCTCGTCCGGGCACCGTGGGCCGCCGGCGTCGCTGCGGCCCGTGGACAGGAGGACGTGACGGCCCGATGGGATGCGGTCCGGCGGGATGGAACCTGCCGGCCGGCGCTCGATCACCGCGCCGTCGACCTGCACGCCGCCGACGCGCAGGCGCGTGATGTGCCGCAGGAACAGCAGGGTGCCAGGCTCGATGCCGTTCAGCGCCGCGGAGATCTCCCGGACGGCGACCGGGGCAGGCACGGCGCCGTGATCGAAGGGGAAGACAAACACGGTGCCTGCCGTGTCGCCGTGGAGGCGCTCGGCGGGATAGGGCCGGACGTACGTCTCAATACGGAAGTGCTCTCCCCCGCTGTGGATGTGCGGGGATCTGGTGTACGCGTACACCGACTTGAAGCCGATGCCGAACTGCCCGATCTGGGTGAAGTCGCCGGACTTCCCGCTCTGGCCGACCCCGCAGACGCCCCGCACGTCGGCCTCGGTGAAGGGCCGGCCGTCATGCCGTACCTCCAACCGGTCCGCGAAGAGCTCGAAGGCCAGCTCGGTCGCGCCCGCGTCCTCGGCGTTCTGAATCAGCTCGAAGATGAAGTGGGTCCGCTCGCTGTAGAGCTGCCCGAGCAGGTCCAGCACCGCGGTGTCCCAGCCGTAGCGGGCGATGTTCTCGTCGCGGATCGTGCCGTAGTCGGCTGGCATCGGCGCCGTTCACCCCCTCGCGGCTACGGCGGCCGGATGGCCCAGGCCGCGCTTGCACCCTAACGGGTGCCAGGCATCGGGCGCCGACACGCTGGCGCCCCACGGGTCGGGGACTCGAACCAATGGATCATTCCCGCTCCGTAGTGCGATCCTGAACCAAGGCGCGACGTGCTGCGCTCGCGGACACGTAGGAGGCCACATGACCCAGCCCGACTTCGGCGGGCAAGAGGACCAGGACCGGCAGCCCGGGCTCCTCCCTCAAGACCGTGAGGACTCACCCGAGCGCGAGATCAGAGAACGCGCCCTGGAGGAGCGTGAGCTGGAGCTGGACTACCTCGATAAAGACAACGAGGC
>Ga0302319_10024659_pt1 | contig 10680 bp, 6 predicted proteins | sample Bog_T0_2_FD_203319 | JGI IMG/M metagenome (GOLD analysis project Ga0302319, IMG submission 203319) | Peat permafrost microbial communities from Stordalen Mire near Abisko, Sweden - Bog_T0_2 | ecosystem: Environmental > Terrestrial > Soil > Wetlands > Peat | place: Sweden: Abisko, Stordalen Mire... | reverse complement strand
CCTCGGATATTAGCCAGACACGCCAGTGTCTGGAGCCAGTCCCGGAGAGTTCCCCGTCCTGAAGGGACGGCGGATTTTGGGATAAGGCCGCACGCTTGCGACCTGCATCCAGAGAAAAACTTCAATGGTGCCGCTTTCCGTCGTCCCTTCAGGACGGATTTGAAATGGGGCGTGTTCCAGACACTGGCGTGTCTGGCTAATGTCCAATGTCGCTCCGCGACGACCGAATCCTGACGCATTATTTCCCGGGGCGTAATTTGCCATGCTCCCCGGTGCTCCCCGGTGGCCCCGGTGGCTCCTTCCGCAAACGACCATTGACACCCGCAGGGGTTTTTGTTGAACTTCACGCCCATGAATTCCATTCATTCGGCAATCACTAAAACCTTGTTTTATTCATGTATGACCTTCCTGCTGCTGGTGGTGTCGCCGCTGTCCCATGCGGACGTCGCGGCACCTACCCCGCAAATCCAGGCGGCGGTGGCCCCGGTGGTCACCATCAATACCGGCGACAATGCGTGGCTGCTGGCCAGTGCCGCACTGGTGCTGATGATGACGGCACCCGGCCTGATCCTGTTTTACGGCGGCCTGGTGCGGACCAAAAATGTCCTGTCCACCATGATGCACAGCCTGGTGCTGATGGCGCTGATTTCCACGTTGTGGATGGTGTTCGGGTACAGCATGGCCTTTGGCGAGGGCAGCGGTTCCTGGGGGGCCTTTTTCGGCAACCCCTGCACGCATCTCTTTTTGAAGGGTGTCAGCGCCAGCACGCCGGACACCGATTATGCCGCCACCATTCCGGCCCAGACGTTCATGCTGTTTCAGATGATGTTTGCCATCATCACCCCGGCGCTGATCAGCGGCGCGGTGGCTGAACGCATCAAGTTCAGCGCCTACGTGATGTTCATGCTGCTCTGGGTGACGCTGATCTATTTCCCCCTGTGCCACATGGTTTGGGGCAAGGGCGGCTTTTTCAACTGGGCGCTCGGCGGCCGGATTCCTGTGCTGGATTTCGCGGGCGGCACGGTGGTCCACATCAGTTCGGGCGTGTCCGCGCTCGTGTTTGCGCTGATGATTGGCAAGCGCGCGGGTTTTCCGCATGAGCCCATGGTGCCGCACAATGTGGTGCTTTCCCTGATTGGCACGGGTTTGTTGTGGGTGGGCTGGTTTGGCTTCAATGCCGGCAGCGCGTTGAACGCCGGCTCGCTGGCCACCAGCGCCTTCGCGGCCACGCATTTCTCGGCGGCGGCGGCGGCCTTGAGCTGGGCGGCCATGGAATGGAAATTGAAGGGCAAACCCAGCGTGCTCGGCGCGGCGGCCGGCATGGTGGCGGGCCTGGCCACGATCACGCCCGCCTCGGGTTTCGTCACCATTCCGGCGGCCTTCGCCATCGGCCTGACGGCGGGGGTGGTCTGTTACCTCGCGGTGACCAAGATCAAATCCGTGTTCGGCTACGACGATTCGCTGGATGTCTTCGGCGTGCATGGCGTCGGCAGCATCACGGGCATGCTGATGCTCGGATTTCTGGCGAGTTCGGACATCAATCCGGCCATTGCCAACACCTTCAAGGCCAACGGCGTGGCGGTCTCGCTGGCGGGCGGTTCCCATCAATTCATCAACCAGCTCATTGGCGTGGCCTTCACGGCGACGCTGGCCATCGTCGGCACCTTCGTCATCGTGAAAATTGTGGACAAGGTCATCGGTCTCCGCGTGGATCAGGAAGATGAAAGTATGGGCCTCGACTTGTCACAGCACGGAGAACGTGCTTACAATGAGTGAACGCAACCGCTTATATGAAAAAAATTGAAGCCATCATCAAGCCGTTCCGGCTTACCGACGTGAAAGACGCGCTGAACGAACTCGGCATCCAAGGGATGACCGTCAGCGAAGTCAAAGGATTTGGTCGTCAGAAGGGGCACACCGAGATTTATCGCGGCAGCGAATACACGGTGGATTTCCTGCCCAAGGTCAAGATTGAGACCGTCGTGGCCGATTCCCTCAAGGACGCCGCCGTGCAGGCCATCGTCAAAGCCGCGCGCACCGGCAAAATCGGCGACGGCAAAGTGTTCGTCTCCTCCGTCGAGGAAGCCATCCGCATCCGCACCGACGAACGTGGCGACGCTGCGGTTTGACTATAGTCGCGCCCCGATGTGGGAAATAGTGATGCGTAATACGTGATACGTGATACGTGATACGTGATACGTGATACGTGATACGTGATACGTGATACGTGATACGTGATACGTGATACGTGATACGTGATACGTGATACGTGATCGTGTGCTTGTCACGCATCACTTGTCACGCATCACTTGTCACGCATCACGCATCACGCATCATCTGCCCATAACCCGCGCGGAAATTCGGAAACCTGAATTCGCACCCCAAGTCCGCCCTTAATTTCGCGTTGCTCACGCGTTTGTTCGTCACGCCCCGTTTGCGCCCGCTTGCCGCATCCCCCGCCACTTTGGGCGGCAGCGGACGCTTCAGTTCCTTCGCCAGCCAGGCGTAGAAGTCCGCCTGCGTGACCGGCTCATCATCGGCGGCGTTGTAAATTTCCCCGGACCTTCCGCGTTCCAGTGCCGCGATCACCGCCCCAATCAAATCATCGCGGTGAATCATGTTCATGAAGCGTCCGCCCCCGCCCTCCAGGCGCGCCTCGCCCGCGAGGAATTGCTTGAACGCATAACCGCGTCCCGGACCGTAAATGCCCGCCACCCGCAGGATGACCGCCGGGAATCCGGCGCGCGCGGCCGCCAGCAAAGCGGCTTCCGTCTCCAGCAACACCCGCGCCGTGCCGGCCTCGGGATCGGTCGGGCTGGATTCCGTGACCCACGAACCGTCGTCTTGGGCATACACGCTGGTGCTGCTGGTGTAAACCAGCTTCCGGGGCGGCGCCTTCGCCAGCCAGGACAGAAGCTGGCGGGTGCCACCTAAATATAATTGACGGTAATCATCCGCAGTGCCGCCACCGGACGCGGCGCAATTGACCACCCAATCGAAATCGCGCGGCAGGGACGCGAGCGTTTCGGGCCGGGTCACATCCGCGCACAGGGGAGTAATGCCCGCTTGCGTCAATGCCTCGGTGGCTCTACGGCGCAGCCCCCAAACCAGATGCCCCTGTCGAACCAACGTTTCGCCCAATGGCAAGCCCACATACCCGCAGCCCACAATCAATACTCGCATAAAGAAATTGGATTATTGGATCATTGGATTGTGGGCGTTGTCTTCAAGCATCACGCATCACGCATCATGCCCCCGCCCCATCCATGACCGCTGCGAACCGCAAGCCGCGCGTGCTGACGCGGAGTTGCCGGAAGCCGAACTCGCGCATCACCGCCTCGTAAATCAGGATTCCGGTCAGAATGACGTCCGCGCGTTGCTTGGGCATGCCGGGCAGCTCCCGGCGCTGGGCCAGCGGCAGGGCCCACAGGCTTTGCCGGCGGGCAACAACTTGATCAAAAGTGAGAACCGTGCTTTCAATTTGCGCGCGGTCAAAGTGCGCCAGCTGTTTTTCAATGCGCGCGAGAATGCTGGTCGTGCCGCCCGTGCCCACCAGTTGAAATTCACCCTCGCGTTTCAACGCCGGGTCCAGTTGCGGCCGGACTTCGTGTTGCAGAAAGAGCCGCACCCAATCCTGGCAGGCCTGCCATTCCGCTGGTTGCGGCGGGTCGCTCACGGGGAATTTTTCCATCAACCGCACTGTGCCGAGGGGAAAGCTGTGGCCGAAATATTTCCGGGTCCCGTGGCCGAGAATAAACTCGGTGCTGCCGCCGCCCACATCGAGGAGCAGCAGGGGCTGCCGCGCCAGTTCCCGATCCGTGGCGGCCCCTTGAAACGCCCACTCCGCCTCGCGCGCGCCGGAGATGATCTCGGTTTTCAGGCCCGAGGCGCGCTCAATGGCCGTGGTGAGGTCCAGGGGATTGATGGCGTCGCGCGCCGCGCTGGTGGCGATCACGCGGACGGCTTTCGCCTGTTTCTCCCGGGCGATATGATTAAACTGGCCCACGGCCTCCGCCGTGCGTGCAATGCTTTCGGGCTGCAACTGGTGGGTTTGGTAAAAGCCCTGGCCCAGCCGGGTTTGCCGGCTTTCCTCGTGAATGGGCCGAACGTCGCGGCCCAACACGTCGGCCACGAGCAGTTTGATGGAATTCGTGCCCACATCGATCACCGCGCGGCGTTCCGAGTTCATCATGCTTAAACCCTACCGAATTCCCCGCCGAAAGCCAAAGCCAAAGTGGCTGAGCGGCCGAGCAGCAGAGCAGGGGACGGCTTCGTCGCCCATGGTGGCGGTGACATGGGAGCCGAGTCCCGCCAATTTTTTCCACCTTGATTTACCTTGATTTACCTTGATCAGGCTTGATTGACCTTGATTGATGGAGGACGGCGTGGCTGCGATCTGGGGACGGGGTGCTCCCACGAATCAGATCACCCACTGGGCGACGATCCGACGCCACCCCCGAGTGCGGCGGCGGTCCACGGCGTGATATTCTGGCGTTGCGGGTACTCATGGATTGATCTTTTTGGCTTTAGCTGGAACGATTCAGTAAAACAGATTTAAAACCACGGATGGACAGATGAACACGGATATAAACGTGATTTTCCAACCGTCCAGAAAGCGCACCGTTTAGTAGTGACCGGCGGAAAACCAAGCCGGAGCGCCCTTCTGACCTTGCTTCATCCGTGTTCATCCGTGTCCATCTGTGGTTAAACTGCTTCTTTCCGGCTTCAGGCATTTTTCTCTGCGTCTCCGCGTCTCTGCGGTTAAGAGGTGCCCCCCGCCTGCCTGAACGCGCGTAAATCGTAAATCGCAAATCCCCCCGGCTATTGCTCCGTCCGCGTGCGGATGCTCTTGAGCCAGAGCTCCAGCCGCTGCGCGGCGGCCGTGGCGGGGCCATCCAGTTCCGGCACGGTTTTACTGGCCAGGGCGGCATCCGCCACCTCGGCGGCGTCTTCCACCGCCAGAAACCGGCCCGAGAGTTTTTCAAACCCGAACATCGCGGCCAGCCCCTTGAGGGAATGCGCCGACCGCTCCAGTTCCACCCACCGGCCTTCCTCGTGCAGCCGGTGGATTTCCGCCAGCCGGGCCGGGAATTCCGCCAGGAAATCGGCCACCATGTCCGCCACCGAGTCGCGGTCCAGCTCGCTGCACAGCTGCTCCAGCCGGGAGGGGTTGAACGGCTCGGCCGGCGCGGGGGCCGGCGCGCCCGTGGGCATCGCCGCCAGCAGCGCGTGGTAAAGCTGCTGCTTCGTGAACGGCTTGGCCACGTAGTCGTCCATGCCCGCCGCCAGGCAGCGCTCGCGCTCGCCCGCCAGCGCGTTGGCGGTCAGCGCAATGATGCGCACCGGCCGCAGCGCCGGCTGCTCCGCCTCGATTTTACGGATCGCCGCCGTGGCCCCGAACCCGTCCAATTCCGGCATGTTGCAATCCATGAGAATGGCATCCCACTGGCCCGGCGAAAACTTCTCCACCGCTTCGCGGCCGTTGACGGCCCATTCGGCGGGCAGCCCAAAACTGTCGAGCATCAACTGGCAAAGCTTGCGGTTGAACGGATGATCCTCCGCCACGAGCAGCCGCAGGTTCGAAATGGGCGTGAGCGGCGGCGGCACCGGGGGTTGTGCCGGGGCGGTGACCGCCGGGCTGGTGGCCGTGGTCGCGGCTTCGGCAGCGGCTGCCTGGCGTTCCTGTGCCTGCTTCGTGCCGCACACCACGGCCACCAGCGCGTCGAACAACGGCTGCTCGCGCACCGGCTTGAGCAGCACATCCACCATGGCCGCCGGGCCGGCCGCATCCGCGCCGAGCGAACCGGCGGGGCTGGCCAGCAAAATGCATTGCACCCGCTCCCGGTTTTCCGCCAGCCGCCGGCTCAATTCCTCGCCCCCCAGCGCCAGCATCTCGTCATCACAGATCACCAGCGGCATGACCGCCGCGCGAAAATCGTGGTCCAGCGCGCGGATCAGTTCCCGGGCATCCGCCGCCGCCCGGCACACCACGCCCCAGCCCTGCAATTGCTCCACCAGCGACTGGCGCTGGCTGGGATTGGGCACCGCCACCACCACCTGCAAAAACACCAGGCCCGGCGAACCGCGCTGGATGGGCGGCTGGGGCGGAATGCCAAACGGCACTTCAAACCAGAAAGTCGAGCCCGCCCCGGGCGTGCTCTGCACCCCGATCTTCCCCCCCATCAACTCCACCAGCTTGCGCGAGATGGCCAGCCCCAGCCCCGTGCCGCCAAACTTGCGGGATGACGAGGCGTCGGCCTGGACAAAAGGCTGGAACAGGATCCGGGTTTCCTCCGGCTTGAGGCCAATCCCCGTGTCCCGGACCTCAAAGCGCAACGCCATCCGGGCGGCGCTCTGAAATTGAATCTGCACGCGCACCACCACCTCGCCGTGTTCGGTGAACTTCACCCCGTTGCCCACCAGGTTCAGCAACACCTGCCGCAGCCGGGAAGGATCGCCCGTGAGCCGGTGCGGAATCTCGCGCCCCACCACCGCGACCAGCGCCACCTTTTTCCCCGCCACCCGCGTGGCCGCGTTTTCCAGGACGGATTCCACCACGGCGCGCACCGAGAAATTCTCCCGCGCCATCGTCATTTTCCCCGCCTCAATCTTGGAGAAATCCAGCACGTCATTGATGACATGCAGCAGGGCGTTGGCGCTCTCCACCGCCGCCTCGGCGAATTCCCGCTGGCGCGAATCCAGGCGGGTTTGCGACAGCAGCTCCACCATGCCCAGAATGCCGCTCAAGGGCGTGCGGATTTCATGGCTCATGTTGGCCAGGAACTCACTTTTGGCGGTGCTCGCCCGGTTGGCCTGCTCCGCCATGGCCTGCGCCTCGGCGGCCGCCGACTTCAACTGCTGGTTCATCAGCTCCAGCGTCGCCTTGGCCTCCTTGGCCGCCAGCTCCGCCCGTTTTCGCGGCGTGATGTCCTGCATCACCGCCTGATATTCCTCCGGGTCATCCCCGCGCGGCTCCAGCCGCCGGAGCGTGCACTGCTGCCATTCCACGTGGCCGTCCGCCGCCTCCACGCGCAGGTCAAACACCACCAGTGGCTTGTCCGGCGGTAGCGGTGGCTCTTCCCCCCGGCTGCTGCCCCGGGACACCAGCTTGTAATAATTCACTCCCAGCAGTTCCGCCTCCGGCTTGCCTTGAAACGCACAATACGCTGGATTGGCAAACGTAATCGTCCCATCCGGCTTGAACCGGCAGATCAAATCCGTCTGGTCGGCCACCACTGTGCGCAGCCGCCGCTCATTGGCCACCACGCTGGCCAGGACGCGCCGCCGCTCCGTGAAGGCCGTCGTCAGCAGCAGGCCCGAAACCGCGATCACGCCAATGTAATAACTGATCAGCCGCGCGCTCTCCGCCTCGGTGAGCATCACAAACGCCCCGTGATGGTGCAGCAGCGAATAAACCGACAGCCCCACCAGCATCAGTGTCCCCGTGGCCGCCCCTCGCGGGCCAAACCGCAGCGCGCCCCAGGCCAGGAACGGATATGGCAAATAAGAGAGCGGAAACTGCTCCACGCCATGCACCGTCCACGATACCGCCGAAAGCAACGTGCCCGCCCCCAGCGCCGCCGCGCACAACACCCCCTCCGCCACCCGCCAGAAATGCCAGCGCATAAAGGAGGGTGTGCTCCAGGTCACCAGCACCGGCGTCACCACCAGCGCCGCCAGCGCATGGGGCACCCACCAGGCGAACAGGCTTGGCAAAGCCTCGGAGGCCGCAATCTGTTTCTCATAAACCAGGCTCGCCACGTTGCCCAGGGCGTTGATCGTGGCCCCCAATCCGCAAGCCACCAGCACAAAACCCGCGCCGTCGCGCGTGCGCTCCATGGCATTGTCAAATTTCACCAGCCGCACCAGCACCCAGGCGCTGATCCCCGCCCCCAAAGTGCAGCCCAGCACCGTTCCCAGCATGAACCAGCCGAAAGGCATTCCGGCCAGACCGGCGAACAAGAGGGTGCCCACGGCCACCGCCGACAGATACCGGAAACCAAACAATAGGACGGTCGCCAGCGCCAGGCCGCTCACCGGCCACACCAGCGGCACCGTCTGGGCATGAAAGACCGCCTCCCGGCTGACCAATCCGCCGAGCGCATACAGAGCCGTCAAGACGGCCACCCGTGCGGTCACCGCTTTTTTTTCGTCAGCCATGACCTCATTGGAATGATGCAGGGGTTGCGTTCACGACGGGATAAAGCAGGCGATGCCGGAGCAAAACCCTCCGACCACAAAGATCTGGAATGACGGGTGATATACAAAAGCTGCCCGCGGGCAATTATGTTCAGCATCTAACCACCCCATTATCCGCGCGTGGCCGCCGCTTTCAAGAATTTAAAATTATTTGCGCGGCGAGCGCTTATGTGGCACTATTTGGGCGTAGTAACAACCTATATTGTCATTCATGAGCACGCCAAAAATCATCGCCTACTTGAAACCCACCTGCGGCTGGAGCCAGGGGGTCCGCGCCGCCCTCCGCAAATACGACCTGCCGTTTGAGGATCGCAACATCATTGGGGACCCCGCGCAACGCCAGGAAATGATCACCAAAAGCGGCCAGACCCTGAGCCCCTGCGTGGAAATCAACGGCACCATGCTCGCCGACATCAGCGGCGAAGAAGTCGAATCCTGGCTGCTGGCCCACCAGCTCATCCAGCCCAACGATCGCCAGCCCGAGGCCCCGATCAACCAACCCTGCGCCCACGAACGCCCGGTCGCCGTCCCCAGTTGCAGCTAAACCGGAATACCATTCAACCACCAGCGGAAGCGGGCTGCGCCCCTTCTCGGGGAGCGCCATCGCCCTTGCGTGCGGCGGTTGACGCCTCGTCAACCGTGCCCACGCGCGCCTTCGCGCGTGCATCCCAGAGCCCTCAATTTTGGGGTTGGCCCGGATATTTCATAGTGAAACCGGCAAAACCATGGCAAACCCTTGTAGCGCAGGCTTCCCAGCCTGCCGTATCGCAACGACGGACAAGCTATACAGGTTTCCAAACCTGCGTGCCGCGTCTTTTCAACCACTCATTCGAACGTGTTTGCGCCCCTCTTTTCATAGGGTTTTTCGCGACTCTTTCCAAAATGGCTATGAAATATCCGGCTTAGCCCGGCAAATCGTCGTAGCGCAGGCTTCCCAACCTGCGTGCCGTGGCCTTTCAAAAACGGATGCGAACGTGGATGCGCCCCGCAAGCCACTGGCTTCCTCCTCTTCGGCCACCATATTCCACTGAAAACAGCGAGGAACCATTGTTTTCTTATGCAGGCGCCAGCGGTCGTTGCCCGTCCAAAACCGCAAAACCCCTTTGTTTTTCGTTAAAGCGCCTGCTTTAAACGTCCCGCACTTGCACATCCCGTTGTCTATCTGCACCTTGCCCCCTGAAACCTGAAACCTTCAACCTTGACCCTTTCCGAATGTAAGCCGCTAACGCATTTTTGAAAATAAATGCCGGAAAAGTGACGGATCCGTTAGCCGCTAACAACCCGGTTTCCCCGAACCCTGCTACACTTCCTTCTGATGCAGGGCTGCCACCATCAAGCCCGGAGGGCGAAAGAAAATAGCCCAGTGATTGATCACTGGGTTCGCATGTCTCTTTGTCCAAAGTCCCGTCCGGGACGAAAGAACCCCCGCCAGCCTGGGTGGCCACCGTCACGCAGCGACCAAAGTAGCCGACAAGCCATCCCCAGCTGCCACTTTTCCACCGCTTTACTCTTAAAAAACACATTATGCAAGTACCTTGTTTTACAACATGTTACGTTCGCAGCCAAAGCGCCCAAGATTCTCGGCAGCGTCGCCACTGGCTTCCCTCTCCCCTCAACGGGGAGAGGGATTGAGGGTGAGGGGTGGTCATATCCAGAGCCGCCTCCCGTCCGTTTCTTCCTGTTTCAGCACCCTCCGGCGTCCAAGCTGAACACTTGATCACTGAAAACTGAACACTTTTTCAACAAAAACCCCTGAAATATCACTTTTATCACCGTGAAACAGTCAATAATAACATACACCCCAGAATGCCCGCCGGTCAGCCCCCAGCCTTCCGGCTGCGCTTTTGGTCTGAAACCATCTTGAGCCCATTCATCCTTCATCTTTCATCCTTCATAATTCCGTGAAAACCCCTGAAATATCACTTTTTACGCTTTGAAACCGCACCCCACAACTACCCAACGCATCGCCGCCAACCCATGGGTGGTAGGGCGCGTCACTCCGTGCGCGCCGCTATTGACATCCAAGTCCGCAAGCTATCCCAGTTGCCACTTTCCCAATGCTGAACACTTGATCACTGAACACTGAAAACTCCCCACAAAACCCCCGAAATATCACATTTTACATCTTGAAAACAGCCATGAACGCACCCCCAGAATGCCTGCCCAGAGCTGCTCTAAAGCAACTCCAGCCTGATAGCGCGTTTATCACCATGGGTGGCACGGGCCACTGGCCCGTACCGTCCGGCGACCCGCCGGACGGAACGGGTGAGGCGCTCTTTTTGCCAGCGGACACCATTCGTCATTGGTGCTTCGTCATTCTTTCGTCATTTAACCTTCGTCCTTCGGCATTCCCAAACTGAAACCATCGAAAACCCCTGAAATATCACTATTATCACCGTGAAACACCCGGTCCATAATTACTCAAAGCATCACCGCCACCCGATGGTTTCGCCGCCGTTTCATCCCGGAGGGATGCCAGCC
>Ga0302319_10024657_pt1 | contig 10681 bp, 7 predicted proteins | sample Bog_T0_2_FD_203319 | JGI IMG/M metagenome (GOLD analysis project Ga0302319, IMG submission 203319) | Peat permafrost microbial communities from Stordalen Mire near Abisko, Sweden - Bog_T0_2 | ecosystem: Environmental > Terrestrial > Soil > Wetlands > Peat | place: Sweden: Abisko, Stordalen Mire... | reverse complement strand
ATGCCAACAGAGGCTAATTGCCTCCGTCAGTGCGTATGTCTCAGCCCCTCAGAGTGGCCGGTTTTGAACTGATCATAAGTGGCCGCTTTTGGGTGACCGCCAAGGACAGATCGGCGAGTGCGTTGACCTCGGCAGCCAATTCACCAAGAGCGTCCTGGGTACCCGCTCCGCGAGCGCGGAATGAGTAATCCCCTTCGCGCAGAGACGAGACTACGTTCGAGAGTGTCTGCAATGGACGGATGATGCCTTCAATCAGCGACGCTGCGACCAGCAGCAGATAGAGCAGAAGGCAACCAACGATGAGTAGCGCCGGTGCGATAGCAATCTGTTGTTGAAAAACTAAAAGTGCGGCGAAGATCGGCGCTGGCAGCGCCAACAACAAACAGTAAAGCCACACTCGGCGAACGACCGAGCGTCTGCGATTACGCAGATTGTTCTCATAGGCCATATTTTTCAATGCGGCGATAGAGTGCGGCGCGGCTCAGGCCTAGGGCCTCGGCGGCTTGTGAGATATTGCCATCGCAGCGGCGCATCACCTTGCGGATGAGCAGGGCTTCTACCTCATCAATGCTCATGTTCTCAAAGGACAGGGTGGAAGAGCGCGCGGCGGCAATGGCGAGGTTAGCCGGCTCAATCTCTTCTCCGCGACAGAGCAAAACTGCGCGCTCGACGGTATGCTCCAATTCGCGCACATTGCCGGGCCAGGAGTATTGCATCATCTGCTGCATCGCGGCCTGTGAGAAGCCGGCGACCTGTTTGCGATAGCGAGTGAGGTTGCGACCGAGAAAGTGCTGAGCCAACGGCACGATGTCTTCGCGGCGGTCGCGTAGCGCGGGCAGATGAATCTCGACCGTGTTAATGCGGAAGAGCAGGTCTTCACGGAAATGGCCTGCCTTAGCCTCTTCGTGCAACAGAGCATTGGTGGCAGAAAGAATGCGCACATCGACGCGCCTGGTCTGCGAGGATCCTACTCGCTCCAACTCGCCTGTCTCAAGCACGCGCAGCAGTTTGGCTTGCTGGCGCAGAGGGACGTTGGCGATCTCGTCGAGAAAGAGCGTGCTGCCGTTGGCCAGCTCGAAGCGGCCTACGCGGTCGGAGCGCGCGTCGGTGAATGCGCCCTTGACGTGGCCGAAGATTTCGCTTTCAAATGTGCCTTCTGGCAAGCCGCCGGCGTTGACGGCAACCAGTGACCTGCTGGCGCGAGGCGAGGCCGCATGCAACAATTTGGCAACGATCTCCTTGCCCGTGCCGTGTTCGCCGGTAATGAGTACATTAGCATCGGAAGGTCCCACCTGCGCTATCAGATCGAGTACTGTCCGCATTGAGGGTGCGCTGGCCACGAACTCCGGCATTCCCTCGGCGCGCAGGATGCGGTTTTCCAGTTCAAGCTGACGGGCGCGGCGCAGGGCCTGACGCAGCTCAGCGTGGACGCGGATGAGGGAGAGCAGGCGCTCGTTCTCCCAGGGCTTCTGCACGAAGTCGCGCGCGCCGCGTTTGATACTTTCGACGGCAAGGTCGATGTTGCCCCAGGCGGTCATCACGATCACCGGCAGGCGCGTGTCGAACTCCTGGATGCGGGCCAGCAGGTCGAGGCCCTCCTGGCCGGAGGTGGTGTCCCGCGCGTAGTTGAGGTCGATGAGCAGTACATCGTAGTCGGCTTCTCCCAGCGCCTCCAGCAGCAACTGGGGCGAGCGCACGCAGTCTGCTTGGATTCCTTGCGGGGCCAGCAGCAGTTCGACGGCTTCGAGGATGTGCGGCTGATCGTCGGCAACCAGTACCCGGATTTTGTTTTGTTTACTGGAGATCGTCTGCCTCCACTGTGCCTGCTTTGGCGTCGGCGATTGAGATTCCGTATTCCTCAAGTATGGAGCCTGTAGCTCGCTTCACTTCAATGCGCGACTTTTCGTAAGCCGTCTCGGCGGTCACCAGTGCCGACTCAGCCAAGGCCAGGTCGTGCTCGGCCGCAAGCGTCTGTTGATTCGATCCCGCGCCGAGTTTTTGTTCTTTCTGCATGATATCCAGAGTACGCTGCGCCAGATCGCGAGCCTTACGGGCCGCATCCACCCGGCTGGCGCCCTGCTCAAGAGCATAACGCGCGTTGCGCACCTCGATATGAATGCGCTTCTTCAACTCCTCAGCGTACACCTGCGACTGTCGATATTCGAGTTCCGTCCGGTATTGGTCGGCCTTGGCGATGCGGTTGCGCAGCGGGATGCTCAACTGAAGACCAACCTGATATTCGGGCGCACTGTTATCAAACGCGCTTTGCAGAGCGCCTGTATAGCCTGTCGGCAACGTAGAGGTAACCCCCGATCCTCCAGAATAGTAGTTGGAACTCTTTTCACCGGCGAGCCCGGTTCCCGCATAGACGCCATAGATGGTGAGCGCGGGCAGCAACGCGTTGCGTGCGGTCTTGCGGCTCAGTTCGCGATTCTGTAGGTCAAGCACCGATTCGGCAAGCTCGGTCCGATTTCTGAGAGCCAGTTCAATCATCTGCGGGATTGGCTCGGGAGAGCCGACCGCAGTATTCCCAATGTGGTCGGTGGGTACCACGGGCATCTCTTCGAGGACTGGATCGTCGAGGCTGCGGGTGATAGCGTTTTTCATATAGAGTTCCTGTAGTTCCAGATTGGTGCGCGCCACGGTGAGGTCTTGCTGGCGGGTGGCCAACTCCCCTTCCGCTCTCAGTACATCCATCTCTGGAATCGCCTGCAACCCAAGCTGCTTACGGCTAGTGTCCAGGGATTGTGTGGCAAACTCCACGGAACGCTCCTCGACCTGCTCATCATCATAAGCGCTGACCAGATCCCAGTACAGATCGCAGATTTGGGTAACGGTGGCAATTAGCTGGGCCTTAAAGGCGATATCGGAGATTTTCTGATTGGTCCTGGCAATGCGGAGAAAGCGCAGGTTGGTTCCAGGTCCGAAGCCAGCAAGCAGCGGCTGGGATATGACCGCCTGCACTCTCGAGTTCAACTGCGGACTGAAAAAGTCGTAGACGCCGTTCGATGTTTGGCGCGCGTTGACCCAGTTCACCTGCAAGTTGCCGCCGGTGGCGAAGGCTTGGCTATAGCTCACGGTACCGGCGATGCTGTTGACCTTGTAGACGTTCACGCCTTCAAGCTGAAAGTTGGAGAGTTGCTGCGCGGTGTGATCCACATTCCCTTGCGCGGAGACGATGGGATCGAAACCGGAGACTGCCGTACCGGTTCCCAGTGTGGACGAAACAATGCCGGAAGCCCCCGCTCCCGCGCCGCCTGCGCCGCCTGTGGTGCCTCCTGCGCCGCCGCCCGCGCCTGATGCGCCCTGTCCACCACCGGGCGTTCCTTGCACGACGCCAGTATTCACGCCCCGCACCTGGCCGCCTGCCTGGGTGCGGAGGATATCCATCTGAGCGATGGGAAGATTGTAGCGGGCAATCACCAGATCGAGATTGTTCTCGAGTGCAAGATCGATGGCATCGTGCAATGAGAGGTAAAGCTTGCCGTCGCGTACCAGGGAATTAAGACGCATGGAGTTTGTAAGTACTGGCGGTGGTGCTGTCTTGCCTCGATAGGCGTCGATGGGATTGCGCGAAGCGTGCAACAGTTGGTCAAAGGGAATGCTGCCTTGAGGAACGGGCCCAACTGCCGGAGAAGACGTTTGCACAGCAGGCGCTGGTGCAGTGGGCTCCACGGCGAGGGCCAGGCTCGCCTGCAACAGCACAATTGCTGTGAGTAGCTGCGCATGCCTCAAGAGGAGTGTCTTTGAGCAGTTCACTTGGCGCTGACCTCCATTGCGTTTGCTGCAAGCGTTTCGTCGCGTGTCATCCATCCGTCCCGCAGTTCCAAAATGCGCGTGCCGTAGCGGGCATTTTCTTCAGAATGCGTCACCTGCACGATGGTGGTTCCGGCGCGGTTGAGTTCGTGGAAGAGGCTCATGATCTCGCGGGCCTGCGTCGAGTGCAGATTGCCGGTCGGCTCGTCGGCCAGCAGCAGCGCGGGCGCATGAACGACGGCGCGCGCAATGCCCACCAACTGCTGCTGTCCGCCGGAGAGCTGGCTGGGGTAGAGGTCTTTCTTGGCCACGATCTGAAAGCGGTCGAGAATGTCGGCCACCATAGCCTGCCGCTGCTTGGCGGGCAGATTTTTGTAACTCAGGGGCAAGTCGATATTCTCGGCGACGGTCAGGTCGTCGAGCAGATGATAACTCTGGAAGATCATGCCGATGCGTTGGCGCGCATGATCGGCGCGCTGCTTGCGGTTTAGCTTATGTACAAGCGTTTCGCCGAATCGGTATTCGCCGAGCCAGCCATCGTCGAGCAGGGCAAGTACGTTCAGGAGGGTCGACTTGCCTGCTCCAGATGGACCCATGACGGTGACGAACTCACCTTCACGAATGGTTAGCCCGATGTGGCGCAGCACCCAGGTTTCGGCCACTCCGGATTTGTAACTGCGTTCTACGTTCTTCAGTTCGATCATTATCTACTCCGATCTGGCACTCAGACGCTTCGGTTTCATTTATTCGGTTCGCAATGCCTGCATGGGATCGATGGAGGCGGCGCGGCGCGCAGGGATGATCCCGGCAACGCATGCTGCCGCCGTCAGAGACACAATCGCGCCCGCCATTACACTGGCATCCGCCCCCGCGACCTCATAGAGTTGCGCCTTTACAAAGCGCACGCAGAGTAGCGCGACCGGAATTCCAATCGCCAACCCTAGCACAGTTTGAATCATTGCCCCGCGCATCACCATCCCGATCACGCTTCCTCGCTCCGCGCCGAGAGCCATACGAATCCCGATCTCCGGAGTGCGCCGCGCGACATTGTAGGCAGTCACACCATAGAGTCCAATCGTGGTCAGCAGCAGCGCCAATGCGCCAAACAGCATGGTGAGCTGCGCTACCATTCGCTGCTCAGTGAAGCGGTCCGCGATCTGCTGATCGAAGGTTTGAAACTTCACGACTGTCAGGTTCGGATTGATGCTTGCGAGCGTTTTTTGCGCCTGTTGTTCCATGTCGTTCATGGGCCGCGCGGTCTGCAGCACGATTGCTCCCGCGTAGAGCGAGGTGTCCTTTTCGATTGGGTCCTTGTTGGTCGCAAAACGCTGCATCATGGGGACGAAATACATGCTGTGGTTCTTCCATTGCACTGCGGTGTAGACCGTGTCCTCCACGACGCCAACAATCTCGAAATCCCCTGACGATTTCGGTCCAGGCGGGCCAATGCGCCGCCCAATCGGATTGCTGCCATCCTTGATGAAATTCTTCACAAAAGTCCGGTTCACCAATGCCACCGCAGGAGCGCTCGATATATCCTGCGGGCCAAATCCGCGCCCCATCACCACACGCGTTCCCACCGAATCGAAGTACTCCGCATTGCCCTTCACAAACGAAGCGCTGCCATTCTGGTCCGGCAGTCCTTGCACTGCAATGCTGGTGCTCCAGTTGTAGTCCTCCATCGGCGTACAGGTGGTGATGCCGACATTCACGACACTGGGGAGCGCATGGAATCGCTCCTCCATCGTTCGATAGAGCGCCTCAAGCTGCGTCTGCGTGTATCCAGCTGCCTGGGGATTGATATGCACAATATAGCGGTTATTCGCATCCAGCTTCAGGTCTGTGCTTTGCAGTTTGTTCAGGCTCTGTGAAAAAAGCCCAGCGCCAACCAGCAGCACCAGGGACAGAGCCGCCTGTAGTACCACCAGCCCTCGCTGTAGCAGGGAAGCTCCAGTAACCGTTGTGCGCGTTCCGCTCCGCAAAACGTCGGCCGGCCTGGCCTGCGCCGCGATCCATGCCGGGGCCACGCCGAAGAGAACGCCTGTCAGCAGCGACAAGCCAAACGCGAACCCGACAATCGCGAGAGATGGACTGGCATCGATTGTGACATCCCGCGCTCCTGGAAACGCAAGCATGAGCAGCATCCGTGCCCCTGCGTAGGCAACCGCCAGCCCAGCGATACCGCCCATCCCAGCAAGCAATAAACTCTCGGTCAACAGTTGGCGCACAACTCTTAAGCGCGTCGCCCCAAGCGCTGTACGCACCGACATCTCCGCGCTTCGGCCCATGCCGCGAACAAGCAGAAGATTTGCAATATTGGCGCATGCGATCAACAGCACCAGGCTGGCAATCCACATCAGCAGATGGAGGTGAGATGCGTACTCCTTCTGCAATTCCTCGATGCCGGCGCCGCCGGGCGTGAGCACCACATGGGCTCTGGCCAGCGATTCCTTTCCCTCCTTGGATGAAAAGGTCCTGATTGGAGCAAATGCCTGGCGCACCAGCCCGCTGATCTTCTGCTGTAGGGGAGCCATTGCCACGCCGGGCTTTACGCGGCCAATGATGTAGAGCCAACTGGTATCAGGGTCGTGTACATAGGGAACGCTGGCGAGGACGGGCATGGACTCGATGGGCAGATAGAATTCCGGCGGCGCGCTCGACATGCGGTCGCCATAAAAGCTCTTCGGGGCGATGCCCACGACCGTTACCGGTTTTGTGTTCACCCAGAAGGTGCTGCCGACCACTGCCGCATCGCCGGCGAATTGATGCTGCCACGCCTCGTAACTCATGACCGCCGTCATGGGCGCGCCCGGAACGTCATCGGCATCGATCAACAGGCGTCCCGCTTGGGGCTGCAGGCCGAAGGTGCGGAAGTAGTTGCCGGAGACAAACTCGCCCATGACGGAGCGAGCCGCGGACTGGCCCCCTTCACGGCGCGCAATGATCGGCCTGTATCCGAAGCCCGCCTGCATTGCGGCAAGCTCTTCAAACTCGGGCGTGTTCTTCTTCAACTGCTGGTAGGTGTCGGTGGAGAACAGCGAGTAGTCGTCATTGCCTCTCGTTCCTTCGTTCACACAGCAATCGTTTTCGTCACCCAACCGCACCAGCGTCCTGGGATCGGCGACGGGTAGGCTCTTCAATAGTACCGAGTTCACCAGCGTAAAGATTGCGGCATTGGCCCCAATCCCCAGTGCCAGCGTGACGACCACGGTGAGCGTGAAGCCCGGCGACTGGCGCAACTGGCGCAGCGCATAGCGAATGTCTTGCAGCAGCGTGTTCATCTTCATCACTCCTTGATGGGTCGCTATTCGGTTCGCAATGCTTGCATGGGTTCAATGGTTGCGGCGCGGCGCGCTGGAACAAGCGAGGCGATGAGCGCGAGTAAAAAGATTGATGCCGCTGCCAACACAATCACCACAGGGTCGAGCGGATCGACCTTAAAGAGCATGGAGCGCAGCAGACGCGTTGCAAAGACCGCTCCAATCGCTCCGATGCAGCAGCCGATCAGACCCAGTTTCACGCCGGAAGCGAGAACCAGCCGCATCACGCCTGAGCGCTGCGAACCAAGCGCCAGACGGATGCCGATCTCCTGAGTGCGCTGTGTAACTGAATAAGAGACAACGCCGTAAATCCCGAGTGCGGCAAGCAACAATCCAAGACCGGCGAACGAGGCCACCAGCAGGACGAAAAAGCGGCGCGGCGAACTGGCGCGGTCTACCAGCATCTGAATCGGCTTGAACTCGTTGGCAGGCTGTTTGGGATTGATCTGCCGCAACACGGTTGTAACAGTGGAGGCGAGTGTCGCGGGCTGCAGTTTGGTGCGGACGACAAGATTGCAGCCGGCAGGGCCGTATTGGGGCGCGGTCTGGGAGAGATACATCTGCCAACCAGCCGGAGTTTCGGCGTTGGTCTCATGCACGTCAGCTACGACGCCGATCACCTGGGCATCGCCACCGTTGATCGTGGCGACGCGACCGACAGGATCTTGGCCAGGCCATAAATTGCGGGCTACGGTCTCGTTGATGATGACTGCGCCCATGGTTTTGCTGGTGTCGTTCCACGTGAGATCGCGGCCTGCAACCAGGTGCATCCCGATGGCGTGCAGATAACCGGGAGTGACTACGTAGACAAACGTGGCCGGTAGATCTCCTTGCTTCTTGTAGTCATAACCCTTGGGCGAAATGTTCCAGCTGCGATTGACACTCATGGGCAGGTTGTCGGAGATACCAGCGGTTTCAACGCCGGGAATCCGCTCCACGCGCTGAAGAATCTGCTGCAGAATGACGCCGCGCTTGATGGGGTCATTGCCGTCGTCGTAGTCGACGGAGATGGCTGCAGAGTGCGTAGGCTCGAAGCCGAGATCGACATCGATAACATGAAGGAAACTGCGCAGCAGCAATCCGGCGCCAACCAAAAGCACACAGCCTAGCGCGGTCTCAGAGACGACCAGAACCGAGCGAATTCGGTTATGGCTTTGGCTGTCGCCTGAGCCGAGGCTGCCGTCTTTGAGAGCAGCCTGAAGATTGCCACCAGCCACTTTCAGACCAGGAACAAGACCGAAGAAGACTGAAGAAGCGACGGCGATAAGAAGTGTCCAGGCGAGCGCGGCTCTGTCGATGCGCAGGCTGCTTAGAAGAGGCAAAGCAATGGATCCCTGATGGGCAAGCCATGCGACGATGAGATACGCCATTCCGAGGCCGAAGAGCGCGCCAGTGAGTGAGAGGACAAGGCTCTCCGAGAGCAGTTGGCGCACGATTCTGCCGCGGCCCGCGCCGAGGGCGGTGCGCACGGCGAACTCTTTGCTTCGTGCTGCGGCGCGAGCCAGCAGCAGGTTAGAGAGATTGACGCATACGATCAGCAGAACCATGCCCACGGCGCACCACAGCAGGATGAGAGACTGGCGCAACTTGCCGCTGACGTAGTCTTTGAGACCGAAGAGCTGGGCGTTGTAGTCGCCGCCCCAGTCGGGATGCCTGTTGTTGAAGAGCAGCTTGGGAAAGATGGTATCCGCTTCGGCCTGGGCCTGTCCCAGAGTAACGCCTGGCTTGAGGCGACCGACCAAGGCCATGCTGTTTCCCCAGTCTTCCATATTGTCCAGAATGGCGGGTACAAACAGATCGACTCTGCGACCGGGAGAAAAAACTGCGCCGAAGTCGAACGTGTCAGGCAATACGCCCACCACCGTATACTGCGTTCCGTCGAGGCCTATGCTCTGGCCCAAGATGGCAGGGTTGGCGCCATATTGGCGCTTCCAGAATGGATAACTGAGCAGAGTGACGGGACGGTTGTTTTTCTGGGATTCTTCGATGGTAAAGTTGCGTCCGAGGATCGGCGTGACGCCGAGCGTCGAAATGAAATTGCCGGCCACCATCATCCCTGTGATGGGCTGTGGCTGTCCTTGCCCGGTGAGCTTGACGTTGTCGGGGCCGGAGAATGCGAAGTAGCCCGTAACCTGCTGGAAGGACCGGTTCGCGCGTTGAAATTCCTGCATTGCGTCGGTTGAGTACGTCATGGTGGACTCACCGGCCTTGGGGTTCTTTTGATGGATGCGGACCAGTTGCTGCGAATTGGGGAACGGCAGCGGGCGCAGCAGCAGCGTATTCACCACGCTGAATACGGCGATGTTGGCGCCGATGCCCAATGCCAGCGTGAGCACTGCCGTAAAGGTGAATCCCGGCGACTTGCGCAACTGGCGCAGGGTGTAGCGAATGTCTTGCAGCAGCGTGTTCATCTTTATTTCTCCTCGATGGCGGTTTATTCGGAGCGCAAGGCTTGCATGGGTTCGATGGAAGCAGCGCGGCGGGCGGGGATCAGCGCCGCAATGAGGCCCGCTCCCACCAGCAGAAGAGCAATCGCGATAAATGCGCCGGCATCCTTTTGCGGGTCGATATAGATCACTACGCCGATGAGCTTGCGCACGACAACGGTGAGAATGAGGCCGGCCAGCGTGCCGGCGGCCAACATCCAAGTGACGCGGCGGAGAACCATGCGGAGTATCCGGTTGCGGGTTGCGCCGAGGGCCATGCGCACTCCGATATCGCGCGTGGCCTGCTCAACTTCGTGGCTCACCAATCCGTAAAGCCCAACCATGGCCAGCGTCAGAGCAATCGCTGCAAAGATGCCGAAGAGCCAGCTTTCCATGCGCTCAAAAATGAGGGTACCTGCGGCTACTTCTGCCATCGTGCGTGGTTCGTCGAATGGAACCGTAGGATCAAGTTCGTGAACAGCCGCGCGCACGGCGGGAATAACCAGTTCCGGGTTGCCGGAGGTGCGGACTATCAAGGTCATATCCGGCAGTGCATCGGCCTGGTAAATCTCGTCGATGAGCCAATCGCGTTCCGCCATCGGGTTGTCGTAGATGTTCTGCCGAACGTTGCCGGTAACACCAACGATACGGCCCCATTCTTCCCTCTTGGGGCTGTCGTCGATCAACTGTTGTGTCGGGTCCAGCCCGGCAGGAATGAACTTCCGGACAAATGCGTCGTTGACCAGGACTGTCGGAGCGACGTTCTCGCGCCGGTCCAGGCTAGGGGTGAGAACGCGTCCGCGATGCAGTTGAATACCCATGGCATCAAGGTATCCCGCGCTGATCATGCGGCTCTCGGCGAGCATCTCCTGATTCGGCGGGTACGGTGGCTGGCCGGCAATGTGAAGATCGCTGTTAACGCCCCAGCTTTCGATTGGCAGGAGATCAATGAGGCCTGCTGCCTGCACTCCGGGTAAATGACTAACCCGTTCTTCAAGGGGACGGTAAAACGTTGCCACCATATCCCGGCCTTGGTACTTTGCTCTGGAAAGACTAGCCAAAGATATTTGAAATTTGCCTCCGCCGGTCGTCTGTCCGATGATCTTGTTGTCTGGACGAGAACACGGGAGGGCGACCGGTGGAGACATTCACAAAGCTGTTTGGCAGCCTGCTTCTCTT
>Ga0302319_10024656_pt1 | contig 10682 bp, 7 predicted proteins | sample Bog_T0_2_FD_203319 | JGI IMG/M metagenome (GOLD analysis project Ga0302319, IMG submission 203319) | Peat permafrost microbial communities from Stordalen Mire near Abisko, Sweden - Bog_T0_2 | ecosystem: Environmental > Terrestrial > Soil > Wetlands > Peat | place: Sweden: Abisko, Stordalen Mire... | reverse complement strand
TGCCCTCATGAGTGAGGCGGACGCGATTCGAGCCTTGATGGAAGCGGATCGTTGGATTGACCGCGTGACGTCCCAGCGCAATCACCTACCCGAAAAGGATGAACTCGTAGCCGTTGAGCGTGATCTTCGCGCGTCACTGCGGGCAATCCAAGAGACCCAAGCGTCGCTGGATCCGGTCAAACTCGCCTTCGACGACGCCGAACGGGAAGCCGAACGTTTGCGAAAGCGAGAGAGTGAGTTAGCACGCACGCTCGCCGCCTCCACCGCGAACGCACGCGAGCTCGAAGCGTTGCAAAAGGAAGTTGTGCACGTACGAGCGTTGCTCGCCGAGAGCGAGGATCGCGAACTCGAACTTCTCCTCGCTCTCGAACCGCTCGAGGAGACCATCGCGCGGCTGCGCGCCGACGCACAGCCCCAGGTGGTGCGGCGAGGAAAGCTTCAGGAGGAGATCGTCTCGCTCGAGGCGTCCTTGGACGACGAGTTGGTCTCGTTGGCCACCAATCGTGAGGAGCGTGCGGCGGCTTTGTCACCGGAATTGCTCACCCGTTACACCGCGGCCCTAGCGCACGCGGGTACGTCAGGCGCGGCGCAAATTGACGGCGGCAAGTGCGATGGTTGTCGCATCGCACTTTCGCCACTGGACCTCGATCGATGGAAAACCCGACCCGAGGGTACTTTCATGGCGTGTCCCGAGTGCGGGCGGTTGCTCCTTCCGTGATTATCTTCGTTCGACACGGCCAGACAACCACGAACGCGCAACGATTGCTCGTAGGCCGGTCCGATCCGGATCTCACCGAACTCGGCGTCGCTCAGGCGCACGCTCTAGGTCCATTTCTTCGCGACGTGAAGGAGGTGTGGACTTCACCACTTCGCCGAGCGCGCGAAACGGCGAGAATCGCCATGCCGGACTTGGTCGCGACGGTGAAGGAGTCCTTCATCGAGGTTGATTACGGGGCGCTCGAGGGAAAACCCGTAACAGCTCTTGCGAGCGAGCTCTGGGAGCGAGATCACGACCTGGCGCTCGGTGACGGCGAATCACTCGCGTCGGTCGACACGCGCGTACAGCGCGAACTTGACGCGATGCTCTTTGATTCGACGAGCCTCTTGCACCAAAGCGACGGACACCTCGCGATTGTGAGCCACGTGTCGCCAATTAAGTCGGCCGCCGTGTGGGCCTTGGGCGCACCACCTTCGACGGTCTGGCGAATGCGACTTGACAATGGATCGATCACGACGGTGGGCGTTCGTCAGACCAGTCCGTTGTTGGTGCACTTCAACATGGTGCCTACCTTGGCGTGATCAGCGAAGTGCGACGTAGAGGGCGGCGAAGTGAAATCCGGCGCCGAGGAGTGTGCACGCGTGAAAGAGTTCGTGGTAGCCGAAGTACTTGGGTGAGAGTTTCGGGCGTTTGGCGCCGTAGAACACGGCGCCGACCGAGTACGCGAGTCCGCCGGCGATGACGAAGGAAAAACACAGCGGGCCACCCCCTCGATATATCTGAGGCATCACGGTCACCGCGGCCCAACCAACGACGAGGTAGGGAAGGGTGTTCACCCATTTGGGCGTATCAAGGGCGAGTTGTCGGATGGTGATTCCTACGACCGCGCCACCCACAATGACGAGAAGCAGTACGAGTCTGATGGTGCCGTGCATGGTGAGGCCCGCGATGCCGAGATAGCTTCCAGTGATGGCGAGAAAGATTGCCGAATGATCGGCCCTCTTCCACGCGCGTCGTTTCGGAGGCGACCAATTCACGCGATGAAACAGCGAGCTCGTGATCATCATCGACGCGACTCCAAGGACGTAGCAGAGTACCCATCCGCGTTGACTCCACGTGCTCGCGCGCACCAGCAAGATGGGCGAGCAACCGAGGAGCACGATCGCGCCCACAACGTGCAACCAACCACGCAACAGAGGTCGCTGTGCGACGACGCGCTGGGCCGTAGGGGTGACACTGGTCATGGCCCCACCCTACGATGGCGGTTTTGTCTCGAAGGCTCTTTAAAAACAACGAGGCCCGCTCGCCCCGAAGATCGGGTCAAGCGGGCTCACGATGTTTGGCCCCCCCAGCCAATAGTCAAGAAGATACCCTGCAAACTCCCGCTACTCTGAGCGAAGATTCAAATAATCAATGGATTGTGCATAACTTCACATAGAAGGAGACATCGTGGAGCGAAGGAAATTAGGCGCGAATCTCGAAGTCTCGGCCCAAGGACTCGGTTGCATGGGGATGAGCGAGTTCTACGGCGAAGTCGACGACAACGAATCGATCGCCACGATTCACGAGGCGCTTGATCGAGGGGTGAATTTCCTCGACACCGCCGACATGTACGGTCCGTTTAAAAATGAAGTCCTCGTGGGCCGCGCAATAAAGGACCGGCGCAGCGAAGTGGTACTCGCGACCAAATTCGGCAACCAACGCGGTGACGACGGTACCTATATCGGGATCAACGGGACGCCAGAGTACGTTCTCAAGGCGTGTGACGCTTCACTTCGCCGCTTGGACGTGGAAGTGATTGACCTGTATTACCAGCATCGCGTCGACCGAACGGTGCCCATTGAAGAGACGTGGGGAGCGATGAAGTCACTCGTCGACGCGGGCAAGGTTCGATATCTCGGAATCTCAGAGGCGTCGTCGGCGACTATCGAACGTGCTCACGCGGTGCATCCCGTGACCGCACTACAGAGTGAGTATTCACTCTGGACTCGCGACCCCGAGGACGACGTCCTCGACACTTGTCGTCGCCTCGGCGTTGGTTTCGTTGCGTACAGTCCACTCGGTCGAGGGTTCCTCACGAGCGAATCGGCGAATCGAGACGCGCAGGATCCGAAGGACTTTCGCAGCGTGAATCCTCGTTTCGTGGGCGAGGCGGGTGAGAACAACTTGAAGTTGGTCACGAACCTCGAAACCATTGCCCGAGAAAAGCAAGTGAGCGTCGCGCAATTGGCGCTCGCGTGGGTACTCTCGCGCGGTAGCGACGTCGTTCCCATTCCGGGGACCAAACGACGAAAATGGCTACTCGAAAATATCGCGGCGGGTGACATCGTCTTGAGTGAAAGCGACGTGGCTGCCCTCGAGGCAGCGGTGCCGCGCGACGCCGTCCAAGGACTGCGGTATCACGAACGCTCCATGGGAACCCTCAACGGCTAAGCAGGCGGAGCACGCCGTTCGACAATTCGTAAATCTCGTCACACCAATTCATCACTCGCTCGTCGTGAGTGGCGACGATGATCGTCGCGTCATGTGTCGCGAGTAGCTCCAGCACGCGGTCGGTTTCGTCGATGCCAAGACCGCTCGTTGGTTCGTCGGCGATGAGTACTCGGGGACTGGTCACGAGTGACCGCGCGAGCGCCACGCGTTGGCGCTCACCTCGCGAGAGTTCTTCGAACCTCGTTGTTTCACTAGTCTCGATGCCCAACATCGAGAGGTCGCTCGCCATATTTCGCTCGCTCGTTCGCCCGAGACTCACGACGTCGCGCGCGTAGCCCCGGGTGAGACCCGGTTCGGCTGCGACGTAGGTCATCATTTCACGTAGTTGCGCCTCGTCGATGTCGCGAACGCGGACGTCGCCAATCGTGACCTCGCCCGAGAACACCGGGTCGAGCCCACAGAGGACTCGAAGGAGCGTGGACTTTCCTGCCCCTGAGGATCCGACCACGGCGACGCGTCGCCCGGGCGTGATGACGAAGTTGGCGTCAAGCACGAGATCAGACTCGTCTTCGCGTACCCGAAGGTGGTCCGCACGAATCGTCGAGTCGAGGGGCCAGGGCGTGCGTCCTTGGAAAGGTCCCTCGTCGAGTGCCTCGAGTCGTTCGCTCGCGCCGCTAACCGCCGCGGCAGTGTCGAGCGCGAGCCGAATGCTGGCGAGTGAATCCGCGGTCGCGACCGCAAGGAGCGCAACGACGACGAGCCACGTGGGCGAGCTTTGAGGTGCAGCGAACCAGAGGATTTGCAATGCCACGAGACCAGCGATGAGTGGCACTGCCATTGAACGTTGTTGCACTCGTTGGTGAAGTCGCTCCGCCAACGCGAGATATTTGCGGCGCTTCTCGAACCGTTCGTCCGCAAACGATTCACGCCCGAGCAATGAAAATTCGGGCGTCACCGCGCTCAGTTCGACGAGAGTCCCCTGGAATGCGCCTCTCGCACGGCGAAGGGTCCGATCGGCTCGCACGAGGCTCCCGACATTACTGACGAGCAGCACTGTTGCCACGATTTGAATGAGCACGTACCACATTGCGACAGTGAGCCATTTTCCGTGCGGAGGGAGAAGTGCGATGACGACGTCGCTCAGCACAAACGTGACGATCGTGTTTATGAAAGGAAGCGCGAAGCGTAGCCAGAGGTCCTGGAGTTCGTCAGTGTCGCGAAGCGATCGTTCGAGTAGATCACCCGACGAATGCGTGCGCCACCGCGAATAGTCCCATCGACCTACGCTCGCGACCAACCACCGCCGCCAGCGCGTCACCGACGCGAAGCCGAGCCGATGGGCGCTGAGGCGTTCGGCGAAACGGAGTGGCGATCGAGTGAACGCCAGTACTTCAATGATAATGAGTACTCCCGCCACCGCACCAAGGCCTGGACGGCGGGCACTTTGCACGAGCAAACCCACTGCGCCAACCAAGAGGCCCACGCTCGTAATGCTCGCGACGCTACCCATCATGATGGCTCGAATGAGTTCGCGCCGCGGTGGTTGGGCACGACGGAGCCATCGAAGGAGTCGGCGCAGATCGGTGTTCATTGCTTGACCTCGATGTTCTTGTAAGGAGGGGACAGCAAAGCATCGTTCACTGTTGCCTCCACTACGGAAACACCGTCGAGGCTCCTTAAGAATCGTCGCAATGACTCACGAGCACGTTCGTCCATAACCCCAGCGATGTCGTCGAGCACGAGCAACGCGGGTTCCGCGAGCACACAGCGAGCGAGCGCGAGACGAACCTCCTCACCCGTGCTGAGTCCGCGGCCGTCGGCGAGAAGTACGACGTCAAGGTTCGCGAACCTGTCGCTCGTCAGACCGAGCTCTGTCAGTACTGCGTGCACTTTGTCGCGGGAAATCGCGCGCCCGAGCGCCAGATTCTCGTACAGCGTGCCAGCGACGAGTGCGCTCTCGACACTCACGTAGCCAATAACCACGTCCGCGTGCGCGCCGTGTCCCGACGCCGGCTCTCGCCATCCGAGCAATGTGTGCAGCAACGTGGTCTTGCCGCTTCCCGAAGGTCCCGTGATCAGTATTCGTTCTCCTCGTGCCACGCGGAACTCGTAGCGGGTCGGACCCGCCTGGGTAACGAGTTGCTCGGCAAGGATGAGCGCTTCAGAGGTTAGAGTCTGAACCGTTGATGGGGCTGCGAGAGCGGCCATTGACTTCTGCGCGTCCTCACGACGGTGGAATTCAACTCCGAATCTCCTGATACTCAGGAAGATTTCACTCGTGACCAGTACGGCAACGAGCGCGTGCGCAAGCGAGAGATGACCTTCAAGTAAGCGAAAGCCCACCACCATCGCGACGAGCCCAATACTGACACCACTGAGAAACTCGGTGACCAGCGAGGATTCGAGCGCGACGCGAAGTGCGCGCATGGCGATCGCGTGTTCGGAGTCCGAAATTGCGGCGATCTCATCCGCGCCGTAATCCACTGCGCCGAGCGCGCGAAGCTCGGGTGAATGATTCAGTAACTCAAGTTGACGAACTGTGAGTAGCGCTCGACGACGCTGGTAGTCCTGCGCGAGCGCCTCACTTCGTCGACCGGCGCGTTGATAGAGCGGTATGGCTAACGCCATGAGTACCACGGTGATGAGCGTGCTCAACCAACCTGCCGCCCAGTACACAATGACGAGACCGACGACGCTCGCACGAGCGCTCGTGGCGAGCGTCTCGAGCGACGGTCCATTGGCGACCTGGTCAATGGCCAGTGCGAGGTCCCCGCGACTGCGTTCACCCTCACCTCGAGGTACGCGCAGATGAGTTAGCAGACGTTCACGCCACGCACTTCGAACGAGTCGCGTGGTCCGGATATTCCATTCGTTGAGTGCGCTCGCGAGAATCCAGCGGCCCGTGAGTACGAGCGAAAGAATGACAAGGCCTGTCGACGTCGAATGGTGCGCGATCTTGGTGAGTGCGTAGGCGCTCGCGACGGCGAGGACGAGGGAAATGATGACATTTACTACACCGATGAAACGGGCCGAGGTGACAAATGAGGACTCTCGAGGAGCGAAGTTTTGACCTGAGACCACTAGGTAATGCTAATGAGTCGATTGATACCTACACGAGGTCGTCGCGGTGCGGGAGTAATTTTGCTGGCCCGTTCAACCAATCTCGTAGTGCTTTGGTGGCGCGGCAATCATCTTCGTTATACGCCAGTAGACGCTTGCGCGACGCCTCGGCCTCGTCTTTTCCTGACGTCGCGACTTCGTACCAGAGCATCGACGCTTCGCCACTAGGGTTTTCGTCTCGCCATTCGTAACCAGCCATGGTCGCGAGTTGTTTGAGACCCAGTGGTCCCGTCGTTTGAATTTGACGCTTCGCCTGTTCGTGGAGGTCGATCCATTCACTTGGTGCCGCGCGTCGAAAATCTTCGAGATCGTTTCGCGTAGGGCCTCCCTCCAGCGGCGCGACGGTCGCTCGGTTCATGGCGCCATCTTCGGCTTGTGCCCAAAAGCAGTAGGCAGCGAACGAATGGCCGCGGTCATGGCTGAATCGACGGACCTCTTGAAACCACTTCCAAAAGCGCGCGAACACTTCCGCCTCGGCGTGCGGGGTCAGCTCGCCCCACTCCACGAACGCCTGGTAACCACTCTGCACACCGTCGAGCGGCACATTGAGAGTCACGTTGGCGCCCCATAAGTAGGTCGCGTCGTCGTAGCTCTCCATGTCGACGTCAATCTCGACGTCAGCGGTGGGACAGCCCATCTCGTCGGGTTCGAGTATTCGTAACGAACTGGAGCGAACGTGCGCGCGTGCTCGATAGACGAGGTCGTCCAACTTGTCAATGAGGCGTCCGAGGTGATCCTCGCGTATCGAATCCTCGCGAGGGATGGGCGCCTTTGCACGCGCCGCGCGCGCTCGGTGAGCATCGAGCCGAGCCAATTGGTATCGGGTATCGATGCCGTTGTCGTGAAGGATGAGTTGCTGTTCCATGTTGGTGTAGCGAACCAGCGAGACATCATCGAGGGTCTCAAGTTCGCTGTTGCAGTGCGCTGCGTAAGGGCACTCTGGACATTCGCGATGCCAATACGGCTGCGTTGGGAAGGCGCCACCATTTTGTTCCCATTCATCATGCGCACTCAGCAGATTGAGTCGCTCGTGGTACGCCTCGTCGTATGTCGCCAGATTGAATCGTGGGAAGTTCTTATTGGCGAGATCGAACCACCAGACCCGTCGATGACGGTCAATGAGCGCGGCACGACCTTCTCGGTCACCGTGGCCCTGCGTTTGCAACACTCGTGTCGCGTGCGCGAGCGCAATGCCGTTCCTTATTACCGTTGGCGAACTGCGCGGACCGATCGCGTCGGTGTAATTCGCTTCGCTAGGCAACAGATGCGCGAGCGAACCTTCGAGCATGCGTCGTGTGCTGGCGTGTTCGATTACCTCGTTGTTCTTGATGAGCAACGGAGAATAGATGAATCGCTCATCCTCACGTCCGACGCGCACCAGCACGTGCGCTACCGCGCGTCGGCGACCGACGACGTCACGAGCAAGTCGCGGCTGCAAGATAAGTTCGGCGCCTTCGATCATGAGCGACGTGGTGTGCTCGGCGCTCGTGGCAAAGTGCGCCGTTGGGTGAAGCAGCGCGACCTCTTCGAGGGTCGAGCGACGATGTTCGTCGGCGTCACGTTGGCGTCGAGCAATCTCGCTTGACAACCCGGGAGTCGCAATCTTCAAGCTCGGGCTTCGGCTAAGTGCGACCCGGTGGGCGCATCCGAGAATTTCCTCGCTGCGAAGAAGATCGTCCATCATTCATCAAAGCCTACGAGTCCACCGGTGCCTCGCTACGCCAACTGCGCCATAGCGCCGCGTATTCCCCGTTCAGCGCGACGAGTTCGTCGTGGGTTCCGAGTTCACTGATTCGACCATCGTTGACGACGCACACACGGTCCGCGTCGTGCGCGGTGTGCAATCGGTGCGCGATAGCGATAACAGTACGGTCCTTTAGGACCGCCGCGACCGAACGCTCGAGGTGGCGCGCCGCGCGAGGATCGAGCAACGCCGTTGCTTCGTCCAAGACGAGGGTGTGGGGGTTCGCGAGCACCAGACGAGCCAGTGCCAATTGCTGGGCTTGTGCGGGCGTCACTTGATGGCCCGTTGTGCCGAGCTCGGTCGCGATTCCCCTCGGTAATTGTTCGACCCATTCGAGGGCGTCGACGGCGTCAAGGGCACGAAGGAGTTGTTGGTCCGAAGCCGATGGTTCCGCCAACGCCAGATTTTCGCGCAGCGATCCAATGAATATGTGGTGTTCCTGGGTGACGAGCGCAACGTGACGCCGCAGCATTTCAAGTGGCATCTGCGAAAGCTCGACTTCACCCACGCGAACGGATCCAGCACGAGGTGCGTCAATGCCCGCGAGGAGCCGACCCACGGTTGACTTGCCTGCCCCTGAAGGTCCGACGATCGCGAGACGCTCACCGGGTTGGATGGTGAGCGACACGTTCTTTAAAACATCGTGACCGGTCCGATAGGCGTAGTACACGTTTCGCATCGCAAGGACTTCGTTCGAAGGGTTGCGTGACGACGTGGGGCGCGTGTCGCGCACGACCGAGACCCCAACCAGGCGGGCAAGTGATGACTGACCCATTTGTAGTTCATCGAGCCACGAAACGATCCGGTCGATGGGGTCATTTATTTGCACGACGTACAACGTGACCGTCGTCGCGGCGCCAATCGTGAGGTGGTGCTGTAAGACGAGCCACCCGCTCCAACCGAGTGTCAAGGCTACAGAGAGAGCAAACGCGCTTTCGACGATGGGGAACCACACCATGCGCATCAACATCGTGTACATCTCGGCGTAGAACGATTCACGAATGTTCCCTTCGACGCGTCGAGATTGGCGCGGTCCGAGTTGATGCGCATCAACAGTCCGGGCCCCTTCTGCGGTTTCTGACACCGTGCCGGACATGCTTGCGTAACTCATTCGTTCGCGCCGGTATCCCGGCATCGCGTAGTGAAGGTAGTAGCGAGTCGAAAAGACGAGGAAGGGGATCGAGATGAGTGAGGCCACGCTGGCGAGGGGGCTGATGATGAGCATGGCGACGAAAGTGAACAACGCTTGGACCAGCGCGACCAGCCACTCGGGCAGCGCAAAGCGCACAGTGCGAGAAAGGGCTTCGATGTCGTTGGTCGTTCGGCTTAGAAGATCACCTGTGCCGGCGCGCTCGACCTCGACGAGGGGCAGACCGAGGACACTTTGGAGGAATTCTTCGCGCAGTTGCGCGAAAATGGTCTCGCCCAAGACGTAGCTGCGACGTCGCGCGAGGAATGAAAAAAGCGCATAACAAAGCGATGAGCCCAGAAGGATTCCGACGTACACGACAATGCGAAACGACGTCAGCGTCTTGTCAGTTGCGAAGTTGGTAATTTCCCCGATGACCCACGCCGGCACAAGTCCCGTAATCGCCGCGACTGAGTAGAGCGACAGCATCTGGACGAACCGCGTGCGGTGCTCGGAGATGAGTCGCTTTGCGTAGACGCGAACCGTGGCGAAATCGGCGATGGGCAGCGAACTCATGGCTGGTCCTCGCGCAACACAATTTGGCGATAATCGAGCGAGTTCGCGAGCAACGTTGCGTGTTTGCCCTCACCTACGATGTGCCCGTCGCGGTAGACGTAAATACGGTCCATTCGTTGGAGCAAGAGGGGACTCGTGGTCGCGATCAGCGTCGTTCTTCCAACGCGCACGTCGCGAAGCCGGGTGGCGATGCGTCCTTCGGTGTGCGTATCGACCGCCGAAGTGGGGTCGACGAGAATCAGTATCTCGGAATCACGAAGAAGCGCTCGCGCGAGGCTGAGTCGCTGACGCTGACCACCCGAGAAACTTCGAGCGCGTTCTTCGACTTCGGTGCTCAGACCGTCGTCGAGTGCGTCGAGAATGTCGGTCGCGCTCGCCGCCTCTAATGCTTGAAGAATGGTGTCATTCGTTGCGTCGCCGTGGGGTACGAGTTCGTAGCGCAACTCGCCCGAAAACAACCGTGGCTCAATTTCGCTCACCACAATGTTGGCCCTCGTGTCGTGGACCGAGAATTCATTGAGCGCGACGCCATTTAAGAGGACGCCTTCAATGTCGGCGGCAAATCGCCCCAATCGGTCCGAAATAATCGTCGCGTCATCTGCGTTGTCGGTCACCAGACCGACCATTTCGCCTCGATAGAGCGTGACACCGTTCTGCACGTCGTCGAGGCGCTCGATGACGTTTGGCCATGGCAGCGGATTACTCGGTTCCTTGACTATCGGCGATACGCGCAGGATTCGAAGGACTTTGCCTGCGCCCACGTACGCCCGTGTGGTGGAGATGACGTATTCAATCGCCGTGCGCAGCGGCGTCGTCAGAAACGTGGCGTAACCGAAGAACGCCACTAGCTGGCCGGGCTGGAGGGTTCCGTTCCTCACGTCGTGGGCACCGAGGAACGTGATGATCGCGGTCAGAATGGCGGGAAGCAGAACCTGCCCTGACTCAAGACCCGCTTGGGGCGT
>Ga0302319_10024655_pt1 | contig 10682 bp, 8 predicted proteins | sample Bog_T0_2_FD_203319 | JGI IMG/M metagenome (GOLD analysis project Ga0302319, IMG submission 203319) | Peat permafrost microbial communities from Stordalen Mire near Abisko, Sweden - Bog_T0_2 | ecosystem: Environmental > Terrestrial > Soil > Wetlands > Peat | place: Sweden: Abisko, Stordalen Mire... | reverse complement strand
ATGAAGCGGATCCGCATGCGCGAACTAGAGGGCAACGATGAATAGAAGAAGATTTTTGGCACAGGCCGCAGGGCTTGCTCTGACAGCACATGAGGCCCTGTTGCCGGCGCGATGCCATGCGAGCTTGCTGGCCTCGGATCGAGACATGAGGACTTCAAGTGCGCCCGGGGCGGAGGTTGGATCTGACGTGAGCCGCTATCGATTGACGCGGGACCGCGTGTTGAACGGGACCGGTCCGGCGTACACGCCCGACTTCTTGCTTGCGGACGTTCGAGCTAATCCGGAACGCCGGTTTACGAACTTCTCCGGAGATCTGTCCGGGCGCTGGATTGGTGCTCTTTCTGCTTCTGCGCGAAGTTTTGGAGAGCAGTTTACGTTGCTGCCGGATGTTGTGAATAGAACGATTGCGCTTCAACATGAGGATGGCTATTTTGGCGGCAAATTTCACTACGACCAGCCGAATGACGACGACCTGGCGCTGCTGTGGGGGAATGGACGGCTGCTGGTTGGGTTAATGGAGAATTACGCGTTGAGCCGGGACCCTGCGGTGCTTGGTGCGGCGAAGAAGCTTGGAGATTTCCTACTGCGAATTGGGCCAAGCTTTAACTCGCAGGCGATGGCAGATGCGTTCAGCGCTGACCATTACGCGTCGTCGTATATTTGCTGGACTCAGCAGACGGAAGGGTTAGCGGCACTGTACGTGGCGACTCGCGATGAGCGGTATCGCGAATTGTGCGCGGCGATTTCAAAGCGGAATATTCGCCGGCCGGGTGACCACGTGCACGGCTACCTGACGGGCTTGCGGGGGACTTTGGATTTGCATGCCGCGACGGGCGATGACGTGCACCTGAAGCAGGTGACGGACGCGTGGCAGGAGGTGGTGCATTCTGGCGACTTGCTGATTACCGGCGGAGTGCCGGAACGATGGTCACCGAAGCGGGAGAGGACGGAGGGCTGCGCGGAGTGCGACTGGCTGCGGTTAAACCTGGGGCTCTTTCGGGCGACCGGGGATGCGAAGTATCTGGACATGGCGCAGGATACTTACTTCAACGAATTTTCAATGAACCAGTTTGCTACGGGGGATTTTGGCCATGGCAGACTCGATTCGGCGGGCAGGACTGAGAGCGTAATTGTGCGAGCGTGGTGGTGCTGCACACTGCATGGCCTTCGGACATTCGCGGATTTGCGGGATTCTGCGTTTCGGGTGAAGAAGGAGGAAGTGTTCTTTGACTTTCCGATCGATAGCCAAGTTTCTTCGCAAGGATTTTCCGCGGAGGCGCGATCGGATTTGGCGCGGAATGGAGAAGTCAGGATCGATGTGCATGCTGCCGGCAATGGGCAGCGGCTGAGTGTTTCGAAGCCGGCTTGGGCGGATCGCGTTGCGCTCACACGCAATGGGGCCGCGGTTAACGGATTGACCGTTGAAGGGATTGCGGCGGGGGATGTCGTGGCGGTGAAATACGACATGAGCCTGCGTGCGAAAGACGCAGGAGGAGCTGTCGAGAGCCTGCACTTCGGTCCGTGGCTGCTGGGGGTATCTTCGGGCGCGAATCCCACTTACTTTGGTGAGTTGCAGGCGCAGAACTTATTTGACGTGGGGACGTTTCGGCAGAGTGCGGGAAGGGCGCAGTCGGTGTTTCAGGTACCTGCGGCGGCAGGGCGGATACACTATAAGTCGGCAGAGTATCCAGATCAGCCGGCGGAGGTTGAGTTGGTTGCAGTTGCTGAACAGACGGCGAACCTGCCGGAGACGTGGCAGTTGGCTGTACCTGTCGAAACCGCCGCGGGGTAATTCTACGCGGCGGGTTCGACTGCTAGATGTCGAGGTTCTTCACATCCAGCGCGTTTTCCTCGATGAACTTGCGGCGGGCTTCCACGTCTTCTCCCATCAGGGTGGTGAAGATGGCTTCGGTTTCGGCGATGTCTTCGAGCTTGACCTGGAGCAGCGTGCGATGCTCGGGATCCATCGTGGTTTCCCAAAGCTGAGTTGCGGTCATTTCACCCAGGCCCTTGTAGCGCTGCACGGAGTAATCCTTCTTGCCCTGTTCCACAATGTAGGTGAAGAGCTCGCGCGCGGTTTGCTTTTCAACGGGTTCGCGCAGGGCTCGGGCAGCGCGGCGAGCCTGCTTCGCTTCAGCCTGCACTTCCGCGCTCTCGGTGGAGGCTTCAGCGGGTGCTGCGTCCTCAGTTTCCGGGGTGGCTTCCGCTGTTCCAGGCTTGGCGGCGAACTCGATGAGGAATGGCGGCTCAAGAAACTCTTTGATGAGGGAGTACTTGGACATCATCTGGCGGAACTCGGGGCTGGAAGCGAGGTTCCAGTCGATGGAGCGCGTGGCTCCTTGCGAATCGGTGAAGGAGATAGACCAGGTGTGATGCTCGTCGTCTTCAATGGGAGCGCCAAGAGATTTGAATTCAAACTCGCCGGTACGTTCCGACAGCTCTGCGTGGAGCAGGGCCAGCTTAGGTGGGATTTCGCTCTCACTTTTGGAGGCGAAGTCAGCGCGGTGGACGAGTTCGGCGCGGGCGAGAACCTCGGTCAGCTTTTCGTTGCGTATGCGCTTATCAACCTTTTCAACAAAGCTGAGGTACTCATTGAGCGTGGCCATGAAGCGGGTGAGGTCGGCGCCTTCAATGCGGCTGGCAGCTTCTCCGTGGCGAACGACTATGCCCTCGGAAGCGCGCTTGACCATCACCTTTACAAATTCGCGATCGTCCTTGATGTATTGCTCGAAGCGACCCTTTTTGATTTTGTAGAGGGGCGGCTGAGCGATGTAGATGTTGTCGCGCTTGATGAGCTCCGTCATGTGGCGGAAGAAGAAGGTGAGCAGCAGTGTGCGGATATGCGAGCCGTCGACATCGGCGTCCGTCATGAGGATGATTTTGCCGTAGCGGATCTTCGTGGCGTCGAAGTCGTCTTTGCCGATGCCGCAGCCGAGCGCGGTAATCATGGCGCGGATTTCCTCGTGGCCGAGCATCTTGTCGTAGCGAGCCTTTTCCACGTTGAGGATTTTGCCCTTGAGGGGCAGGATGGCCTGGAAGCGGCGGTCACGGCCCTGCTTGGCGGTGCCGCCTGCAGACTCGCCCTCGACGAGGTAGAGCTCGCAGCGGTCGGGGTTGCGCTCGGAACAGTCGGCCAGCTTTCCGGGCAGGCCGCCGCCGTCGAGTGCGCCTTTGCGACGGGTTAGGTCGCGGGCTTTGCGGGCGGCTTCGCGGGCACGTGCCGCTTCAATGGCCTTGTTGATGATCTTCTTGGCTACTGGCTGATTCTGCTCGAGGAATCCGCCGAGGCGATCGTTGACGAAGGCCTGTACAGTGCCGGCGATGTCGGAATTGAGCTTGCCCTTGGTCTGGCCTTCGAATTGCGGCTGGGGCAGCTTGACGGAGACCACGGCAACTAGCCCCTCGCGGACGTCGTCGCCGCTGAGGTTTTCCTTCATGTCCTTGAAGAGGCCGAGTTGCTGGCCGATTGCGTTGATGGTGCGAGTCAGCGCGGTGCGGAAGCCGGAAAGATGCGTGCCGCCGTCAACGGTGTTGATGTTGTTGGCAAAGCTGAAGACGCTCTCGGAGTAGCTGTCGTTGTACTGGAGGGCGATCTCGATTTCGACGCCGTCGCGGGAAGCCTCCATGACGATGGGCTTCTCATGGAGCACCTGCTTGCCGCGGTTAAGATGCTTTACAAATTCCGCGATTCCGCCGGCGTACTTGAACTCGGCACGGCGTGCCTCGCCGGTTTTGGGATCGGCGGTGCGCTCGTCGGTCAGAGTGATTTCAAGGCCCTTGTTGAGGAAGGCGAGTTCGCGCAGACGCTGAGAAAGCGTGTCGTAGTTGTATTCGGTGGCGGTGAAGATGGTCTTGTCGGGAAGGAAGTGGACCTTGGTGCCGAGGCGCTTGCTGGTGCCGGCCTGGCGCAGCTCGCTGGTGGGAGCGCCGCAACTGAAGTCCATTTCCCAAGTGTGGCCGTCGCGCCAGATTTCGACATTCAACTCCTGCGAGAGAGCGTTGACGCAGCTGACGCCTACGCCGTGCAGGCCGCCGGAGACTTTGTAGTTGGAAGCATCGAACTTGCCGCCCGCATTGAGCTTGGTGAGCACCACTTGCACGGCGGGCATGGTTTCGCCGCCGGCGAGGGTCTTCATGTCGACAGGAATGCCACGGCCGTCATCGATGACGGTGATGGAATTGTCCACGTGGATGATGACGTCGATCTTGGTGGCATACCCGGCAAGGGCCTCGTCCACGGAATTGTCCACAACTTCGTAGACCAGATGGTGCAGTCCCATCTCACCGGTTGAGCCAATGTACATGGCTGGACGCAGGCGAACATGCTCCATGCCTTCCAGCACGGTAATGTTTTCTCCGGTATAGCTGCCGTTCTTGCCGTTGTCGCCGGGGGGGAGGATGTCGGAGGGTGATTTAGTCGCCATAAGATTTTTCGCATTCCTTTCGCTTTCAAGCGCCGTACGGGCGGTCCCCCGATGACAGAGTCAGAGGGGGAAATAAGGGAGTAACCGCTTGAAAGACAGGGGCTTTACGCGAATTGTGCCTGACCAGATTTTACCATGAGAGAGGGGTGCAAAACCGGAATTGAAAAGGCCGCGAAAGAGGTAACTTTTGCGAAATTACCTTCGTGGGATCGTTACCCATGTAATCCACAGGAACGTCTTGAAGAATCCGGATGAAAAAGATAGACTTAGCCGCAATTCTCGACTACCATTTTAGTTGTAGGGAGATTGATTTCCCGCCCAATCACACTCAGAAAGGTTACCAAATGAAACTCGCTATCCGCATCTTCGTACTCTCGATCGTGTTCGCTGGTGTTGCTGCCGCGTCAGTCTCTTCTTCCTCAACGACTCACGTGATCGCCAGCCACCAGGCGACCTCTTCTGAGCTGCCAGTCCCTGGATGCGGCCCCGGCATTCCTGGATGCCCTCCCCCCGGATCTGGCAATGGTTACTAATCAATTACCTAGGTAATGGCGCGGAAGTGCCATAGAACAAGCCCCGTTTTTTGTTGAGTGAAGACGTTCTTCGCGCTATCCTAAGAGAACCCTTAGGATGGGGAAGACCCTCTATGTCAGCACAGAACGTAATGTCGCTTTTGAGCGTGACTGAATTCGCCATCTGGTCTGTGCTCGCCTTTCTCTTTTGGCAGAAGAAGCTGAGCCGCCGGTTTCCCGCGATGGGGATCTATCTCGCGCTTCGGGTGATTTCCACGCCGGCACTGATCGCGGCCTTTTGGGTTTATTCGCAGCCTTGGGGTCATGGCTATTACCCGGTTTATTTTTTCGGGTATTGGGCCAACTACATTGCCTGCGCTGTGCTTCTCTTCTTGATATGCATGGAGGTTTTCCGCTCCGCGCTTTCCGCATTTTCCGGGCTAATGAAGTTTGGGACTGTAGTATTTCGCTGGGCAGCGGTTGCTTCCGTGCTTGTAAGCTTCTCTACGGTTTCTTTCTCGCATCGGGGCATGTTGGCCTTGGCCGACGTGGCTTACGGGCTTATGCGGTCAGTAAGTATTCTTGAGTTGTGTCTGCTGGCGTTCCTCTGCCTGAGCATGAATGCGTTGCGGCTTCCAGTTCGGGACATGGCGTTCGGGATCTCTCTCGGCTTTGGCGTGATGGCAACGAACGATTTTGTTCAATCGATGGTGGGCTCAAAACTCACCTGGTTGACCGCTCCGGAGCAATTCGTTTACGAGTCAGTGATTCTGTTGGCGATTGGAACCTGGGTGGTCTACTGCGCTCTGCCGGAACCGGTCCGGAAGCCTGTGGTTCTTCCGGTCAACTCCACGATCTATCGCTGGAACGAGATTGCGTCAGCCCTTGGCCACACCGGGACCCAAGTGGCATTGCAGCAGCCCGCCAACGGCTTCTTCCTCACCGATGTGGAGCGTGTTGTGGATAAGGTGCTGAATAGGAACCTGAAGAGCAGCGAATCGGAAACGTAAGAGCAGTGGATAGTGATTAGTGGTCAATGATTAGTAAGCAGCAAGAAGGGCCACGGCATAGCCGTGGCCCACTTCATTGCCGCTGAGGCTCGATCTTATTCGGCTGTTACGGGTTCAATGGAAGCGAAGCGTCCGCGGCCACCGCGATCCTGGAACTTGACACGGCCGGTAACTTTGGCAAACAGGGTATCGTCTGAGCCAATTCCGACGTTCACGCCTGGCTTAATCCGCGTGCCGCGTTGGCGGATGATGATGGTGCCGCCGGTTACCAATTCGCCGCCAAAGGCCTTTACGCCCAGTCGCTGTGCATTCGAGTCGCGTCCGTTTGTGGAGCTGCCTCCACCCTTCTTATGTGCCATGGTCCTGTTCCCTTCTCAAAAAAACAGCTTTCAGCTTCTAGCTTCCAGCTTTCTTCCGCCGAAAGCACAAATCTTTAGCAGTGAGTTAGCTCGCTGCCGTGTAGGTGACGCCGTCGGCCTCGATAGCCTTGATGCGCACCTCAGTAAAATTCTGCCGATGACCCTGCAGCTTCTTGTATTGCTTCTTCCGCTTGAGGTGGAAGACCAGGATCTTGCTGCCACGGCCCTCGCCCAGGACTTCCGCAGTCACCTTCGCGGTGGCCGGTTTGGCCACGGTTCCGGCGTCGGCCGAGAACGCCAGCACGTCGCTGAACTCCACGGTCTTGTCCTCTGAAATAACGCTCTCAATTTTCACAACGTCGCCTGGAGCAACGCGGTACTGCTTTCCACCGGTGCGAATCACTGCGTACATAACAAATCCTCCAGCGCTCCGGTCTCGAAAAACGAGGGCGCATTCAATATCTGAACTTCATTGGGGCACGGAGAGTGACTGCATCGGGAAAGCGGGCCGCCTCAACCACGCCAAAATCCAAGCGGGCCAAGATTTAAGCGGTCGACCGGCACAACCCTGCAGCCTCAAAGAGGTGCATCGCCAAACTCTCTGATTCTATCGTTAAATCGGGACTCAGGTCAATTGTCTTAGGCCCAGAATCGCACCCTGCCTTGAATTCCACGATGCTCGTCCCCCGGTTGTGTTAGCTACGGTGCAGAATCGTGGTATTGAGGGAGTTGACGTTGAGGCGCATGATGACTGTGGCTGGTAGTTAATTTTGAGCGGAGCCTGCACAATCAACCTGGGTTCCGCTTACTTTCTACCTCGAATACCCGCCTCCCTAATCGCCTGCCGTTGTTGAATCCTGACTCATCCAATCCTTCCAATCTCCTTTACGAGCCAACCGCCACTATACTTCCTCCATGCCACCAGTATCCGTGATCGCCACCGTCTTGAATGAGGTCGATGACATTGCCAGGCTGGTGCCGAGTTTGCTGGCGCAAACGCCACCGGCGGCCGAGGTCGTGATTGTGGACGGCGGCTCCACGGACGGGACCTGGGAGTGGCTTGTGGGGGCCGCACAGGCGGATCCAAGGTTGCGGGCGATTCGCGATGAATCCTGCAACCTGAGGAACTGCCCTGGACCGATCGCGCGTGGGCGGAACGTAGCTATTGCCGCGGCTGCCTCAGAACTGATTGCTTGCGCAGATGCCGGCTGTACCTATGCGCCGGACTGGCTGGCGCGCATTACCGCGCCGCTGCTGGATGGATCGGCGGAGTACGCGCTGGGCGGTTCGGCGATGGATCTTGGCGACCCTACGGTTTGGGACTTGGCCTCGGCGCACTTTTTTGGGGTGAAGCTCGGAATCGACAGGCCCAGCAAATCATGTACTGCGCGCTCGATGGCGTTTCGCAAAGAGTTGTGGAAGCGCATCGGCGGGTTTCCGGAGACAGCTTTCTTCGGAGAAGACACACTGTTCGACCAGCAGTCCCGCAGCCTGACGCGGCCGGCGTTTGTGGAACGCGCGAAGGCTCTATATCGGCCGCAGTACACGCTGAGGACGGCTTGCCGCCAGCTTGCGGGGTATGCGGCGAGTGACGGAGTTCTGGGCACACGGCGGGCTCGGTTGTTTCGCAATGGGGTGCGGTGCGTGCTTGAGATGGCGGCGCTCTGCGCACTGCCATTGACGGTTTGGCCTCTGGTCTTCGTAGTGGCTCTCGAGTGCTGGTTTGCGTTTCGGCACGATCTGGGATTCCTGCTTCGGACCGGACTGCGGGCTGTCGGGGCGCGGCTGCTGTTCTCGCTTCTTGTGCCGTGGATCGTGGCTGGCAATCAGATCCGCGGACGGCTTACGGGAACAATGAAGGCGAATCGGCAGAATCTGCAGGGGTGACCGGCTCGAGCAGCGTCGGATCGTTGTTCCGCACATTGCCCACTCGATCGCTGACCGGCCACGCTTGCATGCGCTCGGCTGGGTAGGGACGAAATAGGTCGACAGGCGGGCGGGCGGGATCTCCGTGCTCAAGCCATCGGTCATAGTCTTTCGGCTCAAGGATCACCGGCATGCGGTTGTGGAAGGGCTCGGTGACCTCGTTGGGGTCGGTGGTGAGGATAGTGAAGGTCTCGAGGGGTGGGCCTTCCGGCGCGCGCCAACTCTCCCACAGGCCAGCCATGGCGCAGGGTTCGCCCCTGGTGAGTGCGATGGCATAGGGAATTTTCAATTTTGCATTGGGCTTCATCCACTCGTAGAAGGCGTCGGCGGGGACCAGGCATCGGCGCTTTTTGAGGGCTTCGCGAAATGCGGGCTTGGATGCCGCTTCCTCAGCGCGGGCGTTGATGGTCGAATAGCCGAATTTCGCATCTTTCGCCCAGAACGGGACCAGGCCCCAGCGGAGGAGGGCGAACTCGCGATCCCCGCTGTCACGGTTGAGACGGACGATGGGCTGTGTGCTTTGTGGCGCAACGTTGTAGCTGGGCGCGAACCACGGCATGTCTTCGAGCTCGACTCCGAACCAGTCGGCGAGGACTTCCTGGGTTGATCGTCGTGCAAAGCGGCCACACATGGTGAGTCTAGATTAGCGAATTTATCTGATGGTTACGGACTCCCACCCATCGGACAAGAGCAAAAACATCCGATGGACGGGCACAGTTTTAGTCTCCGAGGGAACCGGCGAACAAGAAATCCCACGATGTGTCGAGATAGAGCCACCTCTGTGCGTCGAACCAACTGGTGGGCATTCCCGGCACATGCAGCAGGGTATGCCCATCCATGCACATGAGTTCGGTTCCGTTCCAGGCGAGGAAGGTTCTAGAGGCTTGGCCAACCTGTGCCGGATGTTCGACAAGCCTGAGGCATACAGGGCACCTTTGCCGCTGATCGCGCAGAACCCAGCGCAGGCCGAACAGGGTGAAGCCAAAGGTGGAGATCAACTGGATGTAAGCAGACGCGTTGGAATATGGGGTGGTGAAGGCGTAGGCGATATCGAGAGAAGCGAAGTAGACAATGGGGAGCAAAAAAGCGACTTTGGTGCACAAGAAACTCCAGCGGCTGAGTCTTCGCGACCACGATGTTCTTTGCGGGCTGACAGTCAATTCTCCCAGCGAAACGGAGGTAATGGCGGGTAGCGCAAGCAAGGCAAGCAGGAGGGCAAAGAGGTAGATTGACCATGGACCAGGCCTGTAATCCTCGATTGAAACGCCGAGCAGATCGTCTTCGGAATCGTCTGGTCCATAGGCGGTGATGTGCACGCACTGGGCCCACATTTCAGCTGCGCCGGCGGGGGTCAAATGCGCGACGACATATCCCGCACCGGAGGCGGTTTCTGGTTCTGGCTCGAGCAGCCAGGCATCCACCTTGCCGGGAAGCTTCCAAAAGCCGTTGGGCGCCACGCCGGCGATGCGTGCGATGTGCTTTCCTACGCGGACGACGGTGCCTGCAACGTGAGGATTCGCGCTGAATTCCCTTGTCCATAACTGTTCGCTGAGAATCACACTTGGCAGACCGTCGCCGGCATTGCGGTCTGGATCTGCAAACCGCAACGGCAAGCCAAGCAGGACGAAGAGATTCGCGCTGGCATGCGCCACGCCCCATGCGGCTACATTGGCGCCTGAGGATGCAGGCTCCTGACTTACGGAGTTGGACTCAACACGGTAGAACGCGAAGCCATCGAAATACTGCTGCTTGCGTGCCTTCCACATCCGGTATTGCCTGGGCCGAATGGTTGGCGAAGTGTCGTCGCTGTAACCGGCGTTGTGAATCATAACCAGGCCCGGATTGACCTGTCCCACCATCAGGCCGCGCTCCGCACGAACTCCTGGGAGCAGAAGTGCGATGACGTAGCAGGCTAACATTACGATGCACAACGCGAGGATGCATTGCGCCGCTGAACCCTGCTTTGCTGGACGCGGCAACCGCATGGGCAATGTCTGCCGACGGAGGCAGAACGCATCTTGAAACGCGCCGAGACAAAACGAAATGACCTGCTGTTCGCCGGGCCATGAAACGCAGTCCGTGGGGATGCAGGTGCGGCGTACATGCCAGAGTTCCGACTGCCATTCCTGACGCCATTCGGCGCGCCGACGGCGGGGCACAACCAGGGATGCAGCCTGGAGCAGGGCGTGGTCGAAGAGTCGAAGCAAAGGCATGAAGCCTGGGGTCATACGGACTTTGCCTCCTCAGAAGGAATCAATCGCTCCAGCAGCGGATAGCGTTTGCGGGATGCTTCAAGCGTGGATTTGCCGGCCGGGGTGAGCTTGTAGTATTTGCGCGGAGGACGCTGCTCGGCGTCTGCAATGGACTGGCGTTCCCAGTGCGACCGGATCAGATCGTCGCGCTCCAGACGGCGCATGGCGGGATACACGGTTCCGCTGGGTAGGCCGGTCA
>Ga0302319_10024654_pt1 | contig 10682 bp, 6 predicted proteins | sample Bog_T0_2_FD_203319 | JGI IMG/M metagenome (GOLD analysis project Ga0302319, IMG submission 203319) | Peat permafrost microbial communities from Stordalen Mire near Abisko, Sweden - Bog_T0_2 | ecosystem: Environmental > Terrestrial > Soil > Wetlands > Peat | place: Sweden: Abisko, Stordalen Mire... | reverse complement strand
GGCCCGACGAGGCATACGGGTAGGTGCTCCGGTAGGCCGAGACGACCACCGCGTGCTCCACCACCACCAGCGACTCGAAGCCGCAGGCCTCCACATGACGGGCGAAGGCGGCCATCCACCGTGGATCAGCGGTGACTCCGGTCCGGACCGGGGGAATGATTCCGAACTCCATGACTGCTCGCCTTCCTGGGGGCGCAGGGCCCCGTGTGCCGTCCTCACCCAGCGTGCGAACAACCGTCCCGAGCGTACGCGGGAGGCGTACGGAGGGCCATCGCGGCAGCCCCCGGCCCTGGTCGACCGGTAAGATAGCTCCGTGGATGACGCACCGAGAGGTTCCGGCGCGCCCGGCAATCCGGAGTCACCGCCGCCCACACCGGACGCGCCGATCGAACCCACCGACCGGAAGGGCGCGGTGGATCCCCAAGCTCCCCGGGGTGGTCAACGAACGGCGGACCGACGGGCGGTGATCCGCCGTCGCCGGTTTCTGGCGGGGGCGGCCGTCGGCGGGGTGGTGGCCGTCGGTGCGGCCGTGGTGGTGGCCGCCACCGACGGATCGGACGGCCCCCACCCGGCGGCCGACACCAAGACGCCGCCCAGCCAGGTGCCAGCTCGTGCCTCCAGCACCACCACGACCGCCCCGTCGGTCTCCAACGTCAAGGTGGCCAGTGGCGTCACCCTTCCGGTCAACCAGGCGATCCTGGCCGAGAACGCCAAGACCGGCCACGCCTGGTGGGTGGACACCCCGCAGCAGCCGGGTGACATCGAGGGCTATGCCGACCAGGCCAGCGCCCAGGCCGGCGACACCGTCACCCTTTTCGTCTCCACCAAGGCACCGAGTTTTCACGTCGAGGTCTACCGGATGGGGTACTACCAGGGCATCGGCGCCCGACTGATCTACCAATCGGATCAAGTGGCCGGCGTTCGCCAGGCGACGCCGGTGGTGGTGGCGCCGACCAACACCGTCCAGTGCAACTGGAACCCCTCGGTCTCTTTGAACGTCGAGTCGTCCTGGCCGCCCGGCTCCTACCTCCTGAAGCTGGTGGGACCGGACAACGAGCAGCAGTTCGTGCCGCTCTGTATCCGGGACGACACGTCGAAGGCGGCAGTGGTGGTGCAGTCGAGTATCACCACCTGGCAGGCCTACAACCGTTGGGGGGGCTACAGCCTCTACTACGGCAACAGTGGTGGTGCCCTGTCGTTCACCCACCAACCGGGCGGGGGGAGCTTCGCCAACCGGGCCCGGATCGTGTCGTTCGACCGTCCCTTCGACCACGACTGGGCATCAGGCGCCGCCGACCTGGTCGGCAACGAGTTCCCGGTGATCTACCAGGCCGAGCAGCTCGGCCTCGACGTGACCTACTGGACCGATCTCGACTTCCACGCCCGGCCGCAGTTGTTGACCAATCACCGGGCCCTCATCAGCCTGGGCCACGACGAGTACTGGTCGCGCCCCATGCGCGAAGGGGCGGCAGCCGCCCTGAACTCAGGCGTCAACCTGGCATTTTTGGGGGCCAACGCCTGCTATCGGCAGATCCGCCTCAATTCGTCGGCACTCGGACTCAATCGGAACCAGGTCTGCTACAAGTCTGCGGCCGAGGATCCGATCACCGACCAAGACCACACGTTGGTCACCGTCAACTGGGACCAGGACCCGGTGGACCAGCCGGAGAGCCAACTGATCGGGAGCACCTATCAGGATGTGGGGGCATCGGCCCCGATGGTGATCACCGACGCTGGTTCATGGCTGTTCGCCGGTACCGGCTTCACCTCCGGGCAGAGTCTTCCGAAGGTCGTCCAAGGCGAGTTCGACCGTTACGTGCCGGGGCCGGCCAGTCCCACCAACGTCGACGTGGTGGCCCACTCGGTGGTGGCCAACCGGGGTGGCAACTTTTCGGACACCACCTGGTACACGGTGCCGAACGGAGGTGGTGTCTTCGCCTCTGGCAACGCCAGCTTCGTGAGCGCCCTCCAGAACAGCAGTCTGATCCCGCCGAACGTGGTGGCCGACGCCACCCCCGGGGTGACCGCTCCACTGCTCAGGGTGATGGAGAACCTCTACTCGGTGATCGGCATGGGGCCAGCCAGCAGCACCCAGCCGTCACAGGGAACCTGGCAGGCCGCCTATGGTGCCGGCTCGGCTGGCATTAAGGCGCCGACCCCCAACAACGCCGCCTAACCCATTGCGCCACCCCACCTCGGAGCCGTCCGCTCCGGTCGAAACGTCGGACACCGGTGTTCCCACCGTGAGGTCATGGTGGCTGACGGTCACCGCCTACACGGTGGTGGCGGTGCCGTTCGCGGTGATCCTGATCCGGTTGCTGCTGGCATCGGGACAGCACCTCTACCTGCCCGACGACCTCGCCCTCATCGATCTCCACACCCGGGAGGCGCTGCGGTGGCAGCAGCAGCTCGGCGTGTTCGACCACAACGGCTGGAACCATCCGGGACCCGCCTACTTCTATCTGTTGTCGATCGCCTACCGGCTGTTCGGCTCCGGAGCCCGGGCCCAGTTCGTCGGGGCCACCGCCATCAACGCCCTGTCGGCCGTGGCTTGCGTCTGGGTGGTGCACCGTCGGGCCGGGCCCGGCCGGGCGCTGTGGGCGGCGGTCTGGGTAGCGGTTTTGGGCGTGCTGCTGGCCGCCACCGGGCCGGGAGCCTTCACCTACTCGGAAGCCGACCTGGGGGCGCTGGTCAGTCCGTGGAACCCCACGGTGGTGATCTTTCCTCTGTTGCTGTTGCTGTTGTTGGGTGCGGCCTCGCTGGCCCGGTCGGGTCTGTCCCTGCTGGGGGCATGGCTGGTCGGCAGTTTCATCGTGCAGACCAACATCTCGTGCCTGCCGCTGGTGGCGGTGGTGCTGGTAGTGGCGACCGCCGGGTGGGCGGTGACGGTGTGGCGTGATCGCCAGTCGACGACCGCCAACGAGCCACCGTCAGACACCCGGCGTAGGGGGACCAGCCAGGCACTCGTGGTGGCGGGTGCAGTGGCGCTGGTGGTGATGTGGATTCCGCCGGTGGTGCAGCAGTTCACCAACCACCCCGGCAACCTGACGCTGATCGAACGGTTCTTCGCCACCAACCACACCACCGCCTCGTGGGGCCCGGCGCTGTGGTCGCTGGTCGCCGTCAACGGGATCTTGGTGGGTGGGACATCGGAGGTGATGCACAGCTACCTGGGTGGCAGCCCGGCCCACGCCGCATTGGCCGTGCTGGTCACGCTGGCGGTGGTCGCCCTGGCGGCCGGGGTGGCGGCGGTCGGCGTCCGTCAGCGGGTCCGGTTCGCGGCGGGGATCGGCGCCTTGGGGCTGGCCGGCCTGCTGGCCACCGTGCTCTCCGCCGACCGGGTGGTCGGCCTCATCTACGGGTACCTGCTGGTGTGGGCGGTGGCGGTCCCGATCGCCATCCTCATCGGGGTGGGCATGGTGGGATGGCCCCGTCCCCGACTGACGTCGGGCCGGTCGTTCACCACCAGTCCTGCTCCCCGAATCATCCTCATCGGCGTGGCGGTGGCGGTCGGCACGGTGCTGACCGTCCGGGTAGCGACGCTCCCGGCGCTGCAGACCGTGTCCGATCCGGTGGTCGGACAGCTGGCCGCCCTGGTGACGCCGGAGCTCGACGCCCACGGCACGGTGTTCGTCGGCGACAACGGGTTCGAGAGTCGTAGTTGCGCACCCCAACTCATCCCCACCGAGGAGTTCATCGGGCTGGTCAACCAGCTCGACGAGCACGGCTACCACCCGAAGGTCAACGCCTTCTGGCAGGCCCAGTTCGGCCCCGGCTACCAGTCAGACGGCCACGAGCCCACCCAGGTAGAGCTCAGCCAGTGGACCTCGACGTCACCGGAGTTGCCCGGCTATCGGGGCCGGATCGGTGAGATCGCCGTGACGGTCAGCAGCACGGCCGACGCCCTACCTGCCTCCCCCTGTGACGGGAAGGCGTAGGACGATGTCATGCAGATCCTTCCGGAGGCACTCGGTATCGGAGCATCCTGACCCGAAGCTCGGTCACGATCACGGGTACGGGATCCCCGTGGGACCACGTCCGACCATTCGGGTCAACAACCGGCACGAACTTCCGATGGCCAGCCGGTCCTCGAAAGTTGACCTCGCAAGGCTGGTCGACAGCGATGGGGGCCGAGATGAGGCCGAGGCGGACATCTACGAGACCGTGGCTGATCCGAGCTTCATGTCCCTTGTAGGGCAGCGCCGCAGGTTTCGAGGGTCCGTCAGGAGACGGATACGTCGCCTGAACGATCGATCGACTAAGGACTGAACGGTCTCCCTCCCGGCGAATGTTGTGGGGCAGTGGGCGATCAGGTGAGCCAGTGGCTGACAAAGATCAAGCCGTAAGTCGTGAGCAGCAATAAGAAGAACGCTACGGGGATCCCAACCAGGACGAGACTCGTGATGCCCATTGCCCTCGGAGCACTTCGACGATCTCGGTGAGTCGTTTCAGCGTTACTGACCCCGTCCGTCATACCGCCGTCAGCAGTGGGCCCAGGTCTTGTCCCAGCCCACGCCAGAGCGGCGGTAATCACCAGGAGGGGCAATGCGACTCCTCCCAGCCAGGCCATCCTCGATCCATAGACTCCTTGCGTCCAAATCACGCCGAAGAGGATCACCTCAATCGCCGCCACGAGAGTAACGGCTGAACACAGCGTGAATACGGTGTTTCGCCTCGTCCATTGTCTCCGTGATGTGGTCCCGACGGCCGCCATGCACCTAAGCCTCACAGAGAGCGCGCTTCACCGCCAGATTTTGGTGTCCGGCCCGACCCATCCCGCTGAATGGTTAGGGGCACCTTGTCTCAGTCGTTGGGAGGGGTCCTCCAGGATTCCCACTGCGCCCTGAGGCCGGGAATCATGCGCTCGGGCAAATCACGTCGATTGGCCTCCTGAATCTCCTCGGCGGACTTCCACAAGTCGGGGAGGAGGCGCTGCAGTTCCTCGCCGTCAGCGTCCTCAAGCTCTCCGTGCCCCTGACTACTATCCGCAATCGGCACCTCTTCGAATCGGAGATCTCCTGGAGATCCCCACTCGACATGGCTGATGGATCCATCGGGCGCTTCGATGTACGCCTCTCCGGTCAGGTTGTGGCTCGTGAACGTCCCCGACAGAACCTTGAACCCACCAGGTTCATCCAGCGTGTCTGTTGCAACCATGCCCCCTCAAGTCTACGACTGCTCGGTTCGAGGGACTCCCTCGATCGAGGCGCCTTCCACCCGGCGATTAGGGACAGGGGGGCCACAGGCGCATACTGCAACATGACGAAATATCGGAACTACTGGATATTCAGCATCGCCTGCTTCGTGGTCTGGGGCGTCCTTTTCGCAGTTGTGGGAGCGCAGGGGAAGAGTGACAAGATGCACACCATTCTCTTGGTATTTGGTGGATGGGTCATCGCCTGGGTCTCGGGCACTATCGCCAGATTCGTCTACCCGCCTCCTAGCCGATGGCTCCCTTCCGATGCTCCGGCATCAGGACTATAGGAACTCGGCTCTGACGAGCCCTTCTCCCGGCGTTCGGAGGCAGGGTACGGGCGGATCGGCCGTCACGGAATTGAACCGGATCCTGGCTCTCAGCACTTCGGGCTACTCGGGTGATGGCGCCCAGTCCGGTCCTACCCACTCTCCAGTCTCGGAGTTCCACTGATCGCAGGAATGGCCGATTGCATTGATGTGGCCGCATTCTGGACAGTGAATGTGGCCTCCTCGTAGGACTGTGACCACCTCCTGGCAGAAGCGGCAATCGCTGTCCTGGAATCCACCGTTGCAAGCCCAATCATCCGCAGCCTGGACCCGATCCCAGAGTTCCCGGTTTGTCGGTCGGTTTTCCATCGGCGTCCTCCCCTGATTGGTTGAGGCAAAGGTATCCCGGCGCTGGGCGACGCGACTCTCTCCCGGCGGTCAGTGGCAGGGCAGTCGGTCCACGTGCAGGCCAACGGGGATGCGTCCGATCGCTGAGGTCCCGAGCCCGTGTTCAGGTCGGCGGAAGGATCTCGAGCTGGAGCCCCGGTACGCCACGGAAGATGCCGTCATTGGAGACAAGCGGAATCCCGAGACGCACTGCGGTGGCGGCGATCCAGCGGTCGGCGTCGTGTGCTCGCTGGCTCAGGGCGTGTCCGATCCTCTGGCAGTCCACCCGGAGCTGGGCGTAGGTGAAGACGAGCTCCGGTCCCGAATGGACAATTTCAGCGACGGCAATCTTGGACTCGAGCTTGAGCATCCGTGCTGGTCCCCACGCCCGCAGCAAGGCCCCGTAGCGGAGTTCGGCGGCCGTCTGGAAGGAAATGAACGCCGGCCTTCCGACGATGACCGGCTCGTAGAGCTGGGCAAGGCGCGACCCTGGGATCAGGTCTGCGCCGAACACGTCGGTGTCGATAACGATGGGCCCGCGTGAGGCCTGAGCGGTCACGCCTTCAGGGTGGCGAGGAAGGCAGCGCCTTCATCAGGCAGGAGATCGTCGATCACCATCTCATCGTGCGGGGGAAGCGGCCTGGCGCGCGTGAGCAACTCGTCGACCGGAAGCTCGAGGCTGCCAGCATCGGATGGCTGCGGATGGGGGTTTGACATCTCAAGGAAAGTGTAGCGGTCGCCGTTCCGGGCATCGCCCGGCCGTGGTCGACCAACCATGCCCCAATAACCCGGCGTCGATCACCCGTGTAACCGTGGCAGAGGTGCCGTTTAGGGGCAGGCAGTATTCAATGATGTTGTCTCCCTGACGACCCTGGCCACCCCACCCCACCCGACTGGATCCCACCCGTCTCGAATTCTCCGCCGAAACCGGTGTCCAGTTCAGGTCCTCCTGGTGGGCCTGAAGCGAGGCCACTCCCGCTGCCCTTCGTCATGGGTTCGGCATCCAACTGCGAATGCATCCGTGACTCTTCTCCACCTTGGTCGCACCGAGCCGACTACGAATGATGCGTCGGCGCCGTCGATTGCGCCGTCAAGAGCCCGTCACTGTCGTTGTGGTCGACGACGACGTCGACGCAGCCGCAGGTGAGACAGCTCGGGCCGACTTCCCCAACGCCTCGACCTGACCCAGCAACCACGGCGCCACCAGCTTCGCCCCGGCCGCCGACACGTGGATGCCGTCGGCGTACCGGACGTCCTGACCGTCGAGGTACTGGGCGTACTGTCCACCGGGGTCGAGGTGGGCATTGAGGTTCTCCACCACCACCCCGGGGCCGTCGGCGGCGGCCACCTTTCGAAGCATGGCGTTGAAGTCATCCACCCGTTGCGGATTGTCCTCCGGCCAGGGCTGGCCGTCGGCCTGTTCGGGCTGGTGGTAGTAGACGGCGGTCAGCAACACCACCGTGGCCCCGGTGGAGCGGAGCACGGTCACGGCGTGCTGCATGGCGGACAGCTCCGCCGAATCGAAAGCAGGCTCGCCAATGTGGGTCCACCTGCCGTCGAGCCATCGGTTGCGCACTTCGTACTCACCCTCGGCCAGCAGCACCACGTCGGGGTGGAAGGCGTGCAGGTCGGCCTCCCACCGGGTGTCCTGGGTGTCGCAGGGCACCTCGATCTGTGCGCGCGTACCGACCGTGCCGAGGTCGAGCGTGTTGTGGAGGGTGGTCTTGCCCTGCAACAACCCGCACCCCAGCACGCCGTCCCCGGCGTAGTCGATGTCGTACGACCCCGAATCAGGACCCAGCCCGAATCCCAGAAACGCCGCCTCCGAGTCGCCGACCAGCAACGCCCGAATAGGTCCACCGGTACCTGCCGCCACCGTCGGGGTGTCCGGGGAGGTTCCCGGGTCGGCGGCGTGGGCCACGATGGCGGGTGTCAGTGCGCTGGACACGTCGGCGGCGCCGAGCGAGGGAACTGCACCGGCGGTGGAGGCAACCACCAGGGCCACGGTGCCGCCCACCGCCAGTGGGGTGACCGCCCACGCCCGCCAACCCCGGAGCGCCCCCCGTCGGACCGGCATCTCCAGAAAGTGGAATGAGCACACCGCCACCGCAAAGGACACTCCCACCCGCAGGCCGAAGAGGGGCCAGCCCACCAGCCCGGTGCGGGCGTTGTCCAGCACCACGAAGATCGGCCAGTGCCACAGGTAGAGGCCGTAGGAGATCGCCCCCACGTAGCGGATCGGTCGGAGCGACAGCGCTCGGGACCAGGGGCCGGCGGGGACCAGTGCCACCGAGGCGATCAGGGCGGCAGTGGCCAGGGCCAGCAAACCGAACCCTCCGAAATACGGCCAGGCGGAGGTGCTGTTGACGGTGAGTGACATCCAGCCGATCACCACCAGACCCAGCCCCCCAGCCACCACCAGGGCGATGCGGGCCACCCGTCCCAGCTGGAATGCCCGAATCAAGGCCATCGATGGGGAGTGATCGGCGGCGCCCGGCGTCCGGGAGATCGGCCGGGCCAACACGATGGCCAGCGCTGCCCCGATCAGCAGCGCCTGCGCCCGGGTGTCGGTCCCGAAGTAGTCCCGCGACGCACCGGCTCCACCGTTGTAGAGGAGGGCCATGAGCACCGCACTGGCCACGGCGCCGGCCACCGTCACCGTCAACAGCACCCGGAGTGACCGGGTCCACCGGAGTATCCCGAGGACCACCAGTGGCCACACCAGATAGAACTGCTCCTCGATGGAGAGCGACCAGGTGTGCAGGAGGGGTCGCGGGGTGTTGAGGGCGGCGAAGTACCCCTGCCCTCCCGAGATCTGGTGCCAGTTGTTGACGTAGAAGAGGGTGGCCAAGGCGTCGCCCCGCAGCTGGTCGAGGGTGTCGGGCGAGGCCAACAACCAGCCGTACAGGGCGACCGCCACCAACACCGCCAGTAAGGCGGGGACCAGGCGGCGGACCCGGTGGCCCCAAAAGCGCCGGAGCCCGATGCCCGAGTGGCGGCGGAACTCCGAAACCAGCAGGCCGGTGATCAGGAACCCGGAGAGGACGAAGAATACGTCCACGCCGAAGAAGCCCCCACCGGCCCAGCTGAACCCGCCGTGGAAGAAGAGGACCAGGATGATCCCGATCGCCCTGATCCCGTCGAGGGCCGGAATGCGGGTGATGGCCGGTTCGGCATCCCCGATCTCCGGCCGGGCCGTGGGATCCGTGTCCACAGGATCACCCACCGGGCAATGGTACCGCCGGGCTGACCGGATCCCGGGGTCGCCCACCCCTGGCGGTGAGCGGCGTCAGCGGGCGGCCGAGCGCTGTCGCCAGCCCATCAGCGGCTTCTCGATCAGGAACCAGCTGGCCACCGCGATGGTGGCGATGATGGCCAGGCGCAGCAGCTCGGTCGGCCAGAAGCCCCATCCGGTGCCGTTGGGGCTGATGACCAAGAACACCGGGAAGTGCACCAGGTAGATGGTGTAGGACAGCTCACCCAGAAACACCAGCGGGGCGATGCCGACGAAGCGTGAGCCCCAGCCACGGGGGAGGATCACGAAGTAGACGAGCAGCACCGCGGAGGCCAGGGTGCTGATCGGCAGCCACCAGACGATGAGGTTCTCCTGCCAGAGGGGGGCGGTGAAGAGGATCCAGAGCAGAAAGGCGGTGGAGGCCACCGCCGCCGCCGACAGCAGGCGCTGCGCCCACGGTCGCCACCCGTTGAAGTAGCCATCGGTGGCCAGCAACCCGAGGAGGCACCCGATGAACAGGGCGTCGGCCCGGCTGTCGAAGGCGTAGTAGGTCCGGGTGAAGACGGCGGCGTCCCACTTGGGGGCGCTGTAGACCAGGTACAGGCGGTCGGCCACGCTGATGGCAATGCCGGCGATGGCGAAGAGGTAGGCCAGGCGCCGGCGGTGGAAGGCGAAGGCGACGACGATCAGGATCGACCAGATGACGTAGAAGTTCTCCTCCACCGACAGCGACCAGGTCTGGGCCAGAAAGCCGAAGAACGGCGCGTGCCCGAAGGCCTGGCGGTAGTCGGAGTAGAAGAGGGCGGCGGCGGCATCGCCCCAGATCCGCTGGGAGGCGTCGGCCACGTAGACGAAGGATGCGTAGATGGCGATCAGCGCCACCGTCAGGAGCAGCGGGGGCACCAGGCGCACCGCCCGACGGGAGTAGAAGCCCTTCATGCTGACCTTGCCGTGACGCCGACCTTCCGCCGCCAACATCGAGGTGATCAGGAACCCACTCAGCACGAAGAAGACCTGCAGCGGCACCCACGCCCCGGGGAGGGTGTGGAAGTTGGAGTGGTAGACGACCACCGGGATCATCAGCAGCGCCCGGATGCCGGTCAGCGGCGGACGGTTCCCCAGTCGGAAAGGCGGTGGCGACCCATGAGCCGGCGCTGGGGCAGCATCGGGCAGCGGGATTGGAGCGGAGTGTGGGTCTCCCGAAGCTGCCGTCTCCACCGGTCCGGTGGCGGTGCTGTCGGCTACCCGGTCGGCGATGGCGGTGCCGTCCCCGGTCGTCACCACCATCGGTGACGGAACGACTGGAGCACCTTCGTCCACGGTCGGACTACCTCACCGGTCGGCGTCTCGGGGCGCCCGACCACCGCACGACGGTGGCTCGCCGGGGCAGCGGTGACATCGGTCCGATCGTACTCCACGCCCGGGAAACGCCTACCTCCCGCCACCCGCCGGGCCCACCGTGCCCAGCACGCAATGGGCAGCCTGGGCAGGGGAAGCGGCCGCCGCGCAGGCATCGAACACCGCCGGCGTGAGTGCGGAGGACGGGGCACCCGAGGGCATCACCGGTCCGGTGGTCGTCGACCACACCCAGGCGCCA
>Ga0302319_10024653_pt1 | contig 10683 bp, 10 predicted proteins | sample Bog_T0_2_FD_203319 | JGI IMG/M metagenome (GOLD analysis project Ga0302319, IMG submission 203319) | Peat permafrost microbial communities from Stordalen Mire near Abisko, Sweden - Bog_T0_2 | ecosystem: Environmental > Terrestrial > Soil > Wetlands > Peat | place: Sweden: Abisko, Stordalen Mire... | reverse complement strand
CCAATACCGCCGTTCGGGTTACCAAAGCCGCTGCTTCCCCCCGCCGGCTGACCGATCGCCCCGGTATTGTTGCTGATCATCATCCGGTCGGCATTCGGGTCATACCAGAACTCCCACTCGTTATAATGCTTCTTCTTCTTCCACTCCAAAATGCCTAGCTTGGGACTGGTGCTCTCCACTCCGATAATCCCCAGGCCGCCAATCGTCAGCGGGCTGGCGTTATTCGAACTGCCGAATCCGCCGCTGAACGCCCCTCCGCCGGAATTCGTGCCACCCCCAGTTCCATTCGCTCCATTTGTCCCAGCATTCGGATCGACGCTGCCACCGGCGTTTGGATTAGTCGGAGCCGGGGCAGGAGCCTGCGTGCCGGTTTGGCTGCTGGAATCCGATCCGAAAATAGACCCAGAAGTCCCATTGCTTCCATTCCCGGAAAACAATCCGCCGGACCCAGTATTTCCCTGCGGTCCAACCCCGGCGATCGTCGATCCGCCTGCCCCACTGATCGGCTGGCCAAAAAATCCATAGGAAGGCGTCTTGTTTTCACCGAAATGGATCAGATGCCAGTCGTCCTTACCCGTCATCGGGTCCTTGTACCGCTTGCGCAGGAAACGGATATCGTTCGACTTCACCAAAGCATCGAGATTCGGCGGATAAGCCCCGAACTTCTTGTAATACATCTTGATCGCCCGCACATACTGCTTACCCCGATGCACCATCTCCACTTCCCGGTCGCGCTGAATATCAGCAGCCATCTTGGGCACAGCCACCGCCAGAGCAATCAGCACCATCAACGTAAAAAAAATCACGACCAGCAGAATGTACCCCTCTTCGCCAGCGTTCCTTCGGATTGTCCGGCCTTTGACGGAGGGAGCCGGGGGGTTCAACCCCCGCGAACTGCAGCATGGAGAAACGGGGGCTTCAGCCCCGCAAAGGAACATGCGCGCGAACCAACCGTCCTTCAAACTCCGAACTGTCATCGCCCACCTCAATTCGGCTGCAACTGCAACGTCTGCGTATTGTTGTAGCTCAAGTCCGTAATCTGGATAGAATGCAGATCCACCGCCACAATTTTGTACCGGTGATTCACGATCTCTCCCGCCGCAGCCTCAAAAACATCGTCTCCATGGGAAAGAAACGCCTCCCGCTTGCCATCCTTGGTCGCCGAATACCCAAAATAGCGTAAATCGATCGTCGGCGCTACAGGCACTACCGGACCTTGATCCACTGGTGTCTGCGGCTCAGCTGGCCGTGCCGGACCCATTGCCACTTCCGGTTGAATCGGCGCCGAATCCGCCGAAAAGATATTGCGCCCATCTCCGGCATACTCAATCGACTCGCTCAACGCCAGCTTCTCCAGGTGCAGCGAAGGGTCCAGTCCGGATCCCGGCAGCTTCTTGGCCTCCGGACCAGCCGCACTCCCGGCCACCACCGCAACGCCTGTGGGTCGGGTCGCCTCGGGCGCTTGCCGCACCACCACCGGCGCCTTCACGGGAGCAGGAGCAGGTGTCGAAGGTCCGCCCGCAAACTGGTAAATCGCCAACCCGATCACCACCACCATCAGCGCGACGACCGCGATCACTTTTTTCTTGTCTTCCGTCCCAACCTTGATCGCCATCGCTATAGACCATCCTGAATTCCGCGTTCTGCGCGGAGGTCCAAGCTGCCGGAGGGGACGGGCTTCAGCCCATACATCCATGCCATAAATTCCCCCTGGGTTTTCGTCCCTGAGGGTCTCCCGAAATCCTCATGATTGGCCGCAGTCCCGGGATTCGAAGTCGAATCCGCAGCCGGTTTCTTCGAATCGGAATCCGGTGGCTGTGTCCCCGGCGCGCCCTCCACCGGCAACCCGCTGGCTGCCGCATCTTCCGGCCGCAGCCACGTCGAAACCTGCATGTGCAGGTTCACCGTTCCACTCTGCTGGCCGGTGAGCTGCATCGCGCGAATCACAAAAAACGTCTGGCTGCGCTCCATGTTGTTGATAAACCGCATGATGCCCACGTAGTCCCCACTCAGACCGGCGTCGATCCGGATTTCCGTCAAATCCCCCGAACCAGGTGCCTGCGTATACCCCGCGCGCGACAACTGCACCGGGCCTTTCTCCTTGAGTTGCCCCAAAGTCTCCAGAATCGCCGAGTAGCTGGGCGGAATCCGCTTCGCATAGAACGTGTCAATTTGTGCCCGCGACAGATCCACCTTCTTGCCCAGCCCCGTCAGCGGCGCCGTCTGAATGGTCAGCGCCCGCAGTTGCGCCTTTTTGCCCTCAATCTCGTCCCGGTTTCCGCTGCCGATGGTGCGCCAGTCGAGTCCCACGCGAATGCCCAGCAGAATTGTCGCCACCGCCAACACGCCAAACCCCACCGCGTGCAGACCCACCGGCGAAAACAATCGTTCACGAAACACGCTCATCCGGCTCATTGCTGCACCCCCTGAGGTTGCCCATTCGGACCCAGCGGTGGCCGGTATTGTCCTGGGGGTCGGGGCCCCATGGGCATCGGCTGTCTCATCCCAGGGTTAAAGGGCGGCCGCGCCGGCAGATTCGGCGTCATCGCTCGCTGCCGCGGCATCGGCATCACCCTCGGCATCGGTACAGGAGCTGATCCTGAGCTCGTGCGCCCATGCCGAATCGTCGCAATCTCTGCCTTACGCTCTTCCAGCGTGGGCGGGTTGTACTCCGCCAGCACATCGAAACTCACCTTGCCATTGCCCGTATCGAGCACCGGCTGCAATCCATTCTGCGAGGTATTCTCCGCATTCTCGCCTGAAATGCGCGGCGAAGCAAACCGTCTGGAATGTTCCATATTCCTCAACATCGCCACCGAGCGCTCCCGCTGCCCGGAGATGCGCAGATGCAGCGTAATGCGCCCCTCCTTATCCCGCGAGGGCTCAATCGCCGTCACCTGCACCCCGGCTGGAAGCACCCGCTCCAGGTCCTCCATTGCCGCTGTCCAGGAGAAGCTCTTTTCGCCAAAGAGCTTGTTCAGGAACTCCGCTTGCTTCAGCACCCGCGCATTGGCCGGCTGCCGCATTTGCGCCTGATACCCCTGCTCCTGGCTCTCGATAGCAGCGATCGCCCGGTCCGCAGCATCCGACTCGGCCGCCATCGCCAGCGCCTTCTGGTGAATTTGCATCAGCGCAAACCCCAGCCCCGCCAGCAGCACCACCAGCACCAGCATGCCGATGCGCAGCCTCTTCAGCGCCGGACCCTGGTCCGCGTAAGGCCGTGTCGCAAGATTGAGAGTGATTTTCACTTAATTCGTCCCCGCCAGCGCACCCGTCACAGCAGCTACAGAAGCGTTTCCCATCTTTGAAACCATTCCCGTCGCCGGCGCTGGTACTGCCTCGCCCACCGCCAGCGCCGGATCGTCCACCAGGTCTGCAAACTCCCGCACCGGAAGCACGCCGGCATACAGCACCCGAAACGGCCTCACATGCAGCTTGTCCTCATAAAAGGCGCTGGCCACGGCAATCGCCCGCTGAATCTCGCCCTGCCGCGCCGCTTCCTCCAGCGGCAACTCCACCGTGCGATACAGCAGCACGTCATTCCCAGAAACGATCGACGTCGTCAGCGTCCGTGCGCTCAGGTTGGCCACCAGCAGCGCCTCCTGGCTGTCGATTGCCGCCAGCACGGCCAAGCTTGCCGGCAGCACCGAGCCTGGCTCATACCCAGCCGACCGCACCACCGACTCGTACTCCTCCAGCACCGGCCCCGGCATAATCGCCGCCAGCACCTTCCATTGCGTCTCCAGCCGCGCAGACCCCTCGCTCAGCACCTGGTAGCTGATCCCCGCATGCTCCACGTCAAAGGGCACCGACTTGCGCAACCGGAATTTGAGCACCGGCAGCGCCTCATCCGCCTTGGTCGGCAGCGAGTCGAAATCCAGCACGAACACCCGCACCGCTGAGTCGGGAACCACTACCGTCACCGCTCGCGTGCGGGGCTGCACCTGACCCAGCGCTGCCTTGATTGCTGCAGCGATTAAGGCCACATTCGGCGCCGATCCCAGGTTGCTTTCCAGCAGTCCCGGCAACACCGACATCGGCGTCAGTGTCTCCGCTGCAAACACCGGAGCCTGCCCAGCCCCCGGCGTCGCCGCGGCAACCACGCCCTCCGGCGCAATCTCCAGCGCAACTGCGGGCCGTCCGCCAGCTGCAATCCCAATCGTCGTCTCCAACCCAAATCCAGCCACGAACGTCCCACACTTTCAAAAAAGAGAGATTGTCATCCTGAGCGAAGCGAAGGATCCGCTTCTCCTCCTACCTGCTGGCCTCAATAAACGTAACCTTGTTAATCTCCTTCAACGTCGTAAACCCGCGCTTCACCCGGTCCATCGCCGACTCGCGTAAAAAGGTCATCCCTTCCTTTTGCGCCAGCTTCCTCACTTCCGAGCCCGGTTTCTTGTCCAGAATCAGCTCCCGGATGGGGTCCGTCAAATCCAGCAGCTCGTGAATCGCCGTTCGTCCACGATACCCCGTTCCGCCGCACTCAATACACCCCGCGCCCTCGCGAAACTCAAAATCCCGCCACTCCGCCGGATCCAGCCCGCTCAGCACCAGCAGTTCCTCCGGATGCTTCAACGTATACGCACAGTGATCGCAGATAGTACGCACCAGCCGCTGCGCCAGGATGCAGTTCAACGCCGAAACAAAGTTGTACGCCTCCACGCCCATATTCAAAAAGCGCCCCAGCACATCGACTACGTTATTGGCGTGGACCGTGGTAAACACCAGGTGGCCTGTCAGCGCCGAGTTGATCGCAATCTGCGCCGTCTCCGCATCGCGGATTTCGCCTACCAGGATCTTGTCCGGGTCATGGCGCAGAATAGACCGCAATCCACGCGCAAACGTCAGACCCTTCTTCTCATTCACCGGAATCTGCGTAATCCCGCGAATCTGGTACTCGACCGGATCCTCGATGGTGATGATCTTTTCCTCATCGGATTTGATCTCATTCAGTGCCGCATACAGCGTCGTCGTCTTACCCGAACCCGTCGGCCCCGTCACCAGCACCATCCCGTAAGGCTCGCGAATATACCGCCGGAACCGCCGCAGATCGTCCTCGTGAAAGCCCACCACTTCGAGGGTTAGATTGCGAAACTTCTCGCTCATCGACTCTTTATCGAGCACGCGCAGCACGGCATTCTCGCCATGTACCGTAGGCATAATCGAGACGCGGAAATCGATCAGGCGCCCCTTGTAGCGAACCCGGAAACGACCATCCTGCGGCACGCGCCGCTCGGCGATGTCCAGCTCCGACATGATCTTGATACGCGAAAGGATCGTTTGATGATGCTCCCGAGCAATCGGAGCCATGGCCGGCTGCAGCACACCATCAATGCGGTACTTCACCAGCAGCGAATCGTCGTAGGTCTCAATATGCACGTCCGAAGCGCGCCGCTCGAGAGCAGTAAAAATCGTCGTATCCACCAGCCGGATAATCGGGCTCAGGTCTTCATTGCCCGCCAGCGACTCGATCGAAATATTCTCGTCCGGATCGTTCTCAAACGAGACGACATCGAAGGTCAAACCCTCGCTCGCCTCATCCAAAACGCGCTGGCTCTGCTCCGTCTTCTTCAGCAGATCGGTAATCTGCGTCATCGTAGCCACACGCGGCTCAATTCGATGTCCCAGAAGTCCCGCAATCTCATCCAGCACCATCAGTTTCGAGGGGTCGGAAACCGCAATCACCAGCACATCGTCGCGCAATTCCAACGGCACAAAATTGAAGCGAAACATCAATTCGACAGGCACAGTGCGCAGCAGATCGTGCTGAATCTTGAAGTTCTTCAGATCCGCAAACTCCGCCCGATACCGCCGCGCCAACTCAATCGCAGCCGCCCGCTCATCAATCTGCCCAAACCCGTTTTGTGGTGGTGCCATTACTGCGTCTGCCATAACCGAACCTCGCAATTCCAAACAATCCAGCTAACTTGCTAACCCGCCACAACGCGCAAAGCGCGGCTAACTCGCTGGACTCCAGCTACCCCATTTGTTGAACTGATCCCAAAGAGAAGATTGGAAGATAGAGAGCAATGAGAATGATGACGACAAAAACCCCCATCACCAGCAGAATCATCGGCTCAATCAGCGCCATCGCCGCGGTCAACGCCGTCTCCACATCCTCTTCAAAAAACTCCGAAACCGAGTTCAGCATCTGCGGCAGCGCGCCCGTTTGCTCGCCGACCGAAATCATCTCGATCGCCACGCCCGGAAATACCTTCGTGCTTTCCAGCGAACTCGCCAGGCTCTTGCCCTCGCGCACCTTCACCACCGAAGCAAAAACCGCCTTCGCAATCCGGTTTGAAGAAATCGACCGCGCCGCCGTCTCAAGGGACGGCACCAGCGGCAAACCGCCCGTCAGCAGCGTCGAAAGTGTGCGCCCAAACAAGGCCACCTGGTACTTGATCCAGATCTTGCCAAAAACCGGCAGCCCAATTCGAAAGGCGTCGATCCGGTCGCGCCCCCCCGGTGTCTTGGCCCACCGGCTCAGGCCATACAAGACCGCCGCAAACCCCGCTCCGTAATAAAGCCCCTGGTGCTGCGCCGCTAGCCCAAAGTGCAACAGGAGCACCGTAAGCCCCGGCAAATGCGAACCCATCTGGTCGTAAAGCGTCGCAAACTGCGGCACTACAAACGTGATCAGAAAGATAAACAGCGCAATCACGATCACAATCAGCACGCTAGGATAGATCAGCGAAGCGACCAGCTTTTTGCGGAAGGTCAACGAGACCCTCTGGAAGCTGACAAACCGCTCCAGCACCTCCTGCAAATTGCCGCTGCGCTCGCCGGCCAGCAGCGTCGTCGTATACATCACCGGAAAACCGCCCTGGGCCTCAAAGGCCACCGAAAGCGAATCGCCCGCCTTCACCCGCTCCGTCACATTCATCAGTTGCCCGGCAAAATGGGGATTCTTCTGGTTCTTCGCCAGCATCTCCAGCGAACCATGAATCGGCAACCCCGCGCGCACCAGCGTCAGAAACTGCTGGTTGAAGATCAGGAACGGTTCCAGCTTGGTTTTCTTCTTCGAGCCCAGCCCAAAACCGCCCTTCGGCTTCACCGAAAAGACGTGGTACCCCGCCTGAACAAACCGGCCGCGCAACTCCTCCGCCGAAGCAGCGGTCTGCGTCTGCTCCTGCACCTTGCCCCGCTCATCCGCCAGCTTGATTACGAACTCAGCCATGCTTTCTTATCCAGCTCTCCCGTTCTCAGCTCCAAGCCTACCAGTTTCCCTCGCGAATTCCGCCAAATCCCTACACACGCACCTTCGCTCGCGGTTCTGAGTCCGATTCGTTACTCCAAAGACGCACCCAACTGCCACGGCGCTCAAGACGGGAATCCATTCAATGTATCCTGATTCCGTCCCAACAAGGAATCCGCCACCGTGTTCCCCATCAAACTCAAGCAACCCCTCCCCTGGCTTGTGGGCTCCCTTGTTCTCGGCGCCCTGCTCGGCAGCGCCTCCGTCGCCCTCGTCTGTCACGCCCGCGGCGGAGAAACCCGCGTCCACGCCAGCCCCTACCCCCGCGAAACCGCCCGCGTCACCTTCGTCGCCGCCGGAGACGTCATCCCCCACCAGCCCGTCGTCGAATCCGCCAAAGCCCGCAAAACCGACTCGAACCACGACGGCTGGGACGCCCTCTTCGCTGACACCGCGGATCTCTTCCAATCCGCCGACTACGGCTTCGTCAACCTCGAAACCCCCGTCGCCCCTGCGCATTCCCGCGGCTCCAAGCCCTTCATGTTCGAAGCGCCCGTCGCGCTCCCGCAAGCCCTCAAGGCCAGCGGCGTGAAAGTCGTCAGCTTCGCCAACAACCACGTCATGGACCAGGGCTGGGCCGGATTCGCAGAAACCCGCCAGCACCTCACCGAGACCGGCCTGCAATTCTCCGGCACCAGCGACACCGCCCAAACCGCCTGGCAGCCCATCATCCTGGAGAAGAACGGGCTCAAAATCGGCATCCTGGGCATGACCCGCTGGCTCAACGGCAACAAGAATCCTGAGAAAGACGACCAGCCGCACGTCAACTTCTTCCCGTACCCCAATGAATCAGCCGGCGCGCCGGGCGCCGACGAAGCGCAAGTCCTCGAAGCCGTCAAAGCCGCCCGCGCCCAGTGCGACTTCCTCGTCCTCTCCATCCACTGGGGTATTGAATACGCCCCCGCCGCGCGCCCCGAAGACGTCGAACTGGCCCACAAACTCATGGACGCAGGCGCCAGCGTCCTCGTCGGCCACCACCCCCACGTCCTCCAGCCCGTAGAAACCTACCAGACCGCCGACAACCGCAACACCGTCATCTTCTACTCGCTCGGCAACTTCCTGTCGAACCAATCCCGCACCTACATCGACGGCCTCATGCCCGACAAAGACGGCGAACCGCGCCAATCCCTCATCGTCCGCTTCGCCGCCGTCCAAAAGGACTACGGCCCAGCCGGCAAGCGCGTTGAACTCGGAAGCGTGGGCATCTGGCCCGCCTGGGAAGAAAACAACCGCAACGCAATCCAGCGCGGCAAAGACAAAGACCCCTTCATCCACCCCGTCCTGCTCGACCGCGTCATCGCGCCGCTTTCAACTCAAGTAGACGCATTAGAAAAGAAGGGAAGCGAACAAGGGACGACAGGGCTAGCCCCAGCCGAAAAACAGCAATTCATCGACTTGAGCGCCCAGCTCAAAGCCCTGCAGCACCAGCGCGAGCTAATCCTAGCCCGCATAGGCGACGAATACGTCCTCGATCCGCCGAAACTATAGCAGTTTAGAAATGGTGTAGACCGAAACTGCAACTGCCAATTGGATTTTTCCTCAAGAAAAATCCATCCTCTCGCACGACAGAAAGTTTACAGTATTTCCTAAACTGCTCTAGATCCTCCGAAGCCACCCGCCAAACCCTAAGCGAGAAGCGGAACGTTGGTAGCCTCAGCCGCCTTTCGCAAAGCGGAATCCAATGTCGCCAGAGGGATGCCGTAGCGGTGCGCCAACTCCAGATAGGCTGCGTCGTAAAACGTAAGTTGGTACTTCCGAGCAAAGCCGAAAATCGCGGCCTCGTCCCGCTCAGATTCTTCTCGGATCGGAAATCCAGTCAGAAACTCAAGGAATTCTTGCGAGCTCTCAGCGGTAATCCGCTTCCGACGCTCACTGGTCGTCAGTACATTGCGAATTTCGAACCACCACAACGCCGGAACCAGAGCATATTCAGTCGTTAGCCTGACCATTGTTGCATCCGCCAAGGGATGCGACTCGTCGGTCAAAGCCCACACAGCGCAAATCGAAGCGTCCACGACGAAGGCCACTATTTGCGACCTTCGTCCCGGGCCGAAACAATCTCCTCAAGCGAAAGCCGGCCAATCCTCTTGCGCAGAGCCTTCATCCCTTCAATCGCCCGCGTCACGCGCTCGGCGTCGATTTCCGGCTCCGGGCTGATTCGCGCAATCGCCCGGCCCCGCCGAGAAATCACCACAGTCTCTCCGCGCTCCACGCGATCCAGAATCCTAAGAAAATGGGTCTTCGCCTCCGACGCCTGGATTGTTTGAACTCCCATAGCTCACCTCAAAACGACCAGTCGAATCGACCAGTCACTATCTTACCCCAAATGAGGATTCCACAAGCCCTAGAACCCCTCCGCCACCAGCCAGGCCTCCGTCAACTCCAGCTCCGGCTTGCGCTCCGCTTCCAACTTCGCGTACGCCAGCTTCACCAGCACATCCGCCTCCATATTCACCGGAGCGCCAGCCTTCAGCGTATGCAGATTCGTCCGCCAGTACGTCAACGGCAAAATGGCGATCGAAACCACTTCCCCATCAAAATCCGCAATCGTCAGCGAAATCCCCTCAATGGCGACAGACCCCTTCAACACCATCCACGGCCTTACATGCTCCGGAACCCGCACCCGCAGCGTCCAATCCGTCGTCTGTTCGTCGACCTCGCCGCCTTCGGCCACCACCACCGGCTCCAGCGCCACCAGTACGCCGGTCCCATCCACATGCCCCTGCACAATATGCCCGCCCAGCGGAGCACCCGCCGAAGTCGGCAACTCCAGATTCACCAACGCGCCCACCGCCAGCGCCCCAAGAGAAGTCTTCGCCAGCGTCTCCGCCGCCAGATCCGCATGAAAAAGCTCCCCGCCTTTCGATTCCGGATCCACCTCCAGCGCCGTCAAACACACCCCCGAAACAGCCAGCGAATCCCCCTCGCGCAGCCGCCCCGCAATCCCCGGCGCAGTCACCGTCAGCCGCTGCACTCCGCCCAGATCCACTAACGAAACAATCGTCCCCGTCCGCTCAATAATCCCAGTAAACATATCTCCAGCTTACCGCCTTTCGCCCATCGACATCCCTCACGCCGTCCGCCTTACCAATTTGGAAACAATCCTCCAAATTGTGTACGGAACGGCTCGACTTGTGACGCAAATCCTCGGCACAATGCATCAGAATATTTGTAGACACAAGAGGACTTCGGTAATGACTCAACCCTGGACCCGCGTGTGGGTCCCTTTTCGCCTACAGCCGGATGGTTACGGCCTGCTTGTCCTCTGCGTGCTCATCGGCGTCATGATGGACGGCGGATGGCGCGGCCCCTTTGTCGGTTTCCTGCTCGTCGTAAGTCTGCTTCTCCACGAAATGGGCCACATCGTCATGGCTGCTTCGCTCGGCGTCGAAGTAAAGGAATTTGGCCTCAGCCTCTTTGGCGCCTAC
>Ga0302319_10024649_pt1 | contig 10684 bp, 7 predicted proteins | sample Bog_T0_2_FD_203319 | JGI IMG/M metagenome (GOLD analysis project Ga0302319, IMG submission 203319) | Peat permafrost microbial communities from Stordalen Mire near Abisko, Sweden - Bog_T0_2 | ecosystem: Environmental > Terrestrial > Soil > Wetlands > Peat | place: Sweden: Abisko, Stordalen Mire... | reverse complement strand
GGCTAAAATTTTAAAAGTTGCGCCGCCATCGCAGATATCGTCTACGATGAGCACGTTCTTGCCTCGACATTCACCAATGACTTGGTAACTCGTAATGTTTCCTGTAAGTTGATCACGGACTTTTTCGCCAAAGATGTGGGCGGACCCAACAATGTCTTTATAGACAGAAGAATACTTGGTCAAAGCGCCTTTGTCGGGATAGCAAACCAAAGTAGCTCCGGTGTTAAGGATTATGTTTTGTAATTGCGAGAGAGGGTAGATGGCACGAGATATGCGAATGAGTTCGAGAGCTATTTCGCTATGGGGATCCAGAATTTCAACGTATTCAAACGCCAAGGCATTGATAGCATGTGCAAAATTTCTCAATGCAAACGTAGATTCGTTGCCGATATCCTTATCTTGGCGTCCATAAGGGAGATAGGTAAGATGGAGGCTGGCCCTGATGAGGTTGGCGTGCAGCAGCATTTTAAGCTGACCAAGATGGGCGATTTCACCTTCGCTGGTGAACCCCCATTTGATTTCTACTAATTTTAATTGTTGGAGTTCGGGAAGATTTGGGATTTTCCACACCTGAGAGGTGTTATCGGGAAAAATGGTAACATCAACTGGACGGTTGTTTAAGTATAACATAGGCTCCTTATCTCGGTCCATTTTGCACCCAAATCAATCGAGGGTGTTTTATAGACCTGCCTTATACAAACAAGATTATATCATAGAGAACAAAAAGTCAATTACTTACAATGACTGAAAACGAAATCTAGCTGAGACTCTAAATAAGTGTAGTGCTTGGTAAACAAATCGAATTGATGACTTATAAACAAAACTAATCCAAGAATAACAAGTAGATAGAATATTCTCATGAATCCTTTTTATACCTATAGGTTATAAAATTGATTTATGCCCTATAGGTATAATTTAAAAATGTCCCCACTGAGACCTACTTTGACCCGATACTGGTTTCGGAGCCAGTACCGCTGTAGTTTCTACAGATCTTTACTTGCCTACCAAGTAGTCATTTCGCCATTGCACACGTTACGATAGGCAACATTGTTTCGTCCGTTTGTGCTCGCAGGAACAATATAAGACTATCGTAGATCTAAAATAAGTCAAGCTATACAAAATATATTGTATAGGACAAAATATTGTATAATGGTAGCGGGGCCTAAAGTCGAATTAGGTACACCTTTTGCGTTATGAGCGCAATGAGCCGCCGTTGCTCGATCCCCGCGATATTATTAACTATTTTGGTTTACTTGCAGATTTACTATTTAGTCCCATGTATACGACATCTGGTTTACCGGGAGTCCAATTTTTTTCTCTCTTGGTTTCTTTAAATCCATGCTTGGGATAAAGGCTATTTGTTAAATATCCTTCAAAAGCGTCTAATTTATTGCCGCCAACCTTTTTAGCATGTTGAACGAGCTGATCGCCGCGCCCTTTTTCCGTACTAAATAGACTAACGATGTCCCCATCAGGCTTAACTGCAAATCCACTCTTTTTATCGGGATGTAAAAATGTTTTCATTTTGGAGAATTCATGTGGCTTATACAAATGGGTAAATTCTTTAACTTGGGGATTAGAGTTTCTTGCATTTGTGAGATGTTGATGAAATTCATCGTGATGGACTGGAACATGTTCTTGAATTTTTTTATTTTCTGTTTTATTTAAAACCAAACTACTTAAAGACTTTTCAAGATCAATGCTTTTTTTCAATGCAATAGTCCTGCCAATGGCTCGAATTTCACCGTCAGCCAAATGTGGCATGCGAGCTTTCATGAACTTCTCAAACTTTTCCTTATGGGGCCATTGATCATAGTCTTGCTTGGCCCTTGCATTCCAGTCTTTTTTCTTAGTGGCTTGGAATTTATGGTCTTCGGCACCGGTCTTGGCTTCGCGACTTCCTAAACTCTCGGTTTGGTAAGCGGCTCCATTAACTAATGTAGAAGGGGCGGCGTTTGTACTTCCTGCAGTAATGGCTTTGTGTATAACAGGCATTTGTGGAGAAGGACGATTCTGCATTTTCTGAGGAGAAAATTTTCCACTACTAACGGCGCCCATGTAGTTTTTGGCGTGTTTGCCAGCTTCGCCAGCGGTTTTAAAACTGCCCTTAACTCCACCTATACCGGCTAGAGCACCATTGTGCTTCACATCAAATCCATGGGGCTGTTTTTGAATACTAACGGTACCATGTTCTGGGTGGCTATAGTGAACTGAGCCACCGTTAACTTTGCCAGCAGACCAAGCAGGGGCTTCGGCCTTACAAATGTGTTTGCCAGATTTCTCTTTTTTTGCCATTTGTTGTTTACCCTGTTCTTGGGCAATTTTGTCTTTATCAACAAGAGAAAGAGCGGCGCGGTTATCGGCACGACCGCCACTGTCTACGGCGTTGCTATGAAGAGCTGCTCTGCCTTGTTTATTTTCGTTGAGCTTAGGGTTGACTGAATGAGTTGAAGCATGTCTATGATGTTCGGCTTGAGTTTTGTGTTCAGCTGGATTGTAACTATAGGGGCCAACATGTCCGTGTGAATAAACGGTTTCGCCAGCTTTTGTTTTGCCGGCGCGAATTCCCTGGTTGTCATATTCTTGATTGGGACTTTTTGGGGCCTTCCCGCCTTGACTTGGGCCTTCGGCTTCTTTTTTCTCCATGTAATCGCCGTAGATCTTAAGGCCGATATCTGATTTAAGAAGCTCGATTGCCTTAGCTTCACTTTTAAAGATTTCATCAAAGTCATCTTTAATTTGTGGCTTCTCATCGGATTCGAAAATTTCGGCCAAACACATGGAGTTACAGGGCGAAGCAGTTAAAGTACATTTACGAGCAATGGATCTGGTGATAATCATGCCCTTGCGCGTATTTGGAATTTCTGACCCCTCAATTGAAAATCCAAGAAGAGGAGCTAATTGTGGATTATCCCTACTATAACGCATTTGACCAGCACATTCTTTAGCAGAAGAGGTGTAGTCGTCAAGAAGTTCGCCCATAACATAAAGATAGGGTGTTTTGCATTTCTTCCACCAATAAAGGTGGCGTTCGTTTTCACAGTCGGCTTCAGAGAAGATTTTCTTGGCTTTGAGGATTTTACCAACGAGTGTGGCTGGACTATTTGCAAGGTGTTCCCAATTAAATACGCCGGTTTTATCTAAAGAAGTGATATCATGGCCCTTCAAATCGACCAATTCACCGCTTTTGTCTAAAACCTGGCATTGGCCTACGCCATCGATAAAAGTGCTCAAATGGAAATACCTCTAGGATAAGATTGTGCCATATTAATATCATTAAGATAATATGGAAATTTATATTAATCATTTTTTCTTAACTATTTGATTTTATTTAATTTTATATCAAATGTGCCAATACTTAATATAACCACAAGGTTAGCCGCTTTCTACGATTTTAGAACCGGCAAGTACGTACAAAAAGACAAATTTTCAAGGAGAATCAATATGTTATATAGTGTAGATCATGCCGTTGGCGTTGCTCGCGATTTGGCTGACCGCCTTAACCTCAGGTTGAACAATCAGACCGCTAGCACCGCGCTTAATTTTGTTCGCCAGACTCAAGATGAAAATGGATATCCCATCATCATCGTTTCACACGGTGGCAATGAAGCCGAAGGCCAACCTGTAATCTGGATCCGCATCACTAACCTTTTTGAGTATCCTGTAACTGGAGATGGTCATCCTGTAGACGTTTTTGGCAATGCCACACTTCCTTTCACCCCAACCATTTGTCAGATCGCTTCTGAATTGAATACTCTTAGCCCTGCTGCTCCATTCCCTTCTGGCTCTGACTATTCGACTTGCTTTTTTGAAATTGCTCGTACCGGTACGGTTGTTCAGCAATACGCAATTGCTAATGGAACCGCTGTTACCGAAGCCGCTGTGAATGCTGCTTCTCCTGTCCTTCAGCTTAAGGATATTGACTGGGGCTTCAAAGGGAACACTTAATCGTAATTATACCGAATATAGGAGATCACGATTATGGAATACTCTAACGAACAACTTATCAGCTTAATCGCCGAAGTGGAAAGGGAATTTAAGCCCCTTCTTCAAAAGGCTGAGCAAAGCTTTAAGTTGGCGAAATCTGAAGACGATCAGCCTGATCAAAAAAAGATCAACGGCGAAGCCGATGACAAGAAAAATAGTGCTAAAGACGAAAAAACTAGCGCTAGCGAAAACAAAGATGGTGGCAAAACTGACGACAGTCGTAATGCTGCTAAAGATGAAAAAGAAGAAAACGGCGACGCTAGAAAAGAAGCTTCCCAGGATAAATCTGGTAAGCCCATTGAAGGCGAAAAAGCCGGTGATAAGGGCGTAGACGATCAACATCAGCAAGAAGATGGCGCTAAAGAAGGCGAAGCTGATGAGGGACACGGTTATGATGACGAAGATATGGGACATATGCATTCCATGTACTCTTCGATGTCAAAGCCAGAGTTGAAAGCCCATCATGATGTCATCCGTAAGTGTATGGATGGCATGGGTTTGGCCAAATGCGAAGATGGCATGGCTAAAGCTGAGATGGAAGACGCGGCTAAAGATTCTCAGGGATATCGTCCTAACGGTGGCCCTAAAGATGGAAAAGCTGAAAAAGAAAAGGGACCAGCTTCTAGTGATGAGCAGGCTATGAATAAGTCTGAAAAATTCATCAATGAAGTCAGTCTTCTTAAATCAGAACTCGAAGCTGTTAAAGCTAAGAGCGCGGAAGAGAAGAAAATCTTGGAATCTGCTGTTCAGAACTTCTTGACGAAATTCGTTGAGAAAACTGCTCCCGCAGGAAAGGCAATTACGTCTTTGGATATCATCGCTAAAACCGAAGGTTCCAAAAATGAAAAGCCCCTTTCTAAGAGCGAGATCGATGCGAAGCTTTTGGCTAAGTCAAAGGATCAAGCTACTTCTCAGTCAGATAGAAATGCCATTAACAGCTATTATTTTAGCAAAAACCTCGAAACCGTTCGTCATCTGCTCAGCTAAGCGGTAGACAAAATTTAGAAAAACAAGGAGATATCAAAATGTTAGAAAACCTACAGTCACTTATGAAAGCGTTGGATGGGGGAAGTTATAATGCCGCTCCCAGTACGTTGGTGCAAGGCGCCGCGTATCAAATCGAAGATCTCGCCCCTGTGATGATTAACGTCACGGCTGCGGAAGAGACCATTAAATTGCAGAAGATGCTCGATGTTCGTCCTACGAAGAGCAACCTCTACCAGTACAATCGCAAGTTGTCAGTCGGCCGTTTCGGCGGATCTGCGGCTTACGAAGGTATGCTCGGCGCGAAAAAGACTGGCCAAGCTGCCCGTCTCGTTGTGCCTATGGCATATTACGTTGATACGCGCGAACATTCGCTTGTAGCAAATGCCGTTGAGACGTTTGATAAGGTGTCTGCTGAAGAGCGTCAGGCTCAAGATGCGGCCCTCAACCTTGCTCAAGATATCGAGTTCGACATGTTTGCCGGCAACTCTGATTTCTCGAATAATGGTGTGTTCGATGGTAACCCTGCCCTCGTTCCTGCTCTCGCCAACATGCGTGGATTCGACCTTCAGGTTCGCGCTTCGGATTACGAGCGCAATGGACAGGATCTCATGTTCGCTTCCTACGGTTCAAGCGCAACGGTTGTGTTTTCTGCCGGTGGAGCTGCTCTGACGCAGTCCCTGATCGAAGACATCGCGGTTCGTTCTGCCCTGAACATGGGTCGTGCGGACAAGCTTATGCTTGACCCTTCGTCCCTCTCCGCCTACAACAAAATCAGCCAGGCTAAAGAACGTATCGTTCTCGCCGGCAGTCCTCAAGAAGCGACTGGTTCACACCTTCGCACGCAGTGGACTTCCAGTGGCGCGATCACGATGGAAATGAGCCAGTATCTGCGTAAGCAGATCAGCCCCATCAATCAGTCGATCGTTGGCGCTCCTGCTCAACCTACGTTGGCCTCTGCTGACGGCGGGGCGGCTGGATCCCTCCTTCAGGCTGGTACGTATACCTACGCTACGGCTGCTGTTAACGCTTACGGTGAAGGCCCTCTCTCGGCTTACTCTACGGCGACGGTTGCTGCGGCTGGCGATAAAGTGACTCTGACCATCGGCGCTGTTGCCGGTGCGTTGTATTACAGAGTTTATCGCACGGCGCTGAACACGGCTTCGACGGTTGCTCCTGGTGTTCTCTTCATCGGGAACATCGCGGCTGCTCCTTCTGGCGCGTCTTTCACCGACCTCGGTAACGTGGCTCCTGGCGCCCTCACCGGCTTCTTGATCCAAAAAGATACGGCACACCTTGGAGAACTTTCTGGGTTCAAAAAGCTGCAACTCGGTATCTCTCAGCTCAGTATCAACAATGCCTTCTATCGCTGGACCACGCTTGCGGTAGAGGCACCAAGGAAAAACGCAATAGTTGAGAACCTTCAGGGTCAGCTCTATACCTAATCGGTATATCTAATTAGAATTTAAAAGGCCTCCGTAGAGTTTCTCTACGGGGGCTTTTTTATTTTCTGCTTGAATTGTAGCCAAAATCACGTCTAGTTCCCATTGCACGTTTTCAATACTTTTATTGGCATCTACTCTAAAAAGTCTAATGTGTGAAAAGTTGCTTGCTTTTTGATTCAGATGTGTAACAAAAGAATCGCGCACAAGTTCTTGAAACTCTACACCTTTAGCCTCAATAACGTCAGAAGTTCCACGGCTAACTCTTCGCTTAAGGGCGGTTTCGGTATCTACTTCAAAATAAATCACAATATTTGGCATCGAAGTTGCATTTTCGATAAAATTAGTATAAAGATCTTCTGTAAAATCTTTAGACACATTGTGGTCCGTATACGCTAGATGAGAAAAGTATCCTCGATCAGATACCACGAAATCGGGACTGTCTTTGGAGTCACTAAGTTCCTTAAGCCATTTGTCATTTTCAAAGCGCATAGCACAGAAGATCATCTCCATGGCTTCCCCGGACAAATTGCTTTCTGGATTCAAAACTAGTTCACGAAGCCTTACACAGGAAGGAACATTAGGATTTCCCACTTCTCGTGTCTCAACTATTGATAATCCTTGAGCTTTTGCTTGGGTGATAAAGTATTTCATAGCGGTAGTTTTACCAGCACCGTCAGTTCCTTCAAATTCAATTTTTAACATAAATTCTCCTTAATGCCAAAGATACCACATTTGATCGGTTTTGCAACCTATTTTTGCCAATCTTATCCTTAAGAACCATTTAAAGGGGTAATATGCCTAGATTAACATCCCAACCTATCATAAACTTCTGTTGTATCAATGACTTCCAATATGCCAGCCAATGGACTATTAGGGCCACCGATGCTCAAACCTTGTATTTTCAACTCTTTGATTTGGATAACACCAGTCAATCTCCCTATGCACCTCTAAATAGCGGTTTTTTTAATGCCGCCATTGCCACAACTCCTCAGAGGTATATTGCGGGGGCCTGTCCTTCTGTTTCGCCTGTTGTCATGACGGTTACATTCCCTAGTCTCAATGCCGGCAATACCTTGACCTATACCGCTACCCAAGATCCAGATGATGGCTCAGTTTTTTCATTTTCTCTTCCCGGCTATACAAATGCTGGATCGGCTCCTGCTAGTGGTAATGTAATGTTCAGTTTAACTCAAGGAACCGTTACTTCTAGCTGGACTGCCCAAAATATGCTCGCAGTCGAAATGACCAATCAAGGGTGCTGCTAATGCCAAATCCTCCTTTTAAGCCAGGTCCTCCGTTTGAAGAACAGCAAGCTCCTTATGAGCCGTCGCCTATTCCTGTCCAGGGCTATCTTAATGGCACACCCAAACAGCCTGACTTCGAACGGGATAAGCAGTTTTATAGCGCCGGCTACCCAGTTCATATGGCCAGATCTTCTGGCTTACTTACTCGTTGCGAGCCCATTCTCACGCCACAACTTTTGATTTCGCGGTATCTAAAAGGCATTCCTCTAGCTTTCCCTAATGGAGACGCTTATAGCGCTCAGGACATTCAAGATCAGATAGTTTTAGCCATGAACGAAGTGGAAATCGCTTGTAAGATCACACTTTCTAGGGAGCAGTTCGTTGACAAAGTGCCGTTCGACATCGCGCTTTACAAGTCATTCATCTATTTAAAAACTGAACAGAATCCAGTTCTGTCTGTTGAAAGCGTTCAAATCGTTAGCTCTGATGGATATGCCGTTTTTAAAATTCCCGGTGCCTGGCTTGAGTCCAGCAATTTTAGTAAGGGCATAGTAAACGTGGTTCCCATTCTGGGTGCATACAGCGTTGCTACTGGCGGCGGAGTTGGCGCATATGGCGGAATTCCTTATATAAATATTTTTTCACAACTCACTTTTGTGCCAGGATTTTGGCAAATAAATTATACTACAGGCACTTCTAAAATTGAAGGTCAATTTCCAGTTGTGATTAACGATTTGGTTGGCATGACTGCTGCAATTAACATGCTCAGCGTTATCACTAACATGTTTTTGACCACTAGTCAATCTCTTTCGCGCGATGGAATGTCCCAATCGTCTGCTGGACCGGGTCCGCGTATGTATTTGCCGTATATCGAGGAATTGATTAAAAAACGTGATCTACTCTTGACTAAAATTAAAACCACTTTCGCTACGAAATTCTTAGTGACGAACGTTTAAGGGTGCGACGCGCATATGAGCAAGTTATCCCTACAAAAAGCCGAAGATCCAAAGCAATACGCCGCTAAAGCAAATAGCGGCATGATGCTTGGATATCCTGTTAAAATCGGCGGTCAAAGTCACAGACCCGATAATGGGATGGGGTATCATTCTACCATTAAAGTTTTTGATAAAGATAGGGACCATCTACATCAAATCCATAATTTGGCTCAACACCTGCCATTAAATTCTCCCGATGCTAAAAATACACAAATCAAATTCGATGTATTTAAAGATAGAGAAGGTAATGATGTCCACGTTATAAAGCTTCATGGCAACAGTGCTGAAAAATTAAAAGAACATCATGGGAAATTTTCTCATATGGGGAATCCAGACGGTTTTGAATGGGCTCCCCATATTTCTGTTGATAAACAGACCCACGATCGTCTCAAAAGTTCTGGTGCAAAAACTGCCCACGAAGCCGGCATTTCTTTTGGTAACGCCGAACTCAAACAGGGTCCAAAAACAATCAAAACCTATCATCATAAACCAGATACCACGGAGCCAGTTTCTCCCGATGAAAGTGATTTTACATCTAAAACAAACGTGCCTAAAACCGGAATAGACAAATCTGAGCATATCCATGGCAAAAAACCATTAATGAAACCATTTGTTTCAGGTGCTCAAAGGCGTTGGGGACATACTGCCGCCGGTAAAGAGGCTCTTGGTGGTGAAGCAGGTGTTCATGAGTGGGATGAAGCCACTAAAGAAAAAAAACTACCAGAGAGAGTTAGTAAATCAGAAGACCCCATTCCAGCTCCTAGTGAAAAAACGCATAAAGAGCTTACTCTTCATCATGGGACTAAATCGCCAACCGATTTTGGCAATTTTGACATGAAACATCATGCTTCAGGTTTTTATCCAGGCGTGTATACTTCTTCTAATTCAGAAGAAGCTGCCAAACATGGTCGTCCGGTAAAGGTGGGATTTAAGGGCCATCTTTTTGAAATTAATGGTCCTAAACATGCTGAACAACTTCATCAATATGCTGGTGGAGGCGGAAGTGGCCATAAATTGGTTCAAAAATTAAAAGAAAAGGGTTATCATGGAATTAAACGTGGTAGCGAACATATTATTTTTGACCCAAAAGATGCTAAAATTCAAAAGTCTGAACTTTTAGAAAAAGGCGAAAGGGGCGATTGGAAAAAAGAAGGATATAAAATAAAATCTTTACCTCATAAAGAATTTGCACAAAAATTTCCAAAATATTCAAACAGCAATTCTTTGCTGCCTCATCATATAGCTAGTCCAGCAGATCAAGTCCATTATGCCGTATCTCCGCAAAATAAAATAGTCGGACATGTTGCGGTAAAAGCTCATAAGAATCATTTATATCCTGTAGATTCTCAGGTTAATACAGAACATCAGCGGAAGGGTCTTGCTACAGCTCTATATTCTAATGCTGAAAAACATCATGAAAAAAAACTCAAACATTCAGATAATCCTGCAGATCATTCACCAGATGCTCAAAAATTATGGGCTCAACCCAATAGGCCTTTTGGTAAAACTGAACAGTCTTTAGAAAAAGGCGCTATTAAAAACGCCGGTATAGCACTTGGTATGGCCGGTGCGTTAGCAGGAGCCGCTCCAACTAAAACTGCTGTTGAGCCCCAAGTTAAGCACCAAGTGGCTCCATCATACGATCATGGAAAAATGCTTCGTGCAATAGCAGCTGTTGAATCAAATAATGGACAAAATATCAATCACAAACCCACTTCCAATGGAACCGCGTATGGCAAATATGCGCTGATGCCAAATACAATTCAAGATACTATTAAGGGACACAAAGATCTCAAAACCAAATATGGTAAGGCATTGGCTCTTAAAGGAGATCAGCTTCATAGATTTATGCAAGACAATAGGGGCCTAGAAGATACGATTGCTGAAAGACATCTAGCCCATATTGAACACAATTTCAAAGATAACCAGGATGCTATTGGCTATTCCTGGAATCAGGGCATTACTGGTGCTAAAAAAGCCACTAATGGCAAAGTAGATATTTCTAAACATCCTTATGTGAAGAAAATCC
>Ga0302319_10024648_pt1 | contig 10684 bp, 8 predicted proteins | sample Bog_T0_2_FD_203319 | JGI IMG/M metagenome (GOLD analysis project Ga0302319, IMG submission 203319) | Peat permafrost microbial communities from Stordalen Mire near Abisko, Sweden - Bog_T0_2 | ecosystem: Environmental > Terrestrial > Soil > Wetlands > Peat | place: Sweden: Abisko, Stordalen Mire... | reverse complement strand
CCACCACGGAAAGCCGCCCACCAGCTAGCAGGGTGTTGTCAGAAGAGCGACTGCGCCACGATCCCGACTGCCGTGATCGGGCCGCTGTCGTTCAGGCTGTCGATGGCCCGGTCGGCCTTCTTCATCGTGGACTGCGCGCTGTAGTAGAGGGTGTCGTCGTTGATCAGCTTGCCGAGCGTCCCCTGGCCGCTGGCCAGCTTGTCCGAGACGCTGCGGAGGTTCTGCACGGAGACCTGGAGGTTGTCGGCCGTGTGCTGGTCGTAGAGAAGCATGCCCAGGGCGCCCTGCCCCGACTTGACATGGTCCACGATCCCGCCGGCGTTCGTCACCAGGGTGCTCACCTGGGCGCTCGCTGCCTTGAGCTGGTCCACCGTCGCCAGCAGGTCATCGTGCAGCTGCGAGTCGTTGATCAGCTTGCCGAGCGTGCCCTGGCCGGTGTTCAGCTTGGTCGAAATATCCTGGAGGTTGGACATGGTGGTGTCGAACCGCCCGCTGTTGTCCGTGACCAGCTTGTCGAGCTTCTGGAAGAGCCCGCCGCCCGGTGCGCCATTGCCGCTGAGGGAGGTCTCCAGGGTGCCGAGGGCGCCCTCGAGCTTCTGGCCGAGATCCCCGAGCTCGGCCATCACCGAGTTCAAGTCGGGAGTCACCTTGGTCTTGATCTTGGCCCCGTCCGCGAGGGGCGACGAGGCGTTCCCGCCGACGTCGATCGCGACATGGTCCGTGCCGATGATGCCGGACATCGCGATCGTGGCCGTGGAGTCGTCAGGCACGGCGACCCCGGGATCGAGGCGCAGCACGGCCTCCGCCCCCCTGCCGACGAGCTGGGTCGTCTCGACCGAGCCGACGAGGACGCCCGCCATGCGGACCTCGTCGCCGGTCTTCAGGTCCTTGAGGTTGTCAAAGTCCGCCAGGACCGTGTAGCCCTTGGCCTTGAACAGGTGTCCCCCGCTCAGGGTGGCGAATGCCACCCAGATGAGCGCAAGGCCCAGGACGAAAAATAGGCCGACTCGGGCCGTTTGTTGCGTGTTATTCATGATGCTGTCCTCCGTTGGTTTGATTGAAAGTTTCGCCCGGTTTCACTGGGCCTTCTTGTACCTCGGATTCTTGATATCGATCTTCGGATACAGGAATTCGGCGATGACCGGGTCCGTCGGCTGGCGCAGGGGCCCGGGCTCCCCGAGATAAATGAGGCTCCCCTTCATGAGGATGCCCACCCGGTCTGCTATGTTCAGGGCGAGTTCCCTGTCGTGCGAAACCACGATGCTGGTGACACGGGTCTGCTCCTTGAGGGTGGCGATGATCTCGGCGATCGTCGCCGACATCACCGGGTCCAGCTCGCTGGTCGGCTCGTCGTAGAGGAGCAGCTGCGGCTCCATGACCAGGGCCCGCGCGATCGAGACGCGCTTCTTCATCCCGCCCGAGAGCTCGGAGGGAAACTTTTCCCCGGTGCCCCCGATCGAAAGGATCTGCAGGGTGTGCTCCACCTTCGCGCGGATCGCGGCCTCGTCACCGAGGCGGTGCTCCCTGGGGTACAGGGCAAGGTTGTCATATACACTGAGCGAATTGAAGAGCGCGCCGGCCTGGAAGACGACCCCCATGCGGATCCGCTTCCGGGTCGACTCGGCCAGGGCGTCGAGCCCGTCGATCGTCACGTGCCCGGAGGTCGGCGCCTCAAGGCCTGCGATGTGGCGCAGGAACACGCTCTTGCCGGAGCCGCTGGGCCCCATCAGGACAAAGATCTCGCCGGGCCTGACGGCCAGCGTCACGTCCTTGAGCGCGACCACGTCGCCAAAGTTCTTCGAGAGCGATGTGACGGCCACCCCCACCGCGGAGGCGGATGAGGCAAATGTCGGGGTGTTCCTGGCTTCGGGTGCGGGCATGGGGAGGAATCGATCAGGGCATCACGGACATGAGCAGGTGGGTGAGGAAGTAGTCGAGGACGAGGATGAGGATCAGGGACACGACCACCGCGCGCGTCACGGAGGCGCCGATCTCGCGCGGTCCGCCGCGCGTGTTCAGCCCGATGCTGCAGGAGACGAGCACGACGACGAAGCCGAAGACCTCCGCCTTGAGCATGCCGTTGAACACGTCCTTGAAATGCGTGTAGCGGCGCAGCGCGGCGAAGTAGGCGGTGGGCTCGACCGCGATGAAGGCCACGCTCTTGGCGACGAGGGCCCCGCCGAGCCAGCCGACGACATTCGCCACGATGGCCAGCACGGGCATCATGACCAGGACGGCCGCCAGGCGGGGCAGCACCAGCATGCGGGCCGGCGGGATATCCATGGTCGTGAGGGCATCGACCTCCTGATAGATCGTCATTGAGGCCAGTTCCGCGGCGATCGCCGAGCCCACGCGGCCCGCCAGCAGGATCGCCACCATCACCGGGCCGAGTTCGCGGGCCATCGAAAGGCCGACGAGCGTTCCGATGAACTGCTGCGTCCCGAAATTCTCCATCGAGTACCCGGCCTGGAGCGCGAGGACGCCCCCGATGAATCCGCTCAGGATCATCACGATCGGGAGGGTCGTGTACCCGATCATGTAGCACTGCTCGATGAAGCGGTGGAACTGCCGGGGCAGCGTCCCGGCATAGGAGCCCGCCTTGAGGAGGAGCTGGAGTGCGCTCCCGATAGCCTCGAATACATTGGTGAGTTGCTTCATGGCGGCCTTATGGGGAGGAATCTTGTCCCTGTTTCCTGGAAAACTCGAACCAGAACGGGCGCCAGCCGCCGGCGGGGCCCTGTGCCAGGCCCAGAAGGCCGTTCCCCAGGGCGATGCGCCGCCCGGCGGGCCTCTTTTCCACGCTCAGAAGCGGGCCCAGGTGGAAGTCGGAGATGCCTTTCGAGGAATCGCCCGCCCAGGTGACTCCGTTCCACAGGAGCGACCCGCGAAAGCTCCCCGATTCGGTCTCATCGTAGCGAAAGACCGCAAAAAGGGGAGTCCATGCCTGGCGCACCTCTTCGTTGTTGGGGAAAAACACCTCGAGGGGGTCGAGCACCTGGTATTGCCGGTGTCCCCGGCCGTTGTCCCAGGATCCGTACAGCGGCCAGACGTGGACCTTCTCGGCGGGCGCGGCGGCCGGGTTGGTCGGGCTTTGCTGCTTCAGCGACCAGTAGAGGAAGTAGAAAAACTGTGTCTTGGTCTGGGCCACGGAGTCGTCGGTCCACTTGGCCTGGCGGAACAACGGCCACATCACCCAGGTCTTGTCCATCCCCAGGATCGAGGAATGCGTGTAAAACGGGCCCCACCGGTTGACGTAATGGTCGTCGCCCCTGCCCTGGACCAGGAACGGCCAGAAGTAGCGGTCCTCGTCGTACTTGTAGGGGACGGTGCGGTTTGTGAACCCAAAGAACGGCCACAGGTAGTTCTCGCTGTCGAATCCGGTGCCGCGCTCGATCGTGAAGAGCGGAAGGAACCCGACCTCATGGGTGGGTTTCGCTCCGTCGGGGGCGTTGAAGGCGGGCGCGATCGAATTGTCCCAGCCCAGGGGCCAGAGGAAGAACTCGCGGTGCAGGTCTTCGGGGCCGTCGGTCCGGCCAAAGACCGGCCACAGGGCCGCGCCATGCCGCGTTCCACGGGTGAAGCTCACGAACGGCCAGGGTACGGAGGTCTTCACCGCGCCGTGCTTCTCGGATTGGAAATAAAGGGGAAAAAGGGTCCAGGACAGACGGTCATATCCAAACCGGTCCAGCACGGTTCCATGGACCGGCATCACCGCGTGGTAGCTCGATGCCTCCTCGCCCGTGTCGCGCGAAAAATAGAACGGCCACACGTCCAACGTCTGGTCGTCGGTCTTTGCGGTCGGAGGGGACCCGTCCTTGCTGCCGTTTTTGTTGATGAGCTTGAAGAAGCTCCAGGAGTAGTTTTCCCCGTAGCTGCGGTAATAGAAGATTGGGTAAAGCACCGTCACCTCCTGGGCCTCGCCGGTCGCAGCCGTTCTCCTCACGTAGAACGGCCGGAATCCTCCCACCCTCTCGCCTCCGGGCGCTGGTTGCGAATAAAGGAAGGGGCCCAGGCCCGTCCACACCGTCCAAGCCGGCTGCTCCCCGACAAAAAAAGGCCACGCGTTGGTTTCCCCGGCCTCGATCCGAACGGCTGCAATGCCCGCCAAGAAGGCTAGCTGCAGGAGGATGCGAAAGTTGGTCATGGCTGCTGGAGGATCGGCCCGCGCCGGCGTGTCGATCTGGCCAAACTTGAGGCGAATTGCACCGATACGCAATTCCAGTGACCAGAACCTGTGCCAAAATGTTCCGTCCCGGAAACGGGTTGCCTATCTTAACAATCGGCTTTCTTCATCGAACATGACGACCCCAAGACAGTCGTGGAATCTGGAGGCTTACTTTCCGTCGTTCGACGGCGCCGGGTACCGGGCATTCAAGGCCGGCTTGGCGGCCGAGCTGGACGTCCAGCTCCGGCTTGCCGAGGGACAGGCCCTCCTGACCGCGGAAAACGCCGTCGCCTGGGCGGCGTCCTTCGGCGCGTGGGAGAACCTCACTGCGAGGATCTGGCATCTTGGGTCCTACCTTGGATGCCTCGGCGCAGCCGATGCCGCCAACGAAACGGTCCAGTCGGAGACCGCAAAGCTGGCGAGCCTCGATGCAACCTGCTCAAAGCTCAGGATTGAGATCCTGCGCGCCCTGAAGGGAGTCGCTCAGGGAGATTGGGAGGCTTTCCTTGCAATTCCAGCCCTCTCCGGGGCGGCCTACCGGCTGGGGCGGCTCCGCCGGGAGGGCGCGCACCAGATGACCCGGATCGAGGAGGCCCTTGCGGCGGACCTCGCCGTGGACGGGTTTCACGCATGGAGCCGGCTGTACGACACGATCACCGGCAAGATGAGTTTCCCCATGGCGTGGCCGGACGGCCGCACCGAGAGCATTCCCATGGCGCAGTGCAGGGCATTGATCGCAAACCCGGTTCCGGCCGTGCGCCGGGCCGCGTTCGCCGGTGGAAACAAGGTCTGGGAGTCTGCGGGCGACACCCTGGCCGCGGCGCTCAACTCCATCGCCGGCACCCGGCTCACGCTTTACGGACGGAGGGGCCAATCCAGCTTCCTGGAGGCCCCCTTCGACAACAACGGCGTCTCGCGTGAGACCGTCGAGGCCATGTTCGCGGCAATTTCCGAAAATCGCGAACTGCCGCGCCGCCTCCTTCGCGCCGGGGCCCGGCTGCAGGGAACGCCTGCCCTGGCATGGTGCGACCTGGAGGCCCCGAGGGCGCCGGCCGACACCGCGGCCATCCGTTGGGACGAGGCCCTGGAAATGACGGACCGGGCATTCGGAGCGCTGTATCCAGCATTCCGTGACTATACCCGCCGGGCCGTGTCCCTCGGCTGGATCGAGTCGGAAAAGCGCGGCAACAAGCGGCCCGGCGGCTTTTGCACGGGCTCCGTGCTGATCCGGGAGGAACGCGTGTACATGACTTTCAACGGCACGATGGGCGACGTCAGCACCTTCGCCCACGAGATGGGCCACGCCTGGCACAGCCACCTGCTCGGCGGGCTGAGGCCCTGCGCCCAGGAGTACCCCATGACACTGGCGGAAACGGCCTCGACCTTCGCCGAACAGCTGCTGGTCCACGGCCTTCTCGCGGACCCGAAGCTTCCACCCGGGCGGCGCCTCTTCCTCCTCGACCAGGCGACCAACCACGTGCCGAGCTTCCTGCTGAACATTCCCGTCCGATTCGAGTTCGAGCGCCGGTTCCATGAGGAGCGCCGGTCGGGCCCGGTCACGGTGAGCCGCCTGTGCGAGCTGATGGTGGCGACCCAGCGCGAGGTGTACGGCGATGTGCTGGCGCCAGGCCTCGAGGACCCCTGGTTCTGGGCATCCAAGCTCCACTTTTACTTCACGGAAGCGTCCTTTTACAATTTCCCCTACACGTTCGGCTACCTCCTCAGCCAGGCCCTCTTCGGGGAGTTTCTCCGGACCGGTCCGGATTTTCTGCCGCGCTACGAGAAGTTCCTTGCCCTGACCGGGATCGCCACCTGCGAGGAGGTCGTCCGCCGCTCCCTGGGGAGCGACCTTCGCGATCCCGGATTCTGGAAGCAGGCGCTGGCCGGGATCGAGCCCAGGGCCAGGGAATTCGAGGCCGCGTCATGCGCATAAGCGGCGGGAGAGCCCGCGGAATCCCCCTTTCGGTTCCTCCGGGAAATTCTGTCCGACCCGCGACGGACGCCCTTCGGCAGGCCGTATTTTCCTCCCTGGGCGCCCGCGTCGAAGGGGCCCGGTTTCTCGACCTTTTTGCCGGCAGCGGCGCCTATGGTCTGGAGGCACTCAGCCGGGGCGCCGTCGGGGGTGGCTTTGTCGAAGGAAGCGGGAAGGCCATCGCCTGCCTGCGACGCAACATTTCCGCAGTCTGCAAGTGCCTCGGCCGGGCCGAAGGCGATCTGACGGTTCGCCTCGGGGACGCGCGGACGGTTCCGCTGGGCGGGACGGAGCTCCCCGACCTGGTTTTTGTCGATCCGCCCTATGAGCTGATCGCCGAGGCGGCCCTCCCCCTGTTTGAGCGGCTCTCCGCGGCCCTCGAACCCGTGGCCGACCTGCTCGTGGTGTTCGAAATGCCCGGCGAGACGGAGCTGTCCCCGCCAGGCTGGACGGTTGCGAAGCGGCTCAATCGCGGGGCGCGCCAGCCCACCGCCGCCATCTTTCGAAGGGCGCCGCGCAGCTAGGCAAGGATTCCGTCGATGGCCTTGAGCTCGGCGGAGGTGAAGGCCGGGGTCTTGAGCGCGCCGAGGTTGTCCTCGATCTGGCTCACCTTGCTGGCCCCGATCAGGGCGGAAGTGATCGCCGGCTGGCGCAGGACCCAGGCCAGCGCCATCTGCGCCAGCGACTGGCCGCGCGCGCGCGCCAGCTCGTCCAGCTTGCGCACCTTGGCGACCTTGTCGTCCACGATGTCCTTGGGCTTGAGGAAGCGGGGATCGCGCGAGGCGCGCGCGTCCGCCGGGATGCCCGCCAGGTACCGGTTGGTGAGCAGCCCCTGGGCGAGCGGTGTGAACGCGATTCCGCCGATGCCCTCCTTCCCAAGGACATCCAGCAGGCCCTTTTCGGGCTCGCGGCTGAACATGCTGTAGCGCGGCTGGTGGATCAGGCAGGGCGTGCCAAGCTCCCGCAGGATCCCGGCCGCACGGGCGGTCTGGTCGGCCGGATAATTGGAAAGGCCCACGTAGAGGGCCTTGCCGGCGCGGACGGCGTGTGCGAGGGCGCCCATGGTCTCCTCAAGGGGCGTGTTGGGATCCGGCCTGTGGCTGTAGAAAATGTCCACGTACTCCAGGCCGGTGCGGCGCAGGCTCTGGTCGAGGCTGGCGAGAAGATACTTCCGCGTGCCCCAGTCGCCGTACGGGCCGGGCCACATGTCGTAGCCGGCCTTGGTCGAGACGATGAGTTCGTCGCGGTAGGGCGCCAGATCCTCCCGGAGAACCCGCCCGAAGGTGGTCTCCGCGGAGCCCGGGGGCGGCCCGTAGTTGTTGGCGATGTCGAAGTGCGTGATTCCCAGGTCGAAGGACCTCAGGATCAGCGCGCGGCTGTTGTCGTAATTGTCCGCGGCTCCAAAATTGTGCCAAAGTCCGAGCGAGATCAGCGGCAGCTTCAGGCCGTTGCGGCCGCACTTGCGATAGAGCGCAGGGTTGTCGTAGCGGGTGGGGGCGGCTGTGTGGGACATGGTGGAAGTGACTCGGCCCATCGACTACCCTTCTTTTACCGTGGTGTAAAGCCGGTCGAGCAATAGAAGAAAAGGCCGGTTCTCCACTCCATGCGACCCACGATCCTTCTGCCCGCCGCATTTGCACTGGCCGCGGCCGCGTCACCGGTCGGCCTTGCAGCCGCGCCCGTGCTCCCGGGGCCGCAACCCGACGGGTCCACCCGGCTCCACAACCAATGGCCGATACGCCCCGCGGGCCGACAGGTGGAACTCGGCGATTTTCCGCTGAACCTTGCCGTGGATCCGTCCGGACGCTACGCCGCCGTGCTTCACAGCGGGCACGGGGCGCACGAGATCAGGATCGTGGACGTTGCCACGGGGAAGTCCGGGAAGCCATGGCCGGTCCACGAGGCCTTTGGGGGCCTTTCCTTCTCCGCAGATGGCCGGACGCTGGTCTGCAGCGGCGCGAGCGACGGCGTGCTCCACGTTTTCGGCTTCAGCGCGGGAGTGCTCATTCCCGAAAGGGACGTCCGTGTCGTCCCGGCCGGCGACCCGGGTGTGGTCGCCGGGGTCGCCCTCGGGCCGGACCGCCAGTCGGCGGCCGTCGGGATCCTCTATACGAGCGTGGTGGTGCGCGTGGATCTGGCGACCGGCCTGGTGCAGTGGGCAACCCCGGTCGCGGCCACGGCGGAGTCCGGGGGTGGCGTCCCCTATGCGCCCGACGACCCCAATCCCGGGCGGCGCCTCGTCGCCACCCCGAATCCCCTGTCCCTGGCCTGGGATGGGCGGCGCGACCGCATCTATGCAAGCCTCTGGGGGGAATCGTCCGTGGCGGTCATCCGGGCGCGGGATGGACGGATCCTCGCGCGTTGGCCGGCGGGGCTTCACCCGAACGAGGTACTCCTGTCCCGCGACGGAAGGTTCCTCTTCGTGGCCAACGGAGGACTCAACACCGTCGCAGTCCTGGACGCGGCGTCGGGCCGGCAGCTCGAGGCGCTCAGCTCCTCGCTCTCCGCAACAGACCGGCCTGGATCGACTCCGGACAGCCTGGCTCTCTCGCCAGACGGCGGGACGCTCTTTGTCGCCAATGCCGACAACAACAACGTCGCCGTGTTCGACGTCACCTCGCCGGGGAAAAGCCGTCCCCTTGGGTTCATCCCCACGGGGTGGTTCCCATCGGCGGTGCGCCTGACCCCGGATGGGCGCACGCTTCTGGTAGTCAGTGCCCGCGGGCTCCAGCCACGCTCCAACTCGACGGGGTCGGCGAGGACGTTCAAGTACATCGGCAGCCTGTACCGCGGATCCCTTGGCATTCTCGACCTCCCGGGGGGCATCGCATTTGCTCCGGCCCTCGCAAAGTGGACCGCGGCCGCGGAACTCTGCCATCCGGCCCCCGCAGCCCCGCCTTCCGACCCGGCGAACCCGATCCCGGCGCGGGCGGGCGGGGCGACCCCCTTCCACTACGTCGTCTACGTGGTGAAGGAAAATCGCACCTACGACCAGATCTTCGGCGACCTGCCGGCGGGAAATGGCGACCCGCGCCTCTGCCTCTTTCCCGAGAAGGTGACGCCAAACCTCCATGCGATCGCCCGGCAGTTCGTGCTGCTCGACAACTTCTACGCAAACGCCGAGGTGAGCGCGTCGGGCCACGAGTGGACCATGGCCGGATATTCCTCGGAGTTCGTCGAGAAGATGTGGCCCACGGAGTACGGCCACAAGAGCTCCAAGATTCCCTTTACCTGGGGCGCGCTTTTTGCAGCCGCGGCGCCCGGGCCGGGGTATCTTTGGGACCGGGCGCGGGCCGCCGGGGTGACTTACCGCGACTACGGCGAGTTTGCCCTCGGAAAGGCCACACCCGCGGATCCGTCCACGGCCAACCTGCCCGCGCTCGCCGGACATGTGGACCCCTGCTATCCCGGCTGGGACCTCGCCAAAAGCGATCTGGACCGGGCGGCCCGCTTCATCTCCGAGCTGCACCGTTTCGAGGCGACCGGAGACATGCCGCGACTCCAGATCGTCTACCTTCCCAACGACCATACGATGGGTGCGGTTCCGGGCGCCTTGACCCCCGCTGCGTACGAGGCCCAGAACGACCTGGCGGTGGGCAGGGTGGTCGATGCCTTGAGCCACTCCAGATTCTGGCCCCGAACGGCGATCTTTGTCGTGGAGGACGACGCCCAGAACGGCCCGGATCATGTGGATGCGCACCGCACGGAGGCGCTCGTCATCAGCCCCTACACTCGCCGCGGCGTCGTGGATTCAACGCCCTACACAACGTGCTCCATGCTGGCGACCGTGGAGCTGGTCCTCGGCCTCGATCCGCTGTCCCAGTTCGACGCGGTCGCGGTGCCGATGCGGGCGAGCTTCCAGGCATCCGCAGACACCCTGCCCTACTCCGCGGTCGGGCCAAACATCGACCTGTCGGAGCGGAACCCCGGCGGGACGGGTGCGGCCTCCATTTCGGCCGGCCTTGATTTCTCGCGTCCCGACGCCGTCGAGGACCAACTCTTCAACCGCGTGGTCTGGGCGACGGTCCGCGGGGAACAAAGTCCGATGCCGGTCCCGGTCCACGCGGCCTTCGTCCGATCCATCCCCATGGGGGACGACGATGGCGACGGCGACGACGACTGATCGGTCACCGGCCCTGGGAGGCCTGCTTTTCCAGCTCTGCCGTGAGTTCCGCCGCGAACTTCGGATCCGTGAGGTGCTCCCAGGCGCTGTCCAGTTCCGAAGTGTCTCCCAGCCGCCGCCGCTCAAGCTCGCGCACGAGCAACCTCGGCGGCGTCGGTCCCTCGCTCAGGATCCGCAGGAGAGCGAGGTCCGCGTCCCGGACCCGCCCGATCACGCCCTCCACCGCGTGCGCACGCTTGAACAGCTTGCGCACGGGCCTGCCCAGCACCCCGCCAAAGAAACCGCTCAGGTAGCGCACCCTGCGGAGGGCGATCCGCAGCCGGTGGATCTTGTCCGGCGAACGCGAGTGGCGCAGGTGGGCCAGCTTCTGGACTTGGCGCAGGCTCTTCGCCAGCGCGCGGCGGGCAGGCCTTTCCAGCGGCAT
>Ga0302319_10024647_pt1 | contig 10684 bp, 8 predicted proteins | sample Bog_T0_2_FD_203319 | JGI IMG/M metagenome (GOLD analysis project Ga0302319, IMG submission 203319) | Peat permafrost microbial communities from Stordalen Mire near Abisko, Sweden - Bog_T0_2 | ecosystem: Environmental > Terrestrial > Soil > Wetlands > Peat | place: Sweden: Abisko, Stordalen Mire... | reverse complement strand
GCCACATCTGTTTCATGAACTCCGCGGAATGGAACCCGGATTTGATGAGCCGGTGATTCTGACCAATCAGCTCAACACGCGAATATTTCGATATCGCGCAGAATTTATCATTTACATAAGTGATCATCCCGTTGACGTCGGTAATTGCCACAATGGCATGTTCGTCGAGCGCCGCCTTTAAGTCGTTCAATTGGCCCAGGACCTCGGCGGACCTCGCATCCGCGCGCTTGCGGTCGCTGATGTCCGTGACAATTCCGGCGTGGCGGATCAGTTTGCCGGCGGCATCCCGCACTTGAAACCCCCGGACATGGACCCAGCGCAATTCGCCATCCGGCCGCACGATGCGATATTCGAGATCAACACTCGGTTGGTCGGCGACGAGACCCGCGAACGCATCCAACACCCGCACCCGGTCTTCGGGCAGGATAAAGTCGGCCCACTCTTGGGGATTCTCGCGCAAGCTCGCCGGCGAACGGCCCCAAATCCGTTCAAAGCCAGGACTGATGTAATGCACCTCGCGCAGATCCAGCGACCGGATCCAAAAAACATCGGTAATATTGTTCGCAAGCTGCTGGAATTTTTCATCGCTTTCCTTCAGCGCGGCCAGCAACGCCTCGTTTTGGCCATCCATTTGTTTGGGCTCTACCATGGCAGCCACTTCCTCCTTTGCTTTTCATCCTTCGAAGGTTGGCGCTCCGACATGGCCGGGTTGCCGCGGGCGATGGGCGCCTTCACAAATCTGCCTTTCCTCGACCCGGTATTTGGACGCCGGTGATGCCATGTTTGGCGAGATCCGGTATAACGTGTTGCTCAAAACATTCGGGACAAACGCCGTGGCTGAACTGCGAATCGGTATGCTGGCCGATATAGCTCTCGACGGATTGCCAGTAGTCCTTGTCGTCGCGGATTTTCCTGCAATAACTGCAAATGGGCAGCAACGCATTCAATTGTTTCACCTGGGAAAGGGCACGGGACAGCTCCCGGTTGGTGGTTTCCAATTCGGCCGTGCGTTCCTTGACGCGGTATTCGAGGGAGTCGTTCAACTCGCCAAGCGCTTGATGGGCCTGGCGAAGTTTGGCCATCGCCTGTTCGAGTTCAAAGTTTTTCTCTTCCAGTTTTTTAACGAGCGTGACGCTATAAGCCTTCATCGTGAACGCCGTGTCCGATTCCCCCCACACCGCTGCTTTGCGCTCATCCGCGTGGCGCATTGCCTCTTTGAGCGTTTGCAAGATGACCTCGATGGACGCCGGCTTGGTCAGATACTTGTCCGCCCCGACGGTCCGGGAAAGTTGTTGGTCGCTGACGGAAGTATAAGTGCTCGTGTAGTGAATCATTGCGATATGCTTCAAGTTGTCGGCGTGACGCAATTCATGACAAAAACGGAATCCATCCATGTTTGGCATGAGGATGTCCGAGATGATGGCGTCCACCTTTTCACGGTTGAGGATTTGCAACGCCTCCACACCATCGGCCGCTTCGAGCGTGGTGTGTCCCTCGGCCTCAAGCGTTACGCGCAGAAGCTTCCGGTTGGTCGCGTTGTCGTCAACGGTGAGGATGTTCATGCCGGGGTCTTGTCGGGCTGCGCCAGCAGGCACGCCACTTGCGCCAGGAGTTCCAGGGGATTGACCGGTTTGGTCAGAAAGCCGGAGCAGCCTGCTTTCATTGCTGCCGCGCGGGTCTCCTCCGAGGCCGAACCTGTGACCACCACTATGGGAATGTCCCGGGTGTCAACATGCGCTTTAAACTGGCCGATCATCTCCAAGCCATCCATTGCCGGCATCTTGAGGTCGGCCAAAATGAGATCCGGCGGATCCTGCGTCACGCGGAACAGGGCCGGCAGCGCATTGCTCGCCGTCACGACCTCGTAGCCGCTGTGGGTCAGCACGGCGCTGACTGTTTTCATTACTGCGGCATCGTCTTCCACGACGAGTATCCGCTTTTTGCTGGTGGTATGGTTCATGTTTTTGTTTTTTTGTTCAAAGTATAACCGGGTGGGAATGCAACAGCGCGGCCACCTGTTCGGGCAACCGGCGCGTATCTATGGGTTTGGTGATGTAGCCGTCGCAGCCGGCGTCGTACGCCTTCTGTTCATCGCCCTTCATGGCAAAGGCCGTGAGCGCCACGATCTGGATGTGGCGGGTGCGCGCGTCCTGCTTCAGCAGGCGGGTGAGCGTCAGCCCGTCCATGCCCGGCAGGGCGATGTCCATGAGGATCAAATCCGGCAATTCGCCGGCCAGAACACGCTGCGCCTCGTCCGCGTTCACCGCCTGGAGCATCTCGTAGCCCTCGAACTCGAGCAGGTTGGAAACGAGTTTGAGATTGGTGGCATTGTCGTCCACGGCCAAAATTTTTGCGCTCACACTTTTTCCTTTCCGATTGGTTTCACCGGCAGCACCACGGTAAAAATGCTCCCGTTGCCTGGCTCGCTTTCCACGCCGATGTGCCCGCCTTGGAATTCGACAATTTTCTTGGTTAAAGCCAGTCCCAAGCCAGTGCCTTCGAAACGGCGCGCCGGGCCCGGGTCCAATTGCTCGAACTCGGTGAATAGCCGGCTAATATCCCCGGCGGTGATGCCGATGCCGGTGTCGCGCACCTGCACTTCCAGCCCTTGCGGGTCAAGGCGGCGGACCTGAATGCCCACCTTGCCACAGTCGTCGCTGAACTTCACCGCGTTGGACAGCAGGTTGTAAAGCACCTGTTTGAACTTGTACTTGTCGAGCGTGATCGCCTCGAGTCCCGCTCCGATTTGAATGCCCACCGCGATGTGCTTTTTTTGGGCGATCGCCTTGATCACGGCGGCCACTTCCTCGACGGCCTCCTGCACCCGGAAAATCTCCGGGTGTAATTCCATTTTGCCTGCCTCGATTTTTGCCAGGTCGAGCACGTCGTTAATCAGTTGGAGCAGATGGCAGGCGCTGTCGAGCACATCGCCCAAATATTCCTTTTGCTTGGACAGGAGGGGGCCGGGCTTCTCGTCAATCAGGAACTCGGTAAAGCCGATGATGCCGTTAAGCGGCGTGCGCAACTCGTGGCTCATGTTGGCGAGGAACTGGCTCTTGGCGAGATTTGCCGCTTCGGCCTGTTCACTCCTCGCCTCGGCCTGTTCCCGCCGCAACTCCACTTCACGGTGCAGCAGGCGCACCTCGATCATGTTATGAACCCGCAACAACACCTCCGCGAGGTCGAACGGTTTGCTGATAAAATCCTTCGCGCCCGCCTTAAGCGCCCGGAGCTTGTGATCCGGCTGGGCGGTTTGCACGAGCACGGGGAGATAGCTTCCGGTTTCGATTTCCTTTAGGCCCTCCATCACTTGAAATCCATCCAGCCCAGGCATCAGCAAATCGAGCAGGATCAAGGAATAGTGGTGCTGGCGATGCAGCTCGCAGACCCCGTGCGGATCCCGGGTGGACGTAACCGAAGTATAGCCCGCGCCGCACAACATTTGCTCCAGAAGGGAAACATTGGCCTCCTGATCGTCAACGATGAGGATGCCGGCCTTAAGAATGTCCGCGGAGCTGATCATGGTTTTTGTCCTGTTTCCGCCTCAACCAGCAACTGTGCTTCGGCAAATTCCAAGGCCGCGTTCAACGTGGCCATGAACTCGGTGATTTTAATCGGCTTGGTGAGATAGCGGAAAAATCCCGCCTCCAGGCCCTTCTCGATGTCGCGGGGCATGGCATTGGCACTTAAGGCAATGACCGGAATATGTGCCGTGGATGCATCTTCACGAAGGATTTTCAACGCCTTGATGCCGTTGATGCCCGGCAGGTTGATGTCCATCAGGATGACCTGCGGTTGCGTGGCGCGGGCGCATTCGATGCCAAGCGTTCCGTTCACCGCAGTCGTCAGCCCGATGTCCGGGAACCGCGCGATGAGTTGCTCGACGAGCTGGAGGTTGGCCGGGTTGTCCTCAACATAGAGTACGGTGCGGCGGGGCGCGGCGTTCGGTGCGTCCCGGGGGACAAGAGCCGTGGCCCCGCCACTTTGCTCTGCGGTTCGGGGCGCATCCCCCGGAGGCAGGTCACACCAAAAGACGCTGCCAACTCCCACCATGCTTTCCACGCCGATAACGCCACCCATGAGTTCAACCAATCGCTTGGACACAACAAGCCCGATGCCCGTGCCTGCCACGCTGCCCGCTTCCTGGCCGAGACGGTTGAACGGGCTGAACAACTGCGCCAGCTTTTCGGGCGGCAACCCCGCGCCGGTATCCCGGACGCTGATGCGAATGTGTCCCGGACCAATGGCCCCGGAGTCAGACGAAAGCGGTCCGCCCACCTTGTAATCCACGACCACGCTCCCCTGCTCACGGTTGTATTTGATCGCGTTGGAAACCAGATTGATGATGATCTGCTTCAAGCGGGTTCGATCCGCCGTGACAAATACAGGCAGTTTAAATTGCGGAAAAGCCATGCGGATACCACGCACTTGCGCCTGCGGTTCCATCATGCTCTGGCACTCCGACATTACCTCGGCCAACGATACCGATTCCTTGGACAAGGACACCTTCCCGGACTCGATCACGGCGAGATCAAGAACTTCGTTTATCAACTTCAGGAGATACCAGCCCGCTTGAAGAATCTGGGCGATGCTCTTGATCTGGGACGGGTTTGGCGGCGGGACCGCGGACTCCATCAATTGGGCGAAGCCGAGGATGGCGTTGAGCGGGCTGCGCAGCTCATGGCTCATGCTCGAAAGGAAATCGGATTTGGCGAGGTTGGCTTTCTCCGCCGCCGACTTGGCAATCTCCAGCTTGACGTTCGTTTCCTGGAGCGTCTGTTCGAAACGTTTCCGCACTTCTTCGACCTGCTTGCGCGCGGTATTATCGGTGCCGATCAACAGATAACCAATGATTCCCCCCGAACCGTCGCGCAACGCGGTCACCGATACGACGGCCGGAAAACGGGTGCCGTCCTTGCGGATTTTGGTCAATTCATAAACATCCTCGATGCCGCGTGAAGCTTTGAACGCCAGGGCCTCGAATCCCGGCGCAATCGTGGTTCCCAGTTCCTGGCTCAACGCCTTGGCCCGCGCGATCACTTCCTGCGGGTCGTGAAGTTCCGCCGGCGTGATCTTGTTCACCATGTCGGCGGCCCGATAGCCCAGCATCCGCTCTGCGCCCACGTTAAACAACTGAATGACTCCTTTCTCGTCGGTGGCGATGCATGAGAAATGGGCGCTGCTAAAGATCGCGTTTTGCAGTGCTCCCGCTTTCTGCAGCGCCTCTTTTGCCCGATCGCGCTCACTCCGCAGGCGTTTCTGTTCCAGCGCGCGCGCAACCGAGATTCCCAAACGTCCAATCCGGTCTTTGAGCAGATAATCGGTCGCCCCGTGTTGCATGGCTTCGACCGCGACATCTTCCCCCACAGTCCCGGAGATGAGAATGAAAGGAATGTTCAGTTCGCTCTTTTGCAAAAGCTCCGCCGCCCGCAGCCCGCTGAATTGCGGCATCGAATAATCGGAGAGAATGATATCCGGCTGATTTTTTATTTCCGCCAGAAAATCCGGTTCCGTCTCGACCCGCGTCCACTGCGGATCATATCCGGCGCGCTGCAATTCGCGAATCAACAGTTCTGCGTCCACCTCCCGGTCTTCCAGGAGGAGAACTTGAATGGATTTGGCAATGGGTTTGCTCATTGGTTACCTAGGATTGACGGCGTCATTTTGGTTGTCGGTTGACGAGCACCCAGTAATGGCCCAGTTCGGCCACGGCGGCCGAGAAACTCTCAAAATCCATTGGCTTCACGACATAGCTGTTGACTCCGAGTTGGTAGCTCTCGATAACGTCCCGGTCTTCGGCCGAAGAGGTCATGACCACCACGGGAATGAGCCGGGTCCGGGCATCGCCACGAATGGCGCGCAGCACTTCCATGCCGTCCACTTTCGGAAGTTTCAGGTCCAACAGGATGACTTTTGGGCGCTCGTTAGGGTTCCGGCCCGCATACGCGCCAAGGCCAAAGAGCCAGTCCAACGCCTCCTGGCCGTCCTTCACGTGCACGAGGCTGTTGGCCAGGTTCCGTTTGCGCAGCGTGCGCAGAGCCATCTCCGCGTCACGCGCGTTGTCCTCGACCAGCAGGACCTCGACTTCAGTATGCTCATTCATTTGCTGGATTCTTTCGTCTGGGCACGGTGAACTGAAAAATTGCCCCCTCATTGGGTTTTCCCTGGGCCCACACTTTTCCTCCGTGCCGCTGGATGACGCGCTGGACCAGGGCCAGCCCCACGCCGGTGCCTTCGAATTCCTCCTCACTGTGCAGGCGCTGAAAGACGCCGAAGAGTTTGTGGCCGTACTTCTCGTCGAAACCTACGCCATTGTCCTTGACGTAGTAGGCGATCTCGCCGTCAGCCTCGCTCACGCCAACTTCGATGACCGGGACGGCTTGATTGCGGGTGAACTTGACGGCATTGCCCAGTAAGTTGGCAAATACCTGCCGCAACATGCCCAGGTCGCCCTGGGCCAGTGGCAGCGGCTTCAATTCGAAGCGCGGCGCAGACTCCGGCGCGGCGCGGGTCAGGTTTTCAAAGGCGTCCCGGGCGAGGGCGGTCATGTCAACAGGGGAGCGTTTCATCTGCTCGCGGCCCAGGCGTGAGAACTTCAAAAGATCGTCAATCAAGTGGCCCATGCGTTTGGCCTCGCTGCTCACCACATTGAGCAGGCGGATGCCCTCGGCATCCAACTGACCGCCGCAGTCTTCCTTGAGCATTCGGATATAGCCGTCCACGCCTCGCAACGGAGCGCGCAGGTCGTGAGAGACGGAATAGCTGAACGCCTCCAGTTCCTGGTTGGCAGCTTCGAGTTGCGCAGTGCGCTCGCTCACGCGCTGCTCCAGTTCATCGTTTAGCCGCTGAACTTTCTCCTCGGTTTGTTTCAACGTTTCCACATCCGTGTTCGTGCCAAACCATTGGGTCACCTCGCCGGCGGAATTCTTCAATGGTTGTACGCGGGTCAGGAAGGCGCGGAATTGCCCGTCGGCTCCGCGCAAGGGAAATTCCATTTCAAAGGGTTGCCGGCTGGCCAGCGCGGCCGACCAGTTTTCCATGACTTTGGGCAGCACCTTGGGATCATGCACGCTTTGCCAGCCCAAGCCCTCCATTTGTTCCAACTGCGTGCCGGTGTACTCGTACCAGCGTTGATTATACCAGAAAATGAAACCGTCGGCGCGGGCTATCCACGCGAGTTGCGGCATTGAATTCGACAGCGTCCGGAACCGTTCCTCGCTTTCCTGCAACGCGGTTTCCGCCCGTTTGCGTTCTGTGATGTCCGCGCGGATGGCGACATATTGGCGGGGTTGGCCGTCTTCGCTTAAGAATGGCACGATGGTGGTGCCCACCCAGTAAAACGAACCATCCTTGGCTTTATTTTTGATTTCGCCATGCCAGACTTGCCCGTGGGTGATGATGGACCACAAATCGCGGAAGAATTCCTTGGAATGAAAACCGGAATTGATCACGCGGTGGTCCTGCCCGATCAATTCACCGCGCGAGTATTTTGCGATGGCGCAGAACTTGTCGTTGACGTACGTGATTTTCCCCTGCGGATCGGTCGTGGCCACAATGGCGTGTTCGTCCAGCGCAGCCTTCAAGTCGTTGACATCTTTGTGCGAGCGTTTTAGTTGCTCTTCCGCCAGCTTGCGGTAGGTGATGTCGCGGGCTATTTTCGATACGCCGGTGACCGTGCCGGTCGAATTCAAGATGGGCGACACCGTGACCGACACGTTTATTAACCGTCCATCCTTGGTTTGCCGGATCGTCTCAAAGTGCTCCAAGCTTTCGCCCTGCTTGATCTTTCCCAGAATTTGATTCTCCTCCGACTGCCGTTCGGTCGGAATCAGCCGCATGATGGAAGTCCCTGCCATTTCACCGGCAGTGTAGCCGAAAATCCTTTCCGCACCCTTGTTCCAACTGGTAATGATGCCGTTTAAATCTTTGCCGATGATGGCGTCATTGGAAGAATCAACGATCGCCGTCAGAAGGATCGAAGCTGTTTCCGCCTGCTTGCGCCCGGTGACGTCGCGGGCGACCCCATACATCACGCGGCTCTCGATGACCGGCGTGACGCTCCATTGGAACCACCGATAGGAACCATCCTGGCAACGATAGCGGTTCTCAAACGCGGTCAGTGATTTGCCGCCGCAGACCTTCTCGGCTTCCGCGAGCGTGGCCTGCCGGTCGTCGGGGTGGACGAACTCAATGAAAGGCGTGGAGAGCAGTTCCGCCTTCGGGAAGCCAAGCGTTTTCTCCCAGGCGGGGTTCAAATCTTTAAAAAAGCCGTCAAAGCCCAGGATGCATAGCACGTCCTGCGAGAGGGCGAAGAATCGTTTGCGGTCTTCTTCCGCCTGTTTATGTGCGGTGTTGTCCGTGCCAATCAGCAGGTAGCCGATGATGCCGTCCTGCGCGTCGCGCAGGGCCGTCACCGACACGACGGCGGGAAAGCGGCTGCCGTCCTTGCGAATTTTGGTCAATTCATAAACATCCTCGATTCCGCGTGCGGCTTTGAAAACCAGGGCCTCGAATCCAGGCGCAATCGTGGTTCCCAGCTCCTGGCTCAAGGCCTTGGCCCGCGCAATCACTTCCTGCGGATCGTGAAGGTCGGCCGGCGTGATCTTGTTCACCACGTCGGCAGTCTGATAGCCCAGCATCCGCTCAGCGCCGACGTTGAATAGTTGAATGACGCCCTTGGCGTCAGTGGCAATGCATGAGAAATTGGCGCTGTTAAAGATTGCAGTTTGCAAGACCTCCATCTTGACCAAGGCGACTCGCGATTGCAGATCATCCATGGCGATATCCGCCCGGCGGCGCGCGCGGTGAAGGCCTTCGTTCAGCAGGCTGATCACCACGCCTGCTAGAATAAGGAAAAATATATCCCACCGGTCAACCACCGAGGCAACCCGGAAGCTCTGATACGGCGGCAACAAATAATAGCTTGTGCCCAGATAGCAGAGCAATGTCGCCAGCAACCCGGCACGCACCCCGCCCACATAGGCGCTCAACATGATCGGCACCATGAACACCACCAGCGTCGGCCGCCCTGCCAACTGGCTGGTAAGCGCCAGGCGCAACCCGAGGGTGGCAGCCGTCACCACGGCTGCGAATGCATATCCCTGCCATGATTTCAGCCCGCTATTGTTGCCGCCCCTCTTGAAGGAGGTTTTCTCCGCGACGGCCTTGCCGTCGAGAATGGTTTTGCGTCCCAAATCTGTCCCGTTCTCAAACTGAAATTAACTTTGCCTGGCTGCCAGCACTGTTGACCGCGAATTTCCCGCTGCAGGCTGGGGTTGATTGGAGCCCCCGGTCAGTGGAGTCGCCGGGGGTGAGCCTGATTGCTCTGCTACGGATGGCTTCGGATGGATTCAACAGAACATTAGAAAAAACACACCACTGCTCACCCACGACCAGGATGCACCGGGCGGAGAAATCGGCGCCCGGAGCATACACCCCTTGCCGCGCCCTTCGTTGAGCATTTCCACCGCAACGGACCTGCCGTCTAAAATGGCCGTGCTTTTTGATTTTGCCTCGCGTCCCGTGGTGTTGCAGCCTGGCACAGAATGCACCCGAACCGCCACTTTTCCACTATCTGCACGATGGTAGAACAGTCATTAAGTGTCAAGTATTTTTCGGTTGTTAACAAATGAACGATTGTTCTGGATCGAGGCAGTGAAAAGGAATTTATCCTGCCCCTTTTACCTGGGCACGCCTGGCGGCTTCCATTACCGGACGATCGCTTTGGGGAGGGAAAAGTAAAATGTCGCGCCGCCATCCACCACGCCTTCCGCCCAAACCCGGCCACCGTGCCGGAGAATGATGCGTTGAACATTGGCCAGCCCGATGCCCGTGCCCTGAAATTCATCATAGCTGTGCAGGCGCTGAAATACGCCAAAAAGTTTATGCGCGTAGTTCGGATCAAAGCCTGCCCCATTATCCTTGATGAAAAACACCAGGTCGCCGTTTCCGCCGGGCGTGCAGCCAATTTCGATCTTGGGCTCGGCGCGCGCCACGCTAAACTTAACTGCGTTTGAAACCAGATTGACCAGCACCATCCTCAACAGGGCGCGGTCCGCCTGCACGTTCGGCAGTGGTTGGATGGTCCAAATTATCTTCCGCTCTTTTGTCTCCGCCTGGAAATCACCCAGGGTGTCCCGGACCAGTTCATCGAGATTAACGTTCGCTTTATTTATTTTCGCCCGTCCCACGCGCGAGAAGTTTAACAGGTCGTCAATTAATGTTCCCATCCGCTGCGCCGCCGTGTAAATCGCGGACAAATTCTTGGAGCTTGTTTCTGAAAGCGTGGATCCGGTGTCTTCCAGCAGTTGGTTCGTGAAACCCATGATGTGGCGCAACGGGGCGCGCAAATCGTGGGAGACGGAATAACTGAAGGCCTCCAGTTCGTGATTGGCCGCCTGCAGTTCCGCCGTGCGTTCGGCCACCCGCTGCTCCAGTTCGCTGTTCAGGCGGCGAATTTCTTCTTGCGCCTGTTGGCGCCCGACGATTTCCAACCGCAACAGTCTGTTCGCCTCCTCGGCGGCTTCCGCGAGTTCGTGCTGGCGCACCGCCCCAAGGACCAAGGCCTCGTTAAGCGCGACGACATCCACCGTGCCACGCGGCAGGTCGGGGGACTGGCTTTCCGCCGTCGGCAGATGTTTCTCCACCATAAATCTAGCTCGTCGCTTTAGGTTCCGGTGCGGAC
>Ga0302319_10024644_pt1 | contig 10686 bp, 8 predicted proteins | sample Bog_T0_2_FD_203319 | JGI IMG/M metagenome (GOLD analysis project Ga0302319, IMG submission 203319) | Peat permafrost microbial communities from Stordalen Mire near Abisko, Sweden - Bog_T0_2 | ecosystem: Environmental > Terrestrial > Soil > Wetlands > Peat | place: Sweden: Abisko, Stordalen Mire... | reverse complement strand
CTGGTCGAAATCCAGAGCACCTGGTTCCCGCTCTACGACCGCAACCCGCAGACCTTTGTGCCCAGCATCATGACCGCCAAACCCGAGGACTACAAGCCGGCGACGATTACCATCTACTCCGACCCCGAGCACGATTCCACATTGCAGGTTCCGCTGGTCAACGCCTGCGACCACATCGAGTGCTTTTGAGCGGCGGACTGTTCTTGACACAGGTTATGTGCGCACGTATCCTGTGGTCATGAACATTACCCTCTCCATCGACGAGCAGACCGTCGAGCGCGCTCGGGAGAAGCTCCGCGCCACGGGCAGAACCGTGAACCAGGAGATTCGCGAACACCTCGCCCACATTGCAGGAGACGATCAACTGGAGCGGGATATTGAGTTCCTCAGGAGCACCTCCGGGTTGGGAAAACCCGAGACCGGCTGGAAGTGGAACCGGGATGATATCTACGAGGACCGGCTAAAATGGCCCCGGAAATAAGCCAAAAGGACAAGTCCCCGCGTACCTTCCTCGATACCAATATCCTTGTCTACTCTGACGATCCAAGAGACCCAGCCAAGCAGGCGGATGCTCTCGACCTGATGCAACGCCACCTTCGCAGCCGCACAGGAGTGGTATCGCTTCAGGTGCTTCAGGAGTACTTCGTCTCGGCCCGAGGAAAACTCAAGCTCGATGCGGCATTGGCCAGGCAGAGGGTTGAGGTTTTCGCCAGGTTTCACGTCGTCGAGCCCAAGGTCGGCGACATTCTCGCCGCCATCGACCTGCACCGGCTTCACGGCTTCTCCTACTGGGACGCGCTGGTCATCCGCTGCGCCAGCCAAAGCGGGTGCAGTGTTCTACTCACTGAAGATTTACAGCACGGCCAAGTGATCGACGGAGTGAAGATCGTCAATCCCTTCCTGTAGAAGGCGCCCATTTCACTTCAGCCGCGCACCCCCACCCTCACTTCAACTTCCGCGCCGGCGCAAACTCCAGCAGCTCCACCGGCGCGCCATGGTCCAGGATCATCGCCACCATCACGCCTTCGCTCGGACTGTTCGGCGGCGTCAGAATCTCCTTCCCCACAAGCGCCGCCGCAAGATCGTCCACCTCAAAGGCCACATGCGGCACCGTCTTGATGATCTCCGGGTAAGGCGCATCCGTATCGAAGCGCATCCATTGAATGCCACAGGGGCTGGACTCAAATCCCGCCACGTGGATCTTGAGATGGAGCAAATGCACCTCGCCGGGACAAGCCGTCTGCGTCGGAATACCAATGTGGTGATAACGCCAGCCATCCGCAGCGATCGCCGATGGAGGCTCGTTGTCCCTCCGCAGCAGAACCTTCGCAGTCCCCGCACTCTTTCCTCTATCGTCGCTCAAGCGCTTCTCCTGTCCCTGGGTTCCTGGCTTGCCGGCTTGCCGCCTTCGCGCCCTGCTAACCAGAAACAGCGGCCCGATCGGCGCATATCGGATTCTGCCTGACCAGAAGCCTCAGAGACCTTAACCTTGCAGTGCGTCCAATTGCTTCAGAGACCCCAAACTCCCAGGCTGTTCAACATGCTTGCATATAAAAAGCAAAGGGGCTGGCCAAGGCCAGCCCCTCTTGTCATGCGCCGAAGCGCGGTTGGGTTTAGAAGCTCAGGCGGAAGCCGAACTCGCCGATCAGCGAGCGCGGAGTGATCGAACTCGACGGGTTCATCCAGCCCACCGGCTTCTGGTAGTTGCTGGCGCTGATGTTCTTGCCGAAGTCGTTGCCGTAGTTGGCGCGGTTGGTCAGGTCAAAGGCCTGGGCGATCAGCTGCAGGTTCAGGCCCTCCTTCTTCAGCTTGAAGTTCTTGGCCAGGCGCGCGTCCAGGTTAAACGTTGCATTGCCACGTTGAGAATCAAATTGCGCCGTGGTCAGTTTGCCCTCAAAGTAACCCTCGCGCAGTTGGGCGCTGGTCATCCCTGAAGTCAGGGCATAGGTGTAGTTCTTCTGGTCGCCCACCGGCACAAGCACGCCATAATTGGCCGAGCCGTTGCCGTAGCCGATGTAGTCGTGTGGCGAGGTGATGTCATACGGCCGAGCAGAGCCGTACTGAACGATCGGCGCGAAATCGATGCCGAACGGCAGCTTGACCAGGCCGCTGATGGTGATGTGGTGCCGCTCGTCGTTCGGGTTCGGGCCAAAGTCTTGCGGGTTCAGTTGCTTGAAGGGGTCCTTGGGGTAGCTGTGGTACGGGTTGACGGCATAGCCGTACGCCCTTGCAAACGTGTAGCTCGCATTCACGCTGAAGTGGTGCGACAGGCGCTGCTTGAAGGCAACGCTCAGCCCGTCGTAGCGCGAACGCCCGATCGAGCTCTCATCGCGCACCGAACCCAGCACAGGAACGCCGGCAGCCTGGAAGGCGGCGGTCAGTGGACGATAGCTCTGTGTGTAATCCGGAACGCCGCCGACTTCAAGCGGCAGCTTGGGGTTGATCAGGCGAGTCTTGTTCTCATGCAGGCCGAGAACGTGAACATAGTCGACTTCCACTGAAGCGGATTCGCTGAGAGCGTGCGCCCAACCGAGGTTGAACTCTTCGGTAACCGGGTTCTTGTAGTTGGGGTCGATGTAGAAGCCGGTCGAACCAGGCTCCAGAACCGCCGAGGGAGCCGGCAGGTTAGCCAGCACCTGGTTGATGTTCGTGGGGGTGTAGGTGAAGTCGTCAATCGTGGTCGTCGTGAAGCCCGGCAACACCTGGCCATCGCCGAGGTCGTACTCATAGGCCTGGTAGATGAACGGGTTGTGCTGCTGCTCCATGAAGATCGGAATGTTCTGGAAGATGTCCCCGTAGTAAAGGCCAAAGCCGCCGCGGACTACATCCTTGCCCTTGCCGAACAGATCGTAGGCAAAGCCGACGCGCGGGCTGAAGTTCAACGCATCGTCTGAAGCGATCTTGTTGACGAACGGCAGCAGGCTCGAGTCATAGGCCGAAGCTGCCTTCAGCTCAAGGTAGGTACGGCTGGTGCTGATGGTGTTGGCCTCAACCATGTTGAAGTCGCGGTCGTAGCGCACGCCCAGGTTCACGGTCAGGCGGCGGTTCACCTTCCAGTCGTCCTGGAGGTAAAGCCCCAACTGCTTGGTGCCGTTGGGCACGTTGGTGGCGGGGTCGCCAGTGGCAAAGATGATGTCGTTGACCAGCCCAGGCGTGCTGGCCAGCGCCGCGGCAACATCGGCCGGTGTGCTTCCCTCGTCCGAAGGATCGATATTGAAGTCCACCTCAATCGGTGTGTTGAACTTGAAGTATCCGCCCAACGCCTGTTCCCACAGGTAATCGACACCAATACCGAAGGTGTGCTTGCCCATCACCTTGCTCACGTCTTCGCGGAACTGCCACTTGCGCTGGAAGCTCTGCTGCGGAACGTTGCCGTTGGTGCCGATCGTCGCGCCGCCGGCGAAGTTCAGGTTGGGAAGCTGCGACGTTGCCAGAATCTTGTTATTCCAGTACTGGTAGCCAAGGGTCAGCTGATTCACCAGGGTCGGCGAGATCGTCGAATCCAGGGCAAAACTGGCCAGTTGCAGTTGGTTGGTCGTGGTGTTGCCGCTCGTCAGGTCGCCATTTCCGGAGGACTGGTCGTTCTGCGAGTTGTTGCCCTGCGATGTGTAGCTGAAGGACGCCCGGTTCATGGGGTTGAACTGGTAGTCCGCGCGGCCGTTGTAACGGGAGTCAAAGAACGGCGTCGGGATCACCGTAGCCGGAACCGCGCCGAGGTCGGTCAGAAGCGAGATCTCACTCACATAGCCGGAGCTATCGGTCAAAGACGTATGCTCGCGCTGCCGCTCATAGGCAAAGAAGCCAAAGAACTTGTCCTTGATCAGGGGACCGCCCACGCTGCCGCCAAACTGCTGGCGGGCATACGGTGAGTTGTTCAGGTCATAGCCGCCGGCGCCGTTGGCCGTCTTCTGGTCGGCGTTCAGAGCCTGGTCGCGGAAGAAGGAGAACAGAGAGCCGTGCAGGTTGTTGGTGCCGCTCTTGGTAATCAGGTTGATCACCGCGCCTTCCGAGCGGCCATTGGCCGCCGAGAAGCGCTGCGTGCTGATGTTGAACTCTTCCACGGCCTCCAGCGGAACCTGCATCACCGTGCCGCCTACCGTGTTGTCCTTGTTGTCCACGCCGTTCACGGTCACGTTCACGTTGCGCCCGCTGGCGCCGTTCACCGACAGAATCGCCGACCGGTTCTTGGTCGGATCGTACGAGTCTGCGGCCTTTACGCCCGGAACCAGATACGCCAGGTTGGCTGAGTCACGGCCCAGCATCGGCAGTTCGTTCACTTCCTGGGGAGAGATCTGTTGCGCCACTTCGGTCTTCGCCAGATCGATCTGAACTTCCGAAGCGTTCACTTCAACCACTTCGCTGGCCTGGCCCACCTTCAGGGTAGCGGCCACCGTGGCGGTCTGCCCGATCAGGAGCTCAAAGCTCTGCGCATACGTTGCGTAGCCGTCCTTGCTGATCTTGACGGAGTAGTTGCTGGGTGCAACCTGGTCGAAGCGGAAGGTGCCGCCTGCAGTGGTAACTGCCGTCCGCGTCGCTCCGGTTGCTTTGTTGGTGGCTGTCACATGGGCTCCCACCACCACGGCATCCGTCGAATCCGTCACGGTGCCCACGATGGTGGCGCTGGCGGTTGCCTGGCCCAGCGCAAAATTCGCGCCGAACACAACCAGCCCAAGTGCAAGGAACAAGGACATAAATTTACGGCTCATTCGTCTTCTCTCGCTTTCTCTGAGTTCTCTGACTCGCCGTTCCCGGCAGAGTGAGATGTTGAGGGTAGGAATGGAAACCACAATCAGGTGTACAGAATCCCTCTTCCCCTTGGGGGACGTCGTAGCAGGAAGAAGAATACGGTCGCCGGATACCCGGCTAAGGGCTCAAGCCAATTGCCAACATCGAACAACGATTACGAAATAATTGACCAGATTCATGCGGCTTGTCCCAGTTGTTGTTGGTCGCTTCGCATCGAGAGTGCGCTGGCTCTTGGTTGTCTCTTTTGGAACCGGCGCAAACCCCGATACAAGGGTTTCCTGAGGTATATGCACGTCACGTGCCAAAACGATAATCCATCGTAAGCTATTGATTTAATTTAAGAATGTGCAAAGTCGGAATGCGGGAATACTGAATTCAGTATTCCCGCTATGCCGTTTCATACCGCGCCTACCACACAGCACACCGGTCCGCATCGCTCCGCGTCATCGCAGACCCAGCCGGGCACGAAAACGCCGCCGCAAAAGGCGGGAAGTTCGAGATGGGTCCCAGCACCCGGTACTTCGCCACCGGGTGCGGATCGCCCTGCACCATCAGCTTCTGCGTCTCCGGCCGCGTAGCGTCGCCGCGGAACTGGCCCCAGGCAATGAAGAACTGCTGGTCTGGCGTAAAGCCGTCGATCTTTTCCTGCGACTGGCCCTGCGCCGTCTTCTTGAACGCGCGGTAAGCAATCTTCAGGCCCGCCAGGTCGCCGATCGACTCGCCCAGCACCAGCTTGCCGTTGATGTGGATGTCCTCCGGCCCGTCGATCCGAAAGCCGTCAAACTGCTTCACCACGCACGCCGTCCTGACCTGGAACTTGGCCAGATCCTCAGAAGTCCACCAGTTCTCCAGGTTGCCCCTGGCGTCGAACTGGGCGCCCTCGTCGTCGAAGCCATGCGATATCTCGTGGCCGATCACCACGCCGATGGCCCCGTAGTTCACCGCGTCCGTCGTGTACATGCTGAACGCCGGAGGCTGCAGAATGCCCGCAGGAAACACAATCTCGTTCATCTGCGGATTGTAGTAAGCGTTCGACGTGGGCGGCGTCATGCCCCAGCGCGCCCGATTCACCGGCTTGCCGATCGTTGACCGGTCGTCCGCCACCAGGAACCGAACCGCCCGTATGAAATCGCCAAAGTAGTCGTCGCGCCCGATCCTGACACTGGAGTAGTCCTTCCATTTGTCCGGATAGCCGATCTTCACCTGGAAAGTAGACAGCTTCTCCAGCGCCTTCTGCTTCGTCGGAGGGGTCATCCAGTCCACCTGCTCCACCGTCTCCCGCATGGCCGCCAGGATGTTGGCCACCATGGCCTGTGCTCTCTGCTTGGCCTCCGGTGGAAAATAGCGCTTTACATACTCCTGCCCCAGCGCCTCGCCCAACAGCCCGTCTGCCTGCTCGGCACAGCGCGTTGCGCGCGGCTTCAGCTCGCCCACGCCCGCAAGCTCCTTGTTGAAGAAGCCGAAATGCGCATCTACGAACGGCTGCGACAGCGCGTCGGCTGAGTCGTTCAGCAAATGCCAGCGCAGGTATATCTTCCATGTGGCGATGGGCGTGGCTGCAAGCTTGCTCTCTACCTCCGCCATAAAGGCAGGCTGCTCCACGTTGACGGGTCCGGGCGCAATGTTGGCGTCCTTCAGAAAGGCGCTCCAGTCAAAGTGCGGCGTCATCTTCTGCACCGCTTCCACGTTCACAATGTGGTCGGTGGCGCGGGGATCGCGCAGGGCAACGTTGTCCAACGATGCCTTGGCCAGCGCGGTCTCAAACTCCATCACCGTCTGCGCATTGGCCTTGGCCTCGCCCTCCGGCGCGCCGGCCAGCGTGAAGATCTTCGCCACGTACGCAAGGTACCCGGCCCGCGCATCTACAAAGCGCTTCTCGGGCTTCACATAGTAGTCGCGGTCAGGCAAGCCAAGTCCGCCCGCGCCCACATCGGCAATCACGTCGTTGGGCGAGTGCGCGTTTTGCCTGGAGTTGAAACTGAAGGGAACCGAAACGCCAATCGCCTGCAACTCCCGCAGCTCCTGCTCCAGGCTGGCCTTGTCCTTGATGGCGTCGATCTTTGCCAGGTAGGGCTTCAACGGCGTGATGCCGGCCGTGTCAATGGCCTTTTCATCGATGCAGGCCGCGTAGAAGTCGCCGGTCAACTGTGCCGGGCTTCCCTTGGGTTGCGCCGGGGCCGCCGAGAGGTCATCGAGAATCTTGCGCAGTTGCTCCTTGTTCTGCTCGCCCGCCTGCCAGCGACGGCTCCAGCGCTCCATCGACGCCGGTATCGGATTGCTGGCCCTCCATGCGCCGTTCGAGTAGTCATAGAAGTCGTCGCACGGCTTCACTGTCCGGTTCAGATCGCTTGTCTCAATCCCCTTAAGGTTGGACTGCTGCGCAAAAGCGCCAAGCCCAACCGCCGCAACCAACAATGCCGCCAGGTTTCTAAACTTCATTGGACCGCTGCCTCCAGTTCCTTCGATGCACTCTGCCATTCTCACTCATGGCGTCCCGGAGCGTGAAGGGAATCCGCACGGGATCGGCCCGACTGTTCGGAACCGGACAATCCTGGCCCGGCCTCTGCGATCGCCAGCCTCCTCATCTCCCTCCCAGGCAGTACAATTCCCTCGACTCGGCACGGGCATTTGACGCGCGGCTCCAGGGAGGAATCTGCACATGAGCAGGCAAGGCAAGGAACTTTCGCGGCGTGAGTTTCTGGTTCGGGGCGCGGTATCGCTGGGCGCTGTAGCAGCAGCTCCCGTGCTGGCGCAGCAGGCGGCAGCCGGTACCCGCAAGGTCCTGCACCTCATCGGCCACTCGCACATTGACGCTGCATGGCTCTGGCCCTGGCGCGACGGCGCAGACACGGTTCTCACCACCTTCCGCAGCGCGCTCAACCGCATGAGCGAGACGCCCGGCTTCTGTTACAGCCACTCCTCCTCCGTCCACTATCGCTGGGTTGAGCGTGCCGACCCCGGCATGTTCGCCGAGATCCAGCAGCGCATCCAAGAAGGCCGCTGGGAGGTGGTCGGCGGCTGGCCCGTCGAGCCGGACTGCAACATCCCCTCCACGGAGAGCTTTGTCCGCCACTCGCTCTACGGCAAGCAGTATTGCCAGCGCACGCTCAGCGTCGATGTCAAAATCGGCTTCAACCCCGACTCCTTTGGCCACGCCGCGGGGCTGCCCACCATCCTCAAGCGCGCCGGCTACGGGTACTACGTCTTCATGCGGCCCCAGGAGCACGAAAACCGCCTGCCGCTCCTCTTCTGGTGGGAAGGCCCCGATGGATCGCGCGTGCTGGTCGGCAGAATCTGGAAGCAGTACGACGCCTACGCCGACCTGATCCGCGAAGCTGCCGCAAGCGCCTTTGCGCCCGGCTTCGACCACGCAATCTACTACCTCGGCGTCGGCGACCACGGCGGCGCGGTCACAAAAGAGCAAATCCGAGAAATCCTCGAATTGCAGCGAGACCCCGCCCTCCCCGAGCTGCGCTTCAGCACCCTCGCCAGCTTCTTTCAGGCCGTCGAGAACTCCGCCGCCTTCAGCTCTCTTCCGGTCATCAAGGGCGAGCTCCAGAACCACGCGCGCGGATGCTACTCGGCCTATGGCGAAGGAAAGATCCTCAATCGCCGCGGTGAACGCTGGATGGGCGAAGCGGAAACCATCTCGGTTGCAGCCAGCCTCAGCGCCGGCCACGCTTACCCCGCCGAGCAGTACGCCGAAGCATGGGGCAAGGTCCTCTTCTGCCAGTTCCACGACATGATGGCCGGAACCTCGCTCTACGGCGACTACCAGGACGTGCGCGACAGCGTCGGCTACGCCTGCGAGGTCGCGCAAACCTCAAAGGTGGAAGCGCTGGAGACCATGGCCCGCCGCGTGGACCTCACCTCGGTCGCCGAGAGCGCTGTGTTTCTCTTCAACCCGCTGCCCTGGCGCCGCAAAGCGCTCGTCGAGTACAACCCCGAGCGAGACCCCTCCGGCAAAGCCCCCATCACCCACCTGGTCACAAAAGACGGGCAAAAAATCCCCGCACAGTGGCGTCCACCTGCCAGCATGTCTCTCTGGAACGAGCGCCTCACCGCCTGGGTTGATCTGCCCGCATGCGGCTACAAGGTGCTGGAACTGGCCCATGGCGAAGGCCCTGCCCCGGAGCCGTACAAGAACCGCGCCACCGTCTCCACCACCGGCTTCGGCATCTCCTCGCTCCAGGCCGCCGACGGCACGGAGCTGCTGGCCGCGCCCGTCGGCCTGGTGGTCATCGGCGATACCAGCGACACCTGGGCGCACGGCATCAAGCAATTCCGCCAGGAGCTGGGCCGCCCCACGCTGCTCTCCGCCACCGTGGTCGAAGACGGCCCGGTCACGCGCGTCACGCGCCATCGCGCCCGCTGGCAGCAGTCGGAGATCGTGCTCGACATCGCCGAGTTTGCCGGCATGGACCCCGTCGAGCTGCGCCTCGTCATCGACTGGCACGAGCACGAGCAGATGCTCAAGCTCGAAATCCCCACCGCGCTCGCCAGTCCGAAATTCATCGCCAAGGTGCCCGGACAGGCTTTGGAACGCGTGCCCAACGGCGAAGAGGAGCCCTACCAGGATTGGGGCGCAGTCCAAGGCCGCATCGGCAGCTCCGATTACACCGTGGCGCTGGTCAACGACTCAAGCTATAGCTGCGACTGCCTCAACGGCCTCTTCCGCACCGTCCTCATTCGTTCCGCACCGTTCGCCCGCCACAACCCCGCCCCGGTGCAGCACAACGACACCAACGCCTGGCAGGACCAGGGGCGCCAGGAGCGCCGCTTCTGGCTCATCGGCGCGCGCGGCCCGTTCACCAGTCTCGCCCTCGACCGCCTTGCCGAAGAACTCCAGACTCCGGCCGAGTACGTCATGGATTCCGCCCACAAAGGCACGGAAAGCTGGGAGCAATCGTTCCTTGAAGTCATGCCGCAGAACGTGTCCGTCCTGGCCGTCAAGCAAGCCGAACACGCCCACGACGGAACCATCATCCGCATCCAGGAACGCTCAGGCAGCGCAACCCAGGCCACGCTGAAAAGCGCCGCCCTCGGCCTCGACCACACCGTCGCGCTCACCCCCTGGGAGATCAAAACCCTGATCGTCAAGCGCACCAGCGCATCGAAAACCGAGGTGCGGGAAGTGTCTCTGCTGGAAATATGAACTGGGTGCCCCCGGTCTCGATTCTGAGACCGGGGATACCTCGAATCTCGACTTCACGCGCTTTCGCCGCTGCTTTACACAAGCTGAATCGTCACCCGCCGCCCCACAATCGCCGCAGCCCGCTGCAAACCGGAAAGCGTAATGTCGCTCGTGGGGTTCAGCAGCCGGTCCACCTGCGTGCGGCTGGTCTTCAGCAGCACAGCCATGCGCGCCTTCGATATCTTCTGTGTCCGCATCGCTTCCGCAAGCTGCCACGCAACCACTTCCTTCACCGCCTGAGCCTGCGCCTCCTCAAAGATGCCTTCCTCCTTGAGAAAATCGTCGATGCTCGATCCCATATTCTTCTCGCTCATCGCTCCAAATCCTTCTTCCGCCTGCGCGCCAGGGCCAGATCTTCATCCGGCGTGGCTCGCGTCTTCTTGATGAACCCGTGCAGCGCCACCAGGTGTTCGCGATGCAGGCAGATCAGCACGCGCGCCGTTCGTTTCGTTGCCAGGTCCGTCCGGATCTCCCACAAGCCGTCGCCCATCGGGCGGCAAAGAGGCATTCCCGCAGGCCAGCGCCATTGGGCCCTCAGCAAGTCCTGGCCAATTGCCTGACGTTCTACTTCCAGCAAGCCCTTCAACCAGGCGAGCACGGGTTCGTTGCCCGTTTCCGTCCGGAAGAAGATCAGCGGGGTTTTTCGGGGCTGCGGGACCTCTACCATCCTGCACCTTTTATCGTACAGTGTACCTTAAAATGTACGCGGCCGCCCAGCGATGAAAGACAAATCGCGCTAAGATAGA
>Ga0302319_10024643_pt1 | contig 10687 bp, 9 predicted proteins | sample Bog_T0_2_FD_203319 | JGI IMG/M metagenome (GOLD analysis project Ga0302319, IMG submission 203319) | Peat permafrost microbial communities from Stordalen Mire near Abisko, Sweden - Bog_T0_2 | ecosystem: Environmental > Terrestrial > Soil > Wetlands > Peat | place: Sweden: Abisko, Stordalen Mire... | reverse complement strand
ACTGGCTGGCTCTGTGGGAGGACAACAACCTGCGCCGGTTGCCGGCGGCGGAGGCCGCCGAGATGAATCAACTGGCCAGCCAAATGGCCGACCGGTTATTGCCCATCCTGACATCTTGATGAATGTTGTTCGCGGAACTATGGAACTCGCAAAGAAACCCAAACGCAAACGCCTGCGACCGCTGCCTCCGGTGGAAATCCGGGAGATGGAGCTGCGGGACGTGGCGCCCGTATTTGATCTCGGCCAAAAGCTGTTTACCGCCAACGAACTACCGTCGCTTTACCGCTCTTGGGATGACCATGAACTGGCGCAGTTGTTCAGCACCGAAGCCGACACCTGCCTGGTGGCGGAGGCCGACGACAAGGTGGTGGGCTTTGCGCTCGGACGCGTCATGGAGAAACCCCGCAGCGCCTGGCGTTATGGCTGGCTCTTGTGGCTGGGCGTGGAGCCGCGTTTCAAGCGCAGCGGCGTGGCCACCCGGCTGGTAAACCAATTGCGCGGCTTGTTCATCGCCCGCAACACCCGCATCATGCTCGTGGACACGGCCGCCAAAAACCATGGCGCGCTGGGCTTCTTCCGGCGCAACGGTTTCGGCCAGGAAATCCGCCATGTTTATCTCTCCCAAAATCTCGAAAACGACCCGCGCTATATCCAGCGGAACGACCGTGGCGAGGATGACACCGAGGATTGATCCGTTTACTCGGCTTCCAGGTCTTCGATATCCAGAAAACCGTGCAACTGTTTCAGGCGCGTGGGATGCCGCATCTTGCGCAGGGCCTTGGCCTCGATCTGCCGGATGCGTTCGCGGGTCACCCGGAATTGCTGGCCGACCTCCTCGAGCGTGCGCGCATTGCCATCGCCTATCCCAAAGCGCAGTTCCAACACCTGGCGCTCCCGTTCGTTCAAGCTGCAGAGCACGTCGCCCAGGCGGTCTTTTAGCAGGCTGAAGCTTGTGAGATCCAGCGGATTTTCGGCCGCCTTGTCCTCGATGAAATCGCCAAAGCTCGCCTCGTCCCCATCGCCCACTGGAGACTGCAACGACACCGGTTGCTGGGCCATTTTCATGATGCCGCGGACGCGTTCGACGGGCATCTGCAATTCATCCGCGATTTCCTCCGGCAACGCTTCGCGACCGAGTTCCTGGAGCAGCTTCTTCTGCGCCCGCATCAACTTGTTGATGCTGTCGATCATGTGCACCGGAATACGGATGGTACGGGCCTGATCCGCAATCGAGCGCGTGATGGCCTGCCGGATCCACCACGTCGAATAAGTCGAGAATTTGTAGCCCCGCTTGTATTCGAACTTCTCCACCGCCTTCATCAGGCCGATGTTGCCCTCCTGGATGAGATCGAGAAATGAAAGCCCCCGGTTCGTATATTTCTTCGCAATGGATATGACCAGCCGCAGGTTGGCTTCCACCATTTCGGTCTTGGCCTGCAAGGCGCGGGCCGCCGCATCGCTGAGCCGGTCGAAGGCGTGGAGAAAATCCTCATGCGGCATGCGCACAAATTCTTCCAGCGCCCGCAGCGCCTGCTGTTCCGCCTCGAGCAAATGCCGCTGCGCACTGGATTCCCGCTGGCCTTGGGCTTCCGCCAGCGAGCGCAGGCTGTATTGCACCTTCGCGTGAATGTTTTCCGCCACCTGGATGATTTCCTCCACCACCTTCTGCTTGAAATAAAACTTGGAAAACATCGCCTGCAATTTCCGGTCCAGCTTTTCAAACTCGTCGCGTCCCCGGTTGCGGACCGAATTCTGGTGCGCATCCCGCCAGCGGTTGAACTGGCGGTCCACCTCCTGGTCCATCTCCCGCACCCGGACCATCAGGCGCTGCAACGTCTTGAGGTGAGCTTCCCGGCTGGCCACCTTTTTATCCACCACCACCCGGTCAAACCGCTCGCGGGGCGGATCGGCCAGCAGCTTTTCCGCCAGGGCCAGATGTTCCTTGGCGGTAAAGCCAAAGCGGTAAACCACCTTGCGCAATTCCGTTTCCGCCGCTTCGATGCGCTTCGATATCTCCACCTCCTGCTCCCGGGTCAGCAATGGAACCGCCCCCATTTGCTTGAGATACATCCGCACCGGGTCGTCCAGGGCGTCCAGCCGGACTTCATCCTCCTCGGTTTCCTCTAGGTTGGCCGGTTTCACCCGGTCGACCTCGGCGGCATCCACGATTTCAATTTCCAGTTCGCGGAGTTTGGTGAAAACCTGGTCCAAGTACACCGGCGTGGAATACTCCTCCGTCAGCACCTCGTTGATGTCGTCAAACGTCAACTGTCCCTGCTCGTGCGCCAGCCGGACCAACTCCTTCATCTTGTCGGTGAGCATGGCCATGGGATCGGCGGCGGCAACGGGGGATGGCTTCGCGGCCGCGAGGGCCATTTGGGGCGGGTCAGGTTTTTGCTTCGGCATAGTGGCAGACGCCGACGACTGGGACACGGGCGGCTGCGGCTGGAATATGAAAAGCCGCGGGGAGTTCGTCAAGCGGCGAAATCGGGTATCCGCGCAACAATTCGGTGTCGATGAATCCGGCCCATCTCCGCCAAGGGTCGTCCTGGGCGCGCCGCACCCCCTCACTCTTTGGGAACGATGTAAATATTTCGTCGGGCCAGTTCGGGCAGAATCATTTCCACCGTGCGCTCAATCGCTCCCAGGTTTTTGGCCACCACCGCTTTCGCGCGGTTGCCCAAATCGGCGCGCCGGGCCCGATTTCCAAACAGCTCCGTCAGGGCGCGTTCGAGTTCCGCGGCGTCCTGGACCTGCACTGCCGCATCCTGGTCCAGAAAAATGCGCGTAATGTCCTTGAAATTTTGCATGTTCGGGCCGAAAACCACCGGTTTGCCCAAGGCCGCCGGCTCAATCGGATTTTGTCCGCCGATCGCCATCAGGCTCTTGCCCACAAAAACCACCGAAGCCGGCTCATAGAAAAATTTCAGCTCGCCGGTGGTGTTGACCACCAGGCAGTCGATCGCGCCGGCGGGCAGCTGCGTGTTCGCAAAAATCGAGTTGCGCAGCAGAAATTTTATCCCCCGGGCCTTCAGTTTCTGGACCAGCTCGGTGCAACGCTCGAAATGGCGCGGAACCAGAATGAGGAACAATTCGGGGAATTTTTTCCGCAGCCGTCCGGCGATGTCCGCCAGCAGTAGCTCCTCGCCGTCATGCGTGCTGCCCGCCACCAGGATCAGGGCGTCCTCGGCCACCCCAATCTGGCGGAGCAGGCCGCGGACGTCCAGGCGGCGATTTTCGCTCAGGCCGGCGGCGTCGAATTTCAGGTTGCCAACCGCCTGGATCGCCTCGGGCCGGCAGCCAACCTCGCACATCTTCCGGACCTCGTTTTCGTTCTCGCAGCTGACGCCGGCGAGCGAGGCAAAGATCGGACGGAACAGCCAGCCAAACGTTTTGTAACGCGGATAAGACCGCTCGGACAACCGGGCATTGGCCAGAAACACCGGAATATTAAGGTCATTGGCGCGCCAGAGGAAGTTCGGCCAGATTTCCGCCTCCAGCAGAATAATGGCCTCCGGGTTGATCGACGCCAGCGCCCGGCGGACAAATTTCAGCCGGTCCAGCGGATAGTAAATCTTCGTGATCCGGGTCGGCAGCCGGCGGCGGTATTCCGCCATGCCCGTGGTGGTCGTGCAGGAGACGACTATCTTGAGGTTCGGAACCCGGGGTTCCAGCGCGTTGATCAACTGGGTGCAGAGGCCAACCTCTCCTACACTGACCGCGTGGAGCCAGATGACCTGGCGGTTGGTCAGGGCCTGCTTGACGGACGGATCATAAAGGGCAAACCGCTGGCCAAAACCCGTGGTCCAATCAGTCGGTCGCCGACGCAGCCGCCAGAAATAATACGGCGCCGACAGCGTGAAAAAAATGACGAAAAGGATATTGTATAGTGTCCGCACTTGGCAGCCCTGGCTTTCAGTTAAAATTCAAAATTCAAATATTGGACGATCAACCGGCGGGAATGTTTCATAATTATGCTGATTATTCAATCCCGGAAAAAGTGCCGCCGGATGCCAATCCACCCGGCAGTCGCCATGGCCTTGACCATGAAGCGGCGGCGCTGCCTTCACCCCCCATCCTTCCGGGGCCGGCCCGGCCCGGTCAACTAAAACCGGTGGCCTGGCCGGTGCGAGCGGCAGTTGTGGCGGCGTTTTCGGTGAACCGCCTTGTCAGGTGCCGGCGGAGGGCTTACCTTTCGCGGCTTATGGAAAATGTTGTCATCATTGGTTCCGGGCCGGCTGGGTGGACGGCGGCGTTGTACACGGCGCGGGCGCAGCTGGCGCCGTTGGTGCTCACCGGCCAGCAGCCGGGCGGGCTGTTGACCACGACGAGCGTGGTGGAGAATTTTCCGGGCTTTCCGGAGGGGGTGGATGGCTACGAACTCATGACGCGGATGCAAAAACAGGCCGAACGCTTTGGCGCGCGAACCAGCTTCGGCGTGGCGGAATCGGTCGACTTTTCCCAACGCCCGTTCACCCTGCTGGTCGATGGGGATAAAGTTGCAGCGCAAACGGTGATCATCGCCACGGGGGCGGGTCACAAGCACCTGGGAGTTCCCGGCGAGCATGAGTTGGAGAACCAAGGCACGACTTATTGCGCCACGTGCGACGGGGCGTTGCCGTTGTTCCGCAACCGTCCGCTGGTGGTGGTCGGAGGCGGCGATTCGGCCTGTGAAGAGGCGCTTTACCTGACCCGGTTCGGGTCGGAGATTTTCCTGGTTCACCGGCGTGACAGTTTGCGCGCATCCAAGATCATGGCGGAACGGACCCTGGCCCATCCGAAGATCAAGCCGGTGTGGGATTCCGCCATTACGGAGGTGCTCGATGTCCAACAGGGCAAGGTCACCGGCGTGAAACTGAAGCACCTCAAGTCGGGCGCGGAAACAATATTGCCCTGCGCCGGCGTGTTTATCGCCATCGGGCATGTGCCCAACACCCGGATTTTCAAGGGGCAGATCGCGATGGACGAAAATGGTTTTATTGTGCCGCAACAAGGAACGATGACCAATGTGGCCGGCGTGTTTGTGGCCGGCGACTGCGCGGACCATGTGTATCGCCAGGCCATTACGGCCGCGGGCGCCGGGTGCTCCGCGGCCATTGACGCGGAACGATTTCTCGCCGCCCAAAACGCGTGAGGGAAATCCGGCTCATGGCCATCATTGGACAACGAAATCTGCTTTCCATCGTGCGCGCGGCACCGCCGGGCCTGTACCTGGATGGCGGTGAACTGGGGGAAATTCTTTTGCCCGGCCGCTACATTCCAGCCGAAGTCGCTCCCAAGCAGAAGCTTGACGTGTTTGTCTATCGCGATTCCGAAGACCGCCTGGTGGCCACCACGGAATCGCCCAAGGCCATGGTCGGCGAGTTTGCCTGCCTCAAGGTCGTCAATTTGCACGAGAACATCGGCGCATTTCTGGATTGGGGTCTGGCCAAGGATCTTTTGCTGCCTTTTCGCGAGCAGGAATTTCCGGTGCGCATCGGCGACCGCGTCGTGGTTTATGTCGGTCTTGATGCCAGGACACAGCGCATCCTGTCCACGATGCGCTTGAACCGGCATCTCAACCGCGATACGCCTGCCTATCGCGACGGCCAGTCCGTCAATATTCTCATCACCGGCAGGACCCCGCTGGGGTACAACGCCATCGTGGAAAATGCGCATCGCGGCCTGCTTTACCACAGCCAGCTTGCCGGGCCGCTGGCGGTCGGGCAGAAACTGAAGGGATTTGTTCGGGCGGTGCGCGCTGGCGGCAAGATTGACCTGACGCTCGACGCTTCGGGTTACCAACGGGTTGCGCCGCTCACCCATAAAATCGTTGAAGCGCTCCAGTTCAGCGGCGGCAAGTTTGAATTTGACGACAACAGCACGCCCGCCGCCATCCGGCAGAATTTTGGCGTGAGCAAGAAGGCTTTCAAGCAGGCATTGGGCAGGCTTTACAAGTCGCGGCGGATTTCCTTTCTAAAACCGGGCGTTGAATTGCTCGATAATACTTTGTGGTCGCCCGGCAAAACCCGCGGGGCGGACAAATGAACATGGCAATTTATTCAAAACAAGCTAGGCTGGCTGTTCCATGCTTGAACCACTGAGCAATCCACAAATCCGCAAATTCAAGGCGGCGGCGCAATCGCTGGAACCCATGTTGAAAGTTGGCAAGGGCGGTTTGAGCGACGCTTTTATCCGCACGGTGTCCGAAGCCCTGGATCAGCATGATCTGGTGAAGATCAAGTTTTCAGAGTTCAAGGATCAAAAGAAGGAACTGGCGCCGTTGTTGGCGGAAAAAACGGGCAGCCACCTCGTTATGCGCGTGGGTAACGTGATGGTGTTGCACCGGCCCAAGCCGGAATCGGCGGAATAGCTGCAGCGACGGCCTCGGCCGAAAACGGTCGTATGACGGATGCATACCGCACTCTGACGGAGGTTCCTGCCTCGAGTCGGCTGTTTTTGAACCGGCTTGCGGAATGGTCGGATTTACAACTGCCTCGCATTAGCGGAGAGCCAGAAGCGAATATCGGCCGCCTGGGGATGGTTGGGTTGCAGGGCGAGCACTCGCAAATAATGCTGGCGGGCCTGGGGGGCATCGTGAAGCGCTTGGGCGCAGAGGTTGGCCAGGGCGAGATGGGCATGCACATCGTCCGGATTGGCGGCCAGGATTTTTCTTAACTCATCAGCGGCATCCGGCGCGAAGCCTGCGACCCGGAGTGCGAGCGCGAAATTGTATCGCGCATCGACCGAGTTGGGCTGAATCGCCAAAGCCATCTCATAGCGGGGCAGGGCGACTGAATATTTGTGCAGACGATGGGTTATGACCCCGGCGTTGTATTGCGCCTCAAACCACGAGGGATCCTCGTCGGCCGCAGTCTCGTACCATTGTGCGGCTTCGACCCAGTTTTGGTCCTGTTCCGCCAGGCGCGCCTTGGTGAAGGGACCTTCCGCTTTGCGGCGGTCGCCCGCCGCGGGCCTGGCCGGCACCGTGAATTGGTAGCGGGGGAAAGCGGGTGGTGGCAGGGGTTTGGGTTGCTCAAGCATTTCTTCCGGGGGAAGTTGTTCCGGTTTGGTCCCAGCCATTTCCTCGTTGGCGGACGGTACGGACGGAAGCGGCGTCACCCCCTCGCCGCGATGGTAGGCCTGGGCCGACTCCGACGGTTTGTCCGGGTGTATTACGCGGTGCCAGGGCCCGGGTTGAGTTTGGTCGGCCTCGCTCGCGGGCACTTCCGGTGATTCCGTGGCTGGCGTGGCGGCGGTGCGGGCATGGCTGGGCGCTTTCGGCGCGGCAACGATGTCCGTTTCAGGCTCGACCACCACCGTTTGCGTCGGAACCGGTGCCACCGCCGCCGCAGGGACGGGTGCGGAGTTGGCAACGTTTCGCTGGGAAACGTGACTGGGGCGGCCCGGCTCAGGTTCAGTGTGGAACGTCGAACTGTGGGCGGGAACAACGCTGGCTTTTGGCTTCACTTCCGTCGCTGGCGTGGGGTAGGTGATGGCGGCTGGCTCGGCGGTTGGTGGCGGCAGCGGCGGGATGGCGGCAAAGGAATCATTTCGCTCAAAGCCCGCGACGATATCTTTGACTTGGTCGTAGTCTGCCGGCCGCGGGTTTAGCGCCAGATAAGCCTGATAGTCAGACAGCGCAGACTTGGGATCGTGCAGATACTCGAGGGTGACCGTGGCCAGATTCTCCAGGGCGGCGGCATAATCGGGTCGTAACCGCACGGCGGCATAGAAGAATTGTGCCGCCTCATGTGGCTTGCCGCCCTGCAGCCGCGCAAGCCCCAAGCCGTTGTACGCCTCAGCTTCGTTCACTTTTAATGAAAGAACGGTGCTGAAGCTGCGCTCCGCCGGGAGGAGTTCGCCGGTTTTCAGCTGGGCGAGGCCGAGTTTGAGCCAGCCCACCCCGTAGTTGGGGCGCCGGAGGGTAAAAGCGGTGAATTCCGGGATCGCCGCCTCGGGTTTGTTTTGCTCGAGCCAGAGGGTGCCAAGATTGAAATGCGCCTCCACCAGGTCACGATCGAGGCGGAGGGCGGTTTGATAGGCGGTCGCCGCGTCGTCAGGCTGTCCGGCGCGTTGCAAAGCCACCCCGAAATAATCCCAGGCGGTTGCGTTGGTGACCAGCAGGGTGGTGGCCCGACGGAACTGTTTGACGGCATCCGCCACGTCGCCGCTATCGAGAGACTTTTTCCCTTCGAACAGCGCGCGTGGTCCGGCCGGCGTGCAGCCGGAAAGCAGCAGCACCAGCGCGAGGACCCAAATTGCGCCCAAGACGGAATTTATTTTGGCGAGCATCATTGATGGTGGTAGCATCCGGGCTTGCAAGTGTCAAGAAACGCACGAATTCAATGGTTGATTTTTGCGCTGCTCAGCTGGCTGGCCCAGGCCGGGGCGCAGGAGAGTTTTAACCCTCTGGAAACCAATGGCATGGTCCGCATTGTGGTGGCGCATGGCGACCACCTGCTGAAGGCTTTCCTGCCGGACCAAGCGCGTGTGGAGGACGTCTTTAATCGCGGCCTGACATGTTTCACCCGGCAAACCTCGGTGACGGACGCGTGGCTCAGCCTATTGTCCACCAACGATATAGTTGGCATCAAGGTGTTCTCTGAGCCCGGCCCGGTGGCGGGCACGCGGGTGGCCGTGGTGGCCGCCGTCGTGCACGGCTTGATGGGCGCCGGACTGCCTGCGGACCGGATTATCGTTTGGGATCGGCACCTGGCGGATTTGCAGGTGGCCGGATTTGGCAGTCTGGGCCAGGCTTTGGGAGTGCGGGTGGCGGGGGCGGAGGAGGCGGGTTATGACACCAACACGTATTACCTGCCGGACTCGCCGGTCACCGGCCAGTTGATCTGGGGTGATTTGGAATTTGGCCGCACCAACAAGGATTTCAATCTGGGGAAAAAGTCTTTTGTATCCAAGCTGGTTAGCCGGCAGATGACCAAAATCATCTCCGTGACGCCGTTGATGAACGAAAATACGGCGGGTGTCTGCGGGCATTTCTACAGTCTGGCCCTCGGTAGCGTGGATAATACGCGCCGGTTTGAGGGCAATCCCGACCGGCTGGCGGTGGCCTTGCCGGAAATTGACGCGCTGCCGGTGCTTGGCGATCGGGTGGTGCTGCATGTTACGGATGCCTTGCTGGCCCAATACGAGGGGGGACCGGCGGGGTACCTGCAGTTTTCGACGGTGCGCAATGAACTCTGGTTTGGTCATGATCCCGTGGCCCTCGATGTGATGGCGCTGAAGGAGTTGATGTTGCAGCGGCGGTTGTTGAACGTACCGCTCATGCCCGCCAACCTTGCCATTTACACCAACGCGGTGCTGTTGCAGCTGGGGATTGCTGATCCTGCGCGGATCGGCATCGAGAAGGCACCGTGAGCAGACGCACCGATTGAACTCCACCACCTCCGAATTCGGCCGCAGCCCTCAGCCCGCATCCCGGGCTTGTTTTTCTGCGGCCGTCAGCTCAGCCTGGACCCCGGCAAATTCTTTTTGGAAGGCATCGCTTTGTTTGAATTGTTTCACGATTGCCCGGGCCAGCACCCGGCCAGCGTAGATATCCGTGGGGTAATGCCGGGCGATCTGCACGCGATGCCAGCCGATTTGACGGGCATGGGCGATGATGGCGTCGCGTTTCCCGGGCAGCAAATCCGCCAGCACCAGTGCCAGCACCATGGATTCGGTGGAGTGCCCGCTGGGATAGCTGAAACTTTTTTCGAGTTTGCCATTGGCGAGGCCGGGGTCGGTGGTGAAGGGACGGGGGCGGCGGTAAAAATCCTTGCCGAGATCGGTGATGGCGGCGGCGTCTGACTGCACTTTTTCAAAGAACGCGGCGGTTTTGGGGAGGTTGGTTTCCACCAAAAACGCCCCGGCGGCGGCGGCGAAGTTGAAGACGGAAAACTTCTTTTCGCTGTACGCCTCCGCCATGTCATTGCTGCCGGCCGCATGATAAACCGCACGCACTTCCTCCATATCCGCGGCTTGCTCGGGGGAATCCGGCAGGGGCGGCGGAGCGAGGAGGGCGGCGGCATCGGGTTGGCCTCCGGCGAGAAAATAGAGCGCTGAATCCTTGGCGAAGGCTCCGGCGCAGGCGGCGGCAAAAATCACGGCCAACACGGCCGCGCGCGGCAAGAAAACCGCCTTGAGGGATGATTTCATCTGGCTGAGATATTATTTTTGACTGGTTAAGGCACCACACTTCCATTTGCAGTCCAACAAATGTCGGGATCTCCCGGGTCAGCCGCTTTGGCGGGTGTGTTCAAACACAGGTAGCCATATTTGAACCATTGGGCATGGCCATCGGCGAAGGTGATGACGGAACCGTTACTGTGGCGGGACGACAAAGCCGTCGTATAAACCTGAGGTTTGCATATATCGGTTTCTTTTGAGGCGTTGCCGTAGAATGGAATTTCCGCGATGAGCGTTCGACCCTCGTCAAACATGACAAATTTTGAAGGGCTGACGGTGAGCTGGCTGACTTTGAGGTTGTAGTCCGTGGAGGGCATATTCAGACCGGTCAGACCTTGTGAATTCATGCCCACTTGAAAGAAGACCCGATTGTAGGGTTTCGCGAGCAGTCCGGGTTCGATGATTGCCGTGGGACATTTAAAGATCGTATTGGCATTGTTGAATGCGTCAATGGCAGGTTTGGTGGATGATGTGCCAGGCTGGGCGGCGTAATATTCCAGCGACTTCTGTCCAACGTAGG